>Ga0233427_10001216_pt1 | contig 28747 bp, 28 predicted proteins | sample SI_118_April2016_5_FD_179885 | JGI IMG/M metagenome (GOLD analysis project Ga0233427, IMG submission 179885) | Seawater microbial communities from Saanich Inlet, British Columbia, Canada - SI_118_April2016_100_MG | ecosystem: Environmental > Aquatic > Marine > Inlet | place: Canada: British...
TGTCGGTTTCTTGTTCCTGCTTCTGACCGCCATCCCCGATGCCCTTGACGGCGCGGTGGCGCGAGCCGCAGGCACCGGTTCGGTGCGCGGCGCATTCTTTGACTCGGTCGCCGACCGGCTCACCGACGCCCTGTTGTTCGGTGGCGTTGCCTGGCACCTGGCAAGCACCGAACCCGGCCGCATCATGATGTTGCCGGTGGCGATCATGGCATTGGCCATGTTCGTTTCCTACCAGCGTGCCAAGGCCGAGTCGCTTGGTTTCGACGCCAAGGGCGGGCTCATGGAGCGGGCCGAGCGGATCATCGTGCTTGCTTTCGCCTTGCTGTTTCCCGAGCTTTTACTAGTCACGCTGTGGGTCATGTTGGTCCTTACTGCGATTACTGCGGGCCAACGCTTCGTCAAGGTGTGGCGTCAGGCATCGGTCGATCGGCCGTTACCTGTTCGTCGAGCTCGTCGCACGCCGCGTCAACGTCAGCGCGAATCGCTCTGGCGCGAGCGCATGCGCGAGCGCCGTGCCGTTCGCGACTCCTAGTCCGTGGCTTCTGCCTCCGTCTACAAGGCGGGGTCGCGCCTTGCACGATTGGCGCCCGATGCTGTCGGCGCTGGTGCAGCGCGCCTTATCGGGGCCGGGGTTGGGCCCGTGTCAGGCGACAAGGGAAAAATTGTCGCTCGCAATATCGAACGCGCACTCGGTCGTCCGTTGTCAGCAGCCGAACGGCGTCGCAAGGTGAATCAGACGTTCGAGTGGTACGCCCGCTATTACGTAGAGAGCTTCAAGCTGCCGTCGATCCCTGTGGAACAACTCGACCACGAGTTCAGCTACGAGGGCGTCGACACCATCCACGCTCACTGTGGCGAAGGCAAGGACGGAGCGATCCTCGCCCTCCCACACCTGGGGACCTGGGAATGGGCCGCGTTCTGGCTTGCCAGAGTCGCCGATGTCAAAGTCACCGCTATCGTCGAGCCGCTCGACCCGCCTGAGCTATTTGATTGGTTTGTTGGACTTCGTGAGTCCTTGGGTATGGAGATTTATCCGCTTGGCCCTGACGCTGGTCGCCAGATCATCTCGGCGCTCAAGCGTGGTCACCTCGTGTGCTTGTTGTGCGACCGAGATTTGCAGGGCACCGGGGTGCCCGTCGATTTCTTTGGCGAGCGAACGACGCTACCCGGGGGTCCCGCCACGATTGCTCTTCGCACGGGAGTGCCTCTCATTCCTGCAGCAGTCTTCTGGCGTGAACACGCCCGCCATGGTTTGGCTCGTCCTCCGCTCGTCGTCGAGCGCGAGGGCCGGTTGCGCGACGACGTTCAACGGGTCACCCAGATGATCGCCAACGAGTTCGAGCAACTGATCCGAATGGCACCAGAGCAGTGGCACCTCCTCAGCCCTAACTGGCCGAGTGACTACGAGGCGCTCGGTCTCGATCTGCCAGACCACCTGCGGGAGCTGACCTGATGCGTATCGGAATCGTGTGTCCGTACAGCCTCACCGTTCCCGGGGGCGTGCAGATGCAGGTCCTTGGTCTCGCCCGATCCCTGCGAAAGCAAGGGGAACGGGTCCGTGTGCTGGCTCCATGCGATGGCCCACCACCGGATGCTGGCGTAACGCCGCTCGGTAGCAGCCTGCCCACCGCTGCCAATGGTTCGGTTGCACCGGTGGCGCCTGACCCCGCGGCCCAGTTGCGGGTCATCCGAGCGATGCGGGACGAGGTCTTCGATGTCGTGCACCTGCACGAACCGCTCGCACCGGGCCCGACCACCACAACGCTACTCACTCGGCCGGCACCGATGATCGGCACGTTCCACGCAGCCGGCAGTTCGTTGGCCTATGAGATGATGCCGAATGTGGTGCGCTTTCTCGCCAACCGTCTCGATGATCGTTGCGCTGTGTCCGAGGACGCTCGCAAGATGGCGATCGCCGGTGTTGGAGGCTCGTACGACCTGACCTTCAACGGCGTCGAGATCGCTCGCTTCGGCAGCGGTGTGCCACATCCGACGCAGGGCCCCACAATTCTGTTCCTTGGTCGCCATGAACCTCGGAAGGGCTTGGCCGACCTGTTGGTGGCGCTCCAGGAACTCCCAGCGGATACGCGTCTGTGGGTGGCTGGCGAAGGCCCAGAGACCGATGCGCTCAAGGCCCGCTTCGCTGGAGATGCCCGAGTCGAGTGGTTGGGCACAATCGGTGAGACTGAGAAGATTTCCCGCTTGCGAGGAGCAGACGTGTTTTGCGCTCCATCGCTTCACGGCGAGTCCTTCGGAATTGTCTTATTGGAGGCCATGGCCGCCGGTACTCCGGTGGTGGCCTGCGACATCCCCGGCTACGCCAATGTCGCCCGTCACGGCAGCGACGCAGTCTTAGTGTCGCCCGGCGACACCAAGATGCTGGCGGAGGCCATTCGCAAGGTGCTGACGGAGCCCCGTCGTCGAGATGCATTGATCGAGTCTGGTCGCAAGCGAGCGGACAATTTTTCTATGGCTCGCCTGGCTTCGCTGTACCTAGAACGCTACGAGCGGTTGATGGCTCGGTCCGCTGTCCGGCCCGGGTGACGGTGACGCGGCCGTAGGGCCGCTACATTGAAAGTTTGCGGCCTCCGGTGTCGCATGGAAGGCCAACATGGTTGTCGTATTGATCATTCTCGCGCTCATGGTACTGCTGGTTATCTTTGTGATCAGCTTGTACAACAAGCTGGTCAAGCTGCGGAACCGCATTGAGAATGCATGGGCACAGATCGACGTGCAACTCAAGCGACGCTGGGATCTCATACCGAACCTCGTTGAAACGGTCAAGGGTTACGCATCGCATGAACGCGAAACCCTCGAAGCAGTCATCGCTGCTCGCAACGCTGCCACGACGGCATCTGGACCCGCCGAGCAGGCCGCAAACGAGAACATGCTGACCGGGGCTCTTCGTCAGTTGTTTGCTGTGAGCGAGGCCTACCCGGAGTTGAAGGCCAATGAGAACTTCCTTGAACTGCAGGAAGAGTTGACCGCCACGGAGGGCCGTATCGCATACGCCCGTCAGCACTACAACGACCAGGTCACGAAGTACAACACTGCTATCGAGACCTTCCCCGCCGTGGTCATTGCCGGCATGCTCGGTTTCGCCGAGCGTGAGTACTTCGAGGCCGACGATGAGTCACGCGGTAACGTCAGCGTCGAGTTCTGAGCAGCTTCGGAATCCACTGATGCCAACTGTCTCTTCCCGCGTTCTTGTTGCCATCCCCGCAGCGATCGCTTTTGTCGTTGTGCTGCTCGCTCTCGTCTTTGTCATCTCGCCCCCGCTCGCGGCGGCGGTGGCACTGGTGGTTGCTGCAGGAATCGGATGGTCGCTGTTGGCCCGTGCTCCAGGGCTTGCCCTTTCCGCCCTTGGCGCTCAGCCGCTTGAGGAAGCGCTTCATCCAAGGGTGGAAAGTCTCGTCGAGAGCATCTGTGCGAGCTTCGGTATTACCGAACCACAGCTCTACACCGTTGACACCGACGCGATCGACGCGGCTGTGGTCGGCCATGCCGACGACGCTCGGCTGGTGATCACCAGAGGTGCGCTCGAGAAGCTGGATCGTCTTGAGCTTGAGGCTGTCGTTGGTCGTGAGCTATCGCTCCTTGGCAACGGCATCCGCGCAGCCACTGCGATGGTCGCAGTGAGTAAGGCGGTTGGTCCGTTGCGATCAACCATTCAAGGTCGATTGCTCGACGGTCGTCGTCTAGCTCGAGCCGATATCGATGGCGTTCAGCTCACTCGGTACCCGCCCGCGTTGGCCAAAGCACTCGAAAAGGCTCGCGCTGGTGTAGCCGTTGATCATGATCCGATGAGCTGTCATCTCTGGATGGTCGGACCCGCTCGGGCCGGTGTTCAGCCCCTCCTGGTCGAACGGATTGATACGCTCCGAGAACTGTGATGCGGGCGGGTTGGATTTGGCGTATGAGCGCCATGGTGGGGGTCTCCGTGACGCTGGTCTCGTGCGCCGGCGGAAATGATGCTCTCGCCGAATCCGGAGCCAGCGATTACTCGCAGCCCACAGTGTTGAGTTCGACGACGACCGTCACGACGACGGTCCTTGCGGAGATCGAGGTGGGGTTGAAGGCGCCGTTCACCGGCCTTCCCTCTGACGAACACCTGCTGGACCAGCCAGCTGTCGTAGTGAAGATCGGCAACAACGATGACCGCAGTCTCGAATCTCTCATCGGAATCGACCGCGCCGATCTCGTGATCGAAGAACGCATCGAGGACCGCGCCACACGATTCGCCGCCGTCTTCCACTCGGACGTCCCGGAGGTCGTCGGCCCGGTCCGGTCTGGCCGAACGACCGATATCAATATTCTGGCCAACCTCGGAACGCCGATCTTTGCGTTCTCCGGTGCCAATATTGGCGTTCTTGGTCAGTTGCGAGAGTCGGCGAGCCGAGGCGACATCGTGCTCGTGGCCAACGACGACTCTGGGATCTACCAGTTTCGTGATGCGGACTATCGAAATCCCGCCGATCTGTTTGCGTATCCCCAGTTGATTCGTGAAGATTTCGCAGCCCAAGCCGGTGCCGCCGTCGGGCCGTTCCAGTTTCGTAGCGATGGGTCACGGGATCGTTCCGGTGGCGTAGCTGAGGTAGGCGTCACCGTCGTTGGTCGCGATGTTGTGAGCTTCGTTTTCGACCCCTCTCGGGGGTACGTCCGGGTGCAGGACGATGCGGTGCACTCCACGCGTGATGGACACGACATCGTTGTGACCAACCTCATTGTGATGGAGACCGAGTATCAGCCGAGCCTGATTGATGCTCAGAGCGTTGATGCGGTGACCCTCGGCAAGGGTTTTGTCCATGTCCTGATTGGCGGCCAGCGGGTTGCCGGCATCTGGCACCGAGATGCTGTTACCGATTTGTATACATTGACCGGTGATGATGGTTCAGTAATCGAGTTGGAGCCGGGCAAGACCTGGCTCATCCTTGCCCTAGCGGACAGCTACGAGTTCGCCGTCGACGACGAAACTCAGGGACTGGTACTCGGTAACCCCGGCTAAGCTGAGGTATATGAGTGAGTCGACTGAACGCGCCACTGGCAGCCCGCTCGTCAAGCGTGGCCTTGCCGAAATGTTGAAGGGCGGCGTCATCATGGACGTCGTCAATCCTGAACAAGCGAAGATCGCGGAGGATGCTGGCGCAGTTGCCGTCATGGCGCTTGAGCGTGTGCCTTCCGATATCCGCAGGGACGGCGGCGTTTCACGCATGTCTGACCCGGAGATGATCATCGGCATCCAACAGACGGTGTCGATTCCGGTCATGGCTAAAGCTCGTATCGGCCACTTCGCTGAGGCGCAGATTCTTCAGGCGCTCGACGTCGACTACATCGACGAATCTGAGGTTCTTACGCCGGCTGATGAAGCGCACCACATCGACAAGTGGGCATTCACCGTCCCGTTCGTATGCGGCGCCACCAACCTCGGCGAAGCGCTTCGTCGCATCAGCGAAGGCGCATGCATGATCCGTTCCAAGGGTGAGGCCGGAACCGGCAATGTTGTTGAGGCCGTGCGCCACCTTCGCTCCATCATGGGTGACATCGGCAAGATCACCAAGGCTGATTCTGCTGAGCTGTTCGACTGGGCCAAGCAGTTGCAAGCCCCGCTGCCGCTCGTGCAGGAAATTGCTGAGACCGGTGAGCTACCAGTACCGATGTTCTGTGCCGGTGGTCTGTCGACGCCAGCCGATGCGTCACTTGCAATGCAGCTCGGTGCCCAGTCTGTCTTCGTCGGCTCTGGCATCTTCAAGAGCGACGAGCCTGCCAAGATGGCCACAGCTATCGTCGAAGCGGCCACCCACTACAACGACCCCGACATTCTCGTGAAGGTGTCCACCGGTCTCGGTAGCGCCATGAAGGGTCTTGAGATCGCCACGCTCGAAACGAAGCTGGCCGAACGAGGTTGGTAGCCCCAATTGTCGGCGTCCTCGCCCTTCAGGGCGCATTCGCGGCACACGCAGCAATTCTTGAACGGCTCGGCGTTTCCACGACCGAAATCCGCAAGGACGATCAGCTTGATCTTGTCGACTCGCTCGTGATGCCGGGCGGTGAATCTACGACGATGTCGATGCTGCTCGAACGTTCGGGCATGCTCGAACCGCTCAGCGCACGTATCGCCGAAGGCTTGCCAGTGTTTGGCACATGCGCCGGCATGATCCTGCTCTCATCGGAGGTCATGGACGGCCGCCCGGATCAGCGGGTGCTTGGTGCGATCGATATCACGACGCGACGAAATGGCTACGGCCGTCAAACCGAATCGTTCGAGAGCGATCTCGAGATCACGGGCCTCGATGCGCCGTTTCACGGTGTGTTTATTCGCGCACCGATCGTTGAGCGGTTGGGCGAGTCTGTATCAGTACTCGCCTCGGTGGACGATGACGCCGTACTGTGCCGACAGGCGAACGTCACCGTCGCCTCGTTTCATCCGGAGCTGGCTGACGATGATCGGCTCCACAGCATGTGGTTGAAGGAGATCTCGTGAGCGGTCATTCCAAGTGGGCGACGATCAAGCACAAGAAGGGTGCGGCCGACGCCAAGCGCGGCAAATTGTTCGCAAAACTGATCAAGCAGGTCGAAGTGGCGGCGCGTACCGGCGGCGGTGATCCCGATTCCAACCCGACGCTTCGCACCATGTTCCAGAAGGCCCGCGACAATTCGGTACCGCTCGACACGATCAAAAACGCGGTAAAGCGCGGTACTGGAGAGCTCGAGGGCGTCAATTACGAAACGATTACCTATGAGGGCTACGCGCCGGGTGGTGTCGCGTTGTTGATCGAATGTCTGACTGACAACCGCAATCGCTCATCGGGGGACGTGAGGTCAACCCTCGGCAAGAACGGCGGATCTCTCGCCGAACCTGGAGCGGTTGCGTGGCAGTTCGAACGCAAGGGCATAGTGCTCGTGCCCACCACGGTCGACGAGGACGAGTTGATGATGGTTGCGCTCGAGGCGGGCGCCGAAGACATCGTCAATGAGGGTGAAATGTGGAGAGTCACCACTGATCCCAGCGATTTGCCGACGGTCCGCGAGGCTATCGATGAGGGCGGTATCACCGTCCAGTCGGCCGATGTGGCGATGCTGCCGACGTCGACCGTTGAAATCACCGATGCCGGTCAGGTCAAACAGCTCATGAAGCTCATGGACCTACTTGACGACCTCGACGACGTTCAAGACGTCCACGGCAACATGGACGTTTCCGACGAGATCATGGACGCCATCGCCGCCGAGTAACGCACGTATGGGGACAGACCCCAAACGTGCGTTGGTTGGCCTTGGGTGCAGTCACCCAAGGGTTACTAGGGTGCACCGCTATGAGTTTGTACGCCTTCGACCCTGAATTCGATGACGTCCTTGCGATCATTGCTGCCATTGAGTCTGTGGACTGGTCGGATCCAGAAGCGATCAAGCGGTCGCGGACCGGTAGCCGCCTTTCCGTGTTGTCCGGTGCGCCGAAGGGAGATCCGATTCCGAGCGAGGATCGGATCGTTCCTGGACTTGACGGTGATCCCGACATTGGGGTGCGGGTCTACCGGCCATCGGCCTTGTTGGCGAGTCCGGTGCCGGGCATCGTCTTCATTCACGGCGGCGGATTCATGACCGGCACTGTCGACCAATCGGACGCCATGCTTGGAAACTGGGTCGAGTCGCTGGGCATTGTGGTGGTCTCTGTCGACTACCGGTTGGCGCCCGAAGATCCGTACCCGGCCGGTGTTCACGATTGCTATGCCGCACTCCAATGGCTCGCCGCCAACGTCGACGAACTCGGCGTCGACCCGGATCGAATCGCCATTGCGGGGCCATCAGCCGGTGGCGGTTTGGCTGCTGGCACGGCTCTCATGGCTCGGGATCGGGGTGGGCCAGCGTTGTGCTACCAGCTTCTTCAGATCCCCGAGGTTGACGACCGCCGCGAGACATGGTCCATGCGCACCTTCACGGACACGCCAATTTGGAACCGCCTGAGCGCCGAGTGGAGTTGGAAGCACTATCTCGGTGATCTATATGGCTCCGACGATGTGCCATATTACGCGGCGCCGTCGCGTTGTGAGGATCTCTCGGGACTGCCGCCGACCTTTGTGACGACAATGGAATTCGACCCGTTGCGTGATGAAGGGATCGACTACGCCGTCCGACTGATGCAGGCAGGAGTATCCGTTGAACTGCACTCGTTCCCCGGAACTTTTCATGGATCGGCGATGGTGCCTGGCGCGAGGATCTCGAAGCAGGACGCACGCATCACGCGTGAAGCACTCCGTAGAGCATTCGGACTGAGTTGAGAACGCTGAGTTAGACGCCGTCAGCGACACCAAGCAACCGTTGGCGCCGAATGCCTGACATCCCTCGCGAGGTCGATACCAGACCGATGAACCAGGCGATGGCGCCGATCATGATTGTGGTTGTGATCGTGCCGTAGATCGCTCCGGATGCTTGGGCGTAGCTAACTGCGATCAACGGGAGCGTAATCAGACCGGACGCTTGCTGGGCGGCAGCCGTCGATTTCACTCGACCGGAGAGCCGAAGAACGAGAGACAGTCCGATCAAGAGGAAACCGGGAAGAACCCACAGCATCAACAGCCACCATTGTTGCGTCGGGAAGAACCATCCGCCGACCTCCGGGCCGACGATGAGATTTACGATCAGGCTGTAGAGCGTGAAGCCGACCATCGTCGTCAAGTAGCCGGGAACGAGCGACGCCATGAGCTTGCCGAGGTAGATCTCTTTGGTGGCAGCAGGGGAGTGAGCGAGAAACTCTCCGGTGCCACGCTCACGTTCGCCGACCAGGGTGGCGGCGCCAACCGCAGTCGAGATCGTCAGCGGCACCACGACGGCCATGGGAGCAAACAAGAAGACGGCCAGTGCGTACGAGGTGCGGCCTTGGGGCGTGTCGCCCTTGATCTGGGCCTGGGCCTTGGCGGGAAGAACCTCCAGTGTGTCGGCGATGTTTTGCACGGCATCAACATCACCGAGTGACGCGATCGAAAACAAGAGCACAAGCGGCACCACCACGAAGAAGATGCTGCCGAGGATGCTCATCGGCATCCAGAAGTCTTTGGCGAGAACGAGTTGTCTAATGTCGGTTCGAGCGACCGTGAACGTGCGATGCCAACTCACCGTGCCATCTCCTTAGGCATGGACTCACCGAGGTCGTGGGCATCACGCCGCACGGCGAAGTAGAGATCCTCAAGCGTTGGCTCGTGGGGTACGACTCGTGTGACGCGAGCACCGGCGTGCACGATTGCCGAGACAACATCGGGAGTGACCGATGGATCATCAAGGATGACGCGAACGCCTCGGTTCATTGGTTCTGCGCTACGGACGCCGGCAATGATGCTGAGATCCCCGAGTATTGACGGGTCATCATCGATCGAGATGTCAACCGAATCTTCCGGCCAGAAGGTACGGGTGAGATCACCGGGCTGGCCGGATACAAGGTCGGTGCCGCCGTCGAGCATGATCACATGGTCAGCCAATCCTTCGGCTTCGACGAGATGATGGGTACACATGACGATGGTGTGGCCGTCGGCCGTCATCTCACGAATAAGTTTGAGCACTGCTTGCGCCGATTCGGGATCGAGTCCCGAGGTCGGTTCGTCAAAGAGTAGGAGTTGAGGCTCGTGGAGAACAGAGCGGGCCAAGGCCAGCCGAGTCTTCATACCGGTGGAGTAGCCGCCGACCTGGACGTCGAGGGACTGTTCGATTCCGAACCGTTCGGCAGATACACGGATGCGATCCTTCATGATTCGTCGTTCGACACTATGTAGCTCCGCAGCGTAAATCAGGTTGTCCCATCCAGTCAGGCGGTCGTAGAGGGCTGGCCTGGCCGACACGACACCGCACTGGCTTCGAACTTCCTCGCCATCACGTTCGGGATCGAGCCCAAGAGTGCGAACACTGCCACTGTCGGCCGACATGGCTCCGGTAATGCACCGAATGGCGGTTGTCTTCCCAGCGCCGTTGGGACCGAGTAGTACGGTGATCTTCCCATTGGGAGCGACCACCTCGAGATCGGTCAGCGCTGGAGTGTCATTGAAAGACTTGTGGACTCCTTGAAGAGCCACAGCAGGGGTATGAGCGACAGTGTTCACACCTCATACATCGGCTGGCACCACCCGATCTTGATGTCGGACTAGAGTCGTACATGTGTTCGTCTTAGGTATCGACCCCGGGCTTTCCCGGTGCGGCTACGGCTGTTTGGAGCACGGACGCAAGCCTCGTGCCGTCGCTGCGGGTGTTATCCGGACCGACCCCAAACTTGACCGGCCGATTCGTCTGGCGGAGCTCCAACGAGAGCTCCGCGATCTGATCGCCGAGCTGAAACCAGATGTTGTCGCGGTGGAGCGAGTGCTCTTCCAGACCAATGTGTCTACGGCCATGGGTGTCGGCATGGCCAGCGGTCTGGCGATGGCCGAAGCCGCCAGCGTCGGCTGCGATGTGGTCGAATACTCGCCCAACGAGATCAAGCACGCGGTTGCGGGCTGGGGCGGAGCTGGCAAGGACGAGGTTGGCGCCATGGTCCAGACGCTGCTGGGGCTTCCGAAGCGGCTGTCGCCGGCTGATGCCGCGGATGCAGTTGCCGTCGCCCTGTGTCATCTTGCCCGTGTACCGTCGCGACGCACGTCTGCATCCATGAAACGAGTCGGAGGAATGGTCGGATGATCGGATCGCTGCGAGGTCGGCTACTCGACCGCGGCCATGACGGAGAGCTACTGATCGAGGTGGCGGGGATCGGCCACCGCGTGCAGGTCACGCCATCCACGTCGGTCACGATCGGTGAGCTCGATGACGAGGTCTTCGTTCACACGCATCACGCGGTTCGAGAAGACAGCGAGACGCTTTATGGCTTCGCCACGATCGCTGAACGGCGTGTTTTCGAGTCCCTCATCAGCGCTCATGGGGTAGGCCCGGCACTCGGTCTTGCCATCTTGTCTGTGCACGGTCCCGATGCGCTGCGCATAGCAGTCGCCAACGATGACGTTGCTGCGCTCTGTCTCGTTCCCGGCGTCGGCAAGAAGACCGCTGCTCGACTGGTCATGGAGCTGAAGTCGAAGCTCGACCTTCCTGATTCCGACGTCGTGGTTTTGACCGACGGATCGCCCGCAGCAGTCGCTGGTGGCGCACGCGCTGACGTGCGCTCGGCCCTAGAGGGCCTCGGCTATGCGGCTGACGAGATTCATGCCGTGCTGGTTGATTTGCCTGCTGGTGGCGAAACATCTGACCTTCTAAGGGACGCCCTGCGTCGTCTGGCATCGGGCATCTGATGGCACGCGAAGAACTCCTGTCCCCGGCTGAAGAGCCAGAAGACATCATCGAGGAACCAGGTTTACGGCCTCGCACGCTGGCTGAATTTGTCGGACAGGCCGAGTTGAAAGGCCACCTCGGTGTGATGCTGGGTGCTGCCGCCCGCCGCAATGAAGCCTCTGATCACCTCTTGTTCGCTGGTCCTCCTGGTCTCGGCAAGACCACGCTGGCCAATATCATCGCTTCGGAGATGGGTTCGAACCTCAACGTCACCTCGGGCCCAGCGCTTGAGCGGGCGGGCGATCTCGCTTCGATTCTGTCGAAGCTTGAAGAGGGTGACGTCCTCTTTATCGACGAGATCCACCGTCTGCCTCGTCCTGTTGAAGAAGTGCTCTATCCCGCCATGGAAGACTTTCGGATCGATGTCGTGCTCGGCAAGGGGCCGGCCGCTCGTTCAATCCCATTGGACCTCGCCCGGTTCACATTGGTCGGCGCCACGACCCGCACCGGGCTGATCACCGGCCCGCTTCGTGATCGTTTCGGCTTGGTTGCTCGCCTCGACTACTACGAGGTCGATGACCTCCTGTCGATCGCTATGCGAGCCGCTCGAATCCTTCACGTTGACACCGATGAAGGCGGCGCGTGGGAGATTGCCCGTCGATCGCGAGGCACGCCTCGTATCGCCAACCGACTGCTGCGCCAGGTCCGTGACTACGCCGAAGTTGAGCGTGACGGACATGTCGATGCTGAGGTCGCTTCTGACGGTCTGGCTTTTTTCGGCGTCGACGAACTCGGCCTCGACAAGGCCAGCCGCGCCGTATTGGATTCCGTTTGCCGTCGCTTCGGCGGGGGCCCGGTCGGTTTGTCAACGCTTGCCATCTCGGTGAGTGAGCCGACGGAAACGGTCGAAGATGTCTACGAGCCGTACCTGATCCAGCAGGGTCTGCTGATGCGCACCCCGCGGGGCCGCGTCGCTACCCCGGCTGCCTACCAGCACCTCGGGATGTCGCCGCCACCGGCGGTCGACACTGCGCCGCAGTCCGGCTTGTTCGACGGCTGACCTCGGGAACCTTGCGGGCCTCTGCAGGGTCTAGCCTCCCCATCGATGGATCGACCCGAGACCCTCGCTGATATTCGATACGAGTTGCCGCCATCGGCGATCGCCCAGACGCCGATCGAGCCGCGTGATTCCGCTCGGCTTCTCGTCGACTGCAAAGACAGCGTTGAACACCGCATCGTGGCCGATCTCCCTGAACTGCTGGAGCCGGGTGACTTGGTTGTGGTCAACGATACCCGTGTCCTGCCGGCGCGGATCCCGGCTCGGCGGCCAACAGGTGGAGGAGCCGAGATCCTTCTTCTTGAAAACCGTGGCGACGAAGGCTGGGAAGCACTCGCCCGTCCGAGCCGGAAGCTTGCTCCCGGCATGAAACTGACGACCGGCGACCTCCGCATCGAGATGGGCGAGAATCTCGGCGACGGACGACGACTGGTTGTCCTCGATACAGGCGATCGCCCACTCCTCGAGGTCCTCGAGGAGGTGGGTCTGCCACCGTTGCCGCCGTATATCGAGAAGCAGATCGACAATTCAGATCGCTATCAGACCGTCTACGCTGATCGCCCGCTGTCGGCTGCTGCACCAACCGCTGGCTTGCATTTCACCGATGAAGTCTTCGCGAAACTGGCCGAACGGGGCATCAATGTGGCGACGGTGGAACTTGCGGTCGGCCTCGACACGTTTCGTCCTGTGATGGTGCACCGCCTCGACGACCACGTCATGCACACGGAGTGGTATCACGTCCCCGCTGCGACGCAATCTGCGGTCGGGAAGGCCGGTCGTGTGGTCGCAGTTGGTACCACCGCAGTGAGAGCGCTCGAATCATGGGCAGTGACGGGCAATCCGGAAGGTCGAAGCAACCTCTTCATCCGTCGCCCGTTCAACTGGCAGGTCGTCGATGTCCTGCTGACGAACTTCCATCTCCCCGAATCCACTCTACTCTGCCTCGTTGACGCGTTTGTCGGCCCCCGCTGGCGTGACCTCTATGACATTGCCCTCGACGATGACTATCGCTTCCTCAGCTTCGGTGACGCAATGCTCCTTGGGGTTGACGGGGACAGGATCGTTTCGTGAGGCCCTGCCGCAGGCTGCGCCAGGTTCGCTCGCCGGCGCCGACTTTGAGTCCGGCAGCATCCGATGCGGCGAAGCTCGCGTTGGGGTCGACACAGACCCGCCACTACAGCTTTCGCCAGACCGATACGTGCGATCGCGACTTGTCAGTGAACACAGAGCGGTCCCAATCGGCCCATCTATCTTCGAGCGTCATCCCGGCCAGCTCAGCCATCAGTTCGAGTTCGGATGGCCAGACGTAGCGAAAAGCCAAGGAACTGCGTCGAGCCTGGCTGCCGTTGATGTGGTAGTGGTGCGAGATTGAGATCTGATTCACACGGTCCACGTACTCGTCGAAGCCGAGGTGGTTTGCTGACACGTCAAAGGGTGCGACGGTTTCGCCGAAAGGTAGTCGGTGACGCTGCGGCAACCCGTTCTCGATGACGAAACACCCGCTCGGTGCAAGATGAGCTGCAGCATTGCGAAAGCAAGCGGCCTGCTGCCGCTGCGTTCGGAGATTCGTGATGGTGTTGTAGACGAGGTACACGACGGCGGCGTCTTCGCACACGCGAGTCTTGGTCATGTCGCCCACCGTCAGCGAAACAAGGTTCGCTTCGTCTTTTTTCTGCAGTTCCGCCAGCATCGGTTCCGAGAAATCAATGCCATGGACTCGGATCCCCGTCTTAGCGAGAGGTAGCGCCAAGCGTCCAGTGCCCACTGCAAACTCGACCACGGCTCCGCACCCGGCGAGATCGGACAGAATGCCGACGGCTGCGCCGACCGCATCCAGACCAAAAAGCTCGTGAGTCGGGTCGTCGTAGGCGGCTGCGAACACAGGATTGAGGTGTGGGTCAGGTAGCGCGAGATAGTCAGGCTGAGACATGATGAGATTCTCGCACCGGCCACGCTGGCCTGCGATGCACTGCGCTTGCTCGCTCAATCACGACCAACGGGAGCGCTCAAGCACCTCCAGTTGGGCACACCAGGCGGCTGTACCGACGGCGAGGCGCGTCATCTTCCCCTCCGAGTTGATGGAGCAACCGGCTGCCGAGGCCAGCGCCTAGCCTGCACCCCATGAAGGCTCTCTTTACCGAAACCGCTCGTGATGGCGGTGCACGCTGCGGGGTTGTGACAACCCCGCGCGGAGAGTTCACGACGCCTCGATTCATGCCGGTCGGCACCCGCGGCGCTATTCGGCATCTTGCCTCCAGCGACATGGAGGACCTGGGCGCTCAAGTAATCCTCGCCAATACGTACCACCTGATGCTGCGGCCGGGTGCTGACGTGATCGAGAAGCTCGGTCACATCCACGGCTTCGCCGACTGGAATGGCCATGTACTCACCGACAGCGGCGGGTACCAGATCTTCTCACTCGCTCCTCAGATTACTGACGAGGGTGCAACCTTCAAGTCCACATATGACGGCACCACCCACCTGCTGACGCCCGAGCGGGCGGTTGAGGTTCAGGCCCAGATCGGCGCCGACATCCAGATGGTGCTCGATGTGTGCCCGTCGTCAGTCGCTGATCGCTCGGTCCTGCGCGCGGCGATTGATCGCACTGCGTTGTGGGCCGGTCGGGGTCGTCAGACGTTTCTCGAGCATCCTGACGCTGCTGGCCGCCAGTGCCAGTTCGGCATCGTGCAGGGCGGTACCGATGAAGCGCTGCGGGTCGAGTCCGCCCGTCGAACCATTGAGGTCGGCTTCGACGGCTACGCGATTGGTGGCCTCTCCGTAGGGGAGAACCGCGACGAGATGCTGTACGGCCTCGACGCATGCATGGATCTCCTGCCACTTGATCAGCCCCGGTACTTTATGGGGCTCGGCGATCCGATCGGCATTGTGGAGAGCGTCGCTCGAGGTGTCGACATGTTCGATTGTGTGTTGCCCACTCGTCTCGCCCGCCACGGCACGATCCTCACCGACGCCGGCCGCTACAACTTGACCCGCTCCGAGTTCCGCACATCCGATGAACCGCTTGATCCGGATTGGCCGGGATCACCGGCCGCTCGCTGGTCCAAGGGTTATCTCCGCCACCTTCTTCAGACCAAAGAACCGACCGCGGCTCGCATCATTACGTTGCACAACGTGGCTTGGCTGCTCCGCTTTATGGACCAGATGGCCGATGCCATCAGCGAAGGAACTTTCGACTCCTTTCGTATGGGGGTTCATGAGGTCTGGTCGGGCCGGTAGCCTCATCCTCGGTTCAAACCCCACCGCAGAACGGCCGTCCCATGCAGGTTGTAATCCTATTCGTGATGCTCGGAGCGCTTTATGCGTTCATGATCGTTCCTCAACAGCGCAAGATGAAAGCCCACCAGGCGCTGTTGCGTTCCCTCGAGGAGGGTGACTTGGTGGTCACATCGTCCGGCATTTTCGGTGCCATTGCTGAAGTTGAAGACGATGTTGTCTGGCTCGAAGTTGCACCAGAGGTCGAACTCAAGATCATGAAGTCTTCGGTCACCGAGAAGGTTGCAGATTTCGACACCGATGATGATGACGAGAACGACGTCGACGATGAGACTGATGACGAATTCATCGAAATCGAAGACGAGTCCTGAACAACCTGATGCGTCGTCAAGTCACCTACGTCGTACTGATCATTCTGCTGTCGGTTGGCGGAATCATCTACACCCTTGCCGCTGGCAACGAGCCGTTCCTCGGCCTTGACCTGCAGGGCGGCGCCAGCGTTGTCCTTGAACCGGCCGAACCCGCAGACGGCACTGAGATCGACGAGGACACCCTTGACCAGGCTGTAGAAATCATCCGCAACCGTGTTGATGGTCTTGGTGTTCGTGAACCTGAGGTCACCCGGCAAGGCGCCACGATCCTTGTTCAGATTCCTGGCGTCGAGGACGAGGCTCGCGCCATCGATCTCGTAGGCCAGACCGCAGAACTTCGCTTCCGCCCGGTTCTTGCCGACGGCATGCTCGGGGTGCCCTTCTCAGAGTCCGCTCTTGCCTCGTGCCCCAACGCAAGCGAACTGCTCGCCGCCGCTCCAACTCCTGATGCTGCGGCTGACGAGTGCATGATCGGGTCGGACAAGCGGAATGATGCGGTCGCCTACCTCCTCGGCCCGGCACCTGAGTTGCTTCAGCAAGACGGCGACGGTGTCGATCGTCTCAACGGCGAGTCGCTCGAAACTGCGGCAGCGCTTTTCCAAGTGCCTGAGTGGATTGTGAGCATCACGTTCCGTCCCGGCTCGCCAGGTATCGACGACTTCAACAACCTCGCCAGCATGTGTGCATCCGGTTCTCCGGGATGCCCACCCACGGGAATCGATCGAAGCTCTGGCCGAGGTGTCGGACGCCTTGCGATTGAGATCGATGGTGTCGTTGAGAGTGCACCCAACGTCGCCGTAGCTAACTTCAGTCGTGATGGGATCGTGATCTCCGGTGGCAACATGCAAGAGGAGGAGGCGAAAGATCTCGCCTTAGTGCTTCGCTTCGGGGCTCTTCCGCTCGAACTCATCCCACAGGAGAGTCGCATCGTCTCGTCCACACTCGGTGAGGATGCGCTCGATTCAGGTGTTATCGCCGCCATCATCGGCGTCGGCATGGTGTCGATTTACCTGATTGCCTATTACCGACTACTCGGCGTTGTCGCCATCTTGAGCCTTGTCATCTCCGGTTCGTTGTTGTGGACGATAATTGCGTGGCTTGGGGAGACCCAAGGCTTGGCACTCACGCTGGCCGGGGTGACCGGTTTGATCGTGTCGATCGGCGTCTCAGTTGATTCCAACGTTGTCTACTTCGAACACTTGAAGGAAGACGTCCGCAACGACCGAAGTCTTCGGTCCGCCGTCGAGCGGGCGTTCCCGATTGCTTACTCCACGATCGTGAAGGCCAACGTGGCGAGCCTTATCGCCGCAGCTGTTCTCTACTTCCTCACGGTTGGTCAGGTGAAGGGCTTCGCCTTGTTCCTCGGCCTCGCCACGGTCCTTGACCTCGTGGCCACATACTTCTTCATGGGTCCGGCGATCCGCATCTTGGCAGCGCGGGACGGGGTAGAGGAGAAGCCATCGCGTTTCGGAATCCCGAGCCCGGCTGAGGTGTCGTCATGAAAACGCTTCGCATGCTCTACCGAGGTGAACACCACTTCGATTTCCCGCTTATGTGGCGCAAGGCCCTTTGGGGATCAGGAGCACTTGTCCTGCTCAGCGTTGGTGTGCTGTTAGTTGCCGGGCTGAACCTCGGCATCGAGTTCGAAGGCGGAACCTCGTGGGAGGTCAATGCTCCCGGCCAGTCGGTCGCTGAGGCGCGGGATGCGCTATCAGGGACAGGCGCTGCGGCAGGCAAGATCCAGACTGTTGGCAGTTCAGCAATTCGTGTTCGCGCCGATCTCGACGATCCGGCATCTGTGAGTGAAGTCACCGTGGCGCTCCGCGACTTCGCCGGCGTTCAAGCGGGTGATGTCAGCGTCACAACGGTCGGCCCCTCCTGGGGTGATCAGATCACCGGCAAAGCTCGCAACGCACTGATCTGGTTCTTTATCATCATCGCGTTCTACATCGCTATCCGTCTGGAATGGAAGATGGCCGTGGGTGCATTGGTGGCGGTGGCTCACGACATCTTGATCTCGGTTGGCGTCTACGCAATCTTCCAGTTTGAGGTCACACCAGCGACGGTGATCGCGTTCTTGACGATCATGGGCTACTCGCTCTACGACACGATCGTCGTCTACGACAAGGTCCGTGAGGTGGCCGGACGTCTCAGCGTCACCGGCCGCTACACATACACCGAGATGATGAATCAGTCGCTCAACCAGGTGTTGATGCGTTCGATCAACACATCGATCACGTCGGTTTTGCCGGTGCTGTCGATGCTGGTGATCGGTTCGTTCTTCCTTGGAGCGCTCACCCTTCAAGAGTTCGCCATAGCGCTGCTTATTGGCATTGTCGTCGGCACCTACTCGTCGATCTTCGTGGCATCTTCACTGGTCGCGTTCATGAAGGAACGCGAAGCCGACCATGCCGCAGTCGCTAAGAAGGTCATAACTCGTGCCGGTGGCGACGTTGGTACACGTGTAGTTACGAAGCAAGATGCCGCTCTTGGCGGCACTACAGCTAATCCAAAGCGAGCGACCGCTGATCGGCCAACTGCGGCCGGCGTTCCTCCTCGGCCGAGGAAGAAAAAGAAGAAGTAGCAATAGCGATACGGTTAGAACATGGCAGAGTCCGCCGTTGACACTATTCAGGGTTTGATCCGCGACATCCCGGACTTTCCCAAGCCTGGGATTGTGTTCAAGGACATAACGCCTTTGCTTGGCGATGCCATGGGTCTTGCTGTCACTGTTGACGCAATCGCGTCGCCGTGGACGGATATGGGAGTGGAAGCTGTCGTGGGCATTGAGGCTCGCGGTTTCATCCTTGGTGCACCCGTTGCTCGAGCTCTCGGGGCAGGATTCGTGCCAATGCGCAAGGCTGGCAAGCTTCCTGCGGCAACTACCTCGGCTACGTATGGCCTGGAGTACGGCGTCGACACGATCGAGATGCATCTTGATGCGATACGTTCAGGTGCCCGCACCTTGGTCATCGATGACGTGCTCGCAACCGGTGGCACGGCAGCTGCGGCTGCGACTCTTGTCGGCAACGTGGGTGGCCATCTACTCGGCTTTGGTTTCTTGATCGAGTTGTGCTTCCTCAATGGTCGTCAAAACATCGACCAACACCGTATTGAGGCTGTCATGGCGGTGGAGGGCTGATGGCCACAGTCACCCGCGTTCTTCCTTGGCGGCGAGCGGCCAGCCGTCCGGCTTCCGCCGAGATTGCTCATTTGCTTGATGTGTACACCTCGCACCATCCCAAGGCCTCGATCGATCTCATCGAGCGGGCGTTCAAGCTCGCCAACACTGCGCACAAGGGACAGAACCGCAAGTCGGGAGAGCCCTACATCCGTCACCCAGTGGCCGTAGCAACGATCGTGGCTAAACAAGGACTCGATGACATCGCTGTTGCCGCAGCGTTGCTGCATGACGCGGTGGAGGACACCGGCGTTGAGATAGATCAGCTTGAGCAGGAGTTCGGCGCCGAACTCGCTCGCATCGTCGACGGGGTCACCAAGCTTGAGCGAGTCAAGTACGACTCGAAGGAGCAGCAACAGGCCGCCACAATGCGAAAGATGATCGTGGCGATCGCCCAGGACATCCGAGTTCTGATCATCAAACTCGCCGATCGTCTTCACAATCTCCGCACCATCGCAGCGATGCCGCAACACAAGCAGGAGCGAGTGGCACGCGAGACGCTCGACGTCTATGCCCCTCTTGCCCATCGATTAGGTATGCAGGATCTGAAAGTCCAGCTCGAAGACCTGTCGTTCGCCGCTCTGCACAGCCGTCGCTACGCCGAGATCGATCAGATGATCCAGCAGCGAGCACCAGAGCGCGATCTGTACCTCATGCAGGTGATCGGCGATGTTCAGGCCCGTCTCGCTGAGCTGGGAATTGTCGCTCATGTCGATGGACGGCCGAAGCACCTGTGGTCGATCTACGAGAAAATGGTGGTGAAGGGCCGGTCCTTTGATGAGATCTTCGATCTCATCGCCATTCGTGTGATTGTGGACTCGGTGCGTGATTGCTATGGCGCCCTCGGTTCGATCCACGCCACGTGGCGGCCGGTACAGGGACGGTTCAAGGACTACATCGCGATGCCTAAGTTCAATCTCTATCAGTCGTTGCACACGACGGTGGTTGGTCCCCAGGGCAAGTCGCTTGAAGTGCAGTTGCGAACAAAGGAGATGCACGCCCGCGCTGAGTTCGGCGTCGCCGCGCACTGGGATTATAAGGAAGACGGTGGCGGTGGGGACCTTGCATGGCTGAACCGCATCGTCGAATGGCAGCAAGAAACCTCCGATCCGTCGGAGTTCATGTCCAATCTGAAATTCGACCTCGACCAGGACGAGGTGTTTGTCTTCACCCCGAAGGGCAGGGTTGTTGAGTTGCCCGTTGGAGCCACGACAATCGACTTCGCCTACACGATCCATACCGATGTTGGCCATGCCTGCATTGGATCCAAGGTCAACGGTCGTCTCGTGCCGCTTGATACACGTCTTGAGTCTGGCGACATGGTCGAGGTCTTTACCTCGAAGGTGGAGGGCGCTGGCCCATCGCGTGACTGGTTGAAGTTTGTCGCTAGCCGCCGGGCGGCTAACAAAATCAAGCAGTGGTACACGCGAGAACGGCGCGAGGATTCCATTGAGCACGGGCGGGACGATCTGATCCAGGCGATGCGCCGTGAGGGTTTGCCGGCCCGTCGCGTGCTGAAGGAACCGGCGTTTGGCGATGCTATGAAGCAGCTAAATTATGTCGATGAGGAATCCTTGTTCGCTGCCATCGGTGAGGGCCATGTAGCAGCGGCATCGGTCGCCGACCGCATTGCCGCTGAGCTCAAAGGCGACGACGAGCACCCTGTCGAAGCCGACCGGTTGCCATCGACGGTGACGCGTCGAACTGGCGCACCGCGCCGTCCGACGCACGGAGCTGGCGTTCACGTCGAAGGCCTTGACGACATCATGGTCCGCCTGTCGCGGTGTTGCTCGCCGGTGCCGCCGGACGAGATCATCGGTTTCGTCACCCGTGGTCGCGGCGTTTCGGTTCATCGCGACGACTGTCTCAATGCCAGCGACTTGTCCGAAGGCCAGCCCGACCGACTCATCGAGGTGGAGTGGGACTCGGAGCACTCGGGTCGGTTCTCTACCTCGGTTGAGATCAGTGCGCTCGACCGCAAGGGCCTGCTGGTCGACGTTGCCACGGTCTTCAGTGACCACGGCCTCAGTGTCCATGGCGTCTCCAGTCACACCGGTGACAACGCGATCGCCAAGATGCTGTTCGACTTCGAACTCGCCGATGTGAGCCAACTCGACTCGCTCTTGTCGTCGGTACTCAGCATCGAAGCCGTGTACGACGCTTATCGCGTCCTACCCGGAGTCGCCAGCGGCAGCTAACTCACATGGGGGCAGTCTCCGGTGTGCACCAGTGGCGAGCAAAGCACGAATAGGGTCTGTCCCCAGACGTGCTTTATCAAATCCGCCTTCGGGACCAATCGAGAGCGGTAGCCTTGACAGTTGTGGCTGAGCCGACATTCAAGGCCCCCAAGGGCACGAGCGACATCCTCCCACCGGAGTCTGGGCGCCGTCGCGCCCTGATCGACGCGTTCGCTGCTCAGGCCGGACTCGGTGGTTTCGGCGAGGTTATGTCGCCGATCTTTGAAGACATCGGCGTCTTCAAGCGGCTTGGCGAATCCACTGACGTGGTCACGAAGGAAATGTTCGACTTCTTCGACAAGGGCGACCCACCGCAGCACCTTGCGTTGCGCCCAGAACTGACTGCCAGCGTTTGCCGCGCCTACGCCGAGCACCGGCCGGTTCCGCCGTGGAAGGTCTGGTACGAGGGCCCACAGTTCCGCTACGAGCAGCCTCAGGCCGGCCGCTATCGGCAGTTCTCTCAAGTTGGAGTCGAGACTCTTGGCACCGATGACCCGCAAGCGGACGTCGATGTGATCGCGTTGGCCTGGCGGTTCTACGAGAGTCTCGGTCTTCGACAGGTCAGCCTGCTCCTCAACAGCCTCGGCGACTCGTCGTGCCGTCCCGCGTACATGGATGCCTTACGCGGCTATCTCGAATCCAGCGCCGCGAACCTGAGTGATCAGAGCCGGGTCACGCTTGAGCGCAACCCGCTTCGTGTGCTCGACTCGAAGCGACCTGAAGACCAAGCCGTCATCGATGCGGCACCCCTGATGGTCGACTATCTGAGCGATGACACCGCTGAACATTTCGCTGCGGTGCGCTCCGGACTCGATGCGCTTGGGATCCCGTATGGGATTTCGCCGAGACTCGTGCGCGGGCTCGACTACTACACCCGCACCACCTTCGAGTTCGCCGCTGACGCGCTTGCCACTGCCCAAAACGCAGTCGGTGGTGGGGGCCGCTATGACGGACTTGTCGAGAACCTTGGCGGTCCCGCCACTCCCGGCATCGGTTTCGCGCTCGGCGTCGATCGGATCTTGTTGGCCTGCGATGCGGAAGACGTCTTCCCCATGCCATCCTCCACCGTGAGCGTGTTCGTGGTTGACGTCACCGGCGGAAGCCACGCCCTCGGCGTTTGCAACGAACTACGTGATGCCGGTATCGGTGCCGATCGTAGCTATGGCGGCCGCTCCATGAAGGCTCAGATGAAGGTCGCCGATCGGTCTGGTGCACCCTTCGCTGCCATCATCGGTGAGGATGAAGTCGCCGCTGGTGAAGTCACGCTCCGCGATTTGCGTGGCGATACCGGCCAGCACCGCGTTGCGCTCGACACGCTCGTGTATGAAGTCAACCAACTACTCGCGATCTAGCCGCAATACCCCCAAACGAACTCTCCCCAGGAATCAGGAATCACGATGGATCTCACCACCTCCATGCGCACCGACATGTGCGGCCAACTCACCGCTGCCGACGCCGGTCGCACCGTCAGCGTTTGCGGTTGGGTTGCTACCCGCCGCGAGCATGGCGAAAATCTCGCCTTCATCGACTTGCGTGACCGCACGGGCATCGTCCAGTGCGTGGTCAACCGCAGCCATGACCTTCGCAGCGAGTATGTCACCAAGATGACTGGCGAAGTTCGCCTGCGCCCTGCCGATACCGCCAATATGGGACTCCCGACCGGTGAGATCGAGATCGAGATCTCCGACATCGAAATTCTGGCTATGGCAGAGCCACCGCCATTCCCACTCGACGAACGCACCGACGTTGATGAGACAATCCGTCTGCGTCATCGCTATGTCGATCTGCGAAAAAACCGCATGCAGACCAACCTACGGACGCGCTCCATCGTCAACAGCGCTATTCGGCGTGGGATGGAAGACCAAGGCTTCGTCGAGATTGAGACGCCCATGTTGATCGCGTCGACGCCTGAGGGTGCCCGCGACTTTGTCGTGCCCTCGCGTAAGGACCCGGGTGCGTTCTACGCCCTGCCCCAGTCACCCCAGCTCTTCAAGCAGTTGTGCATGGTGGGTGGCATCGATCGCTACTACCAGATCGCTCGTTGTCTCCGAGATGAGGACCTTCGCGCCGACCGTCAGTTCGAGTTCATGCAACTCGACGCCGAGATGAGTTTCGTCGACCAAGAAGACGTCTTCGCCGTGATCTCTCATACCGTCGCCTCTACGACCGAAGCCGTGACAGGTGAGCGCCCCACCGAGTTCCCCCGCATCACCTGGCTTGAGGCGCAAGAGCGATTTGGTAGCGACAAGCCCGACACCCGCTTCGGCATGGAGCTCGTCGAGCTGACCGCCATCTTCGAGGGCACCGAAGCCCGCGTGTTTCAGGCTCCGTGCATCAAGGGCATTTGCATGGAAGGCGGAATGGAAGCGCTGTCCCGCAATCAGATCGATGCTCTTGTCGAAACCTGCCAGCGCTGGGGGGCCAAGGGCCTCGCCTGGATGAAGGTCATCGACGGTGAATCGGGACCAACACTCGATGCTGGTGTCGCGAAGTTCCTGTCGAACGACGAGTCAAGCCAGGTCGTTGCTGCGCTCAAGGCACAACCCGGTGACATGGTGTTCCTGGTCGCTGACGAGCGTCGTCTCGTTCGACACGTCCTCGGCCTGCTTCGTCTCGAACTCGGTCGTCCACCCGTCAACGAGGGCGGCCTCAACTTCGTGTGGGTCGTGGATTTCCCACTCTTTGAGTCAATCAACGAGAACGGCAAGCCGGTGCCATCCCACCACCCGTTCACCATGCCCCATGAAGACGACTGGGCCCTGCTCGACGAAGGAGGAGACGCTCTGCTCGACGTGCGGTCCCAGGCCTACGACCTCGTTCTCAACGGTTGGGAACTCGGCTCCGGTTCGATCCGAATTAACCGACCAGACATTCAGAACAGAATCTTTGAGCTACTGGGGATCGGTGAAGAGGAGCGCAACGCCAAATTCGGCTTCCTGCTTGACGCCTTCCGCTTCGGCGCCCCTCCCCACGGAGGGTTCGCGTTTGGCATCGACCGCATCACTGCGCTGCTGGTCGGCGAGACCAACATTCGTGAGGTCATCGCCTTCCCGAAGACGCAGTCCGGTAGCGATCCGCTGACCAACGCTCCGTCGGCAATCGACGCCGCGCATCTGGCAGAACTTGGCCTCGGAGTTCTTCCTCCGAGGACCTAAAAAAGGCGATTCACCAGTTGGTGCGCCTTAACGAAGGCGCATCTGCACAATGACTGAGGACTCTGGCAGCGCCACAAGGCCAGAGCCGACGCACATTCGTGCCCGCTCCAGATCGCGGTGGATTCGAATCTGAAGCTCCGCGTCTTCCTTGACGGCGTGAACCGTCTCGTCATCAACGGTCTCGACAGAAAACCCGAGTCGTTCAACCTCGGCGGTGAGTCCGCGCGCGATTGTCTCGGAAGGATTCTCGGAGCTTGAGAACAACATGTTGCGTGGATCGACTCGATCGCTGATGACAGGCATAAGCCCATTCGGGAGGGCAATCCCTTCGAGCGCTTCGGCGAGCGTTGTCAGGCGGCCGGTGAGAGGCTGAGCAACGGGAGCATCGTGATCTAGTTCGCTGGGCCCTTCCTCCGCCGATGTCGCTGAGTCGGGACCCCGCAGCAGTTTGGCTTCAAACGACTCCTTGGGGTCGATCTCCGTCGTCGCACGAGAGGACGACTTCAGCGTGCCTCTCGTGATCACCCGCCGGAGGAGGACCACGATCGAGGTTGCACACCAACACCAGAAGAAAATAGCAAAGAGATCTCGCACCTTGGTCCTATCGGCACGAGAGACCCGCAAGCTAAGGGAACAGGGTTAAGGTCCGGCCGTGGCCGACGACTTGTTCACTGCTGCCGCCGAACAACGGCTGCAAACTCGCTCACCGCTAGCTGCCCGGTTGCGGCCCCGAAATTTGGACGATGTTGTGGGTCAACGCCACCTGCTCGCCCCTGGCCAGCCGTTGCGTTCGTTGATCGAATCGGACCGCTTGTCGTCGGTGATCTTTTGGGGCCCACCAGGCACCGGCAAAACCTCTCTGGCCCGGCTTGTCGCTCATACGACCGAGAAGGTCTTCGAAGAGCTTTCGGCAGTGACCGCGTCGGTGAAGGATGTGCGGGAGATAATCGCCAGCTCACGCCAGCGCCTCGGTGAGCGCGGAACCGGCACGATCCTCTTCCTTGACGAGGTTCATCGATTCAACAAGGCGCAGCAGGACACTCTCCTTCCTGCAGTGGAGGAAGGACTGATTGTGCTGATTGGTGCCACCACGGAAAACCCTCACTTTGAGGTCAACCCGCCACTCATGTCTCGGTCAACGCTCTTTCGACTCCACGCGTTGGACGATGTAGACGTCGCCGAACTCGTTCGGCGGGGACTCGAGATCGAGGGCGCTTCAGCTGATGCGGATGCGATCGCCCATCTTGCGGGCCGTGCAGGAGGCGATGGCCGTCACGCGCTGACGAGTACTGAGGTGGCGGTCGCTCTGGCCTCAGGTCGTGGTCGCCCGATCCACATCACGCTCGCCGATGCGGAGTCAGCGGTCGACGCCAAAGCCGTTCGTTACGGGCGGGACGGTCACTACGACGTCATAAGCGCCTTCATCAAGAGCATCCGGGGATCGGACCCGAACGCCGGCCTCTACTGGTTGGCCAGAATGCTGGAGGCGGGGGAGGATGCTCGGTTCATCGCTCGTCGCCTTGTGATTCTCGCTTCGGAGGACGTAGGCATGGCCGATCCGCAGTCCCTTCTCATCGCTGAAGCAGCGGCACGTGCTGTGGAGTTCGTGGGACTCCCCGAGGCACAGCTCAATCTCGCTCAAGCCGTGATCCATCTGGCAACTGCCCCCAAGTCCAACCGGGTTACCGAAGCGATCTTTGCCGCGAGAGCGGCGGCTCGCGAGGCAGGGGCTGGCGAGGTGCCAGTCCATCTCCGTGACGCTCACTACAAGGGTGCGGCATCCCTCGGTCACGGGGACGGCTACAAGTACCCGCACGACGACGAACGCGGCTGGACCGAGCAGGACTATCTCCCAGAAGAGGTCGCTGGTCAGGTCTTCTACGACCCGTCCCCGCACGGCTTCGAGTCTCGAATCCGCGACCGCTGGCCTTTCCCGTAGCGCGAAATTATTGATGATGGCCCATCTCAATCAGAAGGAATCATCAACAATTTCGGGGTACCGGTGGCGACGCGTGCTTGACTAGGCCGAGATGTCTGCCGTCGACCTTGCTGCTGTGATCGTCACGATCGTGTGTCTTGTTGCGGTTGCTGTTTTAGTGATCGCCATTCAAGCTCTCGTCCGCACGCTTCGCGAGTTGCGAATCACGGTCGACGAGTTGCGATCAAACACGCTTCCGATGGTCGATGATCTCCGCACCACGGTCAACAAGGCCAACGAGGAACTCGATCGAGTCGACGACGTGATTGGGCGAGCAGAACGGATCACCGCCACGGTCGATGTGGCGTCACGCTTGACGTATAAGGCGATGGCGCCGCCGTTGATCAAAACTCTGTCGTTCGTGAAAGGTGCAGGACGTGCCAGGCGAGCCTTGCGGACACCGCGTCGCCGCACCGCCATCGAGGTACGCGGGAGACGAAAATGAATCTTAGGAGGACCCAGTGAGGCGTGTTATCTGGACCGGCGTGGGCTATTCGCTGGGCCTTAGCACCTCCTTCTACATGCAGAAGCGCATGCGACGAGCGGTTCAGCGCGTCGCCCCCGAGCACATGCGGGCCGATGTCTCAGCCAAGAGTAAGGCCACGGTCCAACGCGCCAAAGACACTATTGACCGAGCTCGTGAAGTTGTAATCGATCTTCGAGACGCGGCCCATGAAGGCGTGGGAGCTATGCAGCGAGAACGCGCTGATCTTCTTGTCGAGTTCGATGCCGATGACAGCATGCACAGCGGCTCGGCTCGCAATCTGCGACCCGATGCCGAAGAAGGCCGGGGTTTTCGACCCCTGCACTGAGTGGAAACTCGCCAGTGAGCGTTCGGCGCGCCGGTAGGCTTGACCCACATGAAGGCTAACGAAGTACGCCAGGCGTTTACTGACTTCTTTATTGAGCGCGCCCACAGCCATCAGCCATCGTCGAGCCTGATCCCTCACGACCCGACCTTGCTCTTCACCGTGGCAGGCATGGTGCCTTTCAAGACGTACTTCACCGGCGAGGAAGCTGCGCCGTACCTCCGCGCGGTCACGATCCAGAAGTGCGTTCGGGCCGGTGGCAAGCACAACGACCTCGATGAGATCGGCCGCACCCGCCGTCACCTCACGTTCTTCGAGATGATGGGCAATTTCAGCTTTGGGGACTACTTCAAGTCCGAAGCCTGCGCGTGGGCTTGGGAGTTCGTCACCGAGGTGCTCGCTCTTGATCCCGAGCGCCTGTGGGTCACGGTTCATCACAGCGATGATGAGGCTGAGGCGATTTGGCGTGATGAAGTTGGTGTGCCCGCTGGACGTATCCAGCGATTGGGCGAGGACAACTACTGGCGCATGGGCGACACCGGTCCGTGCGGACCATGCTCGGAGATTTTCTGGGACAAAGGCCCAGAGTTCGGCGCCGATGGTGGTCCCGAGCACGGCGACGAGGACCGTTTCATTGAGATATGGAATCTCGTGTTCATGCAGTTCGATCAGGCTGCGGACGGGACACAGACTCCGCTGCCCAAGCCGTCCATCGACACCGGTATGGGCCTTGAGCGGACCGTGTCGGTTCTTCAGGGTGTCGACTCCGTGTGGGACACCGACGAACTGAGCGCCCTCCAGGCTGCCGCCGCGAAGCTGACCGGGGTCGATCCGGCTACTGCTGAGTTCGAGCGACTCGTATCGCTGCGGATCTTGGCTGACCATGCCCGTTCGACGTCGATGCTCGTGAGCGACGGTGTGTTCCCGTCCAACGAAGCCCGAGGTTATGTGCTGCGCCGCATCTTGCGCCGCGCAGTTCGCCACGCATACCTCCTCGGCGTCGAAACCGCAGTCATGGGCGGAATGGTCGACGCTGTAGTCGAGGTCATGGGCCCCGACTATCCCGATCTGGTAAAGAACCACGAGTTCATTCGTGATGTCATCGATCGCGAAGAAGTTCGCTTCCGTGAGACCCTCCGTACCGGTTCGACGATTCTCGACGGGAAGCTCGCCTCTCTTGCCGAGGGAGCGCCCCTTGATGGCGACACCGCTTTCCTCCTCCACGACACGTACGGTTTCCCACTCGAAGTGACGCAGGAAATCACCGAAGAACGCGGCGTGGTGGTCGACGTTGAGGCCTTCCGAGCCGCGATGGCCGAGCAACAGCGCCGCGCTAAGGATGCCCGGAAGGTCGGTGGTGGTCTGGAGACCTCGCATCTCTCGGGAATCCTCGAGAAGCACGGTGAAACCGACTTCACCGGCCGCGCTGAGATCTCCTCTGAGACGACGGTTCTCTATCGCGACGACGCCATTGTTGTGCTCGATCGCAC
>Ga0233427_10001219_pt1 | contig 28700 bp, 21 predicted proteins | sample SI_118_April2016_5_FD_179885 | JGI IMG/M metagenome (GOLD analysis project Ga0233427, IMG submission 179885) | Seawater microbial communities from Saanich Inlet, British Columbia, Canada - SI_118_April2016_100_MG | ecosystem: Environmental > Aquatic > Marine > Inlet | place: Canada: British...
CAGCGTCCGGGTTCAGCTAGATGCATTTGAGTTGGTTGCGTCGTCGTCGTCTGGTTTGGCCGATGGTCATGTTGACGCAACCTTCCCGGTTCGGGTTGCCCTTGATGATGCGGATGTTGGCTCGACGGTTGCGTTGTTTATTGATGGCAGCTCGCTTTTGGTTACGCCGGCGGTTACGCAGGATGATCTAGACCGAGGATACTTGAACGTTACGGCGACCCATGCGGGTGCCGATGGTTCGAGCCATGCGATTACATCACAGCTGACCACCTCGGATGGCACCCAATCCCCTGTCTCCAATGCCTATACGGTGACCATTGGTGCCGGCGGAAGCGTGGTTTCTGTTATCGAGGGCACATCCGGTGACGATACGCTTTACGGCACAGCTGACGATGACGTTTTCTATGGTTATGACGGTGATGACAGTTTTTACAGCAGCTTTGGCAACGATACCTTCGATGGCGGTGAAGGCGATGACGACGGGGTCTACTACACCCATAGTTTCGGTGACAACACCGGTCACTCGGAAGGTGTGAATATAGATCTCGCCACTGGGCAGGTTACGGACAGTTCGGGCAAGACCGATACACTTATTGATATCGAAAAAGTTATTGGCAGTCCCCATGACGATGTCATGGTTGGCTCGGACGGTGATGAGCTCCTGATAGGGGGCGATGGCTCTGATCGGATTACCGGCGGTGCCGGCAACGATGATCTGGAAGGCGGCGCTGGTAACGATACCTACATTGCGTCGCTGGGCACGGACACCATCGAAGTCGGTACCGGCGTCGATATCTTTAAAGTCGAGCTCGGTGATCTGTTCTTTGAAGGCGCGGAAATGGTGGTTGCGGATGGCGACGCCAACTACAACGATCTGCGCTTCTATCTCTATGATGACGTCGCCTTGACGTCCGCCACGACGACGGTCCTCGATCATTTGGTCTCTGCGCTGACGACTCTGGTGTTTGATTTCGACGAAGACGGCGTGCTCGATCAGTACACCGTGGCGACCGTGTTCGATAATTCCGCAAATACCACGGATGATCTGGCTATTGCCGGAACTGCCCTCGACGATACTTTGGCCAATGGCAGGGCGATCAAGGGTGGTGATGGCGACGATATCCTTACCGGTAATGCCGGTGCCGATGAATTGGACGGCGGCGCCGGTGACGACTGGATCGAAGGCGGCGAGGGCCTTGATTCGATCATTGGCGGCACGCACGGCACATTCGGCGATACCATTTCCTTCCACTCCGGGACCCAGGCCGTAGCAATCGATCTATCCACGAACACCATCACCAACGATGGTTACGGTAATGCGGACACGGTGAGCGGCATCGAGAATATCGAAGGCTCGGAGCTGGGCGATAGCCTGAACGGTGATACCGGCGTTAACTTCCTGTTTGGATTGGAAGGCGACGATACGCTGATCGGCGGCGGCGGCGGGGATACCTTTGAAGGTGAAGGCGGTGCCGATACCATGACCGGTGGTGCTGGGGTTGATCGCTTCATCTACGAAAGCAGCTTCGATTCCGGAACCGGCGCGGGTAACTTCGATACCATCACCAACTTCAACGCTAACGCCGAAGATATTTTCGATATCAGCGCCTTTGCGCAAGGCACGTTCGCCTATATCGGAGATTACACGACCGGCAACGAAGGGACGGCGGCATTCTCTGGCGGTACGAATACTTCGGCCCGTTTCAATTCAACCACAAAGTTGTTGGAGATCGATGCTGATGGCGATGCCGTCAAGGATATGGAAATCCAGCTCGACACGACCAATGCAACCAACCTGGACACCACTGACTTCGATACCACGGGTATCTAACGGTTTCTTGGGCCGCTCTATTCCGTTTGGTTATCGTTAACGATCGAAACCGAAGTCACGTCAATAAGTTCGTTTGCGGCACTGAGTGTTGATGATCTTATGGATTGTAGTTCATTTAATTTATTCAACGCACGGTATAGAGAATTTTCGATCGCTTTTTCATACCGGGTGAGCTTCCCAAAGAAATCCGGCTGCGAATTGTTTATAAAACTTAACCGAAGATCTCTGAAATATCCCTGGCTGCGTTCGGACTGACTTTCCAAGAACAAACCGAATTCGACATTGCGGGCCCGGCGCAACCGCCAAAGGCAAATCACCACCTCCTCCGCCAACTTAACCTCCAACATTCCTTGGGGCTTGGTTTCGGCAAATAACGCATCGGAGAGCGTCTTGAATTCTTCCTGGTCTTCGCCGGGAAGCACGAAGGTCGCGGCTTGCAGCCCATGTTTCACGGCGTTTGTTCTGGACACGGCTTTACCGTGCTCGGAATTGGGGCCGGTGCTCAATTTGGCATTAGCCTGGTTGGATTGGATCTGTCTCGCACTCGCCATCATAATTCTCCCTGACATTATACAGCCTAAGCATCTTAGATATCTCGCTAGACTTGGATTTCAAGTCGTGGACTGAAATCCAAACGCTTAAGTGCAAATTAAGGGAAGGCCCGGTCGGAGACCCTTGAACTACGAAACGAACCCAATCTGGAAAAACGTTATGATATAAGGCTTTAGGCCGCCGTTTTATCCAGAACATCTTTCAACGGGCCTAGCCAGTCGGCGAAATGTTCCCACCGGCTTATGGACGTGGTGTAGATGGGCTGGCGCACCTGCCAGGTGCTAGCGGTCTTCACGGTCCGCTCGGTATTATAAAATTGCAGACAGGCCTCGTCCCATTCCAGGCCGCAATGATCGACAATGCGGCGTGCCACGTCTTCATGGTTCTCCACCATGTCTTCGTAATCCACATCCATAATCGCGCCCGGCATAACCGAATGCCAATGGCGCATGATGCGTTCGTAATCCCGGTAATACTCGCAAAGCCCCTCCAGCGAGTTGGAGAAGGCCATGGGGTTTGTGAAATGCTGGAAATAGCAGGACAGGCAGGTATCCAACGCACTGCGCCTGCAATGAATGATTTTGGCATTGGGTATAAACAGTTTGATATATCCCAGATGCATGAAGTTGGCCGGCATTTTGTCGGTGACGTGGGAATATTTACCGCTGAGCCGGTCCAGGTAGGATATGTAAGACTGGCCAAGCCGGCAGGCCGTCATCGCATCCAGATCGCGGGCGCATTCGGGGTAGGCGGCGGAACCCGATACCTCGGCACTGATGGCATTGACCAGATGGCTGATCCGGTCCAGCTCGCCGCCGCCAAAAACTTGCGGATGGCTGGCCAGGGTCTGCTCGGTCAGCGTGGTGCCGGAGCGCGGCATCCCGACAATGAATATGGGGACGTTGGAATCGCTGCCAAACCCTTCCCGGCGGGCGAACAATCTGCGGTCGAAAACGTTGATTATGCGATCGACCAGGGAATTATGAATTTTGGCATCGAACGGCGGCGCCCGGTTGTCCAAATCATTACCTTGTTTGAAATGATCGAACGCCTTGGCGAAATCCTCGGTGTCGTCATATATTTTTCCAAGGGTAAAATGGATATTTGATCTTTCCTCCTGGGGGCGTCCTTCTTCGGCAAGCAATTGCTCCATCTTGTCGATGTCCGAGTTTTCTGTGTCCGTAACGCGCGCCCGCGATAGATTGTAATGGGCTTGAACATTGCCCGGATCGATGTCCAGGGCGTGTTCATAATGTTTGATAGCTTCGTCTATTTTACCGTTGCTTTTCAAAAGGTTGGCAACATTATTATGAACTGCGGTCATCTTTGGATTGTGCGCCAGAACGCGTTCATAAACGCCAATCGCCTCGTCGATCTGGCCGTCTGAATCGAGCGCGTGGGCCAGCGCCATGCGGGCTTCGGTATAATCTGTCTTCAACGACACGGCCTTGCGCAAGTAAGCAATGGCCTCTTCTTTACGGTCCTGTTCCAGATACATAACGCCCAAATAATGGAAGGCTTCGGCGAACCCCGGATCGAGCGCCAAGGCAAGCCGGTATCGGGCCATCGCTTCGGGGCGCCGCCCCTGGTCGCGCAGACTGTTGCCGATACCCAGATGCGCCAATTGATATTCGGGTTTCAACGCCAAGGCTTTCTCGAACATGGAGGACGCCTGTTCGAGCTGGCGGTTGCGGCGCATGGATTCGCCCAGGTTGCAGAAATATTGCGGGTTGGTATCGTCGAACTGAACCGCCTTGGTCATATACTCAATGGCCTTGCCATAGCGGCGCGCCAAATAGTGGGTGAGGCCGAGTGCGTGCAGCACGCCGGCATTGTTCGGCTGTATATCCAACGCCGCCTGGCAGGTTTTTTCTGCCCGCTGGTACGATCCCGTACTGATGAGTTGCATCACCTCCGCCAGTACTGCGTCGGAGTTCGTGCCGACCGCCGCCTCTTCCATTTCAGCTCCCGCTTTTGGTCTTAACCTCGATGCGATACCATAATGATTCTGCCGCCAATTGTCACATTTGGCATTGCGGTAAATGTCACCAACGGCCCGATTGGGAATATGCATTGAGTGGTTCTGAAAATACTGGGGCTCAAACAGCTTCGCCGGCCGGTATCGATTGGCCGGGCGTGCCCAGCCTACGGGCCGCCGGTGCAAGAGAGTTGCTGCGGCAATTGGATGATAGCCAGTGGTGGGCGCCTGAAAAATTGGAGGCGGCACAGTTTCGCCAGCTCGGTAATTTGCTGGCCCATTCGTATCGGACGGTTCCCTATTACCGCGATAGCCTGAAGGTTCTGGATGGCTTGAGGCGGCGCGAATTGAACGCCGAAGTCTGGTCGCGAGTGCCGGTGCTCGACCGCGCCGCCGTGCAGCAAGCCGGTCCCGATATGTTCAGCCGTGCCGTGCCCAAGGATCATGGCTCGATCTCGGAAATTCGTACCTCGGGATCGACCGGGCGTCCGGTCCAATTACAGGGCACCGGTGTGACGCGGTTATTTTTTAATACTTTGAACCTTCGTTATCACATTTGGCAGGGGCGTGATTTCTCGGGCTCGGTGGCTTGTATCCGAAATCTCAGCGGCGCCATGAAATCCTCCGCCGCCAGGGGCAGGGGGCAGCCTTGGGCGCCGACCATGGGGCCGGGGCGCATGGTCTATTTCGATATCACGCGCCCGGTCCGGGAACAGATCGAATGGCTTGGAGAGGTATCGCCGAAATATCTTCTTACCTTTCCGTCAAATCTGAAAGAGATGCTCCGCTTGAGTGCCGAGACCGGTTTCAAGCCGGATGGCCTGGCGGGGGTGGCGACGATGAGCGAAACCCTCGATCCGTCCACGCGCCAGGAATGCCGGGACGTGTGGGATATACCGATTTCCGATACCTATTCCACGGAAGAGGCCGGGCTGATTGCCTTGCAATGCCCGGACCATGATCATTATCACGTACAGTCCGAACATATTAATCTGGAAATTCTTGGGCCCGATGGCCAGCCTTGTCCGCCGGGTAGCGTGGGGCGCATTGTCTTGACCGATTTACACAATTTTGCTTCGCCGCTTATCCGCTACGATATCGGCGACTATGGCGAAGCCGGTGCGGCTTGCGCCTGCGGGCGTGGCCTGCCGGTTCTGGCGCGCGTTTTAGGGCGGGCGCGCAATATGCTAAGCCTGCCTTCCGGCGACAAGGCCTGGCCAAGTTTCCCGGAGCGCGAAATGATGGCGATTGCGCCGATCCGGCAATTTCAAATCGTTCAGAATAATCTGAAATCGATTGAAGCCAGGTTTGTGGTCGTCCGGCCGCTAACCGGTGCCGAAGAGGAGCAATTGCTGAGATATCTTCGCAAATGTTTGGGCGGCGGCTTTGAAATTGACCTCGCCTATTTGCCCGAAATAGCCCGGGGAAGCGGCGGTAAGTACGAGGATTTCCTATCGATGGTAAATGGCTCGTGAGGCACCGGTATAATAGGTGCTCAATTCTTTCGGGCAGAAGCTACCAAGAGGCGCAATTCGCTATTTATGACCTTCCCGGCGGCGTTTTTTGGCAGCTTGGAAACCCTTTCTATGTGGACGGGGGCGCGAACGCCAAGCCACGATCGGCAATGCCGCATTAGCTCAAACATAGGCAAATCCTCGTTGAGTATAACCGCGGCATGTGGCTCCTCGCCCCGTGATACCGATGGAATGGAGAATGCCGCCGCTTCAACGACCGCCGGATGACGATAGAGTACATTTTCGATTTGGGCTGGATAAATATTTATGCCGTCAAAGATGATGAGATCGTCTTTACGGCCATGGTGGATCAGTGCGTTTGAATCTGTGAATTCCGCAAGGTCCCCGGTATCAAACCAATTGTTTCTCAAATCTTCACTGTGACTACCGGCTGGGTCTATATAATTGGTGATCGTCCCTTCGGACTTGATAAACAATTCGCCAATTTCTCCGGGTGGCAACGGCGCGCCCGCATCATCGACAATTTTAGCAGAATTCCCGGGGGTCAAGCTTCCGACAATTCCAGGTGTATTTCGGATGGATTCGGGCCCGGCTAGCGAGACCATTCCGGTTTCGCTAATTCCGAAGCCGACATAAAGGTTCGGTGTCAGCTTTTCCATATATTCGCGGCGTGATACATCGGGAATAATAGTAGAGCTCACCCTTAACGCATTGATTTGCGGGAACAAACACACACCTTCCGTGGATATTTGGACAAGACTGTCGGCGTGAACGCGCGCGCATGCGATATAGTTGATGTTCAGTTCCAAAACGGCGTCCGCCAGATTATCGGGTGTCAGGAGCTCATTAAGGATAAACGCGGCGCCGGAATTTATGCACCGGATATAATTTTGCCGTGCTCCTATAAATTCGAAATCAACCAGCGATAAAAAACGATTATCGGGTTTGTCGTAGGAAAGCAGGCGCGATCTGTTTACGGCGGCCTCATGGGACAATAGACCCAATTTTGGTTCGGGCGATGTTGTGCCTGAAGTGGCGACTATCAGATACATGGTTTGGTTATTGCCAAGGCTTTCCTCAACGACCGGTTCAATATCTTTGTAATCTGCGAAATCTTCAGGTGGCCCGGATATTGTCGAGATTTCAGTATTGGTAAATGCGCCGCCATCCGAAACCACGACATCCAGGCCTAGCCTTTTTTGAAGACCTATTTGAACCTGCAGCGGATCGGACTTGGAAATTGGTATCTGGACGGCTCCCAATCGCGCGAAAGCCATCGACGCTATAATTTTTTGGAGTTGATTTGAAAGTTGGATGCCTACGGCATCTCCGGGCTCCACCCCCTTTTTTCGGTATCCTTGCGCAACCCAGGACACGGCGCGATCAAATTCGTAGTAGCTGAGCGATGCGCCGGGTGAAATAATTGCCGGCGCATCCGGCTGAACCCGGGCCTTTGCAGATAACAGATCAGTTATGTTCATCCGCCAACAATATTCTTGATAAAATTAATAGAAAAAATAAATCATCGGAAATATTTGAATCCCAATATACGATGAAACCTTAGAAAAGCTCCAATTTATTGATAAGTTATTGATATTATTAACAACTTATTCTAGTTTGAAGCCGTAAGCGCGAGAAGCTGCTCACCCGGTTATACAATGCTCGTTCGATCATTGTGGTATAAGTCAAAACCGGCGGGGCTGGCGGGATTGAAATGACCAAAATGGATCGCCGGAGTTTGGCAAGCGTAGTTGGGTCGATATGAAGGAATTATACACGCGTCTGTTTTCCAGGCCGGCCATCGCCGCTGAATTGATTACGGCGACGTTCTTCATTTCTATTCTGGCGTTGGCAAGTCCTTTGTTCGTGATGCAGGTGCTCAACCGGTATGTTGCGCAAGGGGTAGACGCGACGCTGATCACCCTGACTTCCGGGGTGCTGATCGCCATCATCCTTGAGCTGGCCTTCCGCGAGGCGCGCATGCATCTGGCGCAGCGACTAAGCACCAAAGCCGACGAGGATTTGACCAATTCCAGTTTCAACGTATTGACCCGCGCCAAGCTGGACGCCTTGGAGCGGGTGCCACCGGATATGCGCCGGGAAATACTGAATGGCACCAGCGCCGTCGAACAGGCCTATAGCGCCAGCAATATCAACGCGGTTCTCGATGTGCCGTTCGCGCTTTTGTTTGTCATTATTCTTTACCTATTGGAGCCGACGATTGCCTTCGTGGTCGGCGGGTTTTTGCTCGTGGTGTTCTTTGGGGGCTTGTATGGCGCCGCGTCTACTCAGTCTAAAACCAACGAATTGACCAATCATTCGGGTCATACCAGCGCTTTGTTGGGAACAGCCATTCGGGAATCGGAAACCGTCCGCGCCTTCAACGCGGTCCGCCTTTTGCAAAATGACTGGGCGTCAAATTCCGGATTGGTGCATGATTTGCGCCGCAAATTAGCTGCGCGCCAGGGTTTTGTCCAATCGCTCACGCAAACATCCAATGCACTGTTGAGCGTCACTGTGATTGTCACCGCCGGCATCTTGGTGGTGTCGGGGGAAATGGATGTGGGCGCCATGATTGGAACGAACATCCTGGCGGCGCGCGCCATGCAACCGATCACCCGCTTTTCCCAGCTTGGTGGCTCGTTCACCAAGGCAAAACAGGCCCTCAATCTTTTGGCCGAGTTTTCAAAACTGCCCCTGGAGCGGGATCGGGGCAGCGCGCTAACCGAATATACCGGTGGCCTGGAATTTCGTGATTTGGGGTTCAATTATCATGGCGAAAGCAATCCGATATTTGAATCCTTATCCTTTAAGGTGGAACCCGGCTCGGTTCTGGTGGTAACCGGCTCCAACGGTGCCGGAAAAACGACCCTCGCCAAGGTGATATTGGGACTTTACGATCCGATGCGCGGCCATGTTTATGCCGACGGGCTGGATATTCAGCAGATGGCCTCCGAATGGTGGCGCCAGCAAATCGTCTATCTTCCGCAAGAGCCGGCTTTGGTGAATGCCAATATTTTTGAGAACCTGACCCTCAATAATCCCGAGGTCGATCCCGAACATGTCAACCGCATCGTCGATGCGACGGGCCTTCGCAAATTCGTCGACGAAAGCGATGCCGGGCTGGAAACGCTGATCGTGGATAATGGCTGGCGTCTGTCCGAGGGCATTCGCCGCCGCCTGGCATTGGCGCGGGGGTTGTTGACCAACGGCCGTCTGGTCATATTTGACGAGCCCACGGAAAGTTTCGACACCCAAGGTGTGCAGACCGTGCACGCAATCCTCAGCCAATTCGCGCAGGATGGGCGCACCATAATCGTCATGTCTCATGATCCCAATATTGTCAAAGGCCGCCATACGGTTTTGGATCTTGATAGTAAACCGGTGCCGACGGTAACAAATGTGCCCGGTGTAGTGGCCAACGCGCCGCCGCCCGAAAATGCCGGCGACGACCGCCAGACCGGCCAAGGCTAGCATCCGGTGGTGACATGGGATTAACCCGATGAGCGAAGAACAGGAAGAAGTCAGGGAAGGCGGCTTTAAGCCGGGCGTCGGTCCGCATTTGGTGTATATGTTGTGTGCGGTCTTGACCGTGTCGTTTGTCGCATGGGCGGCGTTCAGTACCCTCGATATCGTTAGCATGGCGACCGGCGAGGTGATCCCGTCCAGCCAGGTTAAAACGGTTCAGCATCTGGAAGGTGGTATCGTCTCCAAAATTCTTGTCCGCGAAGGCGAGGAGATCAAACAGGGCCAGCCGCTGATCGAGTTGGAACCAACCACCAGCACCGCCGATGTTGGCGAGCTGAAGGTGCGCTTAACGTCATTAAATGTTCAAATCCAAGAGCTTAAGTCCCGGTTAAACCATGACAAGGTACCCAAGTTCGACGCCGACACGATTAAAGATTATCCCAATCTGGTTCGCGAATTCCGGCGCAGTTTTGAGATTTCGTTGCGCCGGCAGGCGTCGGAAATCGAACAACAGAAGAATATCGTGCAGCAGCGAAGAAGCGCCATTGGCGAGATTAATACGCGGATCAATTCCCGCCGCCGCAATTTGAATCTGTTGAAGGAACAAATCAAAATTTCGGATGATCTGTTGAAGGATAATCTGACCAACCGCTACAAGCATTTGGATCTGCTGAAAGAGGCCGGCAAAACCCAAGGCGACATCGAAGAGGATCAGGCGGCGCTAGTTTCGGCGCGCTCGGCATTGGAAGAAGTTTCGGCCGGGCTGCAAACCGTTCAGAATACCTTTGACGAAGAAAACAAAGCCGCTCTCGACGAAGCCCGGCTGAGCTATAACGAGCTTACCCAGCGTATGCAGAAATTCCAGGACAGCCTAAAGCGGACCAAGCTGCGCTCGCCGGTATCCGGCGTCGTCAAATCCATCCATATTGCGACCATTGGCGGTGTCGTAAAACCAGGCGAGCCGGTTGTCGATATCGTGCCCAAGGGCGATAAATTGATTGTCGAGGCGCAGTTGCAGACCCAGGATATCGGCTTTGTTCAGGCCGGCCAGAATGTCATGGTGCGGCTGGCCTCCGCCGATGCCAACCGGTTCGGCGGTTTGGAAGGGGAGGTTATCTCGGTGAGCCCCGATACCCTGCTCACGCCGGACGGCGTTCCCTATTACAAAGTGCGGATTGCCACCGACGTCGCCTATTTTGAGCGCGGCGCATTGAAATACAGCCTGTTTCCGGGAATGCAGGTCATTGCCAACATTCACACCGGAACCCGCACCATATTCCAATATATGTTCGACCCGTTTCTTTCCTCCATGGGCGACGCCATGCAGGAAAGATAGGCCGGCAGGTTATTTCGGCGCTTTTGCTTTTTTCGGCGCGTCTTGTTTTTCGGCTGACTCGTCCTTGTTTTCTTCGATCCTGGCTTGCACCTGCTCTCCGATGTCTTTGGCCGCGTTGGAAATCCCTTGCAGGATCGGCGAGAGTTGATTGGCCGGGATCATCAGCCGGACTTGCGGGCGCAGTGAATCGCCTTCGGCCTGTTGGGCAAAGGTAATGCGAAATACGCCATTTGCATGGGACATATTCGCAACCCGTTCCACGAAATATTCTGTTGGTGCTTCTTCGGCCATGGTGAACTCCTATTGTCGGTTGAGATTTCTACTTCATTGAAAAATATAGAAAAAAAAGATTGAGCGAAAGGTAATTCTGCGTTTCGGTACGCCTCGCGTCAGCGCCGCCGCTTGCCGGCTTCATCGACCACCTGGGTGATCCAATCGAAGACATCGCCCTTGGCCGAATTGAATTGCAAAGCAACCCCATCGTCGCCGACGCGGATAATACGGCCCGGTACTTTTGGCGAGTTTTTGGCGTTCATTTGAATGGCGCCGCCGATGCTCAAATATTCTGGATCGACGTCGACCCCAAGGTCGAACTGTACAACCGCGCCGCTGGCCGAAACATTGGTGACGCTTGCGGTATGTTCATGATTGTCCCCATCAACAACGACGACCTTGATATCGGTGTCGTAGCGCGGAAATTCTCGCTGATTATCACTCATAACTTTCCCCGGCTGCTATTCGTAGCCGCCTGTGCGGTCCAGGAATTTACCCCGGATATCATTTATAACGCGTTAGCTGTCACCCAGTTGTGACTTGGATTACAAGCTCAATGATAATATTGGCATTTGTAAGGGTATTACCAGCCGAAATCAAAGCGGGCGCATGATCGAGAATTCTTTACCATGGTTGGTGATGCTGGCCTACGCCGTCGTCGTTTGGCGTCTGGCGCCGAAGCGTAGCTCGGTCGCCGGGTTTTTTTCCGGCGGCAGCGAAAAGGGTACGCCGCCGGGCCTTTGGCTTTTGGTCGCCAGCGCCGCTATATCCTGGATTTTTGCAAAATCCATCGCCAATGCCGCCAGCCTGGCGCAAGCTTTCGGGCTTTCCGGCTCGATCGGCTATGCAACCTATTATCTTAGTTTTCTGACCGCCGGCGTCGCTATTTATATTATTCGCACCCGGTCTGGCGATGCATCCTTGCCGGCGTTCCTCGCGCGCAAATATGGGGCCACCTGCGCCAAGCTTTTCATCGCCGCAATCGCCATCCGCCTGTTTAACGAGGTGTGGTCGAATACCAAGGTGGCAGGCCTTTATTTCGGCACCGAAGGCTCTTCCGGATACTGGATTGCCGTTATATTGGTGACTGCCTTCACGGTCTTTTACAGCTGGCGCGTCGGCTTAAGGGGCAGCCTGCTGACCGATGGCGGCCAGATGATCCTGGCGGCCGTGCTACTGGGCGGGGTGATGATATTTTTGTTGCCCGAATTTTCGGCGCGGGGATTGCCGAAATTTACCCCGGCTGCCAGCGCCGCCGGCTGGACCTTCGCCGGCCTCGCCTTCGTACAAGTGTTCTCCTACCCGTTTCATGATCCGGTGCTGACCGACCGCGCCTTCATCACCGACCCCAAAACCATGCTCAAGGGTTTCGTGCTCGCCGGCCTTATCGGCGGCGGTTTTATATTCCTGTTCGGTTTCATCGGCATCTACGGTAAATTGGAAGGGCTGAGCGGCAATCCCTCGCTCACCGTGCCCGCCGGTTTTGGCGTCGTTATGCTGCTGATCGTTAACGCCATCATGATGACCAGCGCCGGCTCGACCTTGGATTCCACTTTCGCCAGCACCGCGAAGTTGTCGGCCAGGGATTGGCCGGGCGCCACCGGGGCGCCCACCGAACGCCAATTCTGGTCCGGGCGGCGGGCCTTGATCGTTATTGCCGTGCTCGGCAACCTGCCGCTCTTGAGCATCTATTTGGGCGCCAAGGCTGGCCCGGCGATCATCGCCGCCACGACCATCAGCGGCACCATGGTCATGGGGCTGGCACCCATATTCCTGTTGGCATTCTTGCCTGGCGCCGGTCGCTTGAGCTTCCACCTGGCATTTTGGCCGGGGATATTGTTCGGTGCCGGGCTGACATTGGAGGGCGCCACCGGCGTCCAGATATTCCCGGCCTGGGTTGATTTCGGCGCGGGGCGCTACGCCGATGATTTCGGCGTGAACCTTTATGGGCTTGCCTTTTGCACGGCGGGTTTCGCCGCCGGCTGCCTGATCCCTAAGCGCCTGAAAGCAGCGTTTGGTCCGGAGCCAAGAACCGTATAAAACGGCTGCATGTGCGGAATTGCCGGAGCCCTGATTTATAGCGGCGGCGGTCAGGTTGCGAAGAGCGACCTGGCCGGCATGTGCCGCTCCATGGCCCACCGGGGACCGGACGCCGAAGGAACGTGGCTTTCAGGCGATGCGAAAGTCGGTTTGGCCCATCGCCGATTAACGATTATCGATCTCGCCGATGAGGCCGGTCAGCCGATGGCCAACGAGGACGGCGAGATCCTGGTAACTTATAACGGCGAGATCTATAACCACGCGGTTTTGCGAAGCGAATTGATTGCTGCCGGGCACCGCTTCCGCACCGATCATTCCGATACCGAAGTTGTTGCCCATGGCTACGAGGAATGGGGCCTGGACGGATTGTTGCAACGCCTCGAAGGCATGTTTGCTTTCGCCGTTTGGGACAACCGGACAAGGACGCTGTTCCTGGCCCGCGACCGCATCGGTATCAAGCCGGTTTACTTTACCCGGCACGGCGGCGCCTTTCTTTTCGGCTCCGAGATCAAGGCCTTGCTGGCCTATCCGGGCGTGCCGCGCCGGGTGGGCAGATTGGCGCTCTATCATTATCTGAGCTACCTCACGACGCCGGCGCCGTTGACCATGTTCGACGGTATCTACAAATTGCCGGCCGCCACATGGATTGAGGTAGACGCGTCCGGGCGCATGCAGGCCACCCGCTATTGGCGGGCGCTCCCGGGCCAGGGAATGGCGCCGGGCGCCTTGGATGGATTGTCGGGCGCCGCCCGCGAAGACTATTTGAGCGAAGGAATAAGGGCGCGTCTTAACGCGGCGGTGGAAAAGCGCATGATGTCCGACGTGCCTTACGGTGCGTTTTTGTCCGGCGGTATCGATTCGTCGGTCAACGTGGCGCTCATGGACCGCTACACCGATGATCCGGTGAACACCTTCACCGTCGGCTTCAAGGATCATGAGCATCTCAACGAGTTGGACCACGCCGCCCGCGTCGCCCGGGAATTCAATACCAATCACCACGAGGTTCTGGTCGATGAAGCGGCAATGGTCGAATATCTGGACGATCTGGTGCACCAACAGGACGAGCCGCTTGCCGACTGGGTCTGTATTCCATTGCACTTCGTATCCCAATTGGCGCAAGAGGCCGGCGCCAAAGTGATCCAGGTGGGCGAGGGGTCTGACGAGCAGTTCTGCGGTTACAACGGCTATATGAAATATCTGCAATTGCATGCCACCTGCTTTGGCCCGTTCCGCACCCTGTTGCCCGGCTTTGCGCGGCGGCCCATCGCGGCCTTGGCGCATGGGGCGGCCAGATTGTTTCCCGATTTCGAACAATACGCCGATGCGGTCAGCCGCGCCGCCGAGGGCCGCGAAGCCTTTTGGAGCGGCGCCATGGCTTATTGGGAATCGCAAAAATCTCGATTGCTGCCGGGGTTCAGCGCCGACGCGCCCAGCGGATTTGAAGATGTCGTCCAGGCTGGCTTGCTGCCGGAAGAGTTTTTGCAAGCGGACAGCTACCACGTGGCGGCCAGCTATTTGGCCGAAATGGATGACGCGGCGCCTGGAAGCGATCAACTGACGCGCATGATTGGTAATGAATTTCGGCTGCGGCTTCCGGAGTTGTTGCTGATGCGCGTCGACAAGATCACCATGGCCTCATCGCTGGAAGCGCGCGTGCCGTTTCTCGACCACGATTTGGTGGAATTCACCATGGATATTCCCGCCGCCGACAAAATCAAAGGCGGCGCGGCCAAACATCTCCTAAAACGCGCCGTTGCGGGTCTGATCCCGGATGACATTATTCACCGCAAAAAAATGGGCTTCGCCGCGCCCATGAAAGAATGGCTGCTGGGTGATTTCGGCCGCACCGCTGGAGAGGAAATTTTGGCCTCGCCATTGCTCGACGAAATTGGCGCGGACAAGGACATGATTGGACGCATGATCGGCGATCACCGAAGCGGTAAACGGGATGCGGCTTTATTGATCTGGGTGTTGTTCAACCTGACCGCCTGGCACGCTCATTGGATCGAAACCTAGGCTATCAGCCTCTACGCCCGCCCTTGATGGCGTCCAACAATACCGCTTCCAGTTTTTCCGCCTGCGCGTCCCATGTGAATTGGGCGGCGCCGTCGTGGTTAAGGCTAACTTCCGGGTAGCGATCAAAGCTTTCCCCGAGTGCCCGGGCGACGTCGGCTTCACTGCCTGCCGAATGCAGGATCGCGCCGAATTTCCTGGCAAGGGATTTGGCTTCGGCGCCTTCTTCCGGGTAGCAAATCACCGGTCGGCCGGCGGCAAGCAGCTCCACCACTTTGTGATGAAAGGTCCGTTCGCTCTTGATGTAGAGATTGGCGAAGGCGCTGGCATGAATGTCCCGCAATTGATCAAGGGCAACGTAGCCGTTCACCGTCACCCGGCAGAGATCCGATAAATCAGCAAAAATATTGCCAACCAGATCGGCATCGCTGCCGCAATAGACAAACTCCAAATCCTGGGCCGTGTCACCCTGAAGGGTCATAAGCCAGGATTTGATTGCCGATTTCAATTCGCCAAGCCGCGCCGGGTCGCCAATTGCGCCGGTCAGGCTAAAGCTTCGCCTTTCGGTACCCTGGGGCGGCGAAAGCGCATCATTTCCGAGCCCGCTATAGATTGTCTCGATCGCTCCGCCGAACCAGGCCACCGCATCCTCGGCGTGGCTGTTGGAGAGGGCCGTAAAGGCGGCCGCGTCCCGGTAGCGCCCGGCCAGGTGGCGGCGCAAGGGCCGGGCGATAAAGGCGCTCCAGAAATCCTTGATATCCGCCACCCAGGGGCACCCGGCGCGGGCGCTTAAGCTTTGGGCAATGTTCCAGCAATCGGTATTGCCGAAGCTGGACCAGATGACGTCGGGCTGGAAGCTATCGGCTAGGGTTGGGATAAACGATCCAGCGCCATCCCGCCAATCGGTAAATACGCCCGATTGGCTGAGATAATGCCAGAGCACGACTCCCTGGCGGACCGGACGCGGCGTTGATGTGCTTCGGAGCAGCGCCAACAGTCCCGGCTTCGCCGCCGCCGTCGCCAGTCGGAATGGCTCTGAAAAATTATGAGCGCCGAGCAATTTTCCGGCGGCCTCCGGCGAAGCCGTGCCCGCGTGCCCTTGCAACGGCGCCGTCAGCAAAACCACTTGGTGGCCGCGCGCCGTAAGGCTGGCCGCAAACTCGCGCAGCCGGACGCCGCAAATATGCGGGGTGTCCGGGTGGCAATGATTGATAAGGACGGCGCGCATCAGACCGGCGCTGCAAAGATCGGTAATTTGGGCAGCGCCCGCACCCGTGCAACGAAATGGGTGCGCCAGGCGTGCGCGATCAGCGGGCGCCAGAGTACATCCGCCAAATGGGTTTCGCCTGCATCGAAGCGGCGCAGCGCTTGTCGCCACCATGCGGCGTTCCAGATGTCGGAATTGGCGAAGTCACCCCTGTGAATAATATCGCGGACATAGCTGCCAAGAGGCCCTTGAAACCAATGGGCGGCGGGCGGCAAGAAGCCCCGCTTGTTCCAACGATCCCGAATTTGAATGGGCAGTTCATCGCCGAAGGCGCCGCGCAACAGGCGCTTCGTCTGGGCGCCGCCCATCAGCATTTCGGCGCGCAGCGAAAGTGTAAACTCGGCCAGCCGGTGATCGCAGAAGGGCAGGCGGACCTCCCGGGAATGGGCCATCGAATTGCGATCACCGTAGCGCAACAGGACCGGTAGATGCGCATGGCAATAATCGGTGTAAAGGGCGGCAGCCAGAGGACCGAAGCGTTCGGCTCCCTCTGGCGGTTCAGGCAAGGCGCCATAAAGATTGCGCGCCGCCGCCGGCTTCAAGCCGAAGGAAAAATCGCTGCCGGTGCCCAATATTCGCGACGCCAGATGGCGCATGGGTTTCGGCAACGCCGTTTTCAGACGTTGATCCGGTTTTGCCAGTGCCATCGGATAGCGGGATTGGATTGCAGCGCGTTCATCGCCGTTATCACCGCGTTCGGCCAGATAATTCTCGAAATATTGCTCGTAGCCACCGAGCAGTTCATCGGCGCCCTGGCCATCCAGGAGAACCGTGACGCCGGCCTCCTTGGCCAGGCGGAAGACGCACCATTGCGCATATTGGCTGGCGCTCCCCACCGGCAGCTCGTTGTGCCACATGAAATCTGATATCTCGTCCAGGAACCCCTCCGCCGTTGGCTCGGTCCAATGGCTGCGGGTGGCGGACGCCTCGGAAGCGATCCGCGCCCAGTATTCCTCGTCGGCGTCGGTGCCGGGGAAGATGCCGGAAAAGGTGTCATAGTCGGCGCCGGGCCCAAGCAGGCCACGCGCGGCGGTAACGATGGCCGTCGAATCCAGCCCGCCAGACAGGCAGGAGCCTTGGGCAACGTCGCTGCGCATGCGGATTTGAATAGCGTCTGTGAGCAGTTCCTTAAATCTGGCCTGCGCCTCTTTCTCGTCGATGCCGGCCAAGTCGGCGGCGGGGGTTACATCCCAATAGCGCTGGGTGCGGTATTGCAGACTATCGAGATCGAGGGTCAGCGAATGCGCCGCCGGCAATTGGCATATACCGTCGAACAGGCTTTCGGGCTCGGAATCCAGCCCTTGGGAGGGGCGATAGAGGAAGCGCATGAGCCTGGTTTCATCATAGCCGCCGTCGATGGATTCCAGCGCCATTAATGATTTATATTCTGATGCAAAGGCAAAATGATCGTCCGATGCGCTGAACAGAAACGGCTTTTCGCCGATCCGATCGCGGGCGCAAAACAGGATGTTCCGCCGGGCATCGAATATGGCGAAAGCGAACATGCCGTTCAATTCCTCCAGGCAGGCCGGCCCCCAATGCTCATACGCAGCCGCTAAAACTTCTGTATCGGAACCCGATGTAATGTGGGCGCCTTCGGATTTCAGCCGCTCGGCCAATTCCAGGTAATTATAAATTTCGCCGTTGAATGTGATTACCAAATCGCCGCGCAACATCGGCTGATGCCCGGCGCCGGAGGTGTCGAGCACGCTTAAGCGCCGGTGACCGAGGGCGGCGCGGCCATCCTCGCTTATCCACAATCCGGAATCATCCGGCCCCCGGTGCTCAAGCATACGCGTCATTTCGGCGACGCTATGCCCGGCAACTGGGCGGTTTCCGATCAGGCCCGCAATGCCACACATGATCCCGGCTGATACCAGTTTGCCATTGGGCAAGGCAAGCCGCTCATGTCAGCCCACCTTTTGCTCTAGGGCGGCGATTGCGGCTTCGATAACCTCAGGCGGCGTGATCGCTTGGATCGATTGGCCGGCGGTGCGGAAGCCGGCCTTTGCCGTAACCTCGGCGGCCAGATCCCATGGATAGAAAATGTGGTGGCCCTCCCCGTGGGGAAACCAGACGCCGGGCTTGGCGCGGGCGCTGAAAATGGCGATGCAGCTGGTGCCCGCCAGCGCCGCCAAATGCATGGGCCCGCTATCGTGCCCCAGATAGAACACCGCGCCTTGCATGGCGAGGGCGCTTATGCGGGCCTCCGAGGTGCCGCAAAGATTGACCTTTGGACCGGTCCAGCCCCTGGTTACCTGTTCGGTTCGGCCATGCTCTTCGCTAGCACCGACCGAAACCAATCCCAATTGCGGGTAACGCTTGGTCAATGCTCCAAGGACCTGGATCCAATTGGCATCGCCCCAATCTTTGTCGGGAAGCTTGGCGCCGATGGAAAATGCGATATGGCCTTCGGCGCCCGCCAGTCCTTGCAGCAGGTCTTGCGCCGTTTGGTGTTCTTGATCAGTAAATTGGAAGCTCCAATCGGGCTCCGGCGCGCCTGCACCGGCCACAACGCGCAAAAGCCGGTCCGATTCGCTCTCCCACAGATTTTCGCCTGCGGACCGGTAGCTTCTGAGCGCACCGCCAAATGGCAAGCCGAGGATGGCTGGAATTCCACAAAGTTTGAAAAACAGCATCTCCTTCGCCAAGGCCGACCGGGGTGACGGTTCCGACAGGTAAATCGCTGCCTGGCATTTTAAGCCCCGGATCAGATTGATGCGATGGCGAAGGGATTGGATGCCACCACCGCCCGGCGGCAGATCGATAAAATCGTCGATCAAGCCGGAATTTTCCAGGACCGACTTGACCGGCGATGCGGCTTCCATGACCGGAGAATTGGACAGGCAAATGATTTCCCGGCCAGCATATTTGTTTCGGATATAATTCAGCGCCGGAATGCTGACGATGGCATCGCCAATACTGCCGCGCCGGAAAATCAGGATTCTGGCGGGCGGTGGCGCCGAGGCCTGGGCGCCGTGGGTTGCTGTTTCGGATCGGATGTTCATTCGGTCTCTTTAGGGGTCTTATAAGTTTGGCGCCTGCATGGTATGAATTCCAATGACTAAGTACATCTATTATACATCCGGAAATGGAATTTCCATGCTCGTTAATGGATCATCCCATGGATAAAATTTTTTTGAAAAGCGACAGACTGCGCATTCTGGTCAATGGAATTCATGCCAAAAGTGGCGGCGGTGTCACCTATTTGAAGAATATTCTGCCGATCCTGGCCGAAGATCCCGAATTGGAACTGCATCTGTTTATCCATCAGGACCAATTCCAGCTTTTCGAAATCGTCGACGAGCGCATCCGGGTTCATCTCCTCGATTTCAGCAACGGATTCTTCTTCAATCTCGTGTGGGAGCAGTTTGCGCTGCCGATTTTGGCCAGGAGCATGTCCATCGACGTCACTGTTTCGCCGGCAAACTACGGCCCGCTCATGGCGCCGGCACAGGTTATCATGCTGCGCAATTCCTTGGCGGTGGCGGGCAAGGAAACCCGCCCCGTCAAGCGGCTCTATTGGGCCGGGCTGACGATCATGACAGCCTTGTCTTTGCTCACCTGCCGGCGCGCCATCGCGGTATCCAATTACGCCCGCAAGGCATTGACCTTTGGCATCTCCCGGCGCCTGCAAAACAAGGTGTCGGTTATTTATCACGGCGTCCGCGAATCGTTCGTTCCGCCGGAGACGGCACGAAGCGGCAAATTTCTTTTGGCGGTATCGGATATTTACGTTCAAAAAAATCTGCATACTTTGATAAACGCGCTTGGCGAATTGCGGCGTACCAACCCCGATATCGTGCTCAAATTGGCGGGCAAGGCCATCGACCAAGGATACTTGAACGAGCTACAGAATGCGATCCGGGTTGAGAATCTGGAGGACGCAGTTGAATTCCTGGGCGAAATGAATTCGGACCAGCTTTTGGATCTGTATCAAAATTGTACTGCCTTCGTGTTTCCGTCGACGGTTGAAACTTTTGGTAATCCCCTGGTTGAGGCGATGGCCTGCGGGGCGCCGATTGTCAGCTCAAACACGGCGGCGATGCCGGAAATTCTTGGCGAAGCGGCGATCTATTTTGATCCGCTGAATGCGCGCGATATGGCCGCCCAAATAGACGAAATTCTGACCAATGCCGAATTGCGCCAGCGTCTGTCCGATAGAGCGCTGCAAAGGGCGGCATTGTTTTCGTGGCGCAATACGGCTCAGCAGACCGCGGACGTTATTAAAACCGTTGCCCCCGACCGGTATCAGGCGATCGCCAAATCAGTCGCCAATTCACCCGTGGGGGGCGAGCCGGTCGAGACGACATCGTGACATTTAAACTCGTTTATCTGGTCAGCCATCCGATTCAGTATCAGGCGCCTTTGCTCCGGGAAATTGCCGCCGATTCCTTTTTCGATCTTGAGGTTTTGTTCGAAGACGATTTTTCCGATGGCGCCTACCGGGATAAAGGATTTGCCGTGGACGTTCATTGGGATGTGCCGCTGCGTTCGGGATATAAAAATGCACTTATCGGCGACGTGGACCTCGAAGCCACCGTTCGGGGTGCCGATGCGGTTTGGGTGCATGGCTGGCAATCGGCGGCATTGAAGCGTGCGATCAGCCTGGCGCGGGACTTGGCAACGCCGGTCTGGATGCGCGGCGAAAATTGGATCGGCGCCATGCCCGATGGCGCGCCGCCCATGAAATGGGCCAAGCGGCTGTACCGCCGCCGTATTTTTGACAAATGCAGCGCATTTCTGGCCATCGGCTCCAAAAACAAGACCTATTATAAGGATTACGGCATCCCGGATAACCGAATTTTTTCAATGCCTTATGCCGTTGACAACGCCTTTTTCTCGGCTCGGGCGACGCCGCAGGCAGCCGCCGAAGTCCGCGCCCGCCATGGCATCGGCGCTGGGCGCAAAGTTCTTCTCTATGCGGGTAAGCTGTCGCGGCGTAAGCATCCGGAATTGCTGCTGTCCGCCTGGCAGAGCTTAGCCGGCTCGGCGGAGGAAAAGCCTATATTGCTGATCGTTGGCGATGGCGAGATGCGGGCCGCGTTGGAGGCCAAAGCTGGCAATGGCGTAATTTTCACCGGTTTCAAGAACCAAAGCGAAATGCCTGCCTATTATGCCGCCGCCGATCTGTTCGCGCTGATAGCCGAGCGCGAACCTTGGGGCCTGGCGGTCAACGAAGCGATGGCATCGGGCACCGGCGTCATTGTGTCCGACGAAGTGGGCGCGGGGTTCGATCTGGTCGACGAGCAGACCGGCATCGTCACGCCGGCCGGCGATTTGGATGGTTTGACGGCGGCGATCACATTGGGCTTGGCGCGCTCCGGCGACATGGGAAGGGCGGCGGCCGCCAAAATCCAGGGCTGGGGGTTCGCCGCCGATATCGATGGCCTGAAGGCCGCCGCGAGGCGCGTCGCATCATGAAGCCTCTCCGTATCCTTCTCGCCGGTGAGATTGTGCCGGGCTCGCGCACCCTGCAACGCATCAGGGCTTTGCGCGAAATGGGGCACGAGGTGGCGGCCATTGAAACCAACATGCCGGGCGCCACCTATGAAGACCGGCCAAGTTTTGGTGAAAGACTGCGTTACAAGCTCCGTATTCCGGGTGATCCCAACCGCGCCAACGAAGCCTTGATTGCCAATGCCGGCCAGCAGCGATTCGATTTGGTCTGGCTGGAGCGCTGCGTTGCTGTGAGGGCCGGGACACTCCGGCGCATTAAAGAATTGGCTCCGGCGACGCGTCTCGTTTGGTATGCCGAAGACGATATGATGAACCCCCGCCACCTGTCGCGCTGGACCAGGCGGGCGCTGCCCTTGTTTGATTTCTGGGTCACAACCAAATCCATGAACGCAAAGCAAGACGAAATGCCGCGCCTCGGCGTCCGCAATATCTTGTTCGTCAACAACAGCTTTGATCCCGATCTACACCGCCCGGTTACGCTATCTGCCGACGAGGCGCGCCGCTTTGCCTGCGATGTCAGTTTCGTCGGCACCTTTGCTGCTGCCCGGGCCGCCAGTATGGCGCATCTGGCAGCAAACGGCATTTCCGTCAGTATTTGGGGCAACGGCTGGGACCGCGCCGCCTTTGGCGCCGTTGCGCCCAAGATCATGGGCTATCCGGTTTATGACGATGAATACGCCAAGGTGGTGACCGCATCGAAAATAAACTTGGGCTTTTTGCGCAAGGAGAACCGCGATCTGCAAACCTGTCGCTCGATGGAACTGCCGGCCATCGGCGGCTTCATGATGCATGAAAGAAATTCCGAAATTTGCGGGCTTTTCGAAGAAGGTAAAGAGGCTGTATTCTTCGGTGATGACAATGAATTGCTGGACAACTGCCGCAACTGGCTTGCTGCCGGGCCGGAGCGCGATATGGTCGCTGCTGCCGGGCGCCGGCGCGTGGCTGCCGATGGACACAGCCATGCGGAACGGCTGCAACAAATTCTTGAGGCGGCCATGGATGTAAGCCTCCGATGAAGGTCCTTGTAAACGCTCTGTCGGCCCGCAAGGGCGGCATTGTTACCTATACACGGAACTTGCTTGGGGCCTTGGAAAGCCGGGGCGTCGATGTGGTGGTTTCGGTGCCGAAAGAGTTCGACACCCCCGACCGCGCGACGGTCAACCGCATGGAGATTGCCGGATATTCTCCGTTCCGGCGCTTCCTTTGGGAGCAGACGGCGTGGCGCGGTATCGTCAAGCGTCACAATCCTGATATCCTGTTTTCCTCCGCCAACTTCGGATTGCTGCGCAGTCCGGTAAAGCAGATCCTCTTGCTGCGCGAAGGCGGATTGTTCGATCCATTTTATCTCGCCAACATGACCGCGACGCAAGGCATATGGCACGCGTTCAACCGGTATTTCAGGCGGAAACTGATGCTGCTGTCGGCGCTCAGCGCTGACCACATCATCACGCCGACCAAGGCAATGAGCGATATGGTCGCCAATTGGGAGCCATCTATATTGGAAAAATGCTCGGTCAATCCTTACGGCACCATCAATGAAATGTTCGCTCCCAGCCATCGAAAACGGGCTTGGCGCGAAGATGGCACGGTCCGCCTCCTATATGTTTCGGTCTATTATCCACACAAGGTGCCGAACGTTATCTGCCGCGCCGTGCAGCTACTCATCGATCAAGGTATCGATGCCCACGCCACTATCACCATGTCCCTCGCCGAGTTCGAGGAAATGAACGGCAGCGCCCTCGACAAGGCCGTGGTGACTGATGCATATGAGCGCGGCCTGATCACGCTCGGCCATCATTCTTATGAAAGTTTGCCGGACCTCTATGGGTCTCACGATGTGTTTGTGTTCCCATCGGTTTCCGAGACGTTCGGTCATCCGATGGCCGAGGCGATGAGTTCGGGTCTGCCGACCATCGTATCCGACACGCCGGTCAATCGTGAGATTTGCGGCGATACGGCGCTGTATTTTGAGCCTTTTTCAGCAAAAGGTCTGATCGAGAAAATTAAAATACTTGATCAAAACCTAGATCTTAGAGATCGAAATTCGGAGCAAGGCCGCTTGCGGGCGCTGGAAAAATTCGGCTGGAACGACCATGTGGACCGCCTTGTGGAGACGTTCGAAAATGTCGCCAATGGACGCGCCGAGCCTGGGGCGCCGCGCGCGCCGGTGGCATAGTGCGCGGCGAATGAGCGATAGCTTCAAGGTAAATATTTCCGTGCACGGTCGCTGGCACGCCTTTGAGCTGGCCAATGGGCTTTACCAGCAAGGGCATCTCGGTCGCTTGTTGACCACCTATCCCGGCTTCATAGCCAGGCGGTTTCTCGACGCAGAGGCCGAAATACGGACGCGCCCCTTGCTAGAGCTGCGCCGCCGGGTCTTTGATCGTTTCGGTTTGGGCTCCCGGCCGGATGCGTCAATCGCAGCCCGCATGGGGGCGTTCGCGGCTGCCGAAGCGGCCAGCGGCGCCGATATTCTGGTCGGCTGGTCGTCGTCGGTGCTCGAAGCGATTGCACCGGCCCATGCGGCGGGCATGAAAGTGATCGTGGAACGGGGATCGACCCACATCGATCATCAGGCGCGCATACTTCGTGGGGCCTATGACAGCCTCGGATTGCCCGCCGATATACCCCTGCCCGAGATTGCACAGCGCGAGCTGGCCGAGTACGCCGCCGCCGATGCCATCGCCGTGCCCACGGAATACGCCGCCGAGACCTTTGTCCAGGAAGGCATCGCCAGGGACAAATTGATCGTCAACGGCTATGGCGTGAACCTGTCCAAATTCGCGCCGCCCGAAGATGACGCCAACGGCGATGCGGCGGCCATTGTGTTTGTCGGGCGGGTTGGGGTGCGCAAGGGCGTACCCTGGCTGCTGCGCGCCATGCAAGGGCGCACGCAATGCCGCCTCAATCTGGTTGGCCCGGTGGAAGACGGATTTCAGGATTTTTTGCGCCGCGAGACCTCGGATGCGGTCACCATCCGAGGCCAGGTTGCCGGCGATGCCTTGCCTGCGATCTATGCTGGTGCCCGGGTTTTTTGCCTGCCATCGCTGGAAGAGGGCATGCCGCTGACTTTGTTGCAGGCGATGGCGGCGGGCTTGGCGGTAGTGGTAACCAAGGCGGCGTCCGGCGGTATCGTCGAGCAAAGCGGCGCCGGTATCGTGGTCCCGCCGGGTGATGCGGAGGCTATTGGTGATGCCTTCGACCGATTGATCAATGATCCAGATCTGGCCCGGGAAATGGGTCAGGCCGGGCGCCGGGCCGTCCAAGCCGGGTATGGCTGGCAGGACTATGCCAACCGCGCCATCGCGGCGTACCGGAATTTGCTCTAGCTATCCGGCCTCATTTTCCAAGAACCATTGATAGGTGGCTGCCAGGCCGTCTTCAAGAACCACGCTCGAAGTCCAATCCAGCGCCTTCATGCGGCGCGCATCCAGAAGCTTCCTGGGCGCGCCGTCGGGCTTGGAGGTGTCGAAGGATAGCTCGCCTTGATATCCGACCACTTGGGCGATGGCGGCGGCCAAGCCGCCGATGCTGATCTCTTCGCCGGTGCCGATATTGATCGGGACGTCGCTGGAAAAATATTTCAACAAATGAATGAGGCCGTCGGCCAGATCATCCACATGCAGGAATTCCCGGTAGGGCTTGCCGGTTCCCCAGATCACCACCTCCGGCGCACCGCCCAATTTGGCTTCGTGGGTGCGGCGCATCAGGGCTGGGATAACGTGGCTGGTTTCGAGATCAAAATTATCGAACGGGCCATAAAGATTGTTGGGCTGCGCCGAAATGAAATCCCGGTCATGTTGTTCCCGGTAGGCCTGACACAATTTTATGCCGGCGATTTTGGCCACTGCGTACCATTGATTGGTCGGTTCAAGCGGCCCTGACAGGAGCGCTTCTTCGGCCATCGGTTGCGCCGCTTCCCGGGGGTAAATACAGGCCGATCCCAAAAACAACAGCTTCTCCGCTTCGCTCCGGTGGGCGGCGTGGATGATATTCGTCTCGATGGCCAGATTGTCATAGAGAAAATCGGCCGGGCGGGTTGAATTGGCTAATATGCCGCCCACCGTTGCCGCCGCGACCACCACCACGTCCGGCTTGTTGGCGTCCATCCAGGCGTCTACCGCCGCCTGATCGCGCAGCTCCAACTCTGCGTGGCTGGTGGTCAGTATTTCGCAGTCTTCGCGTTCCAGCCTTCGCGCCGTGGCGCCGCCGACCATGCCCCGGTGGCCAGCCACCCAGATGCGCTTGCCGGCCAGCTTAAAGGGCTCTTTCAATTTTGCGTCGGATAATTCCATGTGCCAGTTTTCCGAAGTTTGCGCCTTAGCGCCACATGCCGCGGGTATCGATTACGACCTTGTCGGCGAGGCGCGATTTTTCAATGGCTTTGAAGGCGCCGTGATCGGTCAAAAGAATAACCGTGCCGGCCTTGGATAGGGCGTCTTCCAGGTCGCACAGGATCGCCGATGGAATATCCGCCAGCGTGTCCGGCAGCGCGTCGATATGCGGCTCGACCAGTAACAGCTTCCGATCCGTCAAAGCGGACAGCTCCCGCACCACCGTAATCGCCGGGCTTTCGCGAAGATCATCGATGTTCGCCTTGTAGGCGAGGCCGAGACAGGCAATAGGCCGCGCATCGCCCGCACCTAAGCCGGCGGCGGCGCGGCGCGCAATATGGGCGGGCTTTGCGTCGTTGACGCCGCGCGCCGCCTGAATTAGCGGTGTCAGTTCGGGTGCCGCATGCACGATGAACCAGGGATCGATGGCAATGCAATGACCGCCGACGCCGGGTCCGGGCTTCAAAATATCGACGCGCGGATGACGGTTGGCCAGCTCGATCACTTCCCACACATCGACGCCGGCGGCGTCTCCGATCAATGACAGCTCGTTGGCGAAAGCGATATTGGTATCGCGGTAGGCGTTTTCGGCCAGCTTGACCAGCTCGGCCGTGGTGGCGCTGGTGGTCAGGCATTCGCCTTCGACGAATTGTTTGTAAAGCGCCGTGGCGCGCGCACTGCACGCCGCCGTCAAGCCGCCGATGACCCGGTCGTTGTCGACTAGCTCGATCAGCACACGGCCCGGCAAGACCCTCTCCGGGCTATAGGCGATGTTTACGTCGGGCACCGTCACATCGCCCATGGGATCGCTTATGGGAAATTTCAGGTCCGGTCTGGCGTCCGCCAGCCATCCGGCCAGCTTGGTGGTGGTCCCAACCGGCGATGTGGATTCGAGGATCACCAGATTGCCCTTCTCCAGCACCGGCGCCAGGTCCGCCACGGCTTTTTCGAGATAGCCAAGCCCCGGCGTGTTGTCGGCGTTCAAAGGTGTCGGCACCGCAATGATGAAGGCTTCGGCCGGTTCCGGCAGATTTACCGCCGTCAGATTGCCGGCGCTCACGGCGTTCCGGACAAGGATGTCCAGGCCCGGCTCGACAATATGGGCTTCGCCCCGGTTTATGCGCTCAACCGTGCTTGCGTTGCTATCGACGCCGGTGATTTTAATTCCCCGGTTGGCCATCACGGCGGCCGTCGGCAAGCCCACATAACCAAGTCCAATGACGGAAATATGTTCGAAACTATTGGCCACCTAATAACCCTCGGATAATTCTTTGCGCGGCATTGCCGTCGCCATACGGGTTTATCGCTTTTGCCATCACGTTATAGCGCGCTTCGTCATCGAGCAACGTGGTTGCCGCATCGAAGATGGCGTCTGCTTCCGTACCGACCAATTGAACCGTACCTGCATCGACGGCTTCTGGGCGCTCGGTGGTATCGCGCATCACCAGAACCGGCTTGCCCAGAGACGGCGCCTCTTCCTGGATGCCGCCGGAATCGGTAATGATGAAATGGCTGCGGTTCATCAGGTATACGAACGGCAGGTAATCCAGCGGCGCCAGCAGATGTATGTTCTCACAATCTCCCAACAGGCGCTGAACCGGTTCTTGAACATTGGGATTGAGGTGCACCGGATAAACAATTTCCGCATCGCCGCGCGCATCGGCCAGGCGCTTGAGCGCCGCGCAAATGCGCTCGAACCCGCCGCCGAAACTTTCCCGGCGATGGCCGGTCACCAAAATCAATCTCTTGCCATCGTCCAGATCAGGAAGACCGGCGGCGATGGTGTTTTGCAGGGCTGGATCATCATCGATACGCCGGCGGACATCGATCAGGGCGTCGATGACGGTATTGCCGGTGACATGGATACCGGCGCCGTCGATGCCTTCGCCAAGGAGGTTTTGGCGGGCGCCTTCGGTCGGTGCGAAATGTAGATCGCATAGCCGGTCGGTGAAGCTGCGGTTCATTTCTTCCGGCCAGGGCGCGCCGAAATCTCCGGTTCGCAATCCTGCCTCCACATGGCCCACCGGGATGCGCCGGTAATATCCGGCCAGCGACGCAGCCAGGGTCGTCGTGGTATCGCCATGCACCAAAATTCTGTCGGGGCAGGCGGCATCGAGCACTGGCTCCAGCCCGGCCAGCACCGACGCCGTGATATGGCTTAAGCCTTGGTTATCGGCCATCAGATCGAGATCATAGTCCGGCGCCAGCTCGAACAGGTTGATGACTTGATCGAGCATGTCCCGATGTTGGGCGGTGACACAAATCAGCGATTCAAAATCCGCATGATCATCCAGCAAACGCACCACGGGCGCCATTTTAATGGCTTCGGGCCGGGTGCCGAATACGGAAAGGATTTTCATGCGATCATTGGTCCGGGCGGCGCCTAAGTTCAGGATAAATATATCGTGAATTCAATATCCTGCTATGGGTCCGGGTGCAAGAATCGCCTGCGATTTCCGCCATGGTTTGGCCAAAATTAAGAGTTCATTATAGAAATGGTTCTATCAGCCAAGTTGAATACTATCTGTAAACCTGTTTAATATTTAGGGGCTGACCCAGATAACTACCTTAGATAACGTTTAACCCATTGTCTTATCGCCAATAATTGGGCTGACGGGTCACTGTTGTTAAAACGCCACTCGCACTCCTTCAAATATAGTCCGAATTGCGCCT
>Ga0233427_10001222_pt1 | contig 28691 bp, 25 predicted proteins | sample SI_118_April2016_5_FD_179885 | JGI IMG/M metagenome (GOLD analysis project Ga0233427, IMG submission 179885) | Seawater microbial communities from Saanich Inlet, British Columbia, Canada - SI_118_April2016_100_MG | ecosystem: Environmental > Aquatic > Marine > Inlet | place: Canada: British...
TGGGCACAGCCCGTGTTCTGACGCTGTTTCTCGAGACCATTCGCGATGGCGAGGCTTTCGAGGCTGCACTGGCCAAGGCCGCAGACAAGGACATACCGGTGGTTGCGCTGAAGGCCGGACGGTCAGACCTGGCTGCGCGCATGGCGGTCAGTCATTCCGGCGCCCTGGCTGGCGACGACCGTGCTTTCGATGCTGTGTTCCGCCGCCACGGGGTCCTGCGGGCAGATACCCTCGATGAGCTTGTTGCTTCGTCGCTGATGATGGAACGCGCGACCGGGCTGGGACCGGGCGGGTTGGCAACCATTCATGATTCGGGCGGTGAACGCGAAATGATTGCCGATGTCGCTGATGACCTCGGTGTGCCATTCGCCGCCATCAATGACACCACGGTTGCCGCCCTGGCGGATCGGCTGGATTACGGCCTGGAGCCTGAAAACCCGTGCGATGCGTTCAGCAGTATTGTCGACCACGACGGTATTGCGCGGGATTGTTTCACTGCCTTGATGGCCGACCCCGACACGGCGCTCGGGGTATTCTTCCTCGATCTTCAGCAGCACAACAGCTACTGCACCGACTTGGCCCAGGCCTGTCTTGATGCTGCACAAACAACAACGAAACCGGTCGCGATGGCGACCAATCTGTGCAGTGTCAGTTATCGCGAACTGGCCGCAGAGTTCACAAAGAAGCACGGCATTCCGGTGTTCGACGGCACGGTTCCCGCGATCAAGGCCGTGGCGCATGCACTGTGGTGGCGCGATTGGAAGAATCGCCCCCAAGAAGAGCCCCCGATCCTGGATCGCACCAGACAAGCCCGCTGGTACGCGCGCCTTGCTGGTGGAACCCCGTTCGATGAAGCCGAAGGACTGGCGCTTCTGGCCGATTACGGATTCAGTGTTCCCGATCACGCCGTCGCTGACACGCTTGCTGATGTTCTGGCGGCGGTCGAGCGGATCGGTTTTCCGGTTGTACTGAAAACGGCCATACCCGGCATTGCGCACAAGTCTGAAGTCGGTGGAGTGAAACTGAACCTCACTGATGCCCAAGCAGTCCGCGAGGCCTACGAAGATATCGCGGCGCGGCTTGGGACCCGTGTGTTTGTTGCACCGATGCTCGACGCTGGTGTCGAGATGGTCCTGGGAGTGACCCGCGATCCGCAGTTCGGCGCGCTCGTGCTGCTTGGAACCGGTGGTGTTCTGGTCGAGATTCTGAACGATGCGGCGGTCTTGCGCCCGCCGGTTTCGGTTTGGGAGGTGCGTCATGTCCTGGCTGGCCTCAAGGCAGGCAAACTGCTCGACGGTGTGCGGGGCGCCGCGCCCGCGGACCGTGATGCGCTGGTCGATGCCGTCGTCAAACTGTCGGTGCTGGCCCTTGAGTTGGAGGGGGCTCTTGCCGAGCTCGACATCAATCCGCTTCTGGTGCGCGAAAGCGGTGTTGTGGTGCTGGACGCCCTGGTTGTACCCGGGCGCACGTGAGGGCCGCAACGCAGCCTTTCAAGGCCGAAAGTGCCAAGAGCTGGCGTGACGAACTGCGTCTGCAAAGCCGCGTCACGGTACCGCTCGCCGTGGCTTTCCTGGTCGAACTCGGCATCTACCTTACCGACATCCTGGTAGTGGGACGGCTGGGTGCGCTGGCCTTTGGTGCGGTCGGGCTCGCGGGCGCGGTGATGTGGGAACTCACTTATGCCGGTTTCAGCCTTCTGATGATCGTTGGCGTCGTGGTCGCACACGGTTTTGGAGCCGGCGCCAAAAAGGAAATCGCCTCGGGTGCGCGCACGGGGCTACTCACCGCACTCGTCATCAGTGGGCCCTGGATTCTGATGGGCTGGTTCCTCACTGATATCATGGCGCTGACCGATCAGGGCCCTGAGGTCATGGCGGTAGGGCAGGACTATCTGCGTGCGATGGTCTGGCACTTGCCTGCCAGTTTCATGTTCATGGCGCTGCGCCAATTGGTGACCGGGCTGTCGCGGCCCATCATCATCACGTTCATCATGATCGCGGCGGTGCCGACCAATCTGGTGCTCAACATCGTACTGGTGTTCGGCTGGGCAGGGTCTCCCGAGCTGGGTGTGGTCGGCGCAGGCATTGCGACGACAGTTGTTGCCTGGGCTAAACTGGCCGTTCTGGTCGTCTATCTGGCCCGCCACTCCGAACTTTCGGAGTTTCCCCCATTCCGCAACCTGCACAGGATCGACTTCGCCATGTGGCGCCAGATCTGGCGGTTGGGGCTGCCGGTCATGGCCGTGCGCCTTGTTGAAGGTTCGATGTTCCAGGCGACCTTCCTGCTGATGGGGGCCTTCGGTGCGACCGCGCTGGCCGCCCATAACGTTATGGTCGGCGCCCTGACACTCAGTGTGACGCTGGCTGTTGCTTTCGGCCACGGTGCATCGGTGCGGGTTGCCCAGGAACTTGGTGGCGGGCACGCGCAAGCCTCGCAAAGGGCAGGTTGGTTTGCCGAGGGTGCGATCTTTGTTCTGGTGATCCCGATTGCGCTGTTCATCTGTGCTGCGCCGGACCTCATAACATCGATCTTTCTTGATCCCGGTGACCCGGCCAATGCGGCGACGTTCGAACTGACCCGGCAGTTGCGCTGGATCGCGGCCCTGTTTGCTTTGGTTCAGGCTGGCGAAGTGGTGATCTCGCGTGCCCTGCGCGGGCGCAAGGACACAATGATACCCATGCTGATGGCCGGGGCGGGCTTTTGGCTGGCGGGGATTCCCTGCGGATTGCTGTTGTCACGCACCGCGGGCATGGGTCCGATGGGCCTTTGGATCGGCATGACGGTCGGTTTCGGTGTCACAGCGGTCCTGATGCTGCTGCGCTGGCAGAAGATGCCCGAAATCAGAACCGGCTAGAGCCCCTTCCAGCCAGAGCCCATTGTGGTCGAAACCGATAACGGGAGGCTCCGTGTCGCGTGTGACGAACTATTCGGGGGCTTCGATTTCTGAGGTTTCCTCATCCAGGCGCAGCGCCGCAGAGTTCATGCAGTATCGTTGTCCCGTTGGCTGGGGTCCGTCGGGAAAGACGTGGCCCAGATGGGCATCACATTTGGCGCAGACGACCTCGGTTCGTGGCATGAAAAACATGCTGCGGTCCGTTTCCGTCTCGACGGCCTCCTCCGAAATTGGTTCCCAGAAACTGGGCCAACCGGTCCCGGAATCAAACTTGGTGCCGGAGCCAAAGAGAGGGGCATCGCAGCAGATGCAGCGATAGGTTCCAGAGGCTTTCGAGTCATGCAGGGCCCCAGAGAAGGCACGCTCCGTGCCCTTCTTGCGTGTGACATGAAACTGCTCGTCGTCGAGTTGCTCGCGCCACTCGGCTTCTGTCTTGACGATCTTTTCGGTCATAACCGTCTCCCTTTGCTCAGATCAGGATATGGGTTTGTAGTCGGCCCGTGGCAAGGCGGCGATGTTTTGTGACAGCCGCTCGCCGGTGCGCCCGTCGGTCAGTTCGCCGAAAATGTGCTGTCTGGCGGTTTCGCGCGCTTCCGCGTGGCTCCCGGGACTTCCGATCGCGTTAATCACGGCAGCGGGCAGATTGGCGATGTCTTCGACATCCTCTCCAATCGAGCGCCATTGCCATTCCGGGCCCTCACGGTCGAATCGTTCTGGAGAATCAAAGCGTTGCTGATTGGAGAGCAGAACCAGGGGGCGGTCGAGTGCGAGATAACTCAGCATCACGCTCGAGCAATCGCTCACCATGATGTCGGAAGCTGCCATATAGGCGTCGATCGACGCGTGGGTGTCGGTCACCAGCATCACATTCTCGTGCAGGGCGGCCGAAACCCTGAAGCGATCCATCCATTCGGGGTGGCGAAGAGGGATTTCAGGGTGCGGCTTGATGATGACGAAGGCGTCGTTCGGATTGGGCCGTATGGCTGCGACGGGGTCTTCACCAAGCATCGGTACACCCGAAATCGCCTCACCGTGGGTCGGGGTAAACAGGACCACCGGCATGCCGGCGGGCGCGCCCGTCGATACCGGTTTCACCTCACCGCGAAAAAGGGGGTCGAGCTGCAGATATCCAATCGGCCAGAAATCCTTCCTGGGCGCAATATCACGGTCACGGAACCAGTCGACCTGTGACGGGCTGGCGACACAGAAATAGTCGGCTGATTTCGCGAGTGATGCGGCATGCAGTTTCGAGATCAGGCCGTGGCGCGTGTTGACAGTAAACGCTTCGGGCAAAATGCGCCGCATCGAGACAAGCTGTGAATCACAGGCCACGACGACATCAGGCTGGTGTGCCAGAACCTCTTCGACATCGTTGGTGAACAGCGTGACATGATGGGGTCGGGCCTGTTCCCAGCCAGGCTTGAGAATCGGTGCGTGGAACCTGGATTTGACGTGGAATACGACCCGTCGCGAGGTCTCCGGATCGGGCAGGGGATCGTCCAGTGCCACCAACATTGCCTAGGCTGACACCCCGAGCAGACCTATATCGGACTCATTTGCCAGGTCCTCGAATATCTTGCGCGCTTTTCCTGTCTCGCCCAGATGCTGAAGGACACAGGCCAGATCAAAGTTGGCACGGTTTTTGACCGACGGTGCCGTCACGGCGCGCTGCAGGGCATCGAGTGCCATATCGAGGGACTGGTTGTAACGAAGCATGCGCCCGTGACGCCACCAGATGCGGCCGTTCTCGGGATGCCGCTCGACGGCGCGCTGGGTCACCGCGACACCTTCGCGATAACGCCTGCTGAACGAGAGAACTTCGCCCAGACGCAGCCAGACTTCGACACGCTCGGGCGTGTGCTCGAGACAGAAGGTGAGATGTTGCAGCGCGAGTGGGAGTTCCCCCTGCAGGCGCGCGACGGAACCCATCTGGAAGCGTATATCGGGATTGTCCGGGTCGAGCTGGTAAGCCTCGTTGAACATCGGTATCGAGATATGGGACTGGCGCAAACGCATCAGCCGCCGACCTTCTTCGAGAAGCTCGAGCGCGCGCTGGGAATCGGATGAGGATGTTGTTTGGGCACACATGATGAATTGCCGCGGAGACCAGAGTGGATCGGGGCTGGATGGAACCACAACATGGCTCCATACCACCGTATAAATCCGATCTAGTTCATAGGGTTAGAGAAGAGTTACGTGGCCGGAAACCGATATGCATTGTCAGGGCGTTTGGGCAAATGTCAGTGCTTGCAGTGGTCGAGGAAGGCCGAGAGTTCGCGGAAGTAGGGCTCGGGCGTCTCGAAGCAGGTCGAGTGTGAGGCATTGGTGAATACCTTGATCCTGCTGTCGGGCAGCACGTGATGCATCCGCATGGCGCAGGCCGGCGTCAACTCGTCATGTTCGCCCACGACAATCAGACAGGGGCAGGCAATGTTCGCCATGTCGGCCAGGCGATCGAAGGTCGCGAGATTGCCGATACAGACAAATTCGTTGGGCCCCCACATGTGCTGATAGATCTCGAAAGTCACCCCTTCCATCGACCGTTGCAACGCAGCCGGCATGATTTCGAGACGGTGAACGTGACGCCAGTTGAGAATCTCGATTGCCCCCAGGTATTCGGGGTGATCGGTGCTGCCTTCGGCCTCTCGTTTGAGCATCATCGTCATCGTCGCCGACCCCAGCGAGGACCGCAGACGGTTCTGCTCGGCCTGCAGAAAGGGAACTTCGCCGGTCGTGTTCGACAGGATCAGGGAGCGGATGCCATCTGGGAAAGCCAGGGCATGTTCGATCACCATCCAGCCGCCCCAGGATTGTCCCAGGGCGTGCACGGGTCCCAGGCTTAATCCGGTTCTGACCTGTTCCATCTCGCGGGCATAACGCGCGACCGTCCATAGCGCCGGATCGGTCAGCCGGTCCGAGCGCCCGGTTCCCAGTTGGTCCCAGGTCACGACGCGCAGGTCGCCATTTGCCAGATGGCTGTGGCTGTCGCGCAGATAGTCGCAGGCAAGGCCCGGGCCGCCATTGACCAGCAACAGCACATTCTCACCGCTGCCAAAGCTGTAGGTCATGACCTCACCGCCCTCGACCGCGATCTTTTCCATCGCATCGGGCTGACGCTCCAATCCGGGCAGGGGCTCAACCATGGTGTTTCTCCAGAAATGTCAGTAGTTCGCGGTAATAGGGTTCAGGCGTTTCGAAACAGGTGGAATGGGAGGCATCCCTGAAGACGCGCAGGGTGCTGTCGGGCAGGGCGTGATGCATCTTCATGGCGCAGGCTGGCGTCAGCTCGTCATGTTCGCCGACGATGATGTAGGCCGGCTGGGTGATCCGGTGCATGTCGGGCACGCGGTTCCAGTCTTTCAGGTTGCCGATATAGACAAACTCGTTGGGCCCCTGCATCGCGTTGTAGATGTCGAACACCATGCCATCCATGCTGCGTTGCAGGGCAGGCGGCATCGCTTCCAGGCGATGGACATGGCGCCAGTTCAGGATCTCGACCGCGGCCAGGTACTCGGGATGTTCGATGCTGCCTTCGGCCTCGCGTTTCTGCATCATCGTTACGGTTTCAGGGCCGAGTGTGGAGCGCAGCCGGTTCAGTTCCTCGACCAGATGCGGCAGATCACCGGCGGTGTTCGACAGGATCAGGGTCTTCAGTCCATCTGGAAAGGTCAGCGCGTATTCGATCGCAAGCCAGCCGCCCCAGGATTGCCCCAGCAGGTGGACCGGCCCAAGACCCATGCCCGTGCGGACCTGTTCGAGTTCCCTCGCATAACGCTCGATCGTCCAAAGTGCCGGATCGGTCGGGCGGTCGGAGCGCCCGACACCGAGCTGGTCCCAGGTCACAACCCGATAGCCCTGGTCAGCGAGATGGCTGTGGCTGTCCCTCATGTAGTCGCAGGGAATGCCGGGTCCGCCGTTGGCCAGGAACAGGACCTCGTCGCCTGAGCCGAAGCTGTAGGTCATGACCTCGCCGCCCTCGACGGTGATGGGTTTCATCTCGTCTGGTTGGCGTTCGAGGCCGGGAAGGTGTTCAGCCATGATCAGATCCTGTCGCGCGCTAGCGGGGCAGTCGAGCAGTGGATGCCGCCGCCGCCGCGCCAGACTGCTTCGTAGTCGATCCCGATGGTTTCGATCCTGGCCTTGTCGAGTTTTTCCAGGGTGCGATCACTGCTCTCGCTCATGATGACGCGGCCCGGTGCAATCGCCAGGCAGTTGATCGTGAAGGGTTCGTCTTCGGGCGAAAGTTCGATCAGCTTGATGCCGCGTGCCTTGAGTTCTTCCATGAAGGCGAAAGGAAGCAGGATCGGGTTGATCAGGGCGGTGTCGACATCGACCATCACCAGCATGCCGTCGATGTGCAGGCGGAAGCCCGGCACCTCCATGCGCAGCAGTTCGACGCCCTGGCGGTTGAGGACTTCCTCGATCTGGTCGGCGGCTTCGGCGTTGACCCGGCTGGAGACGCCGATCACGGCGGTATCCTCGTTGAGCCAGGCAAAACTGCCACCTTCCATGATGCCGCTGCCGTGGATCGTGCGCAGGATCGGCATGCCCAGTTTGGCCAGCGTGCGTGTCGCCGGCTGTTCTTCGCCCCGGCGCACGCGCGGACCAAGGCGGCAGACGATCGCGCCACCATCGACCGCGATCACGACATCACGCGTGTAACAGCTTTTCATGCGGCCTTCTGCGCAGGCATCGAGCATCACGACCTTGACCTGATTTTCCTCGAGCACCTTCACAAGGGCGTCGTGCTGGGCCTGCATGGCGGGAAGGTCGGGTGGGGTTGCGCCACGCCAGTACCAGCCAACGTCGGGATCACCATAAGCCCCCAGCTCCTCGATCTTCTTGGCCGGATCGACAATATTGAGCTCGTCACCCGGCCGGTGCATCAGGACCGCACGCAGGCGCCCGACATCGTTGCGGCAGCCCCAGGATTGGCCCCAGACGAAGTCCTGTTCGCTCTGGCTTTCGAAACCGGGCGTCGGTTCGGACGCGAAGGTCTTGATCAGCTGGTTATAACGAACGTCTTCTTCGGTCATGATCGGCATGAAGCACTCCTGTGCGCGGGTGGTGCTGATTTATAGGCCTTGCTGGCCCCGCGCTCCAGCGCCCGGCGAATGGCTATGCTATTCGTCGCTACGCGAGACGATGCCGCTGGCCAGAAGACTGGCCAGCTTGCGCGTCACGGGGTCGGGTTTCCGGCCGGCATGGACGGCATCATCGACCCGCCCCAGGGCATCACGCACCATCTTCACGCCGAGCCAGCAGATCGGTTCGGGCGGCAGGTCCTGCATTGGCGGGCGGACAAAACCAAGATCGGCCCATTCGTCATGCTGATCCAGCGCCATAGCCGCCATCACCTTGCCAGCCAGCCGACATGGGCCGACGCCGTCGCCCGAGAAGCCGGTCGCATAGAGGATGTCTGGATGGCCCGGCAGGCGGCCAAAGAAGGGCAGGCCGTCCTTGGTCCGGTCAATTGGGCCCGACCAGGCATAGGCCGCGCTGAGCCCGGGATAATGCGGGTCGAGTTCGCGGCGGCGGCGTTCGGCGTCAAGGTTCCAGTCCCAGTCACGGTCATGGGCCGTGCTGACCTTGCCACCGAACGAAAGCGCTGTGCCTGGTTTGCCGAACAGGGCACGCCCGCTGACGGTCGGGCGCAGCGAATTGATCATGTTGCGCGTTTCGTTGAAGGCTGGAGCGTTGGCAAAACCTGTTTGTTCGAGGCGTTCGGTCATGACCGGTGTGGTGGCCACCGAATAGGAAACCGTCACCAGGCTGCGCCGCAGTTCCGGCAGCTGTGCCGCCCAAGCATAGATTGCCAGCACGACCCGGTTCGCCGTCACTCGACCGCGTGGTGTTGTCACCGTCAGCGGGCTGCCACGTCCCAGTGCCGTCATCGCCGTGCCTTCGTGGATCTCGACACCCATTTCCAGGGCCACCCGGCGCAGGCCGCGCACCAACTTGGCCGGTTGAAGGTGGCCGGATCGCTCGTCGATTGCGCCACCAAGCGTTCCCGTGATGCCCCAGCGATCGGCGATTTCTTCGCCGGCAAGCTCGCGCAACGGTGTTACCTGGTGCGGTACAAGCATTTCCATGATCGGGCGCCATTCGCCGACGGTTTCCGGCAGGGTCGCACCCCACAGCCAGCCGGCGCGGCGGATTTCGGCATCGATGTCGTGCTCTGCACAAAAGCTGATGACTTCTTCGAGCGCCTGATCAGCGGCATGCCCGGCGGCAAGGGCGCGCTCGGTGCCGAACAGGCGGCGCATGGTGGGAAACTTGCCTCACATGTTGAGCAGATAACCGGCATTGCGGCCGCTGCCACCCCAGCCGCAGATTTCCTTTTCAATCAGGACGACATCGAGCGAGGGATCGCGTCGCTTCAGGTCGATCGCAGTCCACAGCCCGGTGTAGCCGCCGCCGACAATGGCGATGTCGCAGCGCCGTTCGCTCTCCAGGGGCGGGGCTGGTGCAGGGTCACCTTCTTCAGCTAGCGCCTGTTCGAGCCAGAAATTGCGGTAAGTGATCCGTTCGGCTTCAAACATGTTCGATCCTCCACGCCCTGGTGCCAAGGCTAGAACGATTCACCATCAGGCAGAAACGCTTTGCGATACCCCAAGGTCGCTATCCGCTTTAGTCTCCCCACCGTTGAGAGAAAAGGTGAAACCGTGTCACGAGATCCCCGTTACGATATTCTGTTTGAGCCCGTTCAGATCGGGCCGGTTACCACCAGGAACCGTTTCTATCAGGTGCCCCATTGCACCGGCATGGGCTCGAACTGGCCCAATGCCCATGCCGAACTGCGCGGTCAGCGCGCCGAGGGCGGCTGGGGCGTGGTTTGCACCGAAGAAGTGATGATCCACCCCACAACCGATGAACTGCCGGGCGCATCGATGCGCCTGTGGGACGATGACGATATCCCGGTCTTTGCCGCAGCCGCCGACAAGGTGCATGAACATGGCGGCCTGTTCGGCGTCGAGCTGGTTCACGGCGGTCTCTCGCGGGCCAACAAGACATCGCGCACCGCACCCCTGGCGCCCAGCCATCAGGCCAACAAATACGCGACCCTGCCCCAGGCGCGCGGCATGGACCTCTATGACATCGATGAGTTTCGCCGCTGGCACCGCGAGGCCGCCATTCGGGCAAAGAAGGCCGGAGCCGACATCGTCTATGTCTACTGCGCGCACAATGTCGCGCTCCCCATGCATTTCCTGTTGCAGCGCTACAACCGCCGCCGCGACGCCTATGGCGGCAAGCTGGAGAACCGGGCGCGGCTGTTGCGTGAACTGCTTGAGGATACGAAGGATGCCGTCGGTGACAGTTGTGCTGTGGCGCTGCGTTTCGCCGTCGACGAACGCATCGGTGAGGCTGGTCTGGAATGGCAGAACGAGGGCCGCGAGGTCGTCGAGATGCTGGCCGAGCTGCCCGATCTCTGGGACGTCAACGTTTCGGGCTGGGAGAACGATTCAAAGACCAGCCGGTTCGCCCAAGAAGGTTTCCAGGAAGACGCTATCGCCTTCGTGAAATCCATGACCACGAAACCGGTGGTCGGTGTCGGGCGTTACACCAGCCCGGATTCGATGGTGCGTGTGATCAAGTCAGGCATCATGGATCTGATCGGAGCGGCAAGGCCGGCGATTGCCGATTCCTTTCTGCCCAAAAAGATCGAAGAGGGCCGTGCCGAAGACATCCGCGAATGTATCGGTTGCAACATCTGTGTTTCAGGCAACAACACCTGTGTGCCGATGCGTTGCACACAGAACCCGGTGGTCGGCGAGGAATGGCGTCGTGGCTGGCACACCGACACGATTCCGCCCAGGGCGAGTGACGACAGGGTCCTGATCGTCGGTGCCGGGCCGGCGGGCCTTGAGGCTGCACGCGCGCTGGGCCAGCGCGGCTATGACGTAACCCTGGCCGAACGCACCAAGGAACTGGGCGGGCGTCTCATCATGGAAGCGCAACTTCCGGGGCTGGCTGCCTGGATGCGTGTTCGGGACTGGCGTCTGGGCCAGATCCAGAAAATGCCCAACGTGAAGGTCTTCCTCGACAGCTTTCTCGATGACAAGGCGGTCACGTCCTTTGGTGCTCCCAATGTCGTGTTTGCGACGGGTTCGTCGTGGCGGCGCGACGGGGTAGGCAACACCAACCGCGACACGATCCCCGGAGCCGGTGCTTCCCATGTCCACGGGCCTGATGACGTGATGGAGGGGCGCGTCAAGAACGGTCCTGTCGTGATTTTTGATGATGACCACCACACCATGGGTGGCCTGCTCGCCGAGAAGCTTGCCGGTGATGGTCTCGAGGTCATCCTGGTGACCCCATCGGCCGTGGTCTCGGAATTTACCCTGCTCACCCTGGAACAGGCGTTCATCCAGTCACGTTTGATCGAGCTGGGGGTCGATATCCGCACACAGAGCAATCTGGTTGCGATCGGGGGCGACCATGTTTGCCTCGCCTGCACCTATACCGGCCGCGAAAGCGAGGTGGCTGCCGGGAGCGTGGTGCTGGTGACCTCGCGCCTGCCCAACGAGCAGGTTTATCATCGCTTTGCCAAGCGTCCCGACATCATGGAAGCCGCCGGGATCAAGACGGTGGCCCTGATTGGTGATTGTCTGTGTCCCCAGACCATCGCGTCGGCGGTACATGACGGGCATCTCTATGCCCGCGAGCTCGGCACCGAAAACCTGGCCAATAGTGACGTTCCTTACCGGCGCGAACGCATGGTGATGGAAACTCAAGGAGAAGAAACATGAGATTCGAAGGCAAGAAAGTCCTGGTGACCGGTGGAACGCGCGGTATCGGCCGTGCAGCGGTGGAGCAGTTCCTGGCCGAGGGCGCGACGGTTGCGGTCAACGGACGCAGCGCTGAGTCGGTCGCTGCCGCGTTGGCCCAGATCGGTGGCGCGACCTTGGCGGCACCCGGGGATACCAGCACGGCCAGCGGTTGCAGGGCAATTGTTGAAACGGCGCTCGAAGGCCTTGGCGGGCTTGATGTCCTGGTGAACAACGCGGGTTCGGGCGGTGGCGGCGCGGTCGAAGATCTTGATGAAGACATCTGGGACCAGATCATCGATACCAACCTCAAGGGCACGTTTTTCTGCACCAAACATGCATTGGAAGCCCTGAAACAGGCTGCTGGTGCGATCGTCAACATTGCCTCGGTGCGTGCGGTGCAGGGCGCGCATGGTGCTTCGATCTACTGTGCTTCCAAGGGTGGTGTCGTGGCGATGACCAAAGCCTGGGCTATCGAATTTGCGCCCGATGTCAGGGTCAACGCCGTCCTGCCCGGCGCGATCGATACCGATATGCTGCAGGCGCTTGCGGTCCGTTCGGCTGGTTCGGTCGATGCTGGTTACGAGGCGCTTTCCGATCGGATCGTCATGGGTCGTGTGGCCCGGCCCAGGGAGATGGCCGATGTGATCTGTTATCTCGCCTCCGAACAGGCAAGTTACGTCACCGGTATTGCCATGCTCGCCGATGGTGGCCTCGCAGCCGGCACCCCCGGCGTGAAACAGACAGCAAAGCCGAAAGGGGCGTCATGACCATGAAAAAGGGCACAACCGTGATCGATCTGACCACGTTGGTGGAGCACTGGGGCAGCGGCTACCCATCGCCGTTCGAAGAACCCTGCATGGCGCGTTCCAAGGTCGCCCTGGACGATGCCGGCGGCTTGACCCAGTACGGCGTCAACCTCGTCACACTCCATCCCGGTGCCTGGGCCTCACAGCGCCACTGGCACAGCCACGAGGACGAATTTGTCTATGTCCTTTCGGGCGAACTGACCCTGATTACCGATGACGGCGAGACCCTTCTGACGGCGGGCATGGCAACCACCTCGATCGCGGGTGTTGCCGACGGCCACCACATGATCAACCGCAGCGAAGCTAGCGCGACCTATCTGGAGATCGGCAGCCGTGCGCCCGAAGACGTCTGTTCCTACCCGGATATTGATCTCCACCTCGAACCCGATAGCGCGGGTGGCCATCGTTTCGTGAAGAAGTCGGGCGAGCTCTACTAGAGGCCCAAGAAAGAAGGGGCGCCGCATGTGCGACGCCCCTTCGGTAACAAGTAAGCCCGTCAGATTAGGCTGAAGGGTCGTTGAACCACCAGCGTTCCATGAGACGGTTGCCATCAAGGCTCCAGTTGCCGCCGATGTTCGGGCCGTGGGCCAGAGCGGTCGATGCGGCATCGACGTTGTTGGCATACATCGGAATGACCGAGCCGCCTTCCGTCGCCATGATCTGCTGCATTTCGCGATACATCTCGCGGCGGAGGTCCTCGTTGAGCTCAGCACGGGCCTGGATGAGCAGCTCGTTGAAGCGATCGTTGCTCCAATAGGCCTCGTTCCAGGGAGCATTGGCCGAATAGGCGGTCGAGAACATCCAATCTTCGGTCGGACGGCCACCCCAGTAACTGAAGCACCAGGGTTTCGCCATCCAGACGTCGGACCAGTAACCATCAGGCGTCTCACGGATGACATTGATGTCAATGCCAGCTGCCGCGGCCTGCTCCTTGAAGATCACTGCGGCATCGACAGCGCCGACGAAGGCCGCGTCCGAAGTCGAGAGATCGAAGGTCTGACCGTTGTAGTCGGACTGCTCCATGTGCCAGCGCGCCTTGTCGGGATCATAGCCGGCGACCTCGAGGTCGGTAGCATAGAAGCGGTTGGCGGGAGTGATCGGCGTATCCTGGCCGGCGACACCGTGTCCACGCAGGATCTTGTCGACCAGTTCGTCGCGATTGATTGCGTACTTCATCGCCATACGCACATTGTTGTCGTCGAAAGGTGCCATGTCCGAGCGCATCGGCATCGTGTAGTGCAGTGTGCCCGTGGCTTCGACGAGATCGACCGCAGGATGTTGTGCCAGCAGATGCGCGGTCTTGGTGTCGACACGGTCGATGATATCGACCTGGCCCGACAACATGGCGTTCTGGCGCGCTGCCGGATCGGCAATCGTCGTCATCTCGACATCGTTGAACCAGCCGGCATTGTCTTTCCAGTAGTTGGGATTGCGGGTCAGCCTGGAGGCAACGCCGGGCTCATATTCGACCAGCATGTAGCTGCCGGCACCGATGCCCGAAAGCGGATCGACAATCGCGCCTTCCGAGGTCGGCTGAATGCCGAGATGGTAATCGCTCATGATGTAGGGGAAATCGGCATTGCCCGCATTGAGCGAGATGACGACCGTGTTGTCCTTGGCCTGGATGTCGGTGACCTGCTCGAACAGGCTGGAAATTGCCGACACGGAATCGGCGCCGCGGTGGTAGTTCAGCGACCCCACGATGTCGTCAGGTGTCATGGTTTTGCCGTTGTGGAATTCGATACCTTCGCGAATCTTGAAGGTCCAGGTCATGGCGTCCGGCGTTGCTTCCCACTCTTCGGCGAGTTCGGGCGAAAGCTGGTTGGTTTCGTCAACGGCAGTCATGTAATTGAAGAGGCCGCCGATACCCATGAAGCTCGAAAAGCCGTTTTCATAGGTTGCCGGGTCCAGCGAGTCCGTGGTCGAACCGTGGCCCAGGCCAGCGCGCAAGGTGCCGCCGCTCTTAGGTTCGGCTGCCTTGGCTTCGGTGCCGCCCAGAATGGTCGGGCCCATGGCCGCTGCGGCGCCGGCTGCGGCTGCGCCGCCCAGAACCGTACGACGCGATGCGTCGAGTTTTCTAATGTAGTCACTCATGTCAAAGTCTCCCGTGAATGTTTTTCTTATCCCTAGTCGATCCGCCCAAGCCATCAATGGTGATGGGTCAAGGCCGGTCGTCTATCTCATCATAGGCAACGGTACCGATGAATTCCGACAAGATTGCGTCACACTTGTCGCTATATCCTGCCGCATTTGGGCAACAATGGGTCAATGAGGTCAAAAATGAGTGAGATGCGTGTTTCTCTCCCGTTCGAAGGCGGCTGTCAGTGCGGAGCGATTCGCTACTGCGTCAACGCCATTCCGCTCACACTCTACTGCTGTCACTGCACCGAATGTCAGGCCCAGTCTTCGTCGGCTTTCGGGATGTCGATGCTGGTTTCTGGCGACAGTCTCGAGGTCGATTGGGACGCAACGAAAGCCTGGTCGCGTCCGACCCACAGCGGCAATGTGATCGACTGCCATTTCTGCCCTGGTTGCGGCAGCCGGCTGTTTCACGTCGACCGATCCGGCGACAGCGCCGAAATCGGCGTGGTTTCGATCAAGGCCGGTTCGCTGGATGATCACAGCTGGTTAAGACCGATCGGCCACCTGTGGACCAACAGCAAACAGCCCTGGTTCGAAGTGCCGCCCGAAATGCTCTCGAGCAAGCGGGATCCGGGTGATCTGGAGCCCTATTTTTCCCGCTGGCGGGAGGTCAGCGCCTCCTGGTTTGGCCCGCTGGCCTGAGCGCAATAGGCATGGCGATAATGTTGCATGAGACGGTGGTACTTTAGGCCATCCATTGGATGAAGCGCTGATCAGAGAACCATGAAAATTCCACGTGTCACCATGGCACCAGAGTTGCTGGAACGCGTTGCGACGCATCCGGGTGTGTTCCGCAAGATCGCATCACGCCTCGTCGCGACCCTGCGCAGGCATCCCCACTGCCTGGTGCTGGTCAGTCCCGAGCCGACCGAAGACTGGGGTTTTGTTCACCGGCTGATGCAGTCGATCGCGATCAACAGCAGTGACGACGAGGAGCCTCAACTCCCGAAGGTTTCGTTTACCCGCGTGCGGATCGATCCCGAAAAGCTGGCACAGAAGAAGGATGTCACGCATTACAGTCGAACCAATCGCTCGCTCGAGCTGCATACCGATGTTTCCTACAAACAACAGCCCGAAGATGTCGTGGCGTTTCAGATGGTCCGCGCCGATCCCCAGGGCGGAGAATCCCTGGTGGCAGCGGTCGAGGATGTCGTTCACTACCTCGATCGCGATACCATTGAAGCCTTGCGCCAGCCGGTTTTCCCGTTCGGGCGGGGCAACCACCGTGTCCTCAGCTTCAGAAAGGGTTTTCCCCACATTCGTTATTATCGTGCTCAGATTGATTCGGCCTGCGAAAACGGTCCAGCGCTGGAAGGTCAGTCAAAGGCTGCGATGGACCGCCTTGATGAAGTCCTTCAGCGCGATGACGTGGTTACACGCTTTCGCGTCGAATCCGGTGAAACCCTGTTTCTGCACAACACCAAGACTCTCCATGGACGGCTCGGTTTTTCCGAACAGAGCGATCGCTTGATGTATCGGTTCAGGGTGGGAGTGCCAGACCTTGACTGACACAGGGATTGCAGGCCCCTCCGACAAGCCGTCGCTCGACCAGCGCCGTGCCGAACGGCTGCGACAGGCTTATGCGCAAGTTCGCGCCTGGCCGCGTCATCCCGGTCGACGCCTGGAACTCGCCCGCGCACTGATGGCCACACCCCGCCGCGACCTCGTCAAACGTCATGCCCGGCGCGCAGCCAGGCTTGCCCCTGCCGATTGGAGGCACAATGAGCAGCTGGGTAACCTCCTCTTCAAGGTCGGAGCCTTCGGCTTGGCCGGGCGTCTGCTTTCGCGTTGTGCTGAAGCCGGTACTGCATCGGCCGTATCCCTGAAACTACTCTCCGCGCTTCTGCATGAACGTGGCCGTGAGGGTGTGGCAAGTCGTCAGTTCAGGGCATCTGCCTTGCTGGAGCCTGTCACCGGGCCACGGCGTCCAGACCCGGAGAAATCCAATGTCGTGCGCTTTCGCACGCTTGAAGGCAGCCGGCTCAGGGTCGATTTTGACGAGACGCGGAAGGTCTATGATCAACGCCTCACACGCGGACACTTTTCGATCCGCAACCTGCTCGATAAAGGTCGGATCAACCTCTACATCGCCCATATCGCAGGCGCGGGTTCCGAACATCCCTATCGGCTGCCCGGCTTTGATCTGGCGATCAACACGGTGAGTTGCGGTGACCTGAGCCCGGTAACGCTGCGCATGATCAGCAGCTTCTTGAAGGGATTCCCCGACAGACCGGTGATCAACGATCCCGCGAAGGTGCTTGCAGCGACCCGTGAAGCCAATTCTGAGCGGCTGGGCACGCTGCCGGGTGTCGTGTTTCCCAGGACCGAGAAGTTTCGCAATGAAGGCACGCCGCAGGATGTCGTGCGCGAGCTGGAATCACGCGGCTTTAGCCTACCTCTGATCGTTCGTCTGCCGGGCAGCCAGACCGGGATATCCATGGAGAAACTGGATACCCGCACGGCGCTTCTAGAACATCTCGAAACGCTCCAACCCGGCATCGAACTTTATGCCATCGAATACATCGAAGGGCGCGATACCGATGGCCTGTTTCACAAGACCCGGTCGTTTTTCATCGATGGTGCATTTTATCCCGTGGCGAATCTGACCAACGATAACTGGCAGATCCATTCGGGTGATCGTTACAGTGTGATGGTCGACCACCAGGCGTCGCAGGACGCCGAGAAACACTATCTGCGCGACCCGGAAGATTATCTGGGTTCCGACGTCATGAAGGCGCTGCACGCGATCCGTGACGTAGTCGACCTCGATTTCTTCGGCATCGACTACACGATCGACAAGGAAGGACGCGTGGTGGTTTTTGAAGCGAACGCGGCCATGCGCCACAACTTCGATCACGCCGGGGCGTTTCCCTATACCCGTCCGCACCTGCAACGGGTGAGTGATGCATTCCAGGCGATGGTCGACCAACGCATTGCAGATTATCGCGCCAGCCGTTCAGCATAGAGCTGTGGCGGTTCAGGGTGCCGGTATCGGTTCCTCATCGATGAAGCGCGTCACGACATTCTCCAGCAGGCAGCTGACATTGTTGCTGTAGTTGTCATGCGCCAGTGAGCCCGCAAAGGCGATCGAACTGGTCGAGAACACGGCGCCGCCATTGGGTGTTTCATAGAACACCATATCGCAGCGTACATGCGGGCAGTTCTCGCCGTTGACCGCGGAATGGGAGTGGTTGAACTCCTCTTTCACCCAATGCATGTCGACCCCGAACTCGGTCGCCTCGGCGACAACCAGCGCATGGGGCGGGGTGCCTTCTTCGTGGTTGATGCTGTCGATCTCGCTGCCTGCAGCGCCGCCCAGAACCGTGCCGAAATCACCGATCTTCTCGTCACGCCCGATGCCTTTGAACATCCAGGAGGCACGCGGGTCTTCACTCGCATCGGTGCGCAGGTAGTGGCTGGCAAAGTTGAAGCCCTGCGCGGCAAAGCCGGTGCCGCAGATTGCTTCGGGAGAAAGGCCGTTGCGCCGCCACAGGCCGCCCAGTTCGCCGGTGAAGCTCATGTAATATTCGCCGCCCTCGGCGATCCAGCTCCTCATGCCGTCCTCGGCGCGGCGCATTTCCATCGCCCCGGGCAGGGTGGGGTGGAGGGCCACACGCCAGTAGAACCCGTTGCCGCCCATGTAGATGAAGCGGCCGCCCTTCTGCTGGTAGTTCAGCAGCGCGTGCATCATTTCGGTCGTGTAGTACTCGGGATGCGTCGTTGTCATGACGCAGTCGTAATGTTCGAGCAGGCTGACGCCTTCGGCATGCATGTCGTCATCGGTGAAGACGTCGAACTCGATGCCCTTTTCTTCGAGCCAGTCGGTGATGTGGGTGTCGGCATTGTATTGCCAGAGATTGTCACGGGGGCCCATGTGCATGAAGGGACGCAGGCGGGAGGAATAGGCCACGCCCGAGCCGTCCGAATGGTTGTCGTACATCGACAGGCCGTGCTCGGGATGCATGTGCAGATGCATGTCCTCCAGGTCGAATATCGCGAACGTGTTGCCGCTGTGCTCGCCAAGCGTGCCCCAGTCATAGGCCATATGGTGGTTCACATAGGCATAGTAGCTGCAGGTCGCGACCAGCAACGCCAGTTTTGCGGTCGGCTTGCCGGTGGGGGGGCGGACATAGAACGAGATGTAGAACCACTGGTCGCCCTGGGTCAGCTCGACGCAATAGGTGCCGCTTTTGGTGCCCTGCGGCACGGTCCAGGAGGCATCGCTTTCCCAGCCGCAGTCATAGAGGTCGTCATCGTGGAAATGAATCGCGCCGTAGTGTTCGGGCTTGTGGGTCCAGACCATTTCGCTGCCGTCGTGGTTCCAGCCCTTCATGGCGCGCGTTGGCATGTTCACGAGCGCACCGTGGTGGCGGTTCGCGCTGACATCATGGGCGATGATGCCGTTCATCTCCTTGCTGAGATCCCACAGCGCGACGACATCGGTGGCCAGGTCGCGCGGAACCTTGCGCTCCTTCAGCCGTTCCATCGCCGCCCGTGACAGGGCCCGGTTCACCACACTGGGTGTATCGATCTTACCGTTGAACAGGCCATCGGCGACGATCGCGCCGTCACTGGCCGTGTTGTGGGCAGCGATCAGGAAACGCGCGCCCTTGCCGGGGCGCACAGCCATCGTGCTTGTTGCATTGGCCTTGTCGCCTTCACCGGCGTATCGCACCAAGGGTTCCTGGACCAGGGTTGCTTCGCCGGTCGCGGCATCGAAACTCGCAGCGACGAAATACCACCGCCTCTCGTGCATCACCGCGCCCGAGGTCAGGGTCTCGACACTGGACCCGTCGCCGATTTTCAGAGCGGCCTTGCCGCCCTCCATGACGATGGCGTAGCCGGACCCGGCCGAAGCGTCCCAGTTACCCATCACGGTCTGCTCGTCCTTCGAAAGCAGGGTCGGCCAGATCAGGGCCTGGATCGTGAAACTTTCCAGGGCAAAAGCCTCGGCGCGATCGAGCGAGACGAACGAACCGACCTGGGTCGCCTGATAACGGGCGGGATAGGTGCCGTTGACCTCTGCATCGACCACGCGCTGCTTCAGGCCGGGGCCACCGGGGCTGTCATCGCCGCTTCGGATATGCACGATCTTGAGGTCGAACTGGCCTTCATCCTCGCTGGAGACCTTGAAGTTGAGCGTCTGGCCCGGCTGAACGCTGATTTCATCGGTGTAGCCCAGCAAACGTCGCATGGTGGTTCTCCTTGAGGGTCTTGTTCAGGGCGCGGGGATCGGATCGGCAGCGGCAAAGCGCCGCAGGACGTTGCCGGTGATCCGCGCGACGTTGTTGTCATAAGCGTTCCAGGCGAGCGATGTGCTCCAGGCGATCGAACCGGTCGACCACACACCGCCACCCTGGGGTGTCTCGAAGAACACCATGTCGGCGCGCACTGCCGGATTGACCGGTGCGGCCACGGCTGTGTGGTTGAAGGTCATAGTGTCGACGGTCTGGAGATATTGCGGTGAATGATCGGTGGAACTTGCCAGCCGCAGGCAATGGTCGGGTGTGCCTAGTGAGCGGTCGACCCAGTCGAGTTCCAGGCCGGAAGCACCGCCCAACTGGCCGAAATCGCCGATCTTTTCGTCTGCCCCGACGCCCTCGAAAATCCATTGGGCGCGTGGATGGAAGCTGTCTGGCAGGCGCTCGTAGTAACTGCAGGAATCAAAACCGGTTGCCACCGTGCCGATCCCGACGAGCTGTTGCGGCGCGATCCCGACCCGTTGCCAGAGTCCACCCATCTCACCGGAAAACGCCATGTGGTATTCGCCGGGCTCGGCGATCCAGTAACGTGCGCCGGCCTGTGCCCGCCTGATCTCCAATGCCCAGGGTGCTTCCTCATGAAAGGCGATACGCCAGTAGAAGCCGTTGCCGCCCATATACATCAGCCGGCCGCCGCCCCTGAGATAGGCGGTCATGGCCTGCCACATCGGAGTCGACCAGTATTCCGGGTGTGCGCCGGTCACGACGACCTTGTAGGGCGCGAGCAGGTCGAGGCCCTCCTCGTGCAGGGCATGGTCGCTAATGGCATCCCAGGTGAAGCCTTCGTCTTCGAGCCATGCGGTGAGGTGGGTATCGGCGTTGAAACTCCAGACGCCGGCTTTAGGCCGGTAGCCCAGCATCGGTCGGCGGGCGCTGGCGACCGAAACACCGGTGCCGTCGCTGTGGGTGTCATAGGGCGAGTGGCCGAGTTCGCGATGTTCGAAGAGATAAGTGTCGTCATCTGACAGCATGGTCGCGCTGGCCGAGCGCATTTCGGCGGCGGCATCATCGGTGCTGTGATGCATGTTGGCATAGGTCTGGTAGGTCGCGGTTGAGGCCAGAAATGCGATCGGGCTGGTCGCGGCCCCCCGTTTGGGCTGCACCACCACCGGCGGCATGTCTTCTGCGCCGCCACCGGAGAGGCGGATGCAATAGATGCCGCTCTTGAGATCGTCGGGCAGGGCCATCGTCACGCTGGGCGACCAGCCGGCATCGCCGATGTCGTCATCGTGCAGGTGGATTGCGCCGTACTGATCCCCGGCATGACGCCAGTCGTGCTGCTCGCTCGTCCAGTTGCTCCCGATCATCGCACGGGTCGGCAGATTGAGGGTTTGGCCGTGACGGTCGTTGCCGGAGACATCCTCGACCCTGAGGCTCTTGATCAAGCGGGAGAAATCCCATGCCAGCACACAGTTACCTGCTTCTCCAGCGTCATGTACACCCTGGGCCACGCGCGGGGCCTCGACTTTGCCGTTGAAACACATCACGGGCTGCAGGCCGTTGGCATTGCCTGGCCCACCCCAGGCCGCGCCGACCAGGAACCTGGCGCCGTTGCTGGCCTTTGGTGCGGTCTCGTGATGTCCGGTTGCGCTGCGTGCCGTTTCGCCGCGTCCATCCATGTTGAGTGGCTGTTGATTAACGGAAGCGTTGCCGTCCGCATCAAGGCTCGCGGTGACGCGGTACCACTCACGCGCGGTCATCAGCCCCTTGGTTGCCGTGCGGCTGACCGATCCGCTGCCGTCGCCGGTGGTAAGCGCTGCGCCTTCGGGGCCGATCGAGAGGAGATAACCGGCCTGATGCTCGCTGTCCCACACGCCCATCACGGCCTGCTCGTGAATGACCGGCGTGGTCGGCCAGATCGTGATCTCGAGGGTGAAGGACGCGAGGCTCCTGAGCGCCGCACTGTTGTCGGCAACAATGCAGGAGCCGGCGTGAATCGGTTGTTGCGTGAGCGGAACTGTCTGGGCTGCGACGTCCGTTGTCTCTTCGCGGTAGCCCGGACCTTTCGGGCTGTCATCGCCGCAGATCAGCCGCACGAGACTGACCGTCATGGCATCGACAGCTTCGCCGCTGGCATGGACGGTGACGCTCTCGCCGGGCCGGGCCCAGAGCCTGTCGGTGTAGGAGAGGATGCGTGGTTTGTTCATGGCAGCGCCTCATCGTCGGCAAAGCGGCGCAGCACGTTGCCGGTCACCTGTGCGACGTTGTTGTCATAGCCGTTGTGGCCAAGGCTCCCGGCCCAACTGATCGAACCCGTGGCGAAGACCCCGGCACCTGAGGGCGTCGTGTAATAGATCATGTCGGCGCGAACCCGCTCGTTAGCATCGCCGGTGACCGCGGCATGGTTGAACACGATCTCGTCGGGGCTTTGCATGTAATAGGCCGAATGGCCGGTCGAGCGGGCCAGCACAATGGTGTCGGGCGGCGAGCCCAGGCTTTCGTCGACACCGTCGAGCTCGATTCCCGCAGCGCCGTTCCCGACGACGCCGAAGTCGCCGATGATTTCACCCTCGACGCCATCGAAGATCCAGGCGGCGCGCGGGTTGTCCTCGACGCCGGGTTCCTTGACGAACCAGCCGCAGCGGTCAAAGCCGGTGGCAAAGGTGCCGATGCCAACAAGTGATTGTGGCGGCTTGCCGATCCGTTTCCACAGCCCGCCCAGTTCGCCGTTGAAACTCTGGTGGTATTCGCCCGGCCGCGACGCCCAGAAGCGTGCGCCCGATTCCGCGCGGCGGATTTCGATCGCGGTGCCGGGGTGTTCGGGATGATAGGCGATGCGCCAGTAAAAGCCGTTACCGCCCAGATACATCATGCGCCCGCCGCCATCGAAATAGGCGGTCAGCGCGTCCCACATTTCGGTCGTCCAGTATTCGGGGTGGGCGCCAGTGACGATGACGCTGTAGTCGGCCAGTGCCGAGACACCCTCGTAGTGGATTTCCTCATCGGTCACGACGTCGAAGTCGAGGCCTTCGGCCTCCATCCAGTCGGTCACGTGTGTGTCGGCGTTGAAGCTCCAGATGATCGACTTCACGTTGAAGTTCAGCACGATCGGGCGCAGGCGCGAGCTGTAGATCGCGCCGGAACCATCCCGGTGCGTGTCATAGCTCGAAAGCCCGAGATCGCGCCGTTCGTGCAGGAACATTTCATCGCCGGTGTAGGCGATGATCCGGCCGCGCTTCACCTCGGCCTTTTCTTCGTCCATCTGCCAGTGGTTGTTGGCATAGGCCAGATAGGTCGCGGTCGAGCCCAGGAAGGCGATTTTGGCTTTCTTCGCGCCGGGCGCGGGCCGGACATAAAACGGGATGTAACACTCGTCATCGCCCGCCCGGCAGCGCGCGGCATAAACCCCGCTCTTGAGACCTTCGGGCACGGTCATCGTTACCGTGGTTTCCCAGCCGGCGTCATAGAGATCATCATCGTGGAAATGGATCGCGCCATAGTGCTCGGGTCTGACGGTCCAGTCGTGGCATGAGCTGTCCCAGTGGTAACCGGTCACGGCGCGGGTCGGCAGGTTGACCAGATGCCCTGCCAGACCGTTGCCCGAGAGATCAGGGAAGGCGCTGGTCGGGATATCCCGGCTGAAGTCCCAGGCGCCCACGACCCACTCTGATTTCACCGGGTTCTGGCGTGCCAGCTTCGACATCTCGTGGCAGATCACGACCTTGGAAGCCAGCCGCGGACTATCGATCCGCCCGTTGAAGAGGCCCGCCATGCGTGGCCTGCCGTCGTCGTGGTGGCCGACCTGCCAGGCAGCGATGTGGAGATCATGGTTGGCGGCAAAGGTGATGCCCTTGGGTGCAACACCCGTGACATGGGCGTAACTGTCGGCGCCGACATATCGCTCGTCGGGCTCCTGCCACAGCTCGACTTCGCCTGTCTCTGCATCGTAGCTGGCCGACACGAAGGCCCATTTCCAAGGCAGCATGGCAACGCCGGTCGAGATGGTCACCAGTTCCTCGCCGTTGCCGACCATCAGGGACAGGGCGCCTTCGCCATCGAGGATCACCGCAAAGCCCGGCCGTTTAGGCCCTGAACCCCGGCTGATCAGCGCCTGCCGGCCATCACCCGGCAGGGTCGGCATGACAAAGGCCTGGAAGGTGAAGCTAGAAAGCCGGTCGAGTACCGGGGCTTTGGGCACCACCGCATAGGAGCCGGCATCGATCCGCTGAACCCGTCCGGCATGGCTGCCGTCGGCATCGGTCTCGATCTCGACCTCTTTGTAAGGCGCCCCGGCGGGCGTCTCGACCCCGCAGACCACACGCACAACCTTGAAGTCGAAGGCCTCATGGTCCTCAAGACTGATCTTGAACCCGACCGCATCGCCCGGCCGCACGCTGATCTCGTAGGCGTATCCCAGGATGCGGCGCTGATAATCGAAGGTCATCGCTGTCCAACTCCCCAAACCGTCATGGCCTGGCTTGACCGGGCCATCCATCCCGTCGGTCCAATCGCGGGTGTTGGCGGTTGTGATGCGCGAGAACTCATGGTGTGGGCACGCTTCTGGTTGGTTGATCGGCTGGCGGTCTCAAGCCGCGCGACCTCAGGCATGGATGGCCCGGTCAAGCCGGGCCATGACGGGGTTGTTGTGGTCGTGGACTGCATGGCGCGAGAACTGTCACGCGCAAACCGCCTCTCACCCGTCGAGTTCAACGCCCGTGTGTTTTTTCCAGCGCAGCTTGAAGATGTGCCATTCGGCCGCACCCAGATCGTTGAACGTGACGTCCTCGTGGAGCGTGACCGGAATGCCGCGTTTGCCGGGAAGCTGGGCCAGGCACCATTCCTTGTGGGGCACGGTGTTGATCAGGACATACTTGCCCTCGATCGGCTCCCAGCGCATCACGTTCAGCACCTTCTGCAATTCGGCGCTGTGCGGCCCGAACGGGCTGGTGCGGAATTCGTCGGCAAGTTCCGTCTTAGCGGGATCAATCTTGTACATGGCGTCCTCCCCGGTGCATGGGGAGAGTAGAGCGCCGCCAGCCCGTGGGTTCAAGACTTGTCAGACAAACCTTTCAAGCAGTCTCTTCTCGTGGATCGCGCCATCTATCCAAACGCTCGCTCAATATACGGGCAAGGGCCCTAGTGTCTTCGGCAATTGCCTTCTGAGACACTTCGATCTGTGGATCCCCTCGGGACTGCCGCACGGTGATGGACATGGAGGTGATCGGGCCGGATCGGCTGAGCACACTCCTGGCATCTGAAAGATTGATGCCTAGGAAATCATCACCGCTAATAAACCCATTGATCTCGCCCCAGAACACTGAGCGTGCACCGAGGAGGCGGAAAGCGCCGTGAAGGCCCTCATGATCGACAAGCAATGCCGGTCGCGAAAAGAATGCTCGCAACAAGGCGCGGAGGATAAGAACACTGAACCAAACTGTGCCGCCGGCACTGGCAAGAACGCCGACAACTCCATAACGTACCCGCTCGCTGGGCCATCCCAGAAAGAAGAGAAGCGTTAGGAGTAATAGTGAGCTTGCCGCGCCGACCAGTGGGCCGATGATCTGTGCCTTTGAAGCAGGGATCGCCAAGCGCTCTTCGAGTGTCTGGGTGATGTGCAAATTGCTCTCTGATGTCATCGTAGAGGATTCCGTATGCGGCGCTGATATTGATGTTTGACGTAGTCGTCTCTCACCTCCAAGTAAAAGGGGCCGCAACATGAGCTGCGACCTCTTGATAGTAACGCCTTGATGGGCTGGATCAGAAATCCATGCCGCCACCGGCCGGAGCATCTCTAATCTGGATTTCCTGCATGGGCATCTGGGCATCTGGGCCTCAGGCGGCCTTCTCGATTCGGTCCACCTTGATCTGATCAACATGCACCATGACCTGTGCCAAATCATAGGCGGCCTGCAGTTGGACCCACGCCGATGCGCTACCTCCAAAGGCCTTGCCGAGCCGGATTGCCATTTCGGGCGAGATTCCCGAGCGGCCGTTGATGACCTCCGAGAGCTGCTTGCGGCTGACGCCGAGTTTCTGTGCAGCTTCCGTTACGGTGAGACCGAGCGGTTCGAGGCAGTCGTATTTGACCGATTGGCCCGGGTGTGGCGGATTCTTCATAGGCATGAATCAGATCCTCTAGTGATAGTCGATAAGGTCGAGATCGGACACATTGCCATGTTCCATGCGAAAAATGACGCGCCAGTTCCCACTGACATCGACTGCCCAAAAACCCAACAGATCCCCTCGAAGCTGATGGAGCCGCCATCCGGGCAGATCCATGTCCTCGGGCGACGCGGCGATATCGAGTCTGGCCAGAATGCGTCGGAGGCGTTCAACCTGATCGGGTGGCAAGCGCCGCTGGTCGTCCTTCTCATAAAGACGACGCAACCCCTTGTGGCAGAAGCTCGCAATCATAAGGTGAATGTAACCTATAACGTATCAGGTATCAATGCCACCGCAGAGAAATGGACCGCAGCGTTGCTGCACCTCTCGATCTTCACGCTGTGACAGGTTGAATCGGAAATCCTTGTCGCTCCAACTGTCGGCTAGGTGGACACCATCCATCCGCATTCGAGCAATGAGGTCGGCCTTGAGCGCCACCGCCAAATTCATGGTTGGTCCTAGATCGTCTTTGGAGCTGGCGGCGAGGCTGGCTTGGGCGTCTTGGACTTGTGGAATGCCTTCAGACGTTCGGCCAGGGCATCAATATCCGTATCGACGGCAACCGGCGGAACATTGATTGACGTTGTATTGGCTCCGATGCGAATTCGGTCGACGAAAACGGACAGCGGTCCGGCGCGTTTCAGGACGGCATCTCGATCATGAAGCGTGATCTCAAGAATGCTCGACCCCATGAGACGCTTCGTCGAAATGCGTGCGATTTCGTCCCAGCAAACGAACCTTGCGGGAAGGATGTTCGCGCCAATAGTCAGACCCGTGTCGTCAACGATCAGGCCCGGACGGTTGGTGAACAGTTTCATAAGGCAGAAGGCCACTTGGTACGCGGCAAACAGGATGCAACCGCCACCAATCACAGGCTGCAATGATAGAGGCAGCAGAGGATGGAGCGACACCGTTGCCGTGACGAACCTGACCCCGATCGCACCAACTGCTCCACAGAAGAACAGACCAAAGATCATCCTCGTTCTGGAGGCGCCATATACGATTGGTTCGTCGATCATCGATCAAACCCCTAAAGAAAAAGGGGCCGCAGCGTGAGCTGCGACCCCCAAAGGGTAGTGCATAAAAGGCTGGATCAGAAATCCATGCCGCCCATGTCGGGCATGCCGCCACCGGCCGGAGCATCGTCCTTCGGCTTTTCGGCGATCATGGCTTCGGTCGTGATCAGCAGGCCGGCCACCGAGGCGGCATCCTGCAGCGCGGTACGCACGACCTTTGTGGGGTCGATAATGCCGGCCTTGATCATGTCCTTGTAGGTCTCTGTCTGAGCATCGAAACCGTAGTTGTTGTCCTTCTGCTCAAGCAGCTTTCCGGCAACCACGGCACCGTCGAGGCCGGAGTTCTCGGCAATCTGACGCGCGGGTGCCTGGAGGGCACGGCGCAAGATGTCGACACCGACCTGCTGGTCGGGATCGTCAAGCGTCAGCTTGTTGAGGGCACGGGTGGCATAAAGCAGGGCAGCACCGCCGCCTGCAACAATGCCTTCCTCGACCGCGGCACGGGTCGCGTTCATCGCGTCCTCGACCAGGTCCTTGCGTTCCTTGACCTCGACCTCGGTCGAACCGCCGACCTTGATCACGGCAACACCGCCGGCGAGCTTGGCCAGACGTTCCTGCAGCTTCTCCTGGTCGTAGTTCGAAGACGTCGTCTCGACCTGTGCACGGATCTGGTTGCAACGGGCCTTGATGTCGGTCTTCTTGCCGGCGCCATCGACGATCGTGGTGTCGTCTTTCTTGATGATAACGCGCTTGGCGCTGCCGAGCATGTTCAAGGAAACATTCTCGAGCTTGATGCCGACATCTTCAGAGATGACCTGACCACCGGTCAGGATCGCGATGTCCTCGAGCATGGCCTTGCGGCGATCGCCGAAGCCAGGCGCCTTTACGGCAACGACCTTGAGGCCGCCACGCAGACGGTTGACGACCAGGGTCGCCAGCGCTTCGCCATCGACATCTTCAGCCAGAATCATGAGCGGACGGCCCGACTTGGCGACTTCTTCCAGGATCGGGAGCATCGGCTGCAGATTGGACAGCTTCTTCTCGTGGATCAGGATCGCAGGATCGTCGTACTCGGTCTTCATCTTGTCGCCGTCGGTGATGAAGTAGGGCGAGAGATAACCGCGGTCGAACTGCATGCCCTCGACGGTCTCAAGCGCGGTGTCGCGGGTCTTGGCTTCCTCGACCGTGATGACACCTTCGTTGCCGACGGTCTGCATCGCCTCGGCGATCATGGCGCCGACTTCGGCATCGCCATTGGCAGAGATCGTACCCACCTGGGCAACCTCGGCCGAAGACTTGATGCGACGCGAGCGCTTGTCGAGATCGGCCAGAACGGCAACAACCGCCTGATCGACGCCGCGGCGCAGATCCATCGGGTTCATGCCGGCGGCAACCGCCTTGGCGCCTTCGCGCACGATCGCCTGGGTCAGAACCGTGGCGGTCGTGGTGCCGTCACCGGCGATGTCGTTGGTCTTGGAGGCAACCTCGCGGACCATCTGTGCGCCCATGTTCTCGAACTTGTCGTCGAGCTCGATTTCCTTGGCGACGGTAACGCCGTCCTTGGTAATGCGCGGTGCGCCGAATGATTTGTCGAGCACCACGGTGCGGCCCTTGGGACCCAGCGTGACCTTGACGGCATCAGCCAGCGTGTTGACGCCGCGCAGCATGCGCGTGCGGGCATCAGCGCCGAATTTTACTTC
>Ga0233427_10001224_pt1 | contig 28647 bp, 30 predicted proteins | sample SI_118_April2016_5_FD_179885 | JGI IMG/M metagenome (GOLD analysis project Ga0233427, IMG submission 179885) | Seawater microbial communities from Saanich Inlet, British Columbia, Canada - SI_118_April2016_100_MG | ecosystem: Environmental > Aquatic > Marine > Inlet | place: Canada: British...
TGCTTTAAAGTGTTAAGAAATTATTAATATATATTTACTGCTCTGCTAAAGAGCCGATCATAATTAATCACAATCAGGCTTTTATGGAAGAAAAATTTGCCATTAGTATTTACGTTTGCAACAAGCCAGGTGTGCTTGTCCGGCTTACTCAAACTTTCACTCGCCGCGGTTACAACATAGACTCACTGGTCGTTTCTGCAGCACACGATACTGCTTTTTCACGCATTACAGTAGTTGTGCAGGGTGAGCCCAGTACCTACGACCAAATTCTTCGCCAGCTAAACAAATTAGTTGATGTTGTGCATGCTACCAGTCACGAGTCAACAGACGTTGTGGATCGGGAAATGGCATTATTTAAAGTAAAGGTGGATCCTAAACAGCGGGCGGAAATATTTCAAATAGTTGAAGTTTTCCGTGCTAAAACAGTCGATATCACAGATCAGTCTCTGGTGATTGAAACAACTGGTGATTCCTCAAAAATTGATGCTCTTGAGCAACTTCTGGGGCCGATGGGACTGACGGAAATGGTACGTTCCGGAAAGTTGATTATGAAACGTGGAATTGAAGAAACTTGAAAATCATAATGCTTTTACCCATATATTTATTTGGGGAATATCTATCTCTTCATTTTCACTGGTAGCACCTCTACATCTTCTTCAACTGGAAATTCTTTTTGAATGATGCTTTGGATCGAAGCTGCTAATTTTTCAAAACATACTTTTCTATTTGATGTTTTTCGAAATAATAATCCAACTCTTCTAGCAGGGGCAGGGTTTTTAAACGGAATGTATTTGATAGAAGTATTTTGAATTAGATTATTATAATCAATTGCAGTTTGTGGAATCAGGGTAATTCCAATACCAGTAGATACCATATGTCTGATTGTTTCCAGACTTGTACCTTGGAAATTTTTTCTTTCTTTGGTCATAGTTTGTGAACAAACATCCATAACCTGCCCTCTCAAGCAATGACCTTCTTCCAGTAATAATATAGTTTCATCCCGTAGATCCTCTATCTTGATTGATAATTTGGAAGCAAACATGTGTTGATTATTAGCAGCAACATAAAATGGTTCTGTGTATAGAATGATCTCTTCAAGTCCTCTCATTTCTAGAGGAACTGCTAAGATTCCCGCATCCAATGTTCCTTCGCTGAGTTTTTTCAACATAACTTCTGTTTGAACTTCCTGTAAGATAATTTCCAGTTGAGGATAAGCTTGATTTATAGGTTGCACAATCAAGGGCAAAAGATAAGGTGCTATTGTTGGAATTAGACCAACATTGAGTGTGCCGCTCATTGGATCTGTATAAGCTGAAACCATATTTTCAATGGAAGCCACATCCGCCAAAATTCTCCGTGATATTTTTACTATTTCTTCACCAATGGGTGTCAAAAAGACATTCCTGGTGGTACGTTCAACCAGTTGAGCGCCAATGTGGTCTTCTAATTTTTTCAGTTGTCCGCTCAAAGTGGGTTGGCTCACATAACATTTTTCTGCAGCTTTTCGAAAATGTTTATATTCTCCAACAGCTGTAAGATATTCCAAATCTCTCAGATTCATAATCACTCCTCAAACAATGGGTTAATCAATATCAATAGATATTAACTATCAATATAATATAAATAAACGATTAGACAAATCAATTTAATAATTTTATAATTATAAAGAGTTCATTCTGGACTCAGGGGGAGTTGATATACAAACCTATGATTTAAATCTACAAAAAGGAGTAGAATATGAGTAATTTGAATGGTACAAAAACTCACGAAAACCTCAAAGATGCATTTGCAGGAGAATCTCAAGCAAATAGACGTTATCTTTATTTTGCAAAAGCCGCTGACATTGAGGGTTATCCTGAAATAGCAAGTAATTTTCGTGAAACCGCAGAAGGAGAAACTGGGCACGCTCATGGGCATCTAGATTATTTGAAAGAAGTCGGTGACCCCGCAACAGGCTTACCTATTGGAGATACTCTGGATAATTTAAAAGCTGCTGTAGCTGGTGAAACACATGAATACACAGATATGTATCCAGGCATGGCCAAAACCGCTCGGGAAGAGGGTTTTGCTGAAGTTGCCGATTGGTTTGAGACATTGGCAAAAGCAGAGAAATCTCATGCAGGTCGTTTTCAGCAAATGGCAGATAGCGTTTCTTGATTAATCCTTAAAACGTCTCTAAATAATTTTCTTAGAGGCGTTTCCTCCTTTTTAAAAGGTGCTCACAAATAAACAAATGGAAGAAAAACAAACCAGGATATCATATTTACCAACAGACAGTTTGACATATGACCCTAGTGATTCAAAGTATTGGGATGAGAAGGAGTTGGAAAAAGAGATTGAAAGAACCTTTGAAATTTGCCACGGCTGCCGAATGTGTTTTAAGTATTGTGACTCATTCCCAACTCTGTTTAATTTCATCGACAAACAATACGATGGAGATGTAAAAAAGATTAAGCCAAAGGATACACAACAGGTCATGGATGCATGTTTTCAGTGCAAATTATGCGAAGTTCAGTGCCCGTATACAGTCCGTGATGGGCACGAGTTTAAACTAGATTTCCCTAAATTAGTTCATCGACATAAGGCAGTCAACTCCAAAAACAAACCCAAAAGTTTGCGGGAAAATGTTTTAGCAAACCCAGATAAAGCTGCCATGATGGCTCGTGCGAGTTTCGGTTTAGCAAATGTAATGAACCGGGTCGGAGCCCATCGATGGTTTATGGAAAAATTGCTTGGCATTCATCGAGAAAAATTACTGCCTGATTTCAGTTTTTCGACATTTGAAAAATGGGCTATTAAAAAGGGCCTTATGCGGAAAAACAATAAAGCTGAAACTGTTTTATTTCAAACATGCTATGTCCAGCACAATGAACCACAAATTGGAAAAGACACGATAGAAGTTCTAGAAAAAAACAAGGTTGACTGTGCTTGTGTTAAAGGACTGAAGTGTTGCGGTATGCCTGCATGGGAGCAGGGAGATTTGAAAACATTACGTGCCAATGCAAAACATAATCTGGATATTCTTATGCCCTTCGTTGAACAAGGCAGTAAGGTCCTTGCGATTAACCCAACCTGTGCAATGATGATGAGAAGAGAGTATCCTGAACTGCTGGAAGGCGACGACCGTGAAAGAGCCAAAAAATTATCTGACGCAATAAACGATCCTTCAGAATTTTTATGGAATATACGAGATGAAGAGAGGTTTAACACTGATATCAGTAATTTACCAACTGAAACCATTAGCTATCATGCCCCTTGCCACTTACGGGCTCAAGGAATTGGCTTTAAGGGGCGTGACTTAATTAATAAAGTGACTGGCTCAAAAATGAAAACTGTCATGGAATGTTGCGGACACGATGGAACTTACGCAATGAAGACTGAAAGCTTTGATGCCTCTATACGAATTGGTCAAAAATCATTTAAGGCGATGAAAGCTGAAAAGACTGAAGTCTGGGTTACTGACTGTCCTCTGGCAGCACTGCAGTTTAAACAACATGCTGGTGTGAAGCCTAAACACCCCATGACCGTTCTAGCAGAAGCTTATCGTTCTGTTGAGACAGATAACAAATAAAATATATACTACGTATCAATCTTTTCTAAAAATTAAAGGAGAATCAGAATGGAGCAAGTCAGCCGAGAAGAAATACTGGATTTTGTAACTTACGAAGAACAACGAGGTGAAGTTCGTGAAAGCACTATGAAAATAAAAGAAGTCCGCAGAATTGATGTCGGAGGTGTTTTGTCATTCCTTTTTGAAAATAAAGATACAGTTCTTTACCAGATTCAGGAAATGATACGGGTGGAGCGTATTGTAAAAGAGAAAGACATCCTGTATGAAATAAAAACCTACAATGAGATCCTTGGCAAGCCCGGAGAATTAGGTTGTACGTTATTGATAGAAATTGATGATCCTGCCGAAAGAGATGATAAACTGACCAAGTGGCTGGATTTACCAATGCATCTTTATCTAAAATTAGAAGATGAAACTCTAATAAGGGCGACTTTTGATGAGAGACAGATTGGAGATGGTCGACTATCTTCTGTGCAGTACATTAAGTTCAATACGAAAGGGATAGTACCAAAAGCAATTGGTTCAGATCATCCTTTATTTAAAGAGGAAACTTCTCTCACAGCTGAACAAAAAAAAGCACTTTCAGATGATTTGTAACAGGACGATACCTCTCTTAGTAGCTAAACTGGATAGAGCCTAAAATGGGGGAATGTGCCTTGAGGATATTTGATAAGTCTTACAAAAAATGTGAAACAAGGTATTTCCGAATATCTTTTGCTTCTTTCAGCGGACCATCTACTGTAACTAAACAGGGGACAGTCACGTTGCCTGTCAGTTCTGTCAGCTCTCTCGCATAATCCGGATTTTCGCGGATATTCTTAAATGTAAATTTATCCTTTATTTTCAAATTTGTGATCGTATTGAGCACAACCTGCGAATATTCACATTCTTCGTAAAAATAAAGTTCCATCATTTGCGTCACCACCTGATTTTTTCCAAAAAAAAGCGGTCCTTGGAGAGACCGCCTTCAAAAATATCAAATTATATTTTTATTCGTTTATCCGTTTACTTTTTTGCATTCAGCTAAAAGAGCAGAAATGTCGCGCTCTCCATTTGCCATAACCGAATATCTTACTGAACCTTGCTTGTCTACTATAACTGTTGATCGAGCTGCGAAACCTTTATTCTCCAAATAAGTTCCATAAGAAGTCGCCATGGAGCCTTTTGGGTGATAATCCTGTAGCAGAGGGTACGATATGCCTCCAAGAGACTTAGCCCAGTTATCATGTGACTCCTTACTATCTATGCTCACACCCAAAACTTGAGTGTCTGCGGCTTTGAATTGATCAATCATCGATTCAATGCCGGGTATTTCCCTGCTTCATGTGGGTGTCCAGTCCTTCGGGTAAAACACCAACATTACGTTTTTGTCACCCTTGAACTGACTTAAGGAATACTCCATATCAAACTGGCTGTCCAGTTTGAAATCAGGAGCGTCTGAACCTACTGCTATCATAAATACCTCCGATGAGTTTGTTTAAAAATATCTTAAAAAATGATGAATTCAGAGTCAGTGAAAACTTGGCAAATTGTGGTAAAACCTGGAAGTTTTACCATAAATAAATTATAGCGACTGAAATTACTTAGTCAGTGGGTTCATCGTTTGTCCGAGCGGTAAAAAAGGTAAAACATTCCCACCTACGCCTTTATCAGCAATTACTTTTTTTACCTTTGGCAGAATAGCTGCCATCGTCTCAAGAAGAATCCGATCACGCGTAATTTCTTTAGCATTCTTGTACTCTTCATAGATCAGGTTAAAGCGCTCAGATTCACCTAAAGCAACCAACACCTTTTCTTTGGAATATGCCTTGGCATTGTTTATAATCTGCGCAGCTTCTCCTCTGGACTTTGGAACAATATTATTCCTATAACCTTCAGCTTCATTGATCATTTTCTCTTTGTCCTCTCGGGCACTCACAACATCTTTAAAAGCGTCCTTTACTGCATCTGGAGGATGAACGTCCTGCAGTTTAACATTCACAATTTTTATTCCACCTTTGTAGCTATTCATAGTTTTCTGAAGAAGTATCGCTGTCGTGTCTTCAAGAAATCCTTTTCCGGAAGTCAGAGCTTCGGTGACAGTCGTATCTCCAACGACTTCTCGCATTGCTGATTCTGCAGCGGATTTTACTGTTTCATCCGGATTAGTCAGACTATAAAGATAATTTTCTAATCCCGCAATACGGTATTGTACGATGAACTGCACATCAATAATGTTCTCATCGCCTGTCAGCATTAAAGACTCTTTTATGACTCGTCTATATTTTGCAGGAGGTCCAATCTGTATTGTCCGGAATCCAATTTCAAGTCTGCGTACTGCTGTTACAGGAGCAATCTGAACGGTTTCAATTGGAGAAGGTAAATGATAATGCGGACCTGGTCCAACGACGTCCGTAATCTCTCCAAAACGTTTGATTACTGCTTGTTCTTCTGGATCAACTATGAAAATACCTGTCGAAAACCAGATCACAATTGCAACAATTATGAGGAGCAGCATCCCTCCTTTTTTTGGTAAACCAATCTTAAATTTTTCCTGAAGGTTGCTGAGCAACTCATCAATATCCGGAGGTTGCTGGCCTTTTTCCCAAGGCGATTTATTTGGTGGTTTGTTCCAGGTTCCCATGTTATTCCGTTAAATATTAAGGTGTAATAGTTCAGTCAGTATGCTATTCGAAACATCCTAAAAATACAAGTGCTAATAGCAATGCGCATAAGCCAATACAAGAATCTTTATGTTGTCTCAGTGAAAATAATTTAAGTACAGGCTTGATTCTGTACAGACTATTTATGCGGTCAGGACTTCCACACCGCTCGAGGTAACCAGCATAGTGTGTTCCCACTGCGCCGACAACGTACCATCCGTGGTGACGGCAGTCCACCCATCACCTAACACTTTACAAGCATAATCACCGATGTTGATCATCGGCTCGATAGTAAATATCATATTCTCCCGCAAAGCCTCACCTATTCCAGGCTCACCATAATGCAGGATCTGAGGTGCTTCGTGAAACTCGATACCTACTCCGTGTCCAGCAAAATCTCTCACTACAGAAAATCCGTGATTTTCCGCGTGCTCCTGAATGGCATGTCCAATGTCACCAAGTTTGTTGTTAGGACGCACCTGTTCAATTCCAAGATTTAAACATTCACGTGTAACCTCAACCAACTCCCTCGTCCTGTCCGGAACTTCTCCAATGACAAACATTCTGCTAGCATCACCGAAATATCCATGAAAATTACAGGTAACGTCAACATTCAGAATATCACCATTCCGCAATTCTTGACTGTTTGGGATGCCGTGGCAAATAACTTCATTCAGTGAAGTGCAAATACTTTTTGGAAAGGGCATTCTTTGCCTGCCTTGTCCACGCCCGTAATTAAGCGGTGCCGGAACAGCTCCCCTGGCTAAAGTTTCTAGATGAACCCACTCATCAATCTCATTTGTTGTCACGCCCACGCCTATTCGTTCCTCTACCATATCCAGCAGATCCTTCGTCATTTGACAACTTTTGCGGATACCGTCTATTTGTTCTTCTGTTTTGATGATAATATTGCGATCTTTGCGTTTAGGTTTGGGTACTTCCGCAGAAGGTGAAACCTCTTTTTGATCAATCAACAGGTGACATTTTTTATATTTTTTCCCACTTCCACACCAACAGGTTGCATTACGAGAAATTAAATTTGCTGCTGTTTTCATGCTTTTACTCTCAAAAATGCTCTGTGTACCTTCATTTTAATAAATCAAAAACGCGGCCCAACTTATAACCACTGATTAAACTTTGTCCAGGATCATGCGACCAGTAAATAATCTGTCCTTTTCCAGAAATAGTATTCATATCCACAAAACCCCAGTAGCGACTGTCAGCACTGTTGTAGCGGTTGTCACCCATCGCAAATATTTTTCCCTCAGGAATAGCTACCGGCCCAAAACTGCTAACAGGTGATGCAGACGATAAACCCTGGGCCTGACGTGACCTCTGTTCATTTGGTTCAAAATACGCGTAAGGTTCGTCCAGCGGTTCACCATTGATCAATACCTGATCATTGCGAATTTCCAGCGTTTCTCCCTGAAGCCCCACCGCGCGTTTTATGTAATCAATCGAAGGATCACGCGGATACGGAAAAATGATGATGTCGCCTCTGAAAACAGGTTTTTGAAAGAGCTTGATGTCGGTAAATGGAACTGGCGAGCCATAGGAATACATGCTGGCGAAGATGTGATCTCCAATCTGAATTGTAGGCAGCATTGAACCGGACGGAATTTGGAAAGGCGCAAACATATAGGTCCGTACAACGGTCGCAACTACAACAGCAAAAATCAAAGCCTCGACCCATTCCCTGATAGTGCGGTTCGGAATCACAAAATCCAACCGTAAAAATCCCTTAGCGATTTTCAAAAGATCATCCTCTTTTTTCAGAATTTCTTCTGCTTGAGGAAGTTTACGTACTCGGTTCAAAAATATTTCAGGACTTGGAAAAACCCTGCTCTTTAATTCAGCAAGATCATTCAATGCAGCTTCGCTGAGACCTTTTTTCTGAAGTTTGATAAATGATTTGTCTGAAAGTTTGTAGGTTACAAACATATTAAATTGCAATAATTGATTGGTTGAGGACTTTTCTATTGTGTTTAAGCTATCAGTTTATTAGCGACGGTTTGAAAGTTATTTGTTGACTCGCTTGTCTCGATGCTGAAAAAGTTAATCTTTTATTTTGAATTGATCAGCTAAAATAGTCAAATTTTCGTATGTCTTCTTTAATAATTATCCGGCTAAATATTCTGGTTCTCCGCGAAAATCAAACCATCCTCGCAAGAGTGAGTAACCCATCACCCATGGCAGAACGTGCAGTTGGAAGACAAACACCAGCCAGTCCTGTAATGAAAGATCCTTTAATTTAGCATAACGCAAACTTGCTCCAGCGGTCAGGCATAATCCTGCGATATACGCACTCACAGGCAAAAGCATTTCACTTGAGGAAAAACCAAACAACAGTGCTGCAAGAAAAACAATTTGAGAAAGCACAAAGATAGCGTATAATTTTCTCTTTAAATGCGGAATTTTTAATCCGAATATTTGATGGGCGTCCAATTCAAGTCGATAACGTGAAGGAAATCTGCGTGCGAGTAAGCCGTCATAATAGTAACGACGGGCCAAATCAAGAGGTCGGGAATAGCTCGAAGAAAGAGGCGGATGCTCCACAATGAGTTCCTGAGCAAAAATGATCGAATAGCCTGAGGCTAAAATGCTGAATGCTAAATCGGTGTCTTCACGGAAAGGAATCAGATACGCAGGATGAAAGTTTGCCAAATTTCGGCGTACAAGAAAATTACAGGTTGGGTAACGTCCGCCGTCAGTGTTTTCGGTTTGATGAGTGAACGGTGTTGCGAGGTTGCGCTGAGTGACTTCCGTGCGTCCCTCAAACGCTCCGGCATCCGGTTTTTGCTGAATCAACTGAATGGCGTTTTTCACCCAGTCAAAATCAGGAATAACGTCTGCGTCAATAAAACCGATCCATGAACCGGCAGACTTAGCAACTCCTGCGTTACGTGCATTGCCTGGACCGGAATTCGGAATTGATGTCCATTGGAGATTTAGCTCTGTTTGTGCTTTAAACCGAGAGAGCATTTCCAGAGTTTCATCTGTGGAACCGTCATTTGCAACCGTTACCTCAAATTCGGTTTTTGGCGCTGATTGTTTTTCCAAAGCTTCAAGGCAGCGTGAAAGCAGCTTTGCGCTGTTGTATGCCGGAATTACGATTGAAAAGATATCCGCCTTTGTATTACTTTCCGGAGTTGATTCCGGGACAACATTTTTATCTTTGTTACTCATGCCTCAGCATTCTCTTGATCCGGAATTATCCGGTTTTATTCACAATTTACGGGCCGCACTGCCTTATCTGGAAGAGTTTCATCAGCAAACTTTCGTGATTCAACTCAGCGGCGATTTGCTGGAAATTCATAATTCCAGAGTCATTGAAGATCTGGCCCTCTTGCAACAGATTGGAGTAAGAATCGTTTTAGTGCATGGAGCAGAAACCCAGATCAGGAAACTGCTAGACGCAGAAGGACACGATTACCAGACTGAAGACGGCGTCCTGGTTGCAGAAAAAAGACACTTAGCACTGATTGAACAGGCAATTTCTTCCACCAACTGGAAACTGCTCTCAAAGCTCCGCAGTTGCGGCAGGAAGCTTCAACCTATTTCCGGACATTTTTTGTCTGCAGAGAAAAAACCTCTGGCAGGAGATTTTCCTTCACACTGCACTGGAAATGTTTGCGGGCTTGAACTGGAAACACTGCGTCAGGCAATTAAAGACTCAAAGCTCATTATTTTACCACCTTTTTCACTAGGAGAAAAGGGACGATTGTGGATTCTTGATGCAAATCAGGTTGCTTTTGAAGTAGCAACACGTTTACGTGCCAAAAAACTGATTGTACTTGATACCTCTGCATTACCCCATTTTGCTGAAACTGATTCTACGGAAATGACAACTGACAGTGTTCAACAGTGGCTGAATAAAAATCCTGACCTGCCTCAAGCACAGCGCTTACAATTAAACTCACTTAGTGAAGCCTGTGTGAGAGGTGTAGAGCGTTGTCATTTGTTGGATGGCAGAGTAGAAGGAGCTTTACTCGCGGAACTTCTCACCCCGAAAGGTGCCGGAGTGATGATCACCAACAGTTCATACAAACGTACACGTCCCGCCAGACTGAGCGATTTGCAGTCAATACTCGAAATCCTCGATTCACCGGTTCAGCATGCAGCGGTTGTGTTACGTTCCGAAACGTATATTGAGCAGCAGATTGATAATTATCTAGTGTTCTGTGTGGATGACGACGTTGTTGGTTGCTGTGAAATTATTAATTTTTCGGATGGCTCAGCTGCGGAAATAGCCAGTTTGGCAGTTGATAAAGCTTATCGCAACCAGGGAATAGGCAGTGAGCTGATTCAGGCCGCAACTGAAAAAATCCGTTCCAGCGCTTGCAAATTAGCCTTTGCTTTGAGTAGCGCAGCTTCACATGTTTTTACACAATGCGGTTTCCGTGCGATCAATCCGGAGGAACTTCCTGAAGAAAAAAGAAAAAACTACGACTTTCAAGAGTCAATTGTTTATGGTCGTAAAATAAATTGAGTTAAATTTTTTATTCCGGCAGGACTACGACTTCAACACGATTATTTAAGCTACGTTGACTAGGAGATGCCTCGCGGAAACGGGGACGTGTTGCGCCAAAACTCTTGACTGTAATTTTTGTTGGATCAAAACCGTTTTCAATAAAAAAACGAGCCACCTTCGAGGCACGTGCTCCTCCCAGTTCCCATGTTGAATCCCAATTTTCAGGTGGTTTTTTTTCAGTATGCCCTTCAATTTGGATTTTGTTTGGTAACAGGAAGATAAGTTTGGAGAATCGTGCCATTTCTTCGACTGCCTTTGGGTTCAACTTGGCGGAATCAGTTTTAAAATATGCACTTGCTTTAAAAGAAACAACAACTCCTTTTTCTTCCACATTGATACTTGCATCGTCACCTAATTCACTCTCTTCCAACTGCTGAGCAATTTGCTCAACGATAGAATCTTTGCCCTCATTCATGTAAGGCGTACCTGCTGGAAGAGGTTTAAAACTAGCGGCCAAACTTTTGAACTTCATTGTTTCATATTTGCAGGATGAAAAAAGCAAAATGAAGAAACAAAGCAGAAGCGTTACCAAATCTCCATAAGTAAAAATCCACTCCTGGTCGAAAACCACACAAACTTCACAATCTTCCTCATCAATGAGTTGACCCATATTCTGCCTGGTTTTTAACGTTTATTTTGGGGTAGTGATTGAGTAAAACCTGAAAACAGGTTGTACGTTTTAAAGCTTCAGCTGATAATTTTTTAGTTTGTGAGTAGCAATTCAGCGTGTTTGATCTTCAGGCATTAGCACAATTTGCACACGACGATTAAGACTGCGCTTGTAGGCAGTATCGGGATTAAATCTAGGGCGGGAATTACCATAACCGGCAACCTGGATACGATCCACGGGAATCAGTTTTGACTCCAAAAATGCTGCAATCACACTTGCGCGCGCAACTGAAAGTTCCCAGTTTGACGGATATTTTTGATTTGAATCTGACTCATCCGTGTGCCCTGAAATTTCAATATTGTTCTGCAGTTGCCCGATAATTGGCAACATTTTTATCAATGCCCCTTTTGCTTTCTCGCTCAATGTAACTGAACCCTGCTCAAAAGCTACCGTTTTACTGAAACTAACTTCAACACCAGCTTTTGAAGCATTGATAGAGACATCATCCGGAACCTCCAATTGCTCCAACTCTTTGGACGCTTTATCCAAAGTAGAACTCTGTCCACTGAAAATAAAAGGACTCCCCGGTGGCATGCTTTTAAAACTATCTGAAATTTGCTTGCTTTTTTCTACATCAGTCCTGCACATAGAAAAGAGTAAAATGAAGAAACATAGCAGGAGAGTTACCAAATCACCGTAGGTAAAAATCCATTCCTGATCGAAGGGGACGCAAACTTCACAATCCTCCTCATCAATCATCTGACCCATGATTTACTCCTTTATCCGGTTCAGATTACGCTCCGTCTTCAGCAGCTGCTTCACCGCCGCCTTCAAACTTCAACGCTTCATACATTGTTTTTTGAGCAGGAGGCAGATAGTTCATTAAGTCGTTTTCGATAAAATCAGGACGCTGTCCACCCTCAATATAAAGCACACCGTCACGGATCATCTCCATTAAAACTTTTGAATCACCCTGATAAAGTTCAAGCTTCGTTTTGGCAGGAGAAAAAATCGTGTTCGCAAACAATGATCCGTAAAAAGTCGTGATCAAAGCCACAGCCATTGCAGGTCCAATCGCTGAAGGGTCATCAAGATTCTGGAGGAGCAATACAAGTCCAACCAGAGTTCCAAGCATCCCCCAGGCAGGACAGAGAGAAGCCATAGTACCAACCACAGCAATCTCATTATCTTTGCCTGCCATGGTATATTTAACTTCATGCGCCATCATGTTCACGATTGCTTCTCGGTCAGCCCTGTCCACTACCAGTCTCAATCCTCCGCGTAGAAAAAGATTTTCTATGCTGGGCAATGCATCTTCAATCGCTAGAATATTTTTCCTGGCAATTTTGGAAACGTCTACAATCAATGTCAACGTTTCTACCAACGCAACCGGATTTTGTTTCCACGATTTGCCGATGTAACCCAAAAACCCCTTAGCGTCACCCATAGGATGTGAAATAAATGTGGATGCTATTGTTCCTCCAAAAACGATCAACAAGGATGGTGCATCAACAAAATATGCAAGATTTCCGAATTTTATATTAAAAGTTGAAAAATCGAAACACATTGCAATGAATAAAAGTACCCATGCTAAAATAGTTCCTATTAGCGTTCCCTGTTCCATAAAAAATACTCTCCAGATGTCAAAGGATGTGAGGTTCTTTAAGCCTCTAATTCAATTTAACAAAGTGTCAATTTTTGAGACACGCTCTAGGTTAGCAATAACCGTGAAAATACCGGCATTTTCTGGAATTAATTCTTGATGGACTCGAAAAAAGTCCTAAAACCGTGATATTTCGGGGGAAGCGATAACTCTTCTCTAAACTACAATTGATATCAGGAATTTTTTTACCACCTCTTTAAACAACCAACAGGGGAGTAAACAAAAAAACTGAATATAAATGTAATTACGAACACTGCAGAAAGTTTTCAGTACTGATTTTGTGTTAACTTTTTTAAAAACGGAAATGATTAGGACAGTTTTAAGTGTAGACTTATGAGGAGGAGTATTGGAGCTGTAAATTTAAAAACACCTCAACTTTCTTGTGGTAATTTAAACAAGCGTTGAGCGTTTTCATTGGTTTGTTCGGCTAATTCCTGCAGAGAAATATCTCGCAATTCTGCAATAAAATTTGCAATTACAGGAATATGTGCGGGTTTGTTGGGTTTCCCACGGAAGGGCACAGGTGTCAGAAAAGGTGAGTCTGTTTCCAAGAGCATCTTCTCCAAAGGCAGCCAGTGCACTACTTCTCGTAAATCTTCCGCATTCTTGAAGGTTACAATTCCGTTAATCCCAAGATACCATCCCATTTCCACCAGTGTGCGCGCCATCTCAAATGAACTGGTAAAACTGTGCGCTACACCAAGTGACTTAACAGGAATTTCCTTGAGGATTTTCAGAGTATCAGCTTCTGCTTCCCGACTGTGCATTACAACAGGCAGGTTAAGTTCTTCTGCAAGCATGAGTTGTTGACGGAATACTCGTTGCTGTACCTCAACAGGACAATACAAATAATGATAATCCAGTCCTATTTCTCCAATTGCGATCAGCTTCTCTTCTTCTTGTGCGAGTTGACGAATTTTATTTTCCAGAGAATCGCTCATGGCTGATGCATCATGAGGATGAAAACCGACACTGCCGTATACTTCCGGAAATTGCTGCACTGCGTTCGAGACAAAATCAAGCGATGGCTCATCAACAGAAATGGTGAGCATCCGCTGTACTCCAACATCTTTTGCTTCATTAACTGCTTCCTCCGGAGTTGAATCCAGCTTGTCCAAGTGACAGTGAGTATCGATAAAACTTGTCATAGAGCGTAAAAGTGAGCTAAATTAATAGGTTATATTGTCAATGTTTTCGTTTTCAGTAACTGTTTCACGGGATAGCTCTTTTGGAGCTGAACAAGCTGTCTTAATCCACTTACGGGTTTGCACCTCATAAATTATTTGCAAATGAGCAAACTTAAATTAAATTATCTTTTTTCTGTAGGATTAACTTTGCTGATCACTGCAGCTTTGCCGATTTTGCTTACGGGGTGTTACACAGTACGTTTTTACCATGATACAGATATATTGCGTGAAAAGCACGATGGAGAAATTACCAGCACGAGCATGCTTTTTCCTGTCAGCCAAATCGGCGGCCCGACAAACATTCGTTCTGCCTGCCCCAGCGGTGCTTCTATGGTTGAAATTGAACAATCGACACTGGACGGTTTGACGCATTATTTGAGCCTTGGGTTTTACAGTCCCCAAACTGTCCGTGTTTGGTGCAAACGAAGGAGCAGGTAAAATGATGAAAAAAGAGTGGGTTCGACTTTGTGAACGTTTAGCTTATCAATTCCAGCATCCGAAATTTCTACGGCAGGCACTGACTCATAAATCTTTTATACCCCCCGAAACCGAAATAAGTTACGGTAATAACGAAAGAATCGAATTCCTTGGAGATGCGGTTCTGGACCTCGTGATCAGTGAAATGTTGATGGAAAAGTTTCCTGAACTGGACGAAGGTGGACTCTCAAAATTTCGGGCCAGCCTCGTAAGTGAATCCGGACTCAGCAAACAGGCCCACGCGCTGGAATTAGGTGAGTGCCTCTTGCTTGGCAGAGGTGAAGAAGTTACCGGAGGGCGCCAAAAGACATCATTGCTGGCAGACACCTTTGAAGCAGTCATGGCCGCGGTTTACCTTGACAGCCGAGAAGAGCACGGAATTTCAATAATTTCACGAGTCATTCAAACCCTGTTTCTGCCTCATGTACCAGAGGATGCTGAAGGTTACATTACCCGGGATTATAAATCCGAACTACAGGAACACGTACAAAAACTTTTCGGTATTCCTTCAACTTATGAATTGATGGAAGAATCTGGTCCTGATCACGAAAAAGAATTTACCATGGCGGTTTTTGTCAAAGAAAAAGAGTGCGGCAGAGGCATTGGTGCCAGTAAAAAACTGGCCAGCCAATTAGCAGCAGAAAATGCCCTGCTGCGTATTCAGGATGAACCTTCATTCCTTCAAGTAGAAAATATCAGCTAATGCAGAATTCAACTTCAAAAGAACCAATCCGTATCCAAAAAGTAATCGCAATGGCCGGAATTGCGTCAAGACGTGCTGCGGAAAAATTAATCATGTCTGGGGCGGTGATCCTGAATGGGGAGACTGTTAAAGAAATGGGCCAAAAAATGATCATCGGAAAAGATCATTTGAGCGTAGAAGGCAGGAGAATAAAAATTCCTCAGCAACAAAAAACGCAGGTCTATGCTCTCTACAAGCCTAAAAATTGCATCACGACACTCAACGATCCTGAGGGACGTACAACAATTAGTGCTTTTTTCCCGCGAACTTCCGCCAGACTTTTTCCAGTTGGCCGGCTTGACTATGACGCGGAAGGTTTAATTTTACTGACCAACGACGGTGATTTGTCTCAGCAGTTGATGCACCCAAGTCACAAAGCCTGGAAAGGTTATTTCGTCAAGGTACGTGGATTAGTAAATAATGAAACTTTGTCTGCCCTGCGGCAGGGTCCGGTGATTGAAAAAAAGAAACAGCAGCCTGTACGGGTAAAAATATTACACAATGTCAATGACAAAACCTGGCTGGAGATTTTTCTCAGAGAAGGTACAAACCGGCAGATTAAAAAAATGATGCTGACCCTCGGTCATTCTGTGCAAAAAATTAAGCGCTTCCAAGTTGGTCCTGTTACTCTAGGAGATTTGCAAGCAGGAGAAAGCAGAGCCTTGAGCCCGGAAGAAATAAAAGAAATTGTGAGATAAATTAATAATTTTCGCCAGCCTCCACCCAAGATCCTAGTTGCTACACTTATACCATGCCAAAGGCAGACTTATACAAAATATCGATTAAAGACGGGAAAGTCCTATTGCGTATTCCGCAGCAGTTGGTAGGAGCGGAATTAGCTAATATGGACGATATCCAGGCAGAACTGCATTTGATGGGTGTGGATTACGTTCCGGAACAATTGCAGGAAATTTATGAAAGAACCAGTGGTGATTTTGATTTTCTAACAGATTTTGAAACCACCGGTTTCACCTTGCAGGTTGAACTTAGTAAAGATGAAGCAAAGGGTTATCTTAACATCATTCCACCGAAGGAAGAGGAAGAGGCTTTGACACTGGAACGGATTATTAGTGTGCTCAAAGAAAAAAATATTCAACAGGGATTCAACAACAAAATTATTGAAAAAATTATTGCGGAAAAGATTTATTATGAGCCAGCACTTGTCGCCAGTGGGAAAGAATCTGTACAGGGCATCCATGGTTTTCCGGAACTGCTCTTTCTTCCAGAGAAGTTACGTCCGCCTTTAGGAACCCGCGCAAATCTTCGGGAGGTAACGGTTTTGCAGAAAGTGGAGGAAGGTCAGGAACTGGTACGTCTTGAAACTGCTACCATGGGCAAGGATGGTTATACAATCACCGGTAAACTCATCAGTTCTACTCCCGGGAAACAATACCGTATTCGCCCAGGACGCAATACCAGATATAATCCGGAAGGCACTCATATTATCGCGGAAAAATCCGGTGTTGTCTGTATTAATGAAGACAGCATTTCGGTGGAAAAAGTGAAAGTCGTCGAGAAAGTTGATGCCTCCACAGGACATGTGCGTTTTGACGGAATTGTCAGTATACGCGGAAATGTCTCTGACAGATGTAGCATTGAAGCAGTCAGGATTGACATTGGAGGTTCAGTAGGTAAAGCACGTTTACGCTCAATCGGAGAAATTCGAGTAGCGCAGGGTCTCAAAGGTGCAGTCGTCCAGTGCGGAAGTACGCTACACGCAAACAACATGACTGATACACAAGCCACTGTCGGAGAACATGCTCTAATCACAGAATCTATCGTCAATTCAAAAATATACTGTGGATCGACCCTCCAGGTAACTTCTAAACAAGGTTATGTTTCCGGAGGAGTCCTGCAGGCCGGAAACCTGATCCGGCTACCGAATGTCGGCGTGCCTCGAAAGGATGAGCCAATTGATGAAGATGAAGATGAAGATCCTGAAAACGAACTACCGCAGACTATCATAGAAGTTGGGATTACACTTAAAAACCGTAAGCTGTTTAACGAACTTGAAAAAAAGGCCCAGGAATCTCTGCATTCGCTGCAGGACGATCTCGATAAAATTACTGTTATTATTGATGAACTTGAAGATATCGGCTGGGACGAGACAAAAATCGGTACTTTGACTGAACTTGAGTCAAAGGCCAATAAATATGTCAGCAGTGCTATCTCCGATCTCCGTAAACGGGAAGCACAGGATGGAATCAACGAACTGAACAAGACCATAAACGGAGGCGCAGTTTTTATCACCGGAAAAATCACGGCCGGTACAGCAATCAACGTGCGTCGATCACGCTATAATGTGCTCACAAGGACGACGGATAAAGCTTATAGTTTTGCTGAAAATGGAGTTCAGGCCACACCCTGCAAAGAACTTTTGAAACGTTACCAGGAATATTTCCTGAAATCTACGGTCTGATCTTTTTTAAGGAAAAGGAATAGAGGAACTAAAAAGAACGAATGGATGATATAACCAGAAAAGATTTAGAACGACGTTTAAAGCGCGGTGATTCACTGAGGGAAATTAATATGACCGGACTGAATCTGGATGACTTCAATTTTGAAGGCGCGGCTTTTAACAAGTGTAAATTTAGCGGTAGCAGTATCAACCGCTCAAATTTTGCATTTTCACGTTTTGAAGCATGTTTGCTTAATGACTGCGAAATGCAGGAGTGCAACTTGCAGGAATCAACATTTGTGGAATGTGATTTCAGCAAATCTGATTTACGTGACAGTGTCTTGATCGAAGTCAACTTGCGGGAGACGGTTCTGAACAGTACCGATTTCAGTGGTTCTTTTCTTCAAGATGTTGTTTTGATCGAAGCCCGCGGTGATCTCATCAATTTTTCTTTTTCAAATTTAAACGCATCTAATTTAAGCGGCGCTAAATTTCACGTTTGTGATTTCAATGCCTGCCACGGCGTAGGGATAACAGCAACTGCTTCAGACTTTACTGGTTCAGATTTCAGGGGGGCACGACTGGACACATCACAACTGCAGGGTGCAATTTTAAACTTTTGCAATTTTTCAGAAGCATCTCTGCAGGAATGTGATTTGAGCAAAGCCAGGCTTTTTTCCGCTACACTGGAGAACGCGCGTTTAAATTCCGCTATTTTGGACGAAGTTTTATTAATGGGTGCAAAAGCCGGAGGAGCAGAACTGACTGATACTGTTCTCAATAACGCTAATCTGACAAAGGCAGATTTCAGCAATAGCATTTTTGACGGTGCCTCCATGGTCGGAGTTATGGATCAGGACACAGTCTTTGACGGAGCCAGCCTCAAAGAAGTAAACCGATGAACTGGAAATTGCGCTGGAATCTTACCGTAATGCTTTTCCTACTGAGTGTAACAACGCTTTTTGCAGAATACCGTGCCTATGAGCTGGAGGTATTTGACCGGATTGCAAACTCTTCACGCAAAGTCATCACCTCTTTTTCACCGACAGACTTTATTCAGGTAAACGGCGGACCACAGCGTATCGGCATAATTATCAGGGCTTCATGGATTTGCTATGGTGACACATCACTCTATAAAAAAGTATGTCCAACACCTAAAGCAATCAATCCCAGTTTCCAGCAGGGCGACCGCGTGCAGATTGTTTTGAAAAAACATCTTACCGATCAGTGGCTTGGTGTGATAGAAAACAGTTTTTTTCGCCCTGGCTTGCGGAGCAATGTATATGGGGTACGCTTTGTGGAGCGCGGAAATCTTTATACACGTTATTACGAGTCGAATCTAAAAAAAGTTCCTTGAGGAAAATTTCTTAGCCAGTCTTGATCGTTTCTGCCTTTTGCGCTAAACTTCTGACTGCTCTTTAACTCAATTCGGTGCGTCTTCAACAGACGCAGAATAAATGAAAAATTTCCGCCTTTAAACGAAAAACTAAGCTGCAAGATAAAATGGAAAAAATTAAAGCCGCGAGTCTAATGACCGCAATCAAAACACCTTATAAACCCGATGGTGACGTCGATTTGGAAAGTTATGACCGACTGGTTGAAGCACAAATTGAACATGGTGTCGAAGGTTTGATTGTTTGCGGAACTACTGGTGAAGGCCATTTGATGGACTGGGAAGAGCATCTGATGTTGATTGCCCACAGCGTAAATAAGTTCGGTAACCAACTTGTCATTGTCGGCAATACAGGCAGCAACAACACACGTGAAGCACTCAAAGGCACCAATTACGGTTTTGCATTCGGCATGGACGCGGCGTTGCAGATAAATCCGTATTACGGAAAAACCTCTGCTGCGGGGCTCAAAGAACATTTCAAGAGAGTCCTCGATTTAGGCCCTAGCATTATTTACAATGTGCCAGGACGTACTGGGCAGGATTTGCAGCCCGATTTAATTGAAGAACTCGCAGAGCATCCAAATTTAATTGGAGTAAAAGAATGTGCTGGTAACGAACGGATGGGCCACTATGAAGCACAAGGAATCGCTTGCTGGTCCGGAAATGATGATCAAAGTTTTGAGGGACGTCACCGGCACAGTTCGCACGGTGTTATTTCAGTGACCAGTAATTTACTTCCAGGACTGATGCGGCAATTGATGGATACAGATGACCTTGAGCTGAATGCCCGTTTGCAACCGTTGATGGCGTGGCTATTTCATGTTCCCAGTCCAAATGCCCTCAACACTGTTCTGAGCATGACAGGTGCGGTTCAGCCAGTGTTCAGACTGCCTTACTCACCGGTTGACCGGCAGTCACGCCAGCAGGTGATTGATCTCCTTCAGGCCTTTAAACCTGCAGACTGGGTGGGTTCAGGACTTGAACTGCTGGAAGACGAAGATTTTATTCTCTGCGCCTGAGAAAGCTTATCCTTCCCTGGCCCAGGCCAGCAAACTTTCCATCAGCTGAGTTTTAAAACGTTCCGCGTCAACTTCAAGCGCGACCTGCATATTTTCCTCACCGAGAGGTGTGCGGCCGCGTCGATCCACCACGGTCATTCCACGGGTTAATTCTCCGTTCAACTCCACGTCTACATAACGCTTCTCGCATTTAACTAAATCTGGAAAAAGGCAAACTCCGGCCGCCAGAGGATCGTGCAACACACAGCGTTTCCAACCTGAAAGATTTTCGTAGGCCGTGGAAATAAAACCAATGATCTGCAGTAAAAATGCCGAACGCTCATTAGCGATCTTCACTAATGCCTGCAGATCTTGCTCCTCCCAGTAAACCTCATGGGTTACATCAAGACCGACCAGTGTCATCTCCATTCCGGAACGGAACACAATCCTAGCGGCTTCCGGATCGTTCGCAATATTAGCTTCAGCTACCGCAGAAACATTCCCTGTGAAAACAGATCCACCCATGATCACAACTTTGCAGATTCTTTTGGCAAGATCAGGATCATGCAGTAATGCCACTGCAATATTAGTCAAAGGCGCGGTTGTGAGCAAAGTTAATTCGCCGGCATATTCATGACTCAACCGTAAAATCATCTCCACGGCAGATTCTTCAGAAGGTCCTTTTTTCGGTGCCGGTAGAAAAGTATTCCCCAGTCCATCATCACCATGTACATAAGGAGCTGGATTCAAAGGAACCATAAGGGGCTGTTTTGCCCCTGCTGCGACTGGAATATCAAGTTCCAGCATTTCCCATATTTTAAGTGTGTTAAGCGTCGTCTGCCCAACTTCAACATTTCCACCAACAGTAGTACTACCTAAAATTTCAATTTCACCCTTCTTTTGCGCGTGGGCCAGGTAAAAAAGAGCTAGGGCATCATCAATGCCCGTGTCTACATCCAGTAGTAATTTAATCAACTTGTCCTTTTTGGTTTGAAAGATATTATGACTGAATCAGTAAGAAAGCCTGATACAGAGCACTTTGTATAAGCCTTAAGTACCGAAAATCCGCATACTTATTTCATCAGCTATGATTTCCTCTGCTGAGAGTGTAAAAATAGCTTGTTAAAATAATAACCTAACAAGGCTTAAAATGTCTTCTTTATTAGCTTTATAGGCAAAATAATGAAAAAAAGACATTTTTTACTTGACAATCATTTGAAAAGCTCTAGAATTCGATACTTATATCTCTAAATTTATCTATTTTTTAGTGATGTTTGAACGAAACCCCTTGACGGTGTCTGACTTAGCCTAATTATCTAGTCATTTTTGACCGTCAGGAGGGGGGGTAAACTCAAGCGCAGATATCTTCGGTGTGTGCAACTGGCGGCCTGACTCAGAAACAGTCGCTTCGAGGGCTTTTGCTTAGGCATCCACTAAAGTAAATACAGTTTAGAGGTTGGCATTTTTGTCAAAATGACAGGGTGCTTATAGAGGTAGAGACAGAACAGAATTACTTTGCTGCTTTTTCTACTTCAGCGGTATTTGGCCCGGATGGTGCAAAATCTAAGTTTAGAGGATGAACCTCGGGTTTTTGGGAGCGTTTCCCAAGACCGTGTAAGGCTGGCAAACCATTGTGGTTAATGTAGCCGTATAAGAAGTTTGATTATTCTATTGGTTGAATAACGAACTAACCTCATAACAGATTTAAGGAGAGTTATGAAACAATTAAGTAAAATGATGTTAGCCGCTGTTGCTTCAGTTTGCGTTGCAGTCCCTGCCTTTGCTTGGGATTTCAGTGCAAGTGGATCAGCGACTGCACGTATGAATATGACGAGTACAACTACAAAAACTGGTGCTGACGCAAATTCCGCCGGTTCTGGATTTAGTAGTGAAGGAGGAGGTCTGACGTTGTCTTCTAGCAATACTGATGGTGCAAAGTCAGTTTCTTTGAGCTATAGTCTTGATTGGGATGGTAACCTGGATGAGACAATTACAGTCTCAGGATCAAATAAAGTCGGTGATTGGACTGCATCCGGAAGCGTTTCCTATAATCCACAAACGCTAGGATGTTACGCAACTGATAATGGCACTGCCGCATCAACCGCAGCGACTGCTTGTGCAGGTGGACAGACAGGTGAAGACACTACTGCCGTCACTGTTACAGACGGTACGATGACCATTGTTTTGGGAGATGCTGGTCACCTTTCCAGCCAGAATGTATCTTCTAGTACAGTTTCAGGCGGTGCAATTTCGCATGATGGAGCTGGTGAAGATGCCGGAATTGGTGCAATGGTTGATAGTTTCCACGGTGTTTCTCTTGGATACAAAATCAGTGACACCATGAGTGCAACTGTTGCATATCAAGCCAGTGGAGATTCTGTTGACTTGCATGGGACACAAGAAGCACTTGACGGTGAAACAAACGCCACCCACGGTCAAAGTGGATTCGGTATAGGCTTTTCTGGAACATTTGGTCCAGCAACTGTCGGTTTTACTCAAGCCAGTGCTTCTACTTCTAATTCCTCGGGAGTGGCTGCTTATGATGCTCAGTCAACATCGAGTTCCACAATGGGCTTAGGTGTTAAGATTGCTCTTGGTGACATTAAGCCGTTCATCAGTTATGGAACAACGGTTGCCAGTGCGGCTGTAGCAACAACCAAAGAGTATACTCACGAAGGTAGTGAAGTTGGTTTGGTCTATGACCTTGGCTCTGACAGTGTTGTTATTTACCTCGGTAATAGCTCAGATCAGTATTCGACAACAGATAAACCGTTGACGAAGTCTGGAATGGAGCTTGGTTACCACACAAGTGTTGGACCTGCGTCACTTAAAATTGGCTATGGTACTCAAACTAAAGCAGATGATGATGATGCAGATGTGGATGGTTACAGTATGAGTGACCTTGAGGTCTCCATGGGCTTCAGTTTCTAATTGAAACGTTTCAGGTTTTAAAGCCTGAACATTCAATTTGAGATTTTATTGAAACGGGATCGTTTGCTTCGGCAGGCGGTCCCGTTTTTTTTGGCTTTTTTCTTGAGAATTATCCAATTGGGTGTTATTGTCATACAATCAACACAATTGATTACATATCAACTAAATTACATCAAGACAGAGGAAAGCATATGAGCACAGCTATTTCAGTCCGACTCCCGGAGAAGCTCGCTCTGGATATAGATGAAATTGCACTGGAAACAGAACGGGCAAGGTCATTCCATATCCAGAAAGCAGTGGAAATGTATATTAAAGAGTATGCAGATTTACAGATTGCACTGGATCGTCTGAACGACCCAACTGATCCAACCATTTCTCTTCAGGAAATGAGGACTAAACTTGAGTTATAACATCACGTTTAAAGAGTCTGTTTGGCGGGATTTGAGAAGAATTGACAAGCATCAAGTGGAGATAATTCTTGCAAAAATAGAGGCTATACTTCCTGAGGGTGCTGAAAGTTATCCTGCATTGACAAGACAATTTTCTAAGTTACGGAAATTTCGCGTTGGGAACTATCGAGTTATTTATACCATTAAGGATAATTCAGTCTTGATTACCCGCATTCAACACAGAAAAGATGTTTATCGCTCATGATTGTCTGTGAACTTCCAGTAAAACTTCATCTGGATTCCCGATTTCGCGAGAATGACAAAAGAAATAAATCAGCGCTCCCCAAAAGGCTTGATCCAGCGGAATGCTGGTTCATAGGCAGGTATTCTTGAGAGATCAAGGTTCTGATCAACTAACGGTCTGAACTCTCTACCGTTCAAACTTACTTCAATCCTCGCCGTAATTACTGGATCAAAACCAGCGTTGCTCTGCACCAGTTGATCAAGATGATGGGCAAACAGCAGAATCATGCCCGGATTACCCGCAAAGACTTTGAACTGCGAAGTGTTGAGATAATCCTTCGGATCAGCATAACGCTGCTCACCAGTAACGGGGTGAGTGACGTTGAACTGCATGCGGGTTATTTTTTGACGCAGCATCATGCGCCAGGCGAAATAATGCCCCTCTTCATGCCAAATTGTCCAGCCAGGATAGAGTGTGTGCCGGAATGGCAGGAGTAATTGTATCACCACATAAAGTCCCAAAATAATCTGCATTGTCTTTGAAATCCCCTGAACAGAATCCTGCTCCATCTTCTCTGCAGTTTCATTAGTCAGCGGCATCAGCTGTTGACGGTACTGATCACGTGCAATTTTTTTTAATTTTTCAGGAACAATGTTACGTGGAAAATCTGCGTCAAAAAAGATGAGAGTCAGCGCCAGAGCCAGTACCGGAAAGATGCCAATTGGGAAGACAAAATAATTGTTGGTATGAAAAAGTACTGCTGCAAGAAATGCCCACTTGCGGGTGGGTTTATAGAGCATCAGGAAAGGAATAAATAAGTCAAATAGCAGTCCTGACCAGGCATAAAAATGATGTACAAAGTCATAATCCATCAGCGGCTGAAAGATTGTTCCACGATTTGCTGTTCCGAGCAATTCCCTTGTTGCCAGGCCGTCAAGCCAATCCGGATCAAACTTGGCAATACCTCCGTAAAAATAAACCAGCCCCATGTGAAATCTGATCAACCAGAGCCAGAATGCCGGCAGCCGATCCGTGTGTTCCACATTGCCACGTAAAACATCCAACGACCAAGACCTGTTAAGTGGAGCCAAAATCAACACAAAACTCAACAGACAGATCAGATAAAAATGATTGTTATAGGTGGCCTGGTCGAGTAGAAATACATAGGTGTAACCAAGAAAAAACAGGCTGGTTGCAACTCTGTAAAACAAGCCGCAGGCTATCATCAGAGCCAACACCCCGAGAGCAGCAAAAAGCAAGTACATACCAGCCCCAGGGATTGGGACAACCCACCTAAAATATTCATATTGAAAATGAAACTGGGGTTTTGCAAAGAGCTCTTCAACCCAGCCAAAATAAAAATAACGCGTGACTTCCCAAAACATCAATAAACCAAAAGCGACACGGAATAAAACAACACTTGCTACATCTGTCGGTGCAAACATTCGCTGCATAAATTGCTCAATTAAAATTTTCATTGTTAAACCATATTCCATTCTGAACCATTTTGAAGTATACTTGATGGTCCCGTAAATAGTCATAAATGCATCTATGTTTGTCATTCCCGTGAAAGCGGGAATCCATCCCCTAACCAGGTTGAGGACAAGCATTTCAGCTATTTACAAGTTCCTGGATTCCCGCTTTCACGGGAATGACAACTAGTTAAGAATGCATCAGACTTTGTGCTGATTAAAAAAGATTAATTTTGTCGTCCCGGACTTGATCCGGGATCCAGACCAACGTGTCGGTTGAGAACAAGCTTTGTAAAACTACTCTGGATTCCAGAACTTCGCTGAGCATCTTCCGGAATGAACATTTTCCTCATAAAATAATTATTAAATCAAAACATTCGATGCCGATCCTGCTTTTTGATGGACACTGTAACCTCTGCAATGCGTGGGTCCAGTTTATAGTGAAAAGGAATCCTACCAAAACAATCCGTTTTGCTTCGCTCCAGAGCAGAGTCGGCAGAGCACTGTTGGATGAGCATAATATCGCTCAGGACTATCTCGACAGCCTGGTGTTGATTGAGGAAGAAAGATTTTCTGTGAGCAGTAGCGCGGCTTTAAGAACACTTTCGTATTTGTCCACTTGGGAAAGTCACTTGAAATTACTGCTCATTCTGCCACGTCCCTTACGAGATCTTATCTACCGTTTCGTCGCGAGGTATCGTTACAAATGGTTTGGTAGACGTGAACAATGCATGCTTCCTACAGCAGAACTAAAAGAAAGATTTTTACAGGAATGAGAGTGAAAAAATCTCAAAACATTAGTCTTTGTCTCGCTCAAGTTGTTTGAGCTTAAGTTTTGCCGGAACAGCAAAGGGGCTGTTTGGAAACTGTTCGAGGAAATAGCGAATATCTTCCGGATTTTTTGAATCTTTTACTAACTTCCAGGTTGACTCCGCTGCCTCAGACACTAATCGTTTTTCACGCAGATCCAGTTTTTTATTATCTTTATTTGCATGTGGATACTGTCCGTATTCACGTTGTTTTTCTTTGTCCATGATTGTCAGAATTTTATCCGCGTCGAGCAGAATTTGCCATGCTACACGCCCCTCTGCAGACAGACTAAATGAATAGTCACCAACGTTCAGCCTGACGTTTTCTGCATGAGCGGCTTTGCGGAAATCTGCTTCAGTAACCCAGATCAGGAATTGTTCACTTAAGAACCCGCTGGTTCCGCCTTTTACTTTTTGCAGACTATATGAGGTGGAGTAATCTCTTTCATTTAAATTTATTCTACCCTGTTCAGTTTCCAGAACCAGATCCTTACCCTTGAGAAAAGAAAAACGATCGACATGTTTGACTGTCAATTTAATATCCTGATCCGCACAGATCACTTTTCCTGAACATTCCTTGACGGCCACCAGTTCAATTTCTTTACCACCTTTCCCCGTTATGAACGGTTTAGTCGTAAAACGAGTCACGTCTTCCTGTTCATGATAAACTGTCTCCACAGATTTGACTGAACAGCCGGCCAAAGAAAACAAGGCAAGAAGCAAAATATAAATACGCATAATAGTCCTATTTGATTATTATAAAATAGCTTTGATCATAAACTGCCCTTATCCATCAGGACTTTGAACTCTGGCTATAAGCACGCAGGGTTGTTTTCAGCAGTGTCTGAGCATCACTGTATTTTGGTCTCCAGCCTAGCAGTTCTGAGGCCAGATCCGCTTTAGCCAATACAACCGCGGGATCTCCCGCCCGCCGCGGACCGAGAGTGACTTTGAATTCTGCAGAGCATACTTCACGGGCAATCCGCAATACTTCGAGCACGCTCAAACCGTTTGATGTACCTAGATTTACCAGCAGATCCTCTTTTTTATCATTCAAATAATCCAAGGCACGCAGATGCGCGTCTGCCAGATCAGTAACATGCACATAATCACGTATGCAACTGCCATCCCCAGTTTCATAGTCGGTACCAAAAACTTCTACTTTATCACGCTTACCCATAATTGTTTCGAGCACAATCGGCAATAAATTATTCGGTTGCTGCTCCAAACCGTTCAGTTCTCCATCGACATCATAACCTGCTGCGTTGAAGTAACGCAGACTGCAAAAACGCAGTCCACGGAGTTGACTGTACCAGCGCAACAGGTTTTCAATTCCAAGTTTTGTGTAACCATAAAAGTTCATTGGTTCAGTAGGATGTGCCTCATCCATCGGCAGATATTGCGGTTCTCCGTAAACCGCGGCACTCGAGGAAAAAACAAAATTCTTCACATTCGCAGAAGTTGCGGCATTGAGCAGATTAATGGTTCCACACAAATTATTTTCTGCATATTTTTCCGGTTCTGTCATCGACTCTCCGGCTGCCTTCAAAGCGGCCAGATGGATGATATAATCCACACCTTCCATGGCAGACTTTAATTGCTCAGGAAAAAGCAGATCTCCTTTAATAAAAGGAATTCCGGCTAAAAGATTTTCCCGTAAACCACTGCTCATATTGTCAAAAACGACTGGTGATTTACCTGCGTCACGCAGTGCTTTAACAACATGGGAGCCTATGTATCCCGCGCCTCCGACGACTAGAATTTTTTGCTTTTCAGTACTCATTTATAATAGTTTTTAAAAATTATGGCTGCACACAGTCATTTCGAGAGTCAGCATAAATTCGGAAGCTACTCTGAATTTATTTGACTGCAGACAAGCGAGTCACATTATTCGGCAGATGGATCTTCAACGACTTCGTAGAGTACACCAAAAGCTGAGTCATCATGAGATTTTGGATGCAGGAAAAAAACTGTCGTTCCTCGTGAACCTGGACGGGGGGCGGAGTCAATAATGTTGAAATTCTTTGCTTTAAAAAATTCAAATGCAGCCTGCGCGCTTTTCACGCGGAAACCAACATGCGCCAGACCGCCGCGGCCGCCGTTTCTGTCGATTTGTTTTTGAACCGGAGAATCGGCTGACAGAGGTTCCACCAGTTGAATTAAATTTGGGCTTTCTCCAATCTGCAGTAAAACCTCCCTGACCTGATCACGTCCCCCGATTTCTTCACGATGTAACTCACGGAAACCAATTTGCTGATACATGCGTACCTGATTTTCTAAATCACCTGCACAAACTGCAATTGCGATATGATCAACAAACAGAAACCCCGGAGGTTCGTATACCTCTAGTTCAGAAAATACGGAGTTAGAAATTTTGTCAGTAGGAATTTTTACAGGCATTATTATATTTTACAGCTTGTGACAGAAGATTGTCTTTTTGTAAAACCTTGCAGGTGTTACTGTAAAAACATGTCCTCGACCTGAACGTGGAGTGGATCCCCGCTTTTGCGGGAATAACAAACGTGAGTAAATTATTACTTTTTACGAGTTCATCATATTTGTGTTTTGACAATTACACCTAAGACTCACA
>Ga0233427_10001226_pt1 | contig 28621 bp, 24 predicted proteins | sample SI_118_April2016_5_FD_179885 | JGI IMG/M metagenome (GOLD analysis project Ga0233427, IMG submission 179885) | Seawater microbial communities from Saanich Inlet, British Columbia, Canada - SI_118_April2016_100_MG | ecosystem: Environmental > Aquatic > Marine > Inlet | place: Canada: British...
AAGGGGTTCGTCGATACGCTTATGGTTGGGCAACTCGGCACTGATGTACTGGGCGCGGTTGGCTTAGCTTCTGTTGCGACTTGGTTAGCAATGACTTTTCCGTGGGGTATCTTGCGTGGACAGCGCCCCCTGATCAGCCAATATCTCGGCGCCGGCCAACAAGAGAAAGCGTTCTCTTTTGGCATTCATGCATTTGCTTTAGCTTTATTTTGCGGACTGGCAGTTTTAGCCTTTTCTAATCCGTTAACAGGGTTGTTTCATATTTACGCTAGTTCAACCGACCTAACTCTTGAGGGAACTAGAATTGCCGACGAATATTTTCTCACGCGGGTGCAGTGGCTACTGCCAACTTTCCTCACCTTAGCAATTGCTGAATATTTGCGCTCGGTCGGCGAAACACGTGTACCTATGCTGGTTGACCTTTTCGTCCATCCATTAAACATCTTTTTTAATTGGGTGTTGATTTTTGGGCATCTTGGGTTCGAGCCGATGGGCGCCACTGGTGCTGCACTCGGAACGGGCATCGCTGATTTATGTGCTCTAGCTTTAATATTAATAATTGTTAAACCAAAACATAGATTTACAGTCGAACATCTTAAATTAAAAGTTGCGCGCTTACGCAAAGTGCTGAGCGTAGGATTCACTGGCGCAGTGCAGTATTCGCTCGAAGCAGTTTCCTTCGTCACCATCACCTGGTTCATCGGAAAGACAGGCACGACTGCGGTGGCTGTCCACCAGGTTGGCATTCAGTTGATTCATATTTCGATGTTGGGCGGCGCTGCTATCGCCGACGGCGGCTCGGTGTTAATTGGAAAATATGTCGGTGAAAAAAATTACACTGCTGTGCGTAAAACCCTGCGCTCAACTTTAGAAATCATGACACCGTACATGCTGTTAGTCGGCGCATGTTTCGTGATTTTCCGCGAGCAACTTGGTGATATGTTTCTTAACAACGATGACCCTGTCGAATACGCCACCGCCATGCGTTTGAGTAGCGGAGTGCTTATTGCCGCGGCAATTTGGCAAATCGGCGATGCAATGCAAATTGCTTTCCGCTTTGCATTGCGTGCTGCAGGTGACCATGTATGGGTCATGTGGGCTGGTATTTTGTGCACCTGGCTACTCTCCATGCCAGTCGCATATGTCGTGGTATTTACCTTCGACGGCGACGTAGCCGACGTGTGGATGGCTTGGAATGCTGAAATCTTAGTGGGGTCTGCGTTCTTTGTGCAACGCTGGCGTTCTGGCAAATGGGTAAAGAAGCGTTTGGTTAACGACTAGCAATTGGCTATTGCCGCTACAATTGTGGCATGCTAAAGGCTACTCCGCGCTCGTCTACATGGGTGATCCACATTTTGTCGGTCGTCTTGTTTTTCTTAATTTCTTGGCTGTTTTCATTTGTTATCGACGACCTGAATGACATCGACGCACCAGACCATCAGCAAGTCCTCGAGCAATACGTTGATATCGATCTATACAACAGACGTAGCAAAGCCAAGTCTGACTTAAAAGTGATTAATGCTGCGATAAAGACTACTAGCGGAAGCTTAGATAATATTAAAAGCGCTAGCGGTGGCAACAACGCCCCTAATCTTGTGCGCTTCAGCAACGAACTAATTAAGCAAGAGTTAGAAAAAACTGAGCTGCTTGCCGAGCTAAAACTTATTGAAAGAGAATTCGCGCCGCAAGATAAAAAATATCGTGCCGAATGGCAAGCTCTATGGGATGCTCATCGATTTTGGATAGCCGTATATAAACTTGCGTTCATTATTCCAATGTTCATTTTGGCATCATGGTTGCGGTCACGCCGCCGTGACTCAGCAATGAAACCGATTTTCACTGCGCTGTTAATCGCAGCGTTCTGGCACCTCGGAGTCATCGCTAACGACCACTTCCCAGAAGTCGTCTTTAAATACATCGCAATTGCCGTTGGCATTACAATTGTTTTAGCCGCACTAGTTCATTTGTTGCGCCGCGCCTCACAACCACGAGATTTAGATCTGCTTAAACTGCGTCGCGAAGCATATGCTAATCACATTTGCTCCTGCTGTGCGTTTCCAATTCGCCGTCACGAAGACTCAAATTACATTTGCCCAAGCTGCGGAACACAATTGTTTGGCTCTTGTAATTCATGCCAAACAACACGCCACAGCTTGTTGCCATACTGCGGCAATTGCGGCACTGAATAAAAAGTGGTGGGCCCACCAGGACTTGAACCTGGACTCGACGAATTATGAGTTCGCAGCTTTAACCAATTAAGCTATGGGCCCATCACATAAGTGACATATTGTACGGTGCGCCCGCAATCTTGTTAATATGCTTACGTGTTTAAACATTGCCTACCTCTAATTACTGTCGCGTTGAGTTCTTGCGCAACTCAGGCCCCCGCTGATTCGCACCCGCGCCCCAACATTGTTATCGTTTATACCGACGACCAAGGATGGCAAGATGTGGGCGTTTATGGTGCTGAAGATTTTAAGACTCCAAACCTTGACAAATTGGCCAGCGAAGGCATCCGTTTCACCGATTTTTACGTTTCGCAGCCGGTCTGCTCGGCATCCCGGGCGTCGTTATTGACTGGATGCTATGCTAACCGCCTCGATATCCATGGTGCGTTGAATCCAAACTCTGAAAATGGGTTAAAGTCGAGCGAAGTAACTATCGCAGAATTATGCAAGCAACGTGGATATGCAACGGCCAATTATGGCAAGTGGCATCTCGGCAATCGCGAGCAGTTTTTGCCGACGCGACAGGGATTTGACACTTTTGAGGGCATTCCTTACTCAAACGATATGTGGCCGAGACATCCAGAGTCGCCTAAGGCTTATCCGCCTCTGCCGTATATGATTGATGAAGATATCGTTCGTCATACGCCCGATCAAACTCAATTCACAACTGACTTCACGAATCTAACTACACAGTTCATGCGCAAATCGCACGCTGAAGGCAATCCTTTTTTCGTGTACCTCGCACACCCAATGCCACACGTGCCACTACATGTTTCAGACAAATTTGCCGGCAGCAGCGACCAAGGGCTATACGGGGATGTCATCCAAGAGATTGATTGGTCGGTAGGAGAAATCATGAACACTCTAGAGGAGCTTGGTATTGCTGACGACACATTACTAATTTTCTGTTCAGATAACGGGCCATGGTTGTCTTATGGCAACCACGCCGGCGCCGTGGCGAATTTACGTGAAGGCAAAGGCACTACTTTTGAAGGTGGCATTCGTGTGCCGTTTATTGCACGTTTCCCTGGTCAGATTAAAGCGGGCAGTGTGTGCAGCGAGCCAGCGATGACGATTGATGTATTCCCAACAATAGCCAATTTAATTAATGTTGATTTACCGAAACACTATATTGACGGCAAAGACATTTGGCCATTATTAAGTGGCGATCCGCGGGCCTTGTCTCCACATGATGCTTATTTCTTTTACTACCGCACTAACGAGTTGCAAGCAATGCGCGCTGGCAAATGGAAATTACATTTCGCGCATACGTATCGTTCGCTCGAGAATCGTCCGCCGGGCAATGATGGCATTCCGGCAAAATATAATTACTCGATGCGCACTAAGGTTGAGCTGTATAATTTAGAAGACGATATCGGAGAAACAAATAATCTAGCAGATGATTATCCTCGCGTGCTGTCGAACATGCTTAAGTTGGCTGACAAAATGCGTGATGATCTCGGAGACAGTTTGTTAAACAAACCTGGCTCAGGAATTCGCTAACTCAACGAATAGCGCTTCGTATTTTTCAGCAGTCGTTTGCCATGAATGAATGTCTGCCATCACTTCGCGGCCGCGCTTACCTAATTTTATTCGCCGCTGCTGATCATCGAGTAGTGCGCAAACTTCAGCGGCAAACGCCAAAGGATCGTCGGCTAAGCACAACAATTCACACACTTGTGGATGCATCGCTTCAACGCCAGTTGAATTTGTAACGACTGGCTTTTCTACAGCCATGGCTTCAAGCACTTTGTTCTTAATGCCTGCGCCAAAGCGCATTGGCGCAACCAACATCGTCGCGCGCTGGATGTACGGTTTTAAATCTTCGACACGACCAGTGACTTCTACGCCTTCAATTTCTTCGAGGGCTTTTACTTCTGGCAGCGGGTTGGTGCCGACTACAGTAAATGTGACCCCAGGATGCGACTTGCGCACCAACGGCAAAATATCCTTCGCAAAATGGATTGCCGCATCGTAATTAGGCAAAAAATCCATGTTGCCGAAAATGATTAAGTTGCCAGCGACTTCTTCAACATCGGCAACTGGCTGAAACATTTCTAAATCTACACCATTCGGGATTAGCTCAACACGGCAACCGGGCACCAGCTCTTGCAATGCCGCTTTGTCTAAAGGTGACACCACCGTTGATATCGGGTAAGTGTTTAGGATATTAGTTTCATATTGAGTAAAGCGCTTCAGCAACTGCTTAGTGCGCAACCGCCCGCCAATGCCCAAATCAGCACGTTCGAGTTTTCGTTGATAAAATAAAGTGCGGCAGTCGCAAACGTCGAGCAAAGTCGGAACATGCTGCGACGCTTCGCCAAACCATAAATCTGCCCACGGGTCAAACACGTATGCGGCATCGATTTCTAGTGTCGACACCATTTCTTTAACTTCAGCGGCCAATTTAGACGCAAAGCCCGGATACTCGGCGTGAAAATCACTTACTGGTGAGAAGCCAAGGTTAGTGCGTAGCCGCCCAATAGCTGAACGCTCCGGCACATCACGCATCGTTATCGACTTAAACAACCCGTCGTCTTCAAGAAACGGTAACTGCGCGCGTTGCTCACTGGCCTGATTTAATGCCAATAAATGGATATCATGCCGCGGCGCCAACCTGCGAAAAATGTGCAGGATGCGCAAATGATAACCCTCGCTAATCGGCCAAGGCATGCCGCGGTAAACAACTAACAATCGCATTGGCTTACAATATAACAGCTTTCATAGCCTCAAGTAATTCATAGCCAAACTCTTCTGCTTTGGCCGGACCAATGCCTGGCACTTTCAACAATTCACTCTCGTTTTCAGGCGCGCGAGAAGCAATCTGCTCGAGTACTTTATTGCTGAATATACGGTAAGCGGGCACGCCCATCTCTTTGGCTTTGGCATCACGCCACTCTTTAATTATCGCCGCTAAATTTGCATCAACCGCACCACTCGTTTGTGGAACCACGCTATCAAGACTAAGCATAATTTCGCCGTCGTCATCAAGCACCGATTTGGCTTTGGACGTAATGTCTATCACCGGATACTCTGAGCCTGTGACCGCTAAATATCCGGCGTCAAGTAGTGCCTGAATAACTTCTTCGACAGCGACAAGGGTTTGGCCTTTCAGCGCGCCATGCCCCACCGCGCATTGCGGAATAGTTGCAGCTCGACTGCCGCACAAAATCGCCGCGTTTTTCTTGCGACCGTATTTGATGTTCGATAAAGCAATGCTTTTGACGATGGTGTGCGCAACCTCGAACTGTTTACCACTAACCGCTTGTGGAGGATTATTCAAACTACGCGCACATCTACAGCATTGACCACACCCCTCGGCTATTTCGCTAACGTCTGGGTCGCCAAAATAATCTAGCACCCGGCGCCATGAACAAACTGATGATTGCGCCCAATCGTAAACGCGGCTTAACCTGCGCATCGACGCATCAACATGCCGCGGATCTGGAGCAGCGCCATCATCGCTTTGCTTAATTAAAAAATCGTGAGTGCGATAATCTTTACCGCGCCACAACATTACAGCACTCGAAGCTTTACCATCGCGACCAGCGCGGCCGAATTCTTGGTAGTAGTCTTCGAAACTGCGTGGTAGATGTAAGTGAATTAACAAACGAATGTCAGGTTTGTCAATTCCCATACCAAACGCATTAGTCGCAATAAGCGCGTCGAGCTCGTTGTCGATGAATTGGTCTTGCACGATTGCTCGCGATTCGCCATCGCATCCGCCATGATAAAAAGCGGCGCGTAAGCCTTGGCGCGCTAGGTCATCGACTAACTCTTCGCATGCACGTCGCGTGCCAGCATACACCAATGCCGGTGCATCACCATCGCGATTTTTTATTAGTCGCACCGCTTCTGTGTTGCGCGCATCATCAGAATTCATTTTACGAGTTTCGATTTTGATATTGTCGCGCAGAAAGCCACGCACGAACACATCTGGGTTTTTAAAACCCAAGGCCTCGCCTAACTCGTCACGCAATTCTGGAGTAGCTGTTGCCGTAAAAGCTGCCGTTTGCTGCGGCTGCAGCCACTCGAGAAATTTATCAATGTTCATGTAGTCTGGTCGAAAATCATGACCCCAGCGCGCAACACAGTGCGCCTCGTCGATAGCCACTAAGGAAATAGTGGTGGACGCCCGCGACAGCATATCTAAAAACCATTGATTGCTTAATCGCTCTGGCGACACATATAAAAAGTGCAACTTACCCGCCACGAAATCGTCTTCTGCTACGCGACGTTCTTCGTGGCTCTGCGCGCTATCAAAGGACGCCGCCTGTACTCCAGCCTTGCGCAAAGCCTGTACCTGATCACGCATCAAGGCAATAAGGGGTGAGATAACCAATGTTGTGCCCCCAAATAACAATCCTGGCAACTGGTAACACAGCGATTTACCCGCGCCGGTAGGCAAAACTGCCACCGTCGGCCCACCAGCCAAGATCGAACGAATCACCTCGGTTTGCCCAGGCCGAAACTCGGCATGCCCGAATACATCAGACAGCACCATCATCACCTGGTTACGAGTGAAATTCATGAATGCAATTTTATCGTTTAAGTATGTCAATTATCACGCTTTCCGCAGGGAAGACGCCTGTCTCGGCCTTGTCATACACAATATTTCCATCGCGTTTGACGATAAACACGCCACCGCCGCCAGCAATCAATTCGGTCTCTATGTTGAAAGCGTCTTTAATTTCAGCGGCCACACGAGTCGCTTCGGGCAAGTAATCTCATATTTCGCAGTATTCGATGCTAATTCTCATGAAAGTAGGATACACACCCTTGCGTTCCGTTCAAGAGGCTCTATAATCCCGCTAATGATACTGAGTCTCATTACCATTACAATTTCTGCCACTGCCCAAATTTCCTTCGGTGGGTACGGTGAAGTCTCCTACCGTAATGTCGAAAATGCCACTGACAGCTTCGACGTCCACCGCGTAGTGCTTTACACTGGCTACGAATTCGACGAAACCTACAGTTTCAGCGCTGAAATCGAATTTGAGCATGGTGATGAAATCCATGTTGAATTTGCACATATCGATGGCAATTACTCCGAGGCCCTTAATGTGCGCGCTGGTCACATCCTACTGCCGATGGGCTTCATGAACCAAACCCATGAACCAACGACCTTTTGGAGTGCGAAACGCCCTATCGTTGAGCGTTTTGTAATTCCGTCAACCTGGCACGAAAATGGGATTGGCGTTTGGGGTAGCGATAGCAATCTTACCTGGCAAGCATACTTTGTTAATGGCACCGACGATGGCTTCGACATTCAAAGCTCTGGGTTGCGTGGCGGGCGACAAAACGGAGAGCGAGCAGCCGCAGAAAAAATGGGGTTCACAGCTCGCCTTGACTACCAAGTTGCTGCTGGCTTGCAAATCGGTACCGCAATTTATACTGGCGGAACCAACAACTCTACGTCAAGTGGCGCCGAGCATCATGTGCAAGTAGTCGAAGCACATGTGCAGTACGATAACGGGCCACTTCGCGTACGAGGCTTGTTCGCCGACGCCTCTGTCGAAAACTCTGCTCAGCTACCTACAACATCAACCACCGACGATATAGATGGTTGGTATGTCGAAGCCGGTTACGACTTACTAAGCAGTGACGACGACACATCACTAACCCCTTTCGCGCGTGTCGAGCAATACGATCTCGGAGAACAGGTTGACATCAACATGGTTGGCATTGCTTTTCAGCCTAACTTGAACATAATTTACAAATTCGATTTGCAGAACATCACTAGCGAAACTGGTGGTCAAGATTCTGACAATATCGAATTCACTATTGGTTGGTCATTTTAATTCAGAATGAAAATCGTAACTGCTATGATCTGCGTGGCTCTGCTTGTTGCCGAAGGTAAAACTTACTTCACCAAACAAGAGGCCCTGCAAGAAGTGTGGGGAGACTCAGAAATAAAGGAAAAACAAATTTCTGAGCACACTTTTTACGAGTCACTCGACAGCGCCGACCATAGCAGTGCGTGCTTCAACACCCAGCGCGTTCGCAGTAAAGGGCAAACCATTATGCTGCATATCGCCGAAGATGGTTCCATCGCCGAACTACTAGTGTGCCGCTTCAACGAGCCGGTTCGCTACAAAGCCCCACCAATATTTTACCAGCAATTTGTTGGCAAAAAACTAGATGATAATTTACGCCTTAAACGCGACATTGATGGCGTAAGTGGCGCCACCCTTACTTCCCGCGCAACCGTAAGAAGTGTGCGTGAGATATTAGCGGCCTATGCTAAAAAGTGAACGCAATTTTCAGCACGCTGCTAATGTGCTAATCGGCATTAGCGGTTTAGTCTATTTTTGGATGCTTTACTTGATGGAAGGCGCCAATGAATTCTCAATCTTGAATCACCCATGGCAAGACGCCGTTCGCAATTGGCATATTGTGTTGGCGCCGCTACTGATTTTTGGTGTTGCACTACTGCTGAAAAATCACATCTTATATAAAATCCGTAGCAAATATAATGGGCCCGGAAGACTGACTGGCTATCTGCTGTGTGCGCTGTTTTTGCCTATGGTGTTTAGTGCATACTTGCTACAGATTGCAAGTGACGATTATTGGCATACCGTTTTTAAATATGCCCATAACTCAGTTTCGTTTTTGTGGATTTTCACTTACTTAGTTCATCAAGCGCGTATTATGCGTAAATGATTCTAAGCCTAGTTGCCCTCTGCATCCCCGCTCTTCTCCAGAGCGCCGTTGAAACTACACCTACGCCCCGTAACGCCGAATGGTGGACCGCGCGACATGAGTTAATTAACTCGCGGGCTGCCGCTGCAGGCGATACTTGCGAATTGGTGTTCATAGGCGATTCCATCACACAAGCCTGGGAGAACAACGGCGCAACCGTTTGGCTCGACAACTATGCTCGCTACGGTGCAGTAAACCTTGGCATTGGTGGCGATCAGACGCAGCATGTACTCTGGAGATTGCAAAACGGCAACCTCGATTCTGTTCATCCATCGCTAGCTGTAGTGATGATTGGCACGAATAATGCTTCACCATCTCAGCCGGCCAAGACAGCCGAAGGAATAATTGCAATCGTTGACGAACTGCAAAAGCAGCGACCGGAAATGCAAGTTTTATTGCTGAACATTTTCCCACGCGGGGCCACGGCGGACGACGGGCTACGACTGAAGAACGATAAAGTCAATTCGTTGATAGCTAAATTAGACTCGAGAGAATTGGTTGACGTGTTAGACATTAAAGACCACTTTTTATCGGATAACGATTTATTAAACACAAACGTCATGCCTGATTTGTTGCATTTGTCAAAGATGGGTTATGGCTTTTGGGATGACGGTATTAAAGATTATTTGCGACAACACTTCGCGGTTAAGTTTTTGCGTGACAACATGTCAAGAGCGGATGCCACGAATTTAACGGCTGACTTCATTAAGAAAAATGTGAGCCTATCGTTTTCCGCTTTTGACAAGGCTCCCTGGCGCCATAGCATTAGTGACGATTTATTCATGAATTACATTTTGCCTTATGCGCAATTAAATGAAGATCGAGAGGAATGGCGAACTAATTTAATGAGTGTCGCAATGCCAATCGTAAAAGAATGTTCAACCACCACCGAAGCTGCTCTTGCATTGAACGCTAAATTATTTTCCGAGTTAGACGTAAAATACTCGACCGCGCGCAATCGTGCTGACCAAGCGCCGTCCGAAACTATTGAGACTGGATTGGCGTCTTGCACCGGATTGTCGATTTTATTGGCCGATGCATGCCGGGCAGTCGGAGTTCCGGCACGAGTTGCTGGTATCGCTAAGTGGCCAGATGGCGAAGGCAATCATAGTTGGGTAGAAATTTGGGACGACGGCTGGCATTTTTTGGGTGCCGCAGAACCAGATGCTCAAGGCTTAAACCATGCGTGGTTTAAGAGTCGCGTCGCTAGCGCAATTCCAGGTGGAGAAAACGCTGTGTGGGCAGCCAGCTTTAAGCGCACTGCTGACTTGTTCCCTTTAACATGGCTTCCTGAGCAAGATTATGTTTATGCAACCGATGTCACATCAAATTACATTGGCCGAGATGGCGCCGCCGATCCTTACCAAGGAATATACGACGTCGCTCTGAGCTACTTCTCTGCGACATCGACTGAGCGCAATGCTTTCACCTTTGACATGAATCTCGATGCGCTAGTAAAGGCCGACATCGACCGCGCGCGTCAGCAAGTTTGGAATGCCTACTGCAATCGCCCAGCGGTTGAATATATCAAAAAAGATTTCGACAATAATCAGGTAAGCACTGGTGATTATGTTTCGCTTTACACAATAAAAGAAGTCGGCAGCCGTCCGCAAAATGGGTGGCCGCTTGTTATAGCAATGCATGGTGGTGGTGGTGTGCCGAAAGAATTTAACGATTCACAATGGGAGCACATGCAGATTTACTATAAAGATCATCCTGAAGTGAGTGGTTATAAATACCTCGCTTTGCGTGCGCCAAATGACACCTGGAATGGTTTTTATGATTCTTACGTTTGGCCCTTAATTACCCAATTGGTTAAGCAATTCGCCATTTTGGGAGATATCGACCAGAACCGTGTGCACCTGATCGGTTACTCGCACGGTGGCTATGGCGCCTTTGCTATTGGCACGAGAATACCTCATCGTTTTGCTTCGGTGCACGCTTCAGCTTCTGCGCCGACCGGCGGAGTTTCGACTGCAGCAACTTTGCGTAACACCAACTTTAGTTTTATGGTTGGCGAGCTCGACACGGCTTACGGTCGGGCAGAGCGTTGCAAAGATTTCAACAACGAACTGGTGGCACTGCGTGGCAACAGCGCCACAGATTACCCAGCCGAGTTTAGCTTTATTCTAAACAACGGTCATGGCGGCTTACCTGACCGCGATTTACTTACCCGCCAGTTGCCATTTGTACGCCAAGCGCATCCAGCACATTTAACTTGGCAATTAGCCGACAGCTCTACGCCAGAATTTTCTTGGCTAAGCATCGCGCAACCAGCGAATGGGCAAAAAATTGATGCGAAAATTGATGGTCAAGAAATTACAATTTCAAGTAGCGGCGATTGTGCGTTTACACTTTGGTTTGATGATAAATTAATTGCTCTTGAGCAGCAAATTCGTGTGAAGCATAACGGCGGAAACATCTTGCACTCCGCCGAGCCCAACTTAAACGCACTTTGTGAGTCAATGCTAATCAGCGGCGACCGAAACCAATGTTATGCTGCTAAACTAACGCAATGAGAAAACACCTCCTATTGTTTGCGTTGCTTGGGGGATGCCAAATGCCATCTACTTTGCCGCCAGCGGTTGATTATATTTCAGTCACTATCAGCGAAGGTGAAAACATTTTATTCTCGCCATCGATTCTTGTTCAGCAAAACCAAAGTGCTGAGATAAGCATTGACGACTGGGTTATACGCGTTAACAAACAACACTCTGTTGAGGCGCTAACCACCGACCCAGGCTTGGGCGGCGAAATTAAGGTCGACGTTGATATCCAAAACGTCGGCACTATACAATTCGAAAAAATGAAATCGTTGGCTGGTGAATGGGAAGCTGTCGAGGGTGACTTTGCGTCGCCCATTATTACCTATGAGGTTAGTTCTGGCGGGAACTCAGTCATAGAGCGATTGTTCCCTGGTGAAGAGCATGAGATGATAACCATGTATCACATGCAAGATAATCGACTAGCGATGACACATTACTGCAGCATTGGCAACCAACCATTTTTAATTGCTGAGCCAAGCATCGGTGATTCAATAAGCTTTCAGTTTGTTAGGCTCGGAAACATGAAAGACAAAAATGAACATCACATCCACGGTCTTGAAATGATATTTCACTCAAAGGATGAAGTTACTGCAAACTGGACAAGCAACAAAAATGACGCACCCGACCCGGAGGCAGGTGCGTCATTCCATGTAAAACGTATTAAACGTTTTTAGTTACCCAGTTGAGCGTTGGGCGCGATCCATCAGGTTCTTAAGCAAACCAACTGCAGCGATCACAACGATCAATCCTGCAAGTGAGCTAAAGATACCAGAGGCGTAACCTCCTAGGCCGTAAGGAATTTCACCAAGCTTGGCGGAGGCATTACCCCAACCAGGCGCATTTAGAAATACCAAGAAAGCAGCTCCCATGGCGTAATCCTTTGAAGAATCGCCACCGGCGCAGTTCCAACCAATCCAAGCACCAGCACCTGTTACAAGCAAGGCAGCGATGTTTGAGAGGTCTGGGCTAAGAGTATCAGCAATACCACCAATTACGGCGATTGCAACAGCAGTTAAGAAGAGTCTTTTTTCCATGAACTATGAAATCGACGGCCATCTCCTTCATTTTCCAAGTTTTTGCTACGTAATTGGCATTTTTGTGCTCTATTGCCCTTATTTGACCATATTAGGCCAATCTTTTATGTACAAATCTTGCTTGGAAAATGGAATTTCTACACTATTTTCGTCAAATACACGATAAATCGACGTGAGGAGGTCGTGTTTAACAAGTCCACGATACTGCGGACTTGTAATCCAGCATAATAGCTCAAAATCAAGACTAGAGGCCCCAAACCCGCGAAAACGCACTCTAGCGGCAGGAGTTTTACTGACATGTGGAGTTTTTTCATCGTTTACCACCCCTAGAAGGAGTTTTTCAACTTGAGAAATGTCGCTTCCGTAAGCCACCCCTACTGGGACGCGAACCCTCATCGCACGAGTTGGGCCACCGGTTTCGTTGACTATCTTGCCGCCACCTATCACCGAATTAGGAATTGTAACTTCTATATCGTCGCGCGTAATAATTCTCGTAGACCGCAATCCAATGAACGAAACTTCGCCACGCTCACCCGTGTCGAGTTGCACGTAATCACCAACCCGGTATGGTCGATCTGCCAGAATAAAAACACCCGCGAACAAATTTGACAAAGTGTCTTTAGAGGCAAATCCCACCGCGACACCCAAAATGCCAGCAGAGGCAAGCCATCCGGTGGCGTCAACATTCCAGACCTGGATAACAGCGAAAATCACCGCGCCGATAATTATCAACTTACCTATGTTGTCAAACAACGGATAGGTCGCAGATTGAAATGCATTAAACTTTTTAGGGTGTTTGGTGGCGACAACCAACAATATATTCACTGCCCGGAAAGCAAACACTGACCAGAAATATAATGAAATTGTCATCAGCCACGGTGCCAGGTTTGTCGGCAGAAATTCTATAGACAACACAATTTTCGCTGTTAAAAACAATCCGACTAAATACAAGGTTGCCGTAACAGGTCGCTCAAACTCGTGAATTAATCGGTCGTCTACATCAGTAGCAGTCTTTTTAGCAATACGTTTTAGGACTGCGCTGCTTATCCAGTTCAGCATCTTGGCTAGCGCTATAGTACTAACTAAAACTATTGCCGTTTGCAAAAAAGTGTTAGGCGTGATGTTGTCTAACTTAATTCCGATGGTGTCAATGATTATTTGTTGAATCATACTACTTAAGGGCTCTGAGTTTATCGTTCGTTTCCTTGCTTTGAGAGGCGGAAATTGGTTGTTTTAAAAGCTGTTGCAAAATTTGCCTAGCCTGTTGCTTGTTATTATAGGCAGCGAATACGTCAGATAACTCGTGGCAAGCCTCAACATTGTGCGGCTCAATTTCAATACACCGTTGGTAGGCGTCTATGGCTTCGTTGGCCGCATCATTAGCTGAGTAGCATCTTGCAAGGCAAAGGCAGGCTTGAGAATTTTGCGGGTCTAGCTCAATCAACTTCAATAATAATTCCGCCGAATCGGCATACAACGCAACGCTGTCGGCTTGCCTAGCAAACTCAAAAGATATTAGTGAGGTCTGTTGCAACAAAGCTGGGTCTTCGGGCCAATCGGCAAGAAGTTTTTGCAGTATCGACATCGCTTCGGCATAACGCTGCAATTCGGCAAACGCTGAGGCGCGCATCATCATTTGTTGGGACGACGGCGCCTCTGTTAATAACAAATGGTCGAGGTGCGCAATGCACTCTGCCGGCAGACCACTCAGCAATGATGTTCGCGCACAAGCAAGCAGTGTCATCCTGTCTTCGTGAACAGAATACAAATCTTTATACAACGAGTAAGCTAATTCATAATTCTCAATCCTCTCATTAAGGACGGCTCCGGCATAGGCTAGGTGTTGGTCTACGCTTAGTTCTGTTACTGCGGTTTGCATTATTTGCTGCGCAGCAGACAGGTTGCCATTTGCTGTTAAGCACCAAACGTGCAACGCGGCGAGCAATGAGCTGTCGTTGACGCTGCGGGCTTGCTGTAAATTAATACAGGCTTGATCAAATTGCTTGCCGGCAACTGACGTCGTTATTGCAACAAGTTGCGGGATATAGCGCGCCTCGCTGTAATCGAATTGCAGTGGCACCGGAAGCGCCTGCTGGTTAATTGCAGAATAATCAGCCTGCGCGAGGGCCCTCTGTGGGCGTCGCTCCCCAAACAAATTGGTGCACGCGCCCAAAATAAGGGGGAAAATCAGGTATCTAGCAACTTGGCATTTCATTCTGACTCATTCTAACGTTACAATCTATATATCCCCAATCATGACTGACAATAAATTTAAAGCTGTTCTCTTCGATGTAGAACGTACTCTCCTCTGCAACCGAATCGAGCCATCCCAGGTTTACCTCGATACCGCTATCGAGTTAGGCGCGAGTGATATCTGCCTAGACGCGGTCAATGCCGAATTAGCGCGTGCGATCACGGCAATGCCAACGACTGTAGATAACAATATTTCCCTCAGCCTTGAATGGACGAAAGAATTCAACACCTTGCTTCTTGCCTCGCTTGGGCTTGACAAAAAAGCGGCGCGAAGAGGCGCGAAGGCTCTTGAAAGTTATTATGCAAAGGCTACCTCTTACTTTATTTACCCTGAGGTCATTGACGTCCTAAAGACTTTATCTGGTGCTGGAATATCCCTTGGCGTCCTTGCGAACTGGTCAGAAAATTTACCCACCCTTCTCAAGCGCTTAAAGATTGATAAGTATTTTGACTTTGTTGTTTCGAGTTCCGAGTTGCGTTCTCAAAAACCAGACCGCGCTATTTTTGACCGCGTATTATTTCGCTGCGGAGTGGCCGCTGAAGATGCTTTGCATATTGGCGCTGACTTTGACCGAGATATTAGCGGCGCCTTAAGTGCCGGAATGGGTGCAATTTTGATTAACCGCCAAGAAAATGCAGAAAGCGAGTTACACGAAGGGGTCAGAATTGTAAATAGTTTGTACGATGTGTTAGACATCTGCGAACTAACCACCCATGGCATCTAAGCACTCTTCCGAATTAAGCACTCTTCAAGCCCATCTCTGTCAAGTACACCTTGGCGACGATGTCGCGGTTGAACAACTGCTAGCTAGTTTAATCGCAGGTGGCCATTGCTTGATTCAGGGCGCGCCTGGCCTCGGTAAAACTCGTTTGCTGCGCGAACTTTCGGCCTGCTTAAACCTAGATTTTCAACGCATTCAAGGCACTCCTGATTTAATGCCTAGCGACATCACTGGTTCAGAGATATTCAACCAGGCTGACGCAACATTCGAATTTGAACCAGGCCCTATTTTCGCTCAACTTTGCATGTTCGACGAACTTAACCGAGCAACGCCGCGCACCCAAGCGGCTCTGCTGCAAGCCATGGAAGAAGGTCAGGTATCTGCAGCACGCACGACCCATGAACTTCCAAAACCTTTTTTTGTAGCGGCAACTCAAAACCCTATCGAAATTGAAGGCACTTTCCCGCTGCCAGCGGCGCAACTCGATCGCTTTATGGTGCGAATTGATTTGCAGCAACCTAGCACTGATTGTTTGACGAAAATTCTTCAGCTAGCTGACGCGCAAGTTGGCCCTCAATTAAACGCCGATCTTCTTTTGGATATTCAGCAGCAAGTCCTGAATGTTGCGATTGCTGACGACTTGGTCAGCCAGGCTGCTCAATTGGTCAGCGCGACTCACGACCATGAAGACGTCCAAAGTGGTGCTTCGCCGCGCGGTGGTCAGGCAATGATCAAGATGGCTAAAGGGCTTGCCTACCTCCGCGCACAACAACATGTCACACCGCTTGATTTGCGTGACGCGGCTGCTCCTGTCCTGCGCCATCGCCTATCAGTGGCTTTTCACGCAATGGGGCAACAAATCGATAGCGACGGTATCCTAGAAGACATCATTAGTCGCAACCCCATCTCGTAAGCGGCTTAGAGCACGCCATGAATTGTCGCCTCGCAATTTGCCAAATCAACCCTAAGCTGGGAGTTGTGGCAGACAACCTTCAAGACCACCACCTGTGGCTTGATCGATGCATTGAGCAAAAGGCTGACTTGGCATTATTCCCTGAATTAAGTTTGACCGGTTATATTTTGCGTGATTTAACTTCGGAAATCGCACTTACTTTAGATAGTACCGAAATTTCAGAACTCGTTGCACGCTCTACCGATATTAGCTTCGCCTTTGGCTTTGTAGAACACAGTCGCGATCACCGCTTTTACAACAGCACTGTTTTTGCCGAAGATGGTGTAATTAAACACGTCCACCGCAAAGTCCATTTGCCTGACTACGGAATATTCGAAGAGGGTCGCTATTTCGCCCCTGGCAATAATTTCACCACCTTTGAATCAAAACACGGACGTTTTGGCATTCTAATTTGCGAAGACGCATGGCATCTTTCATCTGGATGGCTACATTTCTTGCAAGGCGCTGATGCGATTTTGATACCCGTGGCCTCGCCATCCCGCGGCATTGAAAACAGCGACATGCACTTGGCTTCACAACAGTCATGGCATGAGCTATGCGCGGCACAGGCAAAGTTCTTGCAAACCTGGGTCGTTCGCTGTAATCGTATTGGCTACGAAGACGGTGTACTGTTTGACGGAGAATCGGCAATTAACTCACCAATGGGCGGTGTTGTAGCGAGCGCGCATCAATCAGAAGAAGAGTTGTTAATCTACCAACTTAACAGCGATGCTTTAAAGCGCGCTCGCGTTGAAACTCCGCTGCTGCGTGACGCACAAGCTAATTTAGTTCGCCGACAATTGGCAATTATTAGCAACGATCCTGATTTAGATAATTTACTGAACGATGAGTAGCGGCATTCCGGCTCCACCGACTTGTAACGTCGAACTTGCCGAACGTGTGCTGGTAGGGTTTTTAAAATCAGAGACTCAACGCATTGGCATGGGCAAGGCGGTTCTAGGCATGTCCGGAGGAATCGACAGCGCGCTAGTTTTAGAGCTCGCCGTGCGCGCACTTGGTGCTGACAATGTTTTTGCTATTGCATTACCTTATCGTGAGAGCAATCCACTATCTTTAGAGTTGGCCCGGCAAGGCGCCGACAAAGCAAATTGCCAATTTTCAGTTATTGACATCTCACCCTTAGCTGATGCCTATTTTGAGCAACATCCAGAGTTAAACGAAGGCGATAATAGCGAGGCGAGGCTACGCCGCGGCAACGTTTTCTCTCGCCTAAGGATGACCGCTCTTTACGACCAATCGGCTGCGATAAATGGTTTGGTTTTCGGAACATCAAACAAGACCGAATTACTTCTAGGTTATGGCACTCAATATGGCGACATGGCCTCTGCGATTAATCCGATTGGCGATTTATACAAAGCCCAGGTCGTTGCATTATCAAAACACTTAGAAGTGCCGTCCGCTATTGTTGATCGTCCGCCTAGCGCTGATTTGTGGCATGGGCAAACTGACGAAGAAGAGCTCGGCTTTTCCTATGACGCTGTCGACGCTTTACTGCATGCCTTAGTCGAACAGCGGCTGAGCAATGATGAACTATTAGCACTTGGCTTCGAGCAAGATTTTATAGAATTGATTCGCGCTAGAGTTCAGCGCAGCCAATACAAAAGACGACCGCCACTTATTGCTAAAGTGACTGGCCGCACTATAAATCTTGATTACCGTTATGCCCGAGATTGGGGCACCTAGGGTTACAAGCTACCTAGCTTCGCAAACAAGTCGTCGAAATCGACTTGGTCAATATCTTCATCAGTGATGGCCATTGGTTGCGACAAGGCCCGTCGCGCATTGCGACACACTGACAAAGTATTACACACCTGCGTGCGCACTTTTTGCAACCTCTCACGATTTGCAAAAGGCGACTCAAGGCTCAAATCTACCTTGCGCTGGGTGGCTTCTAAGACAGCCACCAATGATTCTAATTTTTGAAGCATTGCGGTGCGTTGTTTGGGATCACTAATGTTGTATGGGGAAGGAGGCGTTTTCATTTTCGGGGAGCAACGTTGATTAATGTTACCCCCCAAATCGTGCTGATGCGCCTTTATTTAGCCTTTTTTTGACTAATAACTCTTTAAGCAAGTTAGTAATTCGTTATTTTGACGGTGATCAACATTAGCGGCAAAAGCCTCAAGGGTTGCGCCTTTATGCGCGTCGCCCAAGTAGCCAAGCCCAAGAATCATGTGCGCTATCCGCTCGCTACTCTTAGCAACGTGGATGTCTTCCGCAATTGCTGCGACTAGTTGCTCTAGCGCTTGCTGATCTCGCGTGCCAGCCATGGCGTGTGCTGAAGTCCAGCGCACAGTCGCATCGCCATCAGTGAGTAGCATCTCTGCTAATTGCGCATTCGCTTTTTCGTTTGCGCACATACCCAAGGCTGTCGCAAAGCCGCGTCGAGAGGCCGGGGAGTAATTAAAGTACTCAGCATTATCGAGCAACACGGCTGCCGATTCATCGGTGCCAAGCATACCAAGAGCTGTTGCGATGTAAGAACTTAGCTCGTCGCTTACGTTTGTTTCTTTCAAGCACTTCTCTAGCTGAACGCGAGCGATTGGCGCTCCGTATAGTCCGAGAGAAAGTGCAGCCGCACCACGCAACTCATACTCATCATTGCGCGATGCGTCCGCATCATCATGCTTGTTGAAGTCACTGCCATACAGTAATGTGTCAGCGACCTGAGTGTAGGCTTGTGTCAGGTTAGATAGTCCGCATGCAATCATCCACGATGTACGAATGTATAGTTCTGCTGAAGCGCTTGGACGGTTGTTTGCAAGAAACTCTGTCGCCTTGGTATCAGCAATCTGCCCCAGAGCAATTTGTATCTTTCCTTTTAAACGCGAATCATTCGTGTTTTCAAAGGCCTGTATCAAACTTGAAGTCGCTGCTTTGTTTGCCAACCTACCCAAAGATACGACGCAAGACTCTGCTACAACTTCGCTTCGCGATTCAATATTCTTAACGAGGATTTCTATGGCTTGCATATTACCTGTAGCTGCAAGGGCGTCAATTGCCGCGACTTGAAGCTCATCCGACGCTTTGCACTTATCCATAACTTTGGCAATTGCCATTAAGTTGTTAGTGTAGTCTGCGTTAGTGTTGACTTTTGCAGCAAGTAGTCCTGCAATTATGAGATCGTCTATTTTGCGCCACGAACGTTTCTTCGCGACTATTGCAAAGAAATTGTTCAAATTGTCTGCTGCGTCAACGCGGCCACTAAGGCCTAAGCCAACGGCGGCGAAGCACTTGGCATTGTAGTCTTTAGAATTATTAAAGGTATCTATCAGCACCGCTGTGGCATCTACTGATGACATGAGCCCTAAGGCGACATAAGCGGCCTGGCGCACGCTTTCTTCGCTATCAGCTAAGGCTTCAATGATAAATGGCGTGGTTGCCTGGTAGGCGACGCGCCCCAATGAAATTAGCGCTGACTCTCGAACTGCTGGGTCATAAGAAAGAGTAGCTTCAAGCAGCAGTGGCACTGATTGCAGCAAAAATTCCTCGCGGCTAAGGTTGAATGATTTCGAGCCATAGCTGCCAAATTCATTTACGGCGGTAGCTGGAAAGTCTGCCGAGCCGCGAATAATTACGTCTCGCTCATTTTCAAACCATAATTCCCAGCGGTCCCAAGCGGCCTCCGGGCTATAAAGTATTTCTCCAGATGAGCTTAGAGCGCCATTACCATAGTTTAGCATGTTAATTTGCGCCTCATCTACAGGCCCCCGGTACGAACCGGAAACCAGTGACGGCTCTTGTAAAGCCGTAAAAAGGAAGGATGTGAGTAGGGTGGTAAGCATGATGTGTTTTTTGAGTCAACACATCTGCGGATACCTGGCGCCGCACCTTAGCTTTTTTTAATTAAATAATGAGCTGAAAACGGTCTGTATTTCATCTCGAGGCATCTGCCCTACTACATACACCTTTTTAAATGGTGGGTCGCCCTCAACCATCTGGATGCCCCCGGACTCGCTGAACCGGGCTAAAGTAACCGTCGTTGGCACCTGGCCAGCGTTTGGCCCAGCCTCGACAAACGAATGCTGCGCCACGAATAGCTGGTGAATGCCGTCTGTAAACATAGCGACATGCATATTGCCCATGCCTTGAAACATGCCAAAGGAGTCTAGCACGCGCGCATTGCGCTGATAAAAGCCCGGAGGCAAATAATTCGGTGCCAACACATCATAATCTAGAGTAATAGTGTTGCTGTTTGGGTCATACACTTCTTCATCAACTAGCGCCGCAGACCACTGAATATTACTGTTGTCCGGCGCTGTATCGACTAGCATCGTCTCTAGTTTGAGCGTTATATCGCCAGCGTTATCGTACATGGTATAGGCCAACAGTAATCCTGAATTTGCATCAACCCAAAACTCGGCATCACCTAAGTTGTGAACCGACTCAACCGTATAATGCAAACAATCTACGCCGGCAACTTGTTGCAGTGCTGGATCTTCAATCCACCGGAAATTCGCACTCAAGCCATGCTGCAAGCCAAGATGAATGTCACGGTATTGCACCATGTATCGCTGTTGATCTTGATAAGTAATTTGCTGCTCGGTGGTCGGTGGCGTGAAGATAGTGTCACCGGCTTTCATCGCTTCGGCGATTTTCAGGTTGAACTCACCTTGGCCGTTAGCGCGCAATACTTCATGAAAGATATGAAACTCACCTGGCAAGATATTAGAAGGCACCTGCACTTCTCTTTCTAAATAGATGTTTGAGTTTTCTGGATAGAAAAACTCAGGAGCCTGAGTTAAAAAGCCATTAGCGTTAGAAGAAATATTACCGCCATTACCGTTGTAAACAGCGCGCTGGCTAGAACCCGCTGCTGACAATGAACTACTGTCAGCTTGTTCGCAAGACACAATTGTCAATGAGGCAATCAAGAGTGCGGGCCAACGCATTAGCGAACCACCTCACTTGAAACGCCACCAAGAGCAGCGGCCAAACTCTGCGAAGCGCCAGACATCTCGTGGGCTTGAACTTCAACAAAAACCACGTGCGAACGAATTTCTGCTTTCGCTGAATCGCTCATTACTGGGGCAAGCTGTGGTGAATAAATTGAGCTTGAGCCAGACCAATCAAGCTGGAAGGCCACTCCAAGTACGATTAGCAATGCAGCGGCTGCGGCATATATCGGCTGCAAGCCAAAGATTCTAGTCGGTTTAGAAGCGACGCCCTCTTCAATCAAGCGTGCGTGGACGCCATCCCAAAGTTTGTCTGGAGCTTGTTTAGGTGCTAACTTGTCGGCGATCAACTGTGAGCTGACGCCTTCCCATAATTCTGGCGGCGCCTGCAAACCACCCATCTCTTGCAGCTCGGCAATTACTTGCTGAGGCAGTTCGGATGAAGTGTGTGAATCGGTCATGTTAAGTTAGTAAAGTTGAATCAAACCCGCGTGATTCTAAAAATTCACGCAAAGAGTGGTGAGCTCTATTAAGACGGGATTTTACTGTGCCTAAGGTGCACTCTTGTGCGTCGGCAATTTCGTCGTAGCTGAGGCCTTCGATATAGCGCAAAACTAAAATCGCAGCGAACTTAGAATTCATATCGCTTAGCGCGGATTGAATCAATTGCTGGTTTTCATTTGCGACTAACTGCTGATGCGGTTCTGCCTGCGGCGTTTCATCAGCCACTTGCTGCATCATCTCAGTTCCGTCGACCACTCCGACAATTGTTGCTACACCAGATCGCGGCGCGCCCATTCGCTTGCGGCGGATATCGATTGCAGCATTAATTGCTATGCGATACACCCACGAAGAGAACTTGCTGCGAAAAGCGAAGCCGCTAATGCGGCGAGCAATAATCACCATTGTTTCTTGAGCTGCATCTAATGCATCATTTGCATTGCCAGTAACTCGGAAGCACGTGTTGTAAACCCTGTCTTGGTAAAGAGCGAAAATTTGGCGGTACGCTTCATCAAAATCTGCTCCGGAAGAGCTCTGGCACCTCTCTACGAGGGTTTGGTCAGGATCTGATGTCACGTGTAACCTTATTTAAGACAGGCCTGGCGCGGCTTTAGTTCCATGAAAATAATGATTTTTTTGAGATAAATAAAGAAAAATCCGGCCTAATAAGCCGGATTTTTGAGCTTTTAGCGAATTAGTTGGCAAGTAACCCAATAATATCGATGCCAACAATGGTGTCACCTAAAGATGCGCCACAGCCGACAAAGCAATTTGCTGCAGGTAAATAGTCGCAGTAGCTATCTGAAACTTGATAAAGCTTTTGGCCGGCGCCTAAAGAGGCTACCTCCTGCAAAGTTTGTATACAAACTTCTCCGGGGGTAATTTCGTCAGGCATTGAACCATGAGGGTCTACTGGGAATAATCCTCCGCCGCCATTGCCGCTGTAGCGAGAGAACACGCTAGTTGCGCGCCATTCCATTAATTCGTCATTCATTAGCGAGAAACGAATCTGGTCGCCTACTGGGGTGCCATCGGTAAATCCTTCGATGCCTATTGCTAATGTATCAAACGCTTCGATTGCATAGCGCGGTAAAACAATTTTGGTTACCTGAGTAGAATACCCTGGAATTATCGACGAAAAGCTCACGCGCTCAGCACGAAGTCTTTGCAAAGTGTTGCGTGGCACTTCATGGAAACCGTATTTGTCGGCCCAATAAACGCGTATATTGTTAGTGCTAACCTGCTGTAGGGTCATAATTTCAATGACCAAATCTGCATCGCAAACATATGAATCGATCTTCATTGTCGCTTGCGGCGGATCGAGGCGAACTAAATCATCAAACTCAAGAGGGTCGGTGCCGAGGAGCACTTCGTCTAGGTCGGTTAACAGGTCGCCATCAGAGTCAGCAGAGATATCGGATGTGCCCCAGCGCGCTTCGAGTGCGTCGTCAAGCCCGTCGTTGTCAACGTCTGAAAAAGTAACAAAAGCGCTACTGTTCGCGATTAATTCTGACTGCGGTAATTGACCATAGAACAACGCAAGAAGTGCCACAACAATTGTGGACGATGTGATTAGCGAAGATCTTAGTTCCATGGTGGTCTACTCTAATAGAGTTAGGTACCTCCAAAGTAACAATATTTTTGCACTGAAATAAAAAAATAACTTAGTTTTTCGTGGAACACGGTTATCCTATCGCCACAAATATTGCGCCTGTAGCTCAGCTGGATAGAGCAATGGTTTCCGGTACCATAGGTCGGGGGTTCGAATCCTCTCAGGCGCACCACTTAACTTATTTTACTCAAGTAGTTTAGGACGTCATCCCGCTCTGACAATGTGAGCAAAAGTAGCACATCCCCGGGCTCGGCCCACTCTAAAGCAGAGGTCGTTGCTTCCATTTCTGAGCCGAGCATTTCGATGCGCTCTTCGCTGACTCCGGCATCAAGCAGAGATTTTTTTATGATGGCAGGCACTTCACCTAATTCACGTCCGCGCAAATCATGAATCTGCTCTTTAATAAGAATGCGGTCGGCACCAGAATCAACTGCGCACATTGCTACTTCGTGAAAATCTGACTCTTGGCGGTCGCCGGCATGACCGATAGTTATCAGTCGGCGCTTGGCTGGCATTTTTTGCACCATCGTTGAAAGTGCCATTAGCCCGTGCGGATTGTGTGCAAAGTCAACAATGACTTTTGCGCCATTAATTTCGAAAATATTTAAGCGTCCGGGGTTGTCTTTAGCATCTGACTGAAAGGCGTTAAGTGCTTGCGTAATAAACTGATCTTCGATTTTGAGCTTTCGTGCCACAGCAATCGCCGCCATTGAGTTTGCAACATTATGGACGGCCGCCCCATCAAAAGTCATCGGCACGTCATTGACGTTGATTTCGAATTCGATATTTTCACCGTTGTAGCAACGGATAACATTATCGGCATCAAGGCGAACTGCTTCATTACCCTGCGCAATGTGCTGCGCGACCAGTTCATTTTTGGCATCAAGGCTAAACCACACTATTGGCCGCGTGACTTGGTCGGCGCGTTTAACACAATGTTCGTCGTCGGCGTTCAACACAATTGTTTTGCCGGCGTGGCGTAACACAAATTTAGTGTCGGCAAGCATGTCAACATCTTGAATACCCCACTCACCGAGATGATCGGGGGCAACGTTGTTGATTAACGCCACATCAGCTTCGTTCTCAAGAACGCCAATGCCGCGGCGTAGCATTCCGCCACGTGCAGTTTCAAGTAATGCTACTTCAACTCGTTTGTCGCGCAAAATTATGCGCGCCCCACCCGGCCCTGACCAATCTCCACGGTCGAGAATTTCATTACCGACCATCAACCAATCAGTCGATGACATGCCCGGTACTTTCCCCGCAGCAACAACCATCGCTCGCAACAAACGCACGATTGTGGTTTTACCGTTGGTGCCCGTCACCATCGCAGTAGGTGCACGGTGGACGTTATCCCAATCGATGCTGCCTGCCTCTGGCAATTTTTTAACCGACCATGTTTGTGAGCCAATACCTGAGCCAACTGATACGTAATCATCGCAGGTCAAAAATTGCTCTCCGCGCTTGGCGGCTGCTGATTGAATTCGCAACAACGGAGGATTAGCCTCGCGGCGCATTTCTTGAGTAAAGCCTTCAATTGCTTCATCAAGGTTAGGTTTTTCTTCGCCATTAATTTCGGCGACAGCTGCGTTGTAGGACCACTCGTTCATTTCACAAGCAACGTATAGGCGATCCATTGGCGCGTTAAACGCTAAACTTAAGCCACCCGGAAAATGCCGGCTAGCAAGTTCTACTGACCACCCCATGCCATTAAGAAGTGTTGTGATGTGTTGCGTCCACTTTTCTTCTAGTAGCACGGCGTCTTTATCATCGAGAGCGATATCGATAACAGGGCCGGGGTGTTGCCAAATAACGTTGGGGCCAGTCAATCGGCGATTTGAACGCAGCTCGCTTTTCATTAATCAGACTCTTCGTTTGAAACTAAGCGCACTCCACGATCGTCGCGCACCATTTCGATTGTGTCATCTAGGCCGAGTGACGAAGTGTCGATGTATTCGCCTAAATCAACAGCGTGGCTTGGTGCCGCGTCTTGCTTTTCACCTTTGCCGTCTGACTGAAACTCTTGAATTTGTTTCCAGGTGCGCGCGATTGAATCGGCAAACACCATTAACAAATCGCCTTGCTCTGCCATTTCGAGTGCGGCTTGAGTCGCGGCAAATTCGTCAGGAATTACTTCGATGCAATCACTAGGCACGCCATTGGCTAACAAGGTATCGCGCAACATCATCGGTATTTCATCCGACTCACGTCCGCGCAAAGTGTCGTCGCGGCGACAAACGTATTTGTCAAAATTACCGGCGACAATCTCAGCAATCTCGCGGACGTCCTTATCGCGGCGGTCGCCTGGTGCAGCAACAACCACAATGCGTTTGGCCTCGGTCTCGAGTGACTGCGCTAAATTTGTCATCGCCTTTACAGCTGCTGGATTATGCGCGTAGTCCATGATGACTTTAAAGTTGTGGTCATCGCAAATATTCATGCGTCCCGGCGCCTGGAAGAATGTTGTGTCAAAGGTACGCAAGCCGTGACGAATTTCTTCGAGCTCGACGTGCATACTAAAACAAATGCCCGCAGCAAACATTGCGTTCTGCACGTTATGCAAAGCGCGTCCGTCGATAGTCGCAGGAATTGCATGCGACCACATTAACGGAATGTGTTGACCATTATCGTAAATGGTAATCATGTGCCCGCCCATGCCTTGCTCAAGAACCACTGCCCGCCCGCCAGCCTTGATATGATCACGCACTAGAGGGTGGCTCGAATTCATGGTCACATAACACAAGTGCTCCGACTTAGTGTGGTCTGCCATTTTGAGACAATGCACGTCGTCGGCGTTAAGGACTGCGGTGTCGGTAGCGATTTCGACAACGGTGCGTTTTACTTTTGCCAAGTCTTCGAGACTGTCAATGCCTTTCAATCCGAGGTGGTCTGATTGAATGTTAAGCACTGCGCCAACATTGCATTGGCGATAAGCAATTCCGCGCCGCAACATTCCGCCGCGCGCAGTTTCTAATACCGCAACTTCGACTTTAGGGTCGCGCAACACAATACCTGCGGACGCCGGCCCGGTCATGTCGCCACTAACCGTCAAGTGGCCGTCGATATAGACACCGTCGGTTGTGGTTAAGCCTGTAACCTTTCCGGCATTCTTGAAAATGTGCGATACCATACGTGACGTTGTCGTCTTACCGTTCGTGCCAGTGATACTTGCAATCGGAATTCGTGACGGGCTATCCGCCGGATAAAGCATGTCCATTACTGGGCCAGCCACGTCGCGCGGCGTTCCCTGACTAGGAGCAGTGTGCATTCTGAAACCAGGCGCAGCGTTTACTTCGCAAATTCCGCCGCCTCCGACTTTGTATGAAACAGTAATGTCGTCAGTTAAAAAATCGACACCACAAACGTCTAAGCCAATTGAGCGTGCTGCACGCTCGGCCATGTTGCGATTGTCAGGGTGAATCACATCGGTAACATCAACAGCAGTGCCACCGGTTGATAAGTTGCCGGTAGAACGTAAGTAAAACAGTTGGTTTTTATCAAGCACACTGTCTTTGTTATAACCAGCTTGGTTGAGCAAACGTTCGGCTTGCACATCAAACTCGAGTTTGGTCAAAACCTTAGAGTGGCCAATACCACGACGCGGATCTTTGTTTACCTCCGCAACTAATTCTTCAACGGTTGATTTGCCGTCGCCAACAACATGACCTGGGACGCGCTTCGATGCTGCGATCAATGCTCCATCGACCACCAATAAACGATGGTCTAAGCCAGACAAAAAACTTTCGATGATTACCGCTCGACTGTGTTGTTGTGCATTATCAAATGCCGTAGCCACGCTTTCGTCATCATTCATGTTAATCGAAACACCGCGCCCGTGATTAGCATTCAACGGCTTAACCACCACTGGGAATCCGATTCGTTTCGCCCCGCGGACGGCTTCCCGCTTGCTGTAAACCAATCTCTGTTTGGCTACTGGCAAACCTAAGTCGCCGAGTAATTTATTTGTTTCTTCTTTGTCTGACGCGAGTTCGACGCCTAAATGGGTCGTCTCGGATGTAATCGTGGCTTGAATTTTTTTACCGTACTTGCCGTGCCCTAATTGCACCAAGCTATAGCGATTCAAGCGCGACCACGGGATATCACGTTCTTCGGCAGCCGCAATTAGCGCCAAAGTTGACGGGCCTAACGCGCGTCGCTGAGCAAAGCGGATGTATGAATCACGCTCGTCTTTCCAGTTAAATTCGTCGTCGTGACTTCCTTCTGGCGCCAACTCAGCTGGCAGTAAATTATGCAGCAAACGTAACGCAACTTGCGCGGCCTCTAGACCGACGTCTTGTTGCTTATATTGAAACACAACGTCGTATTGGCCGTACTCGCCATTACCGCGCGTTTTACCAAAGGTGACATCAGTACCAGCGATTTGCTGCAACTCAATTACCACGTGCTCAAAAACGTGACCCAACCAAGTGCCGTCATCTTCCGTAAGGCGACGCACGAACCCCCCGGATTCACGGTAAGAACAACCGTGATTATTCAAGCCCGGCAAAGCTTCGAGTAGCGAGTCCGTAAACTCTTTACCGATTTTTGCGCTTGGCCATTCCTCGAGCTTACCCAAATCAAAAGTAAGGCGAATAACTGGGAAGTGGGCATGCACTGATGGCCCAACAAAAACAGAGCGGTCTAAAATTTTCATGATGAAGCAGGTGTTGCGTGCTGCGATGCTTTACGCGTCGGAATGTCAAAGCTACATCCGTCGCCCAAGATGTGCAAACCTATGCCGATGATGGTTACAGGTTCGGAAGGCCGCGCGCTGTCCATTGACGAGTAGTCCATATTTGATGGGTCAATAATAGTAATAGCACCACTACCGACAACCTCTAGATGGTCATTAGGGTTGATGAAAGCTGCTGTGTCTTCATCAAGGCCGATACCGATTGGACGCGGGTTAAATGCTAACGCTGCAAGAAGGCGGCCGAGTCGGTTGCGTTCTTGAAAATGTTGGTCTACGATGCACTCTTTAGTTAAGCCGAAGCCGGGCGCTAACGAAACCATGTCGCAGCGCGGAACGATTCCTTCGGCGCCGTATGCAATCATGTGTTCTGACATGATTGATGCGCCAGCTGAAGTACCGGCCACGTGTAACCCGTGATTGTTGTTGCGATCGCGCAACATTTCGGCAACTGAAGTGCCGCCG
>Ga0233427_10001227_pt1 | contig 28612 bp, 33 predicted proteins | sample SI_118_April2016_5_FD_179885 | JGI IMG/M metagenome (GOLD analysis project Ga0233427, IMG submission 179885) | Seawater microbial communities from Saanich Inlet, British Columbia, Canada - SI_118_April2016_100_MG | ecosystem: Environmental > Aquatic > Marine > Inlet | place: Canada: British...
GCTGCAATGCAGATCCAAGGAATCTTAGGTTCGGTTATTTGGGCTTTTGACTTTGCGATGTCTGGATTGTTCTTCCCACTTGTACTTGGTGTATGGTGGAAGAGAGCTAACAGAGAAGGTGCTATTGCTGGTATGGCTTTAGGTCTTGGTTCTGCAATTTGGTACCTAGTTTGGGTACGAACTGGTGGAAGCGGATTCTTAGGTATTACTCAGTTAACGTTTGGTATCTTCGGAGCAGCTGTGAGTTTAGTAGCTATGGTAGTTGTGAGTTTAATGACTCAAGAGCCAGATAAAGCAACTCAAAAAATGGTTGATGAAGTTCGTGTACCAAGCGGTAGAACCGTTACTGGTAAATAGAACTATCAAATCTTAATTTAGGGGCGATTAATTTCGCCCCTTTTAATTTAATCTTTTTTCCAATATAAATTTTATAATGTCAGCAAACTTTCACCCATTAGTCTATTTTATTGACTACCTTCTTGGAGTTATTATGTGGACTTTAATAGGAAGAGTTGCGATGAATATTTTTCAAAAAGAAGACTCAGAATTTTTTTTTATGAGGATATTTGTTAGATATACCAATCCTATAATAAAAATATTTAAACCTATAACACCAGCTTTCATTATTGCGCCCTTGGTGCCATTATATGTGGCCTGGTTTTTTTTCATGATTAGATTTTACTTGATGCCATATATATTGGGTTATTCTGTAATGGGCATGCTTTCTTTTCCTCTAGAAAGTGAAATTTCCAGAAATATTTATCAATTATTTAATTCAATTAAATTTTAAAAATTGATACTAATAGAGTTTGCAATCAATGAAAAAAATACAAATTTCACCATCAATCTTATCTGCTGATTTTAGTCAATTAGGCACTGAAATTAAAAAACTTGAAAAAGGAGGTGCAGATATGATCCACGTAGATGTAATGGATGGTCATTTTGTGCCAAATCTAACAATTGGACCACCAGTAATTAAAGCTCTAAGAAAACAATGCTCGCTCAAGTTTGATGTACACTTAATGATTTCTCCAGTTCATAAATATATAGAATCTTATGCTGAGGCAGGAGCAGATATTATAACTATTCATCCAGAGGCAACTGAAAATTTAGAAGCCTCTATTTTAAAAATTAAACAATTGAATAAAAAGGTAGGTGTATCACTTAACCCTGAATCAAAAATTGATTTAATCATAGATTTCCTTGATAAAATTGATCTAGTATTAATAATGAGTGTTAATCCTGGGTTTGGTGGTCAAAAATTTATGCCTGAAGTTTTAGAAAAAATTAAGAAACTTAGAAAAATTCAAGACGAAAGAAATCTAAATTTTGATATTGAAATTGATGGAGGAATAAATTTTGAAAACTGTAAAAAAGCAATCGATGCAGGAGCAAATATTCTTGTTTCTGGTACAACAATATTTAAAAGTAACGATGGAGACATAAAAAAAAATATTAATTTATTAAAATTAAAATAAATTAATGATTAACAAAAGCTTATTAGGTGACTTAAGTCTAATTTATTTAAATACAAAAAAAAGTATTTATAAGATTTATCAAAATTCTAGTTTATATGATAAAAAAATATCTAGGATTTTTAATAATAATTTTGAGTACAAGCCAAGCCCTCACTTATTTTCATCAATAGTTAAATACCAAAAAAAGAAATATAGAATTGAAGATTTTGCTTTAGAATCTATTTGGCAAAATGATATAAAAACAAAAGACTATGAAAAATTGAATAATTTTTTTTGGTTTTTTAGTTTAGATCTAAAATCTTCAAAAAAAACAGTTCAATCATTAATCGTTAATTGGATAAATAATAACAATAAATATAATAATAAAAGTTGGAATTTTGATCTTACATCTAAAAGGGTGATTTCTTGGTTATCCAATCACCAACTTACTTATGAGGATGGTAATAAAGAATATAGAATAAAATTTGACCACTGTATTCAGAAACAGGCAAATCATCTTTTGAGTGAAATAAAAAATTCAAATGATTTTGAAAATAAAATGATTGGATGTGCTGCAATCATTTTAACAGGATTAGCTTACCAAAATAATAAAAATTATCTTGGTAATGGATTAAATCTTTTAAAAAAAATTATTAAATCTTCAATTGATAATCAGGGGTTTCCAAATTCAAGAAATATTAAACAACTGAGTTTTTATCTAAAATACTTCATTGTAATTAGAGAGTGGTTTAAGGAGTCTCAAAATACAGTTCCAGAATATATTGATGAAACTATATATTATCTTGGATTAAGCTATGCTTTTATTTGGCAAAACATAAATCATGATATTTTATTTAATGGAAATTATATATCCAACAATAATGAATTTGATCAATATTTAAAAAGATTTAGATACACATTTAAAAATGAAAATAAAGAAGTTGCTGGTTATGCAATTCTTAAAAATAAAAAAATTATATTAGCAATGGATATAGGACCTAGTCCAATTATTACTCAATCAAATGATTATCAGTCTGGTGCTTTATCTTTCGAAATAATATCAAGTGGAAAAAAGTTAATCAGTAATTCAGGGTACTTTGCCAATAAACAAAATAAACTTAATAAACTTTCAAAAAGTACTGCGCTACAAAGTACTTTAATAATTGAAGATTACTCTTCTTGTAGTTTTAAAAGTGGAGAAATATCAGGCCACGTAATTGATCAAGGTTTAAAGATTATAAATAAAAATGTGATATTTGAAGATAATTATTGGAAAATTTCAGCTTCACATGATGGTTATCTTAAGAAATTTGGTTCTATCCATGATAGAGAGGTCGAGTTTTATCCCGAACAGACAAAGTTTGTTGGTACTGATAAAATAATAAGAAAGAATAAAGATAAAAATGTAAAATTTGATATTAGGTTTCATTTAGATCCTAACTCAAAAGTGATGAAAACACTGGATAATAAGTCAATACTAATAGAATTAGAAGATGAAGGTTGGAAATTTAGCTGTGATAAATTTGATATAAATATTGATAATGGGTTGTATTTCGGTAATAAAAATTCTTATAAAGAAAACCATAATATTTTTATATCAGGGATAACTCATGAGACAGAACAAATTATTAGATGGGAAATTACAAAACTATAATGAAAAAAATTAAAACAGCTTTAATATCTGTTTCAGATAAAAAAAATTTAAAACCACTTCTTAATATCTTAAAAAAAAATAAAATAAAAATAGTCAGTTCTGGTGGTACCTATAAGGAGATAAGAAGATTAAAGTTTAAATGTTTAGAAGTTTCTGAATTTACAAATTCACCAGAAATTTTAGATGGAAGAGTTAAAACACTTCATCCTAAAATTCATGCTGGTATTTTAAATAAAAGAAATAACAAAAATCACTTAAAAGATTTAAGTAATAATAATTTTGAAAATATAGATTTGGTAATTGTTAATTTTTATCCATTTGAAAATACTTTAAAAAATACAAAAAATCATAACAAGATAATTGAAAATATAGATGTTGGAGGACCAACAATGGTCAGATCTGCTGCTAAAAATTATATTGATGTAACAGTGGTTACGTCTTCAAATCAATATGAAGAGTTAATTGAAGAATTAAAAAAAAATAATGGATCTACTACCCTAGAGTTTAGAAAAAAATTATCGAGAATCGCATTTACAGAAACTGCTTACTATGACTCGGTTATTTCAAATTATTTTAACAAAATATCCAATACAACTTTTCCAGAAAAACAAACTTTTCATGCAAATTTAATTGAAACACCAAGATATGGTGAAAATCCTCACCAAAAAAGTGCTGTCTATTCAAAAAATTCTACCCTAGGTATAAAACAAATTCATGGAAAACAGTTAAGCTACAATAATTATAACGATATCTTTGCAGCATTAACCATCTCTAAATCCTTACCTAAAAATAAAGGAACCGTAATTGTTAAACATGCAAATCCATGTGGGGTATCTATCAAAAAAAATCATCTTGAAAGTTATGTTTCAGCCTTAGAATGTGATCCAGTAAGTGCTTTCGGTGGAATAGTTTCTTGTAATTACAAAGTCACTAAAACTGTCGCAAAAGAATTAAGCAAGCTTTTTCTTGAGGTTGTAATTGGAAATAATTTTGATGCTGATGCAATTAAAATTCTTAAAAGAAAAAAAAACCTAAGGTTAATTGATGCTTCAAACTATACCTTAAAAGACGAGTTAAAATTTATATCTAATAATGATGAAATATTGGTTCAATCCGAAGATACAAATTCATTTAGCATTAAAGATTTTAAAATTGTATCCAAAAGAAAACCAAATCAAAATCAAATGAAAAATCTTATTTTTGCTTTTAATATTTGTAGATATGTCAAATCTAATGCAATTGTTTTAGCAACTAATGAAACAACGGCTGGGATTGGATCTGGTCAGCCAAGTAGATTAGATAGTTGTCAAATTGCAATTGATAAAATGAATAAGTTTATAAAAATAAAGGATGAAATAGTTGCTGCATCTGATGCATTTTTTCCTTTTGTAGACGGTATAGAAAAATTAGTACAATCGGGTGTGACTGCAGTCATTCAACCTTCTGGATCTATAAGAGATAAAGAAATTATCAAATTTGCAAATGAAACAAATACTATATTAATTTTTTCAAAAACTAGACACTTTAGGCATTAGCTAACTGATCAATTTTTGCGGCTAAAATAAAATCGTTTTCAGATAAGCCTTCTATTGCATGAGTAGTTATTTTAATTTCTGCATATCCCCATCCGAATGATATATCTGGATGATGTCCCTCATCCTCTGAGATTTCTCCTACTTTATTAATAAATTCTTGACTTTCTATAAAGTTATTAAAATTGAATCTTTTATTTAAAAAAAATTTTTCCTTAATATCTTTTGAAATATCCCAACCATCTACTTTCTTTTGATATTTATGAATTTCAGATATATCAAAAGGAATAACACCTCCTTCACATGGAGCACACTTCTTATCTTTCAAATTACTCATATTTTAGTTCTTTAAGTTCATTAAAAAATTTATCTTTGATTTTGCTTGAAATTTCCTCAGGTAAATTTTGTTGCCATTTATTTTTAAAGCCTAAATTAAAAAAATTTGTTTTATTGTCTTTTTTATATGTAAGACTCTCTTTAAATCCATGCAATTTCTCTTTTTGTTTAAGACTAGAAAAATTCGTTGAATTAATTGAATTCTCAAATTTCCTTTTATTTATAGGCTCATTTTTACCAGTTAACTCCTCTATAAATGTAAGTATTTTCCAAAATTCATCATGTGCATTTTCTTCAAGATCTTCATATTTAATGAATAAAGTTTTAAATTCAAAATTATTTTTCCATGATTTATAATGATTAGACCAACTTCCTAAAAAGGAAAAATTACTTAAATCACCTTCTGAATTTTTTAAAGATAATGAAGCATTTTCATCTATCATTTTATTATATGCCTCATTAAAATTCATCGGATAATGATTGCACATCGAAGAAATAACATTTCTTGGGTCTCTTACTATATATATTGCTCCTAAGGTTTCTGAAGATTTTGTAAATCTATATCCAAAGTATTCTTCTAAAGAATTATGAGTTTTTAAAAAAAAAAGTTTTTCTTTAGTAAAAAATTTCTTTTGATTGTTTATCCAATTCTTTGCAGCTTCAACGTAAGTATAAGATTTTACATCAGAGTACATCAATGCTGGAAATTGGGTGATGTTTAATAATTGATTAAAGTCAAATTTACCATCTTTTGAATAATAATATGAAGATAAAAAAGATCTCAAGTAGGTATTTCCACTTTTGGGGTATGAGGCTATCCATATTAACATAATCTATAACTTATTGGAGCGGGCAAAGGGGGTCGAACCCTCGACCTTCTCGTTGGCAACGAGACGCTCTACCACTGAGCTATGCCCGCTTGTGTAAAATTTATTATAAATAATGGTTTTTATAATTGCAAGCAATAAGAAATTATTTTTGATTAAATATAGTTTAATTCTTTAAGATTACTTTCAAATTTAAGAGTGAGCTTATTTTGATAATCTTCACTAAAAATATTTTTCCAATTATTTTTTGGGCCTAGGTGAAAAAACGAAATTTTTTTTGTACGTTTTTTCGATAAGACAGATTCTAAAAAACCATTTTTACTTTCTATAGTTTTTAAATTATCAAAAGATGATGAATAAATAGCTTTTTGAGCTTTATTTTTGTTAAATATATTCTGATTTTTTGAGGTTATATTAATAAACTTTATTAAATCCTTAAATACTTCATAAGTTTTGGAATTTAGATCCTCATATTTTATAAATTTAACAGGAATATTTTTTTGGTTTCTCCAGGATTTATAATTATTTTCCCATGAACTAATAAATTGAAAATCACTATAATCATTTTCTGCATGATAATTATAAGTATACTTATTTTTATTAAGCATAAATTCTAAAGCATCGCTATCATTCATTTCAAAATGATTTTTTAAAGATGTAATAACATTTCTAGGATCTCGCACAATATAAATGGCCGCAATGGTATTTTTAGTATTAGTAAATTGATTACCATTTAATCCACCCAAGATATTGTGTGTTTTAAAAAATCTTAACTTTTTATCTAAATTTATCAGCTCCTGAGCCTTAATCCAAAATCTAGAAGTGTCAGCAACTATTTTTTGATCATAATCAAAATTTGAAAAAAAATTTTTTTTTTGAGGAAACTGTTCAATTTTTTTTAATAATTTCTGATCAAAAGTTCCATCCTTAGAATAATAATATGAAGCTATCAATGCTCTAAGCCATGTATTGCCACTTTTAGGATAAGATGCTACCCAGAAAATCATTAGTACTTTCTATTGAAGTAAAAAAAAATAACAATTATTATTTATAACTTTTTATAAATTTGGTAATGATTAAATCAATTTTATGATATAATTAATTATATTATGAAAAAAGTTGAACTTCCTAAAAAAATACCAGTTTTTCCATTAAGTAACTTTATAATTTTCCCCAAAACCACTGTACCATTGAATATTTTTGAGCCACGGTATATCGATATGATCAATGAAAGTATGAAATCAAACAAGTTAATAGGTATGATTCAACCAAGAAACCTAAATAATGAGCAGTCAATTCCTAAATTGCATAATATTGGCTGTCTAGGAAAAATAGTTAGCTTTAAAGAAACAGAAGATGGAAGATATATAGTTGAACTAAAAGGATTGATTAGATTTGAAATTATTGACGAAATTAAATCAGATAAAAAATATAGAGAATTTGAAGTTAATTTTCAAAATTTTTATCTAGATTTAAGTGAAAAAAAAGAAGAACTTAAATTTTCTGATCTGGAATTAATTTTTAAAGATTTAAAATCATTATTTAAAAAAAGAGGCTTCATAATTAATTGGAAAGAACTTGAAAAACAAAGTCTAGATGAAACAATAAATGCTTTAGCAATGGCTTCGCCTTTTTCTTTAGAAGAAAAGCAGGTTTTATTAGAGGCTAAAAATCTTGATATAAGAAAAAATAAAATAGCTGAAATTTTAAGTACATACACTCATGATGTTTTCAACAATACTACACTTCAATAATTTAAGATAAAATTCCCTTGTCTGCAATTTTCATGAAAACTTTATTTACTGAAGAATTTTTTCCTAAAAATTGAACTGATTTACTTAAAATGTTATTATTTGTTTTTCTTTCTATATTAAAAAACTCATGAATAAGATCAACTCCATTTGAAAAAATAAAGTTTTTATGTTTTAAATTTTTTTCAAATTCTTTATTCACTGAACTATCCAGTGGCAAACCTAAATCTAATTTATCTTTAATTATATTCATAAGAACCTTTATGTCTCTAATGGTCATGTTAAATCCTTGTCCAGCTAAAGGATGAATTTTATGAAGTAAGTCACCAAACGCCAAAATATTATTATGATAATAAGATCTTAAATTTAAAGATTTTAATTCAAAACTATCTATTTTATCTATTTTAATAATCTTATATTTAAAATTATATTTTTTAATTAATTCACCTATATTATTTTCTTTTTCAGTTGAGTTATGAACTGAATAAACTATTGAAGTTTCTGTATTTGAAATTGGTAAAAATGCTAAAGGCCCTCTTTTTGTAAAAATTTGTGATGCTATGTTGTTTAAAATTTTTTTATGTCTAATGGTGGTTGTATAAGCAATACTATTATATTTTTTTATTATTTTTTTGCTAAAATAATTGTTAGTAAAATTATGAAAATAATCACAATTAATTATTATTTCACAATTATTAACAAAAGATAAATTTTTATTAGTTAAATATTTATTTTTAAAATATTTATTTTTAGATAAATCTTTTTCCAAAACTTTGTATAATTCATGATTTTTTATAATAGAAAGAATTTGTTCATTATTATTTTCAAAATTTAACAACTTTTCATTTTTTAAATTATCCGTATATATTTCGACCCTTTTCAACTTCCAAAGAAGTTTTTCGACATTAATTATATTTTTTTTAAAAAAATCAATATTACTTTTTGAAATACCGAGTGTTCTAGATTGACATATTTTAAAATTTTTTTTTTGTGTTATAAGCTCAACATAAATATTTTGATTAACTAAAGCTTTAGCTAAAGTTAAGCTTGAAAGGCCGTTTCCTAGTATGCAAACTTTCATATTATTTTTAATTTTAACAATAAAAATTAGATGATACAAAGTGATTAAATTGATTCATTTATATGAATATAAAAAAAACAGCTGATTTATTGATTAATTTTGCCATTAAAAGATTGGCTGAAATTCTTGGTATTACATTTTTTATTGCAGGAATCATGTTGTTATTGGCCCTAATAAGCTATTCGCCTGAAGATCCTAATTTTATTTTCCCCGATGGTGCCAAAATTAAAAACTTATTGGGGTTCAATGGTAGCTTTATCTCTGATTTATTTTTTCAATCTATTGGTCTCATAGCATATTTGTTGTCTTTCACTTTTATTATAACTGGTCTTAATATATTTAATGGAAAAGAATTTTTTCTAATTATTGAAAATACTTTTTTTGGAATTCTTTATTCTGTTTTTGGTGCACTTTTTTTAACTCATTTTTATCCCGAAGCTTTTACACTTTATATAAATGGTAATGGTGGATTTGTTGGCAATTACTTAGATCAAACATTTTTAAATTCTTTAATAAGAATTAATGAAAGTATATCTTATTACATCTTAATCCTATTGGTCTTAATTTTGTTTCTAATAAGTATTAATTTTAATCTTAAAAATTTTTATAAAAATATTAAAAAAATTTTTAACTTCTTTTTAAATGATAAAACTAAAAATTACACTGATAAAAGTGAAATAATTAATGAATATATTCCGCAAGACGAAATTAAAAATCTTATTCAGGAAGATTTACCTTTTATAAAAACTGAAAATATGCCTAAAAATAAAATTAAATTTAAACTACCTGATTTAGATTTGCTTAAAACACCTTCTAAAAAAGAAAGAGAAAATTTTAATAAAAATGAAACTCACGATCCAGAGTTTTTAGAAAAGATATTAATGGATTTTGGTGTTAGTGGTAATATCAAAAAAGTTAGTCATGGACCTGTAGTTACTCTAAATGAATTTGAGCCTGCTGCTGGCGTAAAAGTTTCTAAAATTATTAACTTATCTGATGACATAGCTAGAAATACAAGTTCTGAATCAGCTAGGATTGCCACAATACCTGGAAGTAATACAGTTGGAATCGAGCTTCCAAATAACTCCAGAGAAAATGTTTATTTAAGTGAAATTTTAAATAATCCTGATTTTAAAAAACGAGAAATTAAATTACCAATTGCACTTGGAAAAAATATTTCAGGTAAACCAATCGTGGGTGACTTAGCGTCAATGCCACATCTTCTTATTGCTGGTACAACAGGATCAGGAAAATCTGTTTGCATTAATACCATAATATTATCTCTACTATATCGACATACACCAGATAGATGTAAGTTCATTTTAATAGATCCAAAAATGCTTGAACTTTCTGCTTATGAAGGAATTCCACATTTATTATGTCCAGTGATTACAGAAGCTAAAAAAGCAGCATCAGTACTTGGTTGGGTGGTTAAAGAAATGGAAAGTAGATACAGATTAATGACAAAAGAAGGTGTTAGAAATATTGATGGTTATAATACTAAACATAAACTGCCTATGCCATACATTGTGGTAGTGGTTGATGAAATGTCTGACCTGATGTTGGTTGCTGGTAAAGAAATTGAAAATTATATTCAAAAACTCTCTCAAATGGCGCGAGCAGCTGGAATTCATATTATAATGGCAACTCAAAGACCAAGTGTAGATGTAATTACTGGGACTATTAAGGCCAATTTTCCTACCAGAATATCTTTTCAAGTTACATCTAAAATAGATAGTAGAACAATTCTTGGAGAGCAAGGAGCAGAACAATTACTTGGCAAGGGAGATATGTTATATATGTCATCTGCTAATCGTATAGTAAGAATACATGCTCCATTTGTTTCTGATAATGAAATTGAAAAAATTAATACTTCACTCAGATCACAAGCAGAACCTGATTATGTAGATGAAATTTTAAACTTTGCAGATGAAAAGGAAATTGGAGATAGCAAGAGCCAAGGTGATAAGGATGAGCTTTATCAACAAGCATTAGAAATTATTCGATCTGAAGGTAAAGCTTCTACTTCATTTCTACAAAGAAAACTTCAAATTGGATATAATAGAGCTGCAAGAATTATTGATATGATGGAAGCAGATGGAATTGTCAGTAAGGCTAATCATGTAGGTAAAAGAGATGTTCTTTAATGTTTAAGTATTTTCTATTTCTATTTTTTTTCATTTTTATTACCAATACTAACGCAAATAACAAAACTCAAATTATAGAAAATTTAGAAAAAACTAAAAATTTAAGTTTTGAATTTGAACAAAATATTAATGGTAAAATAGAAAATGGAAACTGCATAATTGAGTATCCTAAAAAAATTTTTTGCAAATATTTAAAAAATAATAATAAAGTTTTAGTATCCAATGGTAAATCTTTAGTCATAAAAACTACAACAAGTTTTTATAGATATCCTTTGCAAAAAACTCCGTTAAATCTAATATTAGATAAAAAATTTTTAATTAGAAAAATTAATGATTTAAATGAAAAAATTATAGATCAGGCCTATATCAATTACACAATTACAGAAAACAATAATGAAATTAATATTTTTTTTGATAATAAAACATTTGATTTAATAGGGTGGCAAACTAAAGACATATACCAAAATCTAAGTATTACTCTACTTTCTTCAATCCAAATTAATCAGAAAATTTCTAATAATTTATTTAAACTACCTTTACAAAACTAAACTTTTATTATTTCGGTTTTAAAAATTTTCATACCTCTGTCAATATAGTTATTTAATGCATTTTTATGATCTAATGAACAAGTATGAACCCACACACGATTAATATTTTCTATAAAAGATTTTTTTATGGCTTTAGATAACAAATATGATCCTAATTTTTTATTTTGATATTCCTCCAATATTCCAAAATATGCAATCTCTACTTCTTTTTTTTCATGATGAAATATTAATTCAAAGAAACCTGCTAGATCATCTTTATGCTTGAACACATAAGTTTTAACCTTTTTACTTAAAATATAGTCTATCCATTGTTGCTCTGTCCAAATTAGTCTGTCTACCCAATTATGTTTCTTACCAATATTTTTATAAAAAAATTTATTTAATTGAAAATTTATAGGATCTAATAATTCCAAAGAGTAATCTTCTGAGAGAAGTTTTGATTCTTTTAAATCCTGCAATGAATTAATTTCTAGATAATTTCTTTTAACTTCTTGTATCACTCGACCATTCTACCTACATCTTCACCTCCAAATAGATGGAAATGTAAATGTAGGACTTCTTGGCCACCATGATCACTTATGTTAGCTAAGGTTCTATAACCTTTGCCTATTTCTGTTGAAATACCTAGCTTTTTAGCAACTTTATTTATTCCCTTTATCAACCCAACCATCTCATCTGGGGATGCATTTAAACTAAAATCATCAAGATCAATATACTTTCCTTTTGGAATCACTAAAGCATGAATTTTTTTTTGAGGATTTATGTCGTGAAATGAAAGAACAAAATCATCTTCGTAAATTTTATTACAAGGAATTTCACCTCTTAAAATTTTTGCAAAAATATTATTTTCATCATAAATCATTTTTTTCTTTTTTCTAATTCTAACATGACATCTTCAATTTTGACTTCATTGGCTTCTAAATACATTAATAAATGGTAAAAAACATCTGCCGCTTCATGAATTTTATTTGTATCTTCTTCAATTGCTTCTATTAACTCATCTACTTCTTCTAATACTTTTGATTTGCTTAAAGATTTATCTAAAAGTAATTTATTTGTATAAGAACCTTCAATGGGATTTTTTTTTCTTTCTCTTGCAAGCTTAATTAGGTTTTCTAAAGTATTCAGCATATTAAATTCTAACAGGAATTCCTTTTGAGTCCAAATATTCCTTAGCTTCTTTTACTGAGTGTTTTCCATAATGAAATATGGAAGCAGCTAAAACTGCACTAGCATTTCCTAATTTTATACCATCTGCTAAATGATCTAGATTACCGACCCCACCTGAAGCAATCACAGGTATATTAACTTTTAATGATATCTTAGACATCAAGTCAATATCATAACCAACCTGCGTTCCATCCCTATCCATAGATGTGACTAATAGTTCGCCTGCCCCACAATCTTCCATTTTTTTTGCAAATTCTATTGCATCAATGCCTGTATTATTTCTTCCACCATGCGTAAAAACTTCCCACTTATCCTCATTTTTTTTAGCGTCTATTGCAACAACAATACATTGAGATCCAAATTTTTTAGAACTTTCAATAATTACGTCAGGATTTTGTACAGCAGCAGTATTGATTGAAACTTTATCTGCTCCACAATTTAATAATTTATAAACATCATCAACACTTCTAACTCCACCACCAACTGTTAATGGAACAAAACATTTCTTGGATGTTCTTTCAACCACTTCATAAATTGTATCTCTATTTTCATTTGAAGCAGTAATATCCAAAAAACATATTTCATCTGCTCCACCATCACTGTAAATTTTAGCCTGTTCCACTGGATCGCCAGCATCTTTTAAATCAACGAAGTTAATGCCCTTCACTACACGGCCGTTCTTAACATCTAGACATGGTATTATTCTATTTTTAAGCATCTATTTCTCTTGCTAATTCATCTAGTTTAATATCACCATCATATATTGCTTTGCCAACAATTATGCCTTCAATATTCTTGTTTAAATTCTTTGCATTTTTAATATCGTCAATTGAAGAAACGCCTCCAGAAATAATCACTGGACAATTTGAAACATCAGCAACTTTGGCTGTTTCTTCAAAGTTAGGGCTTTGCTTCATTCCATCACGATTAATATCTGTATAAATTAACCTGCTTGCACCAAAATCATTAACTTCTTTTAGATAATCCAAAGTTAATTGATTTGAATTTTCTTTCCAACCGGAGACTGATAGATATCCATCTTTAGCATCCAAACCTAATGCAATTTTATTTGGAAATTTTTGGCAAGCTTCTTTTAAAAAGTTTTTATCTTTTATAGCGGCACTTCCTAAAATAACTTTTTCAACACCCACATTTGTGTATTTTTCAATACCATCAATAGTTCTAATGCCTCCTCCTACTTCAATCATTATATCAAATTTATGTACTATTTCTTGAATGATATCCAGATTGACTGTCTCTCCAGTTAAAGCTCCATCTAAATCAACTATGTGTAAATTTTTAAAACCATGATCTTTATATTTGCCCGCTTGATCAACTGGAGACATTTCATATTCGGTTTTGTTATCAAAGTCTCCTTTAACTAACCTTACACATTTTTTATCCTTAATATCTATCGCAGGAAATATTTTCATATCTATAGATTTATAAAATTATCAATCATTTTAAGTCCCATTTTATCACTCTTTTCAGGGTGAAATTGGGTTCCAAAAATATTTTCTTTTTCAACAGAGCATACAATATTTGATGAATAATCTGTTGTTGCAGAAATTACATGTTTGTCTTCAGGAATAAATTCATAGCTATGAACAAAATACATGTGGGAATTATTATCTATATTTTTAAAAATCTTACTTTCTTTAACAATATTAATTTCGTTCCAACCAATGTGTGGAAGTTTGAACTTATTATTTTGATTATCTATTTTTGAAACCTTTCCTGAAATCCAGCCTAAGCCTTTTGTCTCTTTTTCCTCATAGCCTATGTCTGCAAACATCTGCAAACCTACACAAATTCCAAGCAGTGGTTTTTTATCATCGATTGCAAATTCGTTTAAAGTATCAACCAAGCCATTTATACCATTTAAAGCGTCAACACAGCTCTTAAACGAGCCCTGGCCTGGCAATACCACTTTATCACTGGATTTAATCTTGTTTAAATCTGAGGTTACCTCGATATTAACTTTATCTTTGGCAACTTCTTCAAAGGAGTTAATAACAGAGCTTATGTTCCCAGAATTATAATCAACGATTGTGACATTCATTAAACTTATAATGAGCCTTTAGTCGACGGAATACTTTTTTTACTTCTTGGGTCCATCTCTAATGCCTCTCTTAATGATCTTGCTAAAGCTTTATAGCAAGACTCTATAATATGGTGACTATTGTCTCCATAAATATTTTCAACATGCATAGTTATGCCTGCAGATTGTGAAAATGCTTGGAACCATTCTTTAAATAGTTCAGTATCCATCTCTCCAAGCTTTTCTACTTTTAATTTTACTTTCCAAATTAAGTAAGGTCGGTTTGAAACATCTATTGCAACTCTTGTTAATGTTTCGTCCATTGGAATAACTCTGTGCGCATAACGTTTAATACCAATAAATTTATTTGCAGCTTTTTTTAAAGCTTCACCAATTGCAATCCCTGTATCTTCAGTTGTGTGGTGAAGATCGATGTGAGTGTCACCTTTTGCTTTTACTTTTAAATCAATAAGTGAATGTTTTGATAATTGTTCAAGCATGTGATCTAAGAATCCAATTCCAGTATCAATTTTATACTGACCCTTGCCATCAATATTTACTTCAACACTGATGCTGGTTTCTTTCGTTTTCCTGGATACTTTACCTTTTCTAGCCATATATTTTAGAGGTATACATGCATAATCTAACTATATCAATATCAGCAATCGACACTTGAAGAATAACAAATAGTTACCATTTATCAATTATGACAACAATTGTGCTAGTAAGAAAAAATAATGAAGTGGTAGTGGCTGGAGATGGCCAAGTCAGTATGGGAAATACTGTTGTAAAAAGTACAGCCTCAAAAATTAGAAGAATTGAAAAACGTGATGTGGTTGCAGGATTTGCGGGATCAACCGCAGATGCTTTAACTTTATTTGAAAGATTGGAAGCTAAGATTGAAAAACATGCAGGGAACCTATCAAGGGCCGCTGTTGAATTAGCAAAAGATTGGCGAACCGATAAATATCTAAGAAGATTAGAAGCACTAATGGCTATTGGTGATAAAGAGCATAGTTATATTATTTCTGGAACTGGAGATGTTTTAGAGCCAGAAGGCGATGTTATAGGAATAGGTTCTGGTGGAAACTATGCTCTAGCTGCAGGAAAAGTTTTAATGGAAACAGATATGAGTGCTGAAGAAGTTGCAAAAAAAGCAATCAAAGTTGCATCTGAAATTTGTGTATTTACAAATGATAATATTAAGGTTTTAAAAATATAATGGAAAATTCAAACGTAACTCCTCTAGTTCCAAAAGAGAAAAATACTAAAGAAGAAACTTCTTTGGTGAGTTCTCTTTCTCCAAGAGAAATAGTTTCTGAATTAGATAGATTTGTCGTTGGACAAAATAAAGCTAAAAAAGCTGTTGCTGTTGCATTAAGAAATAGATGGCGAAGACAAGCCCTTAAAGGTGAGATGAAGAATGAAGTTTTGCCAAAAAATATTTTAATGATAGGTCCAACCGGTGTTGGGAAAACTGAAATTTCTAGAAGACTATCAAAGCTTGCTGAAGCACCATTTGTTAAAGTTGAAGCCACCAGATTTACTGAGGTTGGTTATGTTGGAAGAGATGTGGAGCAAATAGTTAGAGATTTAGTAGAGATTGCAATCTCAATGGAAAAAGTAAAAATGAGAAAAGAAGTTCATGCTCAAGCTCAAAAATTAGCAGAGGAAAAAGTTTTAGATGCATTAGTTGGAAAAAAAGCAAGTCTTGCAACAAGAGAAAGTTTTAGAAAAAGACTTAGAAATGGTGACTTAGATGATAACGAAATAGAAATTGCAGTTAGCGATACTGGATCAAATAATACTTCTTTTGAAATTCCAGGAATGCCAGGAGCAAATGTAGGCATGATAAATATTGGTGAAATGATTGGAAAATCAATGGGCAATAAAGAGAAAAAAAAGAATATGACTGTAAAGGAATCTCATGAAATTTTAATAAACGATGAGTCTGATAAATTAATTGAACAAGATAAAATTGTTAAAGCAGCAAAACTGTCAACTGAAAATAATGGAATAGTATTTTTAGATGAAATTGATAAAATTTCTGCAAGAACAGATCGAGTAGGAGGAGATGTTTCTCGTGAAGGTGTACAAAGAGATTTGCTTCCCTTAATAGAAGGTACTACTGTTAATACTAAACATGGTCCAATCAAAACAGATCACATTTTATTTATCGCATCTGGAGCGTTTCAGCTTGCAAAGCCATCTGATCTGCTTCCAGAACTTCAAGGAAGACTACCAATAAGAGTCGAGCTAGAAGCATTGACTAGTGATGATTTTAAGAGAATTTTGAGAGAGCCTGACTTTAGTTTAATTAAACAATATGTGGCTCTTTTAAAAACTGAGAATGTAGAACTTGAATTTTCAGATGATGGAATTGATACTATTGCAAATGTAGCTTCCGAAGTTAATGCTACTGTTGAAAATATTGGTGCCAGAAGGTTGCACACAATAATTGAAAAAATTTTAGATGAAATTAGTTTTACAGCAACGGATCGCTCTGGTGAAAAAATCATCATCAATAAAGAATATATTAATAAAAATTTAGATAATTTAGTTAAAGATACAGATCTTTCAAAATTTATTTTATAGCTTATTTTTTTTTAAAAAAATATAAAAAGCTCCACCACCCCCATCTTCAATTTTTGCATCTTTCATCTCATAAATAATTTTCATTAAATTTTTATTATTTGAAATAAATTCAGGAACAGAATATTTTAAAATACTTAAATCTTTTGAGACATAGGGGTCCTTTTCATTTTGAGAATGAATTCCTTTTCCAGTCACAACTATTAGTTTGTTTATTTTTTCTTGATAAGATTTGATAATAAAATTTTCAATAGATTTATTAGCTTGCTCAAGAGTATATCCGTGTAAATCTATTGATCTTATTTTTAAGGGTATTTTTTTATCTAATTTGATGTCTTTGTTGGGTAATTTTTCATTTTTTGAGAGAAAATTTTCCCAATCTTTTTTATCTTTTTCTGAAATATTATCAGTCAATTAGGTTAAAGTATTAACTAGTTGCCAGTTAGGATTGGCTGAAGTTATGTCTCTTGAAAATACCCATGTGTCATAGATTTTTTTTATCTTTTCTGGATCACCTGATATAATTTTTTTATCTTTATCTTTAATACACGTTATCACCTCAGCTATAAAATCTACTGTAACATTTAAAATTTTATCTATTTTTTTGTGCTCTTTAATAATTACAGAATTAATACCTATAAAAGTTATTTCTGCATAATGTCCTCTTTGGTTTCTTTCTTTTAACGCGTCATTGAATTGATTATAGATTTCTTTATTTAATAAAGGTTTGCTTGTTGTTAACTTGTTATCATTGTCACTGAAATCTGTAATAATAGTTTCATAAGCAATTTTTGCGCCATTTAAAAATTCTTTTTGAGCATTTTCATCAAAAGTCTCTTGTTTTGGGGCTTGTTTAGCAACAGCTTCTTTTAAAATTTTATCAAATTGTGGGGGTGCTTTTCCATCAAATCCAGTTCTTTTACCAAGAATTCCTCTTAATCTTAAAAAGATAAATCCAGCGATCATTGCTAAAAGAATTATATCAATGTACTCAAAACTGTAGTTCATTACCTTATAGTAATTACTATGTTGATTAATTTCAACTGGCAATTTAGATTACAGACAAATGAACTCAATTTTATTATCAATAATATTAATACCAGTTATTGAAATTTATCTTTTTATTAAAATTGGATCTCAAATAGGTGCAATTACTACAATTTTACTCATATTTACTACAGCTATAGTTGGCATCTACTATGCTAAATATGAGGGTTTAAATACTCTTAAAGCTGGATTTTCACAACTAAGTAAAAATGAAGCTCCAACTTACGAGATGATGTCAGGAGCAGCCATCGCTTTTGCAGCTTTATTGTTAATTATCCCAGGGTTTGCAACAGATATTTTTGGATTTTTATTAATTTTTCCAATTAGTAGAAAATTTATTTTTGGTAAATTTGTAAAAAAATTTAATCATAAAAAAGAAAAAAATAATTTTATAGATGGAGACTTTGAAGATATAGAAGATGATAATGACAAAAAATTATAAAATTTTAGCAAAATTCATTAAAGATATGTCTAGCGAAACACCTGATGCAGAAACTTTTATTTTTGTTAAAGATAACATATCAAAGTATCATCTGAATATAGATATTAAGTCTAAAGCGTTAAAAAATAAAATGATTGAGATAAATACTATATTTAAGTTTGAAGACAAAGAAAAGAACCAAAAAAAATCTTACTTTGAAATAAATTTTGCAACAATTGTTAAAATTGATGATGAGGTTAAAGAAAAAAAGGAACTAGAGAAAATCATATTATGTGATGCTCAAGTTGAAATTTATTCAGATCTAGAAAAATCTTTTTTAGATCTTGTTCATAATTCTGGGTATCCTGGAGTTAAATTTGAAAAGAAAATAGATTTTGTAAACCTTTACAATCAAAGATTTAATTAAAAATAATTTTTTTTTAAATGATTTTTTAAATACTCTTTGTGATTTAATGTCTCTTTTTCACTGGGTTTTATCACTTTCTTAAAATATGAAACTTTCATATTATTTTTGTCTTTAGTGTCCGTGTCTTGATTTTGAAAGTTTAGTGTTGGTTCTTTTTGGTCTATTAAATTAATATAAACTTTCGCCAATAAATCACAGTCAATTAGTGCGGTGTGCTGCGTTCTATTTGAATTGTCTATTCTATATCTTTTACATAATGCATCTAAACTCACAGGAGATCCTGGGAACTTATCTCTAGCTAAAATCAATGTATCTATTACTTCATTATTTATCTTTTTTTTTCCAAATATAGACAGTTCATTATTTAAGTGACCTAAATCAAATTCAGCATTATGGATTATTAATCTTTTATCTTTAATAAATTCCAAAAATTTATCCCCAATTTCACTAAATTTTATTTGTTTGGCTAAAAATTCATCTGTATATCCATGAACTTCCAAAGCTTTTTCCGATACTTTACGCTCTGGATTTAAATAACAATGAAATCTATTTTTAGTTGGAATTAGATTTTCTAACTCTATGCAGCCAATTTCAACAATTCTGTGACCCTCCCTTATTGATATGCCTGTTGTTTCTGTATCTAATACTACTTCTCTCATTTTATACGATTTCTTTTAAAATATTTTTTATACCCTCTCTAACAGATTTTTTTGTAAAATCATTTTTAATAATAAATTTAGACTTTTTTTTTTTATAACTAGTAGACAGTTGAATTTCTTTAAATTTTTTTAAAAGTTTTTGATTAAAATTTTTTCTCTTTTTTAATTTTTTTAAAGTATCAGATTTTTTAGACTCTACAAAAATAAGTATATCTTTCTTACTATTAATTTTATTTTCTAATAATAAAGGAATATCAAGAATAACGATTTTTGCTTTATTGTGTTTTTTCAAAAATATATTCATTTTTTTTCTTATTTCTGAATGAACAATTTTAATAATTTTTGTTAAATTATTTTTTTGAGCTAAAATTGCGTTTGAAATTTCTTTTTTTTCTACAGGAAATGTGTGAATATATTTGGGTAAAATCTTTTTTAATTTATTAAATATTTTTTTATCTTTTTTGTATAGTTTGGCAACTTCACTATCTGCGTTAAAAACTGGATAGCCAAAATTTTGCGCAACATAACTTTTACCAGACCCAATATCTCCTAAAATTCCAATTTTAATCATATATCCAAAAGTTTCAAAACATCATCATTAATTTCTGGTTTAACTTTGTGCCAAATATTAAAAGCTAAATGAGCTTGATAAACAAACATTAATTTACCGTTTTCTGTCTTGTGCCCCAACTCTTTTCCCATTTTTAAAAAATTTGTTTCTTTGGGGTTATAAATAACATCGTAAAAAAATTTATTTTTGCCCACAGAAGAAAAATCAAGGTTCATATCATCTTCTTTTTTTAAACCTAAACTTGTTGCATTAATAATTATATCAAAGTTAGGGATTTTTCCCCACTCAATTATATTTAAATTATTAAATAAATTTTTTAAATTTTCTGCTTTTTCTTTTGTTCTATTGCTAATAAAAATTTTTGAAACTTTCATTTTATTTAAAGCATAAATTATTGATGGAACCACACCTCCTGCTCCTAATATGAAAACCTTTTTATTAAATAAATCAAATTTTGATCTTTTAATGCTTAACTCAAAACCATTAATATCCGTATTATGTCCAACTATTTTGTCATCCTCTAAATAAATGGTATTAACTGATTGGGTATTTTCTGACTCTGTTGTCAGTTTATCCAAATAAGGAATAACCGCTTTCTTAAAAGGGACTGTAACATTAATTCCATGAATTTTTTTTTCTTTAACTTTCAAAATTAAATTTTTTAGATCATGCTCTTCTAATTTTTCTTTTTCATATATTGCATCAATATCATTATTTTTAATCCAATAACTGTGCAATTTTGGTGATAAGGAGTGTTCAATTGGATTTCCAATAACTAAATATTTTTTCATTGGGTAATTTCTAGATATTCTTTAATCTTTTTGACTGGTAGGCCCATGATAGTGTCCTCGTCCCCCTCGATATTTAAGAATAAATTTCGCCCCTCACCTTCTATTTGATATACATTATATGAATATAGCGCCTCATCACTTATTTTAGATAAATATATTTTTAAATCTTCCTCTGAAAAATTTTTCATAGTTAATGATGCTTTGTCGGTATAATTCCAAATCATTGAACCATTCTTTGAAATGCAAACAGAACTTATAAGGTGGTGTTTTTTACCATTGAGTTTTTTTAAAATCACTAAAGCTTCTTCTCTATTTTCAGGTTTTGATATCAATTCACCCTCTAAATCTATTACACTATCTGCACCTAAAACCATTTGATTTTCTTGGACTAAACTAACTTTATTAGCCTTAAGTTCTGCTAGATTTTTTGAAATAATTTCTGGCTTAGCTTTTTCTTTAATAAGACCTTTTTTAACAGGATCTTCATCAACATTTGAGGGTTTGACCTCATTGGGTATTTTGTTTTTATCTAAAATTTCTTTTCTAACTCTGCTTTTAGATGCAAGAATAATTTTATTTAACATTATTTAAATATATTTCATGTATTTTAATTATTGAAGCAGCTGTCTCCTCAACTGATTTTCTTGTAACATCGATTGAAGGCCACTTATATTTTTGAAACGTTTTTTTAGCTTCTATAATTTCATTTTTAATATTATCTAAACTTACATATTTTTTATTTTCAGTTTCTCTTAATGAGTTCATCCTATTTTTTCTTATGTCAGCCAACCTTTCAGGCTCCGTATTTAAACCAATAACACAGGTTAATTGTGGGTTGTCCTTGAGTTTCTTTGGTAGGGAATTTTCGTTTATAAGTGGAATATTTGAAGTTTTAAAACCTTTGTTAGCAAGATAGATTGAAGTAGGGGTTTTGCTTGTTCTACTAACTCCAATTAAAACAATATCTGATTTTTCAATTTCTTCTGTCAAATTTCCATCATCATGATTCATTGTAAATTGTATTGCTTCTATTCTTTCGTAATATTCTTCATTAAGAGCATGTTGTCCACTTGGCTCATGGGATGCTTGTTGATTAAGAATTTTAGAGAAATTTAGAATTAAATTTCCAAGAACTCCAAAACAAGGAATTTTTTTTTTAACACTTACGTTTGCCAAGTATTTGGCTAAGTTATTATCAACTATTGTATAAAGGATTACTGAATTTTCTTTTTTTTTTGCATCATCTAAAATTTTTAAAATTTGATTCTCGGTTCTTGTAAAAGAATACGGTTTTACTTCATACTCAATATTTTTAAATTGCGCTTTTAAAGCTAAAAAAATTCTATCTAGAGTCTCACCCGTAGAATCTGAAATAAGATAAATTTGATATGTATTACTCATGAATAAATTGTTAATAAATTTGTATTATTTTAATTGAATTACTCAAATTAAATATCGATTAATTATTGTTGTAAAATAAGGGTTTTGTTAACATTAATAAACAAATGTAGAAAATTATACATTATATTTAATAAAAGATTAAAAAGAGCCAATTTAAACAATTTTATTAATTCAAAAATGTTATTAAGTTGTTAATAAAATGTTAATAAAAACTTATCATCATTATTCACATTACATAATACTAATACAATAACTATATATATTATTTTAATATGACACCTCTTCATCAAGTAATAATAAATAAAAATACTAAAATTAATCCAATTTGGATAATGAGACAAGCAGGTAGATATTTACCTGAATTTAGAGAAATTAGAAAACTAAATCCTAATTTTATAAAATTATGTTTAAATGAAATTTTATCATCAGAGATCACCTTACAACCTTTAAAAAGATTTGATTTGGACGCAGCAGTAATATTTTCAGATATTTTAATGTTGCCATATGGTTTAAATCAAAAAGTAGAATTCAAAAAAAACTTTGGACCTATACTTAGTGAGATTAATATTAATGAGATGGCTTTAATAGATGAAATAGATTTTGTGGAAAAGATTTACCCAGTTTACAAAGCAATTAAAAAAGTAAGCGCAGATAATCTTATGAAAAATAAAAGTACCATAGGATTCGTTGGTGCTCCTTGGACATTATTAGTTTATATGATTAATCAACAATCCCCTAAAAAAAATTTAAAACAAGATTTTTTTAAAGATAATGCTTTAATTAAAAATATCTTATCAGTTTTAGAAAAATTTCTAAAAGTACATATTAAAAATCAAATCGAACATGGAGCCAATGTAATACAAATCTTTGATAGTTGGGCAGGACTACTGGAAGAAAAAGATTTACCTAATTATATTTATTCCCCAACACTTAGTTTAGTTAACTATGTAAAATCTTTAAAAATTCCTGTTATTTGTTTTCCAAGAGAAATTAAAAATTACAAAGAATACTGTGAGGTTGTAAAACCTGACGCAGTAAGTATTGATTATAATATAGATCCTAAAGAAGTATTAAAAGACATACAAATTCCAATTCAAGGCGGGTTAGATCCAAAAATTTTACTTACAGACAAAGAAACGCTAAAAAAGGAAGCAATTAAGTACTTGGATATTTTTAAAGATCATCCTTATATTTTTAATTTGGGGCACGGCATTCTACCCGAAACCAACCCAGAGATGGTTGAATGTTTGGTAAGCACAGTGAAAAATTATTGATGAAGAAAGCTATAATTCTTTTTAACTTAGGCGGGCCTGATAGTTTAGAAAATGTAGAATCTTTTTTATTTAATTTATTTAATGATCCTGCAATACTTAATTTACCTGGTTTTTTACGGTTTCCACTTGCTAAATTAATTTCTAAAAGAAGGGCTCCAACTGCTAAAAAAATTTATCAAGAGCTTGGCGGTTCATCACCAATTTTAAAGCTAACAGAAGAACAATCAAAAGCCCTTGAGGCAAAACTTAATAATGACGATGATAATTCAGAATATAAGTCATTTGTTGTTATGAGATGTTGGCATCCAAGAGCAGAAACTGTAATTAAAGATGTTAAAAATTATAATCCAGATGAGATTATTTTAATGCCCCTTTACCCACAATATTCTGCGGCGACCTCAGGATCTTCCATTAAAGAATGGAAAGATATTTGTAAAAAAAACAATTTTAAAACAAAGACAAGTACAATTTGCTGTTATCCAACAGATGACAATTTTATTTTGGCTCACAAAAATGAAATATTAAAAAAGATTAATAATTTAGAAAACTATAAATTAATTTTTTCTGCACACGGACTACCTGAAAAAAATATAAAAAATGGTGATCCGTATCAATGGCAAGTAGAACAGTCGGTTAATAAAATTATTAAGGCATTGAATATAAATAATTTAGATTGGATTTTAAGTTATCAAAGTCGTGTAGGACCATTAAGGTGGATTGGTCCATCAACAGAAGATGTAATTGTTGAAAATTCAAAATTGGAAAAACATATTGTTTTAGTGCCTATTGCTTTTGTTTCTGAGCATTCTGAAACTTTAGTTGAGCTAGACATAGAATATAAAGAATTGGCTGATAAAAATGGGTGTAAGAATTATACAAGAGTTCCCGCTCTCGGCACTAATGAAAATTTTATTAAAGCGATGTCTGAACTAATCATTAAAAAAGAAGAATATAATTTTAACAATAAACTTTATCCGCCTAAAGTTCGATGCCCGAATAATTTTAAAAAATGTCCATGTTTAAATTATGAATAGTTATTTATTATTTAAAAGTTTGCACTTAATTGCAGTTGTTTCTTGGATGGCGGGACTTTTATATTTGCCAAGAATTTTTGTTTACCATGTCGAAAACAATGAAAAAAAACAAGCTACAGAAATTTTTGAAGTTATGGAAAAAAGATTATATTTTTATATTATGAGACCAGCTATGATATTAACTTGGTTGTTTGGTATCATTTTAGTTTATTTAAATGGAGTAGAAATTTTTTCTCAACTATGGATGCAGTTAAAATTTGTATTGGTAATTTTATTATCAATTTTTCATGAATATTTAGGAAGGTGTATTTTTTCATTAAAAAATAACACCAATTTAAGATCGGCAAAATACTTTAGAATAATAAATGAAATACCAACAATAATTCTCATAATAGTGATATTTGTTGCTATTTTTAAACCAATCTAGGGTTGAAATAACATTAAGAGTATATATATTATCTTTATCTATTTAGTCCTTATCAAATTATAAATCATGAATATCCAAGAATTAAAATTAAAATCGTCTGAACAACTTATTACTCAAGCTGAAGAGCTTGGAATTGAGAATGCTAGCACCTTAAGAAAACAAGAAATTCTTTTTGCTATTTTAAAAAAAGTTGCTGAAAAAGAGGAAATTACTGGAGCGGGTGTTTTACAATTACTACAAGACGGCTTTGGTTTCCTAAGAGCAATGGAGTCAAATTATTTACCAGGACCAGATGATATTTATGTTAGCCCAAGTCAGATTAGAAAATTTGGTTTAAGAACTGGTGATACAGTTGAGGGACCCGTTAGAGCACCCAAAGAAGGTGAAAGATATTTCGCATTACTTCAAGTTAGTAAAATTAATTTTGAAGAGCCAGAAAAATCAAGACATAAAATTGCATTTGAAAACCTTACGCCACTATATCCAGATAAACAATTAGTGATGGAAGTTGAAACCACTAAAGTAGAAAAGAAACCAGATTTAACCCCAAGACTTATAGATTTAGTCAGCCCGATTGGTAAAGGGCAAAGATCAATTATCATTTCACCACCAAAAGCTGGTAAAACAATGATCTTACAGAGTATTGCAAACTCTATCGCAAAAAATTATCCAGAATGTTACCTAATAGTTTTATTGATTGATGAGCGACCTGAAGAAGTAACTGATATGCAAAGGTCTGTAAAAGGAGAAGTTATTAGTTCAACATTTGATGAGCCCGCACAAAGACACGTAGCTGTTGCTGAAATGGTGATTGAAAAAGCTAAAAGATTAACAGAAAATAAAAAAGACGTAGTTATATTGTTAGATTCGATAACAAGATTGGGAAGAGCTTATAATGCTGTAATTCCAAGTTCAGGAAAAGTTTTAACGGGTGGTGTTGATGCTAATGCACTCCAAAGACCAAAAAGATTTTTTGGTGCAGCAAGAAATATTGAAGAAGGTGGATCCTTAACAATTATTTCAACTGCTTTAATTGATACTGGTAGCAGAATGGATGAAGTAATTTTCGAAGAATTTAAAGGAACAGGAAATAGCGAAACAGTTTTGGATAGAAAAATTGCAGATAAAAGAATTTACCCAGCAATCGATATTACAAAATCAGGAACCAGAAGAGAAGAACTGCTGTTTGATAAAAATGATCTTCAAAAGATGAATGTTTTAAGAAGAATAATTGCTCCAATGGGAACAATGGATGCTATAGAATTTATTAGTTCAAAACTAAAAGACACAAAAAATAACGCTGAATTTTTCAACTCAATGAATAAACCAGCTTAAATTTCAAATTAAAGTCATGAACTTTCATGAAAAAGTAAAAACACTTCAAGACTATTTTACAGCAGGGAAATTTAAAAGAGTAATTGAAGGTTGTGAAGTATTAAATAAAAAATTTCCAAACAATTCATTTATTTTAAATTTATCTGGGATGGCATATCAAAGACTTGATAAAGATCATAAAGCAATCAATTTTTTTGAGTTAGCCTTAAAAGCTGATAATACTAATATTTCAGCAATGAATAACCTAGCTAATTCTTTAAAAAATACAGAACAATATTTTAAAGCAGAACAAATTTATAAAAAAATTATAAAAATAAATCCAAGCTATATCAATGCTTATAACAATTATGGTAATTTAAAATCTGCTATAAATGATATTGAGAATGCTATAAAATTATATAATCAAGGACTAAATATTGCGAAAGAAAAAAATATCAATCCTTTAGTTTTTTTAAATCATTTAGCAGTAGCATTTCAAAGTTTAAATAAAGTAACAGAGACAATTGAGGCCGTTAACAAAATTTTAGAAATAGACCCAAAGAATGCCAATGCGCACCAAATTCTAAGCTCAATTTACAAGTATTCTTTAACAAACGAAGAAACAATGATCCATATATCTAAAATGAAAAAAATTTTATCAGAAAATAATTTTGAAGACGATCCAGAAGGAATAATTTCTTTTGCACTTGGTAAAGCATATGACGATTTAAAAGATCCAGAAATGGCCATAAAATTTCTTTCCTTAGGTAATAAATTTATGAAAAAAAAAAGAAAGTCAAATATTACTGAAGAAATTAATATCATAAATAATATGAAAAACATATTCGAAGATATTGATTTAAGCATAAAACACAAAAGTTTTTTAAACAAAAAAATTATTTTTATTTGTGGAATGCCAAGGTCTGGCACAACTTTAGTTGAACAAATTATTTCATCCCATAAAAAAGTTTATGGAGCAGGCGAACTTCCATTTTTATCTAGTGTTGTTCATAATAATTTTTTTAACGAGAACAAACTGGATAAACAAAAAATTGCCAAGCTTCAGAACTCCCCAAAAAATTTAATTAATGATCAGTATTTCGAAAACATTTCTTTATTTAATATTGATGAACATGAATTAACAGATAAAGCTCCATTAAATTTTAAATGGATTGGTTTTATTAAGGTTTTTTTCCCTAATAGTAAAATTATTCATTGTAAAAGAGATCCAAAAGATAATTGTCTATCAATATATAAAAATAACTTTTCATCACCTAAAATGAATTGGGCGTTTGATCAGAAAGACATCTCTAATTATTATAATAATTATAGTTTTTTAATGAAATTCTGGCATTCAAAAATACCAGAATTTATTCATACCGTTGAATATGAAAAAATTGTATCTGATAAAAAAAATGAAATAGAAAAATTACTAGAGTTTTGTGAACTAGAATGGGATGATAATTGTTTTAATCATCACAAAAACACTAAAACACCAATTAAAACAGTTAGTATATCTCAAGCCCGCCAACCAGTTTATAGTTCATCAGTACATTCTAGTGATAAGTACAAAGATCATCTAAAGGAAATGTTTGAAAATTTAATTTAAGTTTGGTCTTAGTTAACTTATAGTTAAATTATAATGACAATTTATTCTCTATCAAGTGGACCAGGGATTTCTGGTATTGCAATAATCAGAGTTTCGGGACAAGAGACATCAAAAATCTTAGAGCTATTAACCAAAAAAAATTTACCGAAACCACGAGTAGCAACATTAAGAAAGATCAATAAAATCAACACTTCTGAACTAATTGATGAGGGCATAATATTGTGGTTTCCTGGGCCTGAGAGCTACACAGGTGAAGATATGGCTGAAATACAGGTACACGGAAGCAAGGCTGTAATAGACGCTATACACTCTTCTATTTCCACAGTTGAAAATTGTCGCTTAGCAGAACCAGGTGAGTTTACAAAGCTTGCATTTCAAAATGGAAAAATAAATTTACTTAAAGCAGAAAGTATAGCTGATTTAATTTCTGCTGAAACTGAAATTCAAAGAAAACAAGCAATCAAAATTATGAAAGGAAGATCTGCTGATCAGTTTAATTTT
>Ga0233427_10001230_pt1 | contig 28544 bp, 27 predicted proteins | sample SI_118_April2016_5_FD_179885 | JGI IMG/M metagenome (GOLD analysis project Ga0233427, IMG submission 179885) | Seawater microbial communities from Saanich Inlet, British Columbia, Canada - SI_118_April2016_100_MG | ecosystem: Environmental > Aquatic > Marine > Inlet | place: Canada: British...
AAAGATATATATGTTTTTCTCAAGTCTTGATAAAGCCAAGTCTGCAGCATAAGTGGGCTTAATAATGCTTCGTAGCGCTTTTTCAATATCCTTATTGTGAGTCATTTTTTCTCTTAATTCTCCATCACTTCCTTTGTCTTCAAAGTCACTATAAGAATGGGAAACATAGTCGATACTTCCTAAATCATAACTTTCAATAATAGGTGTGATATCTATTGAGTCATGCTTTATTCTTGTAACTCTCTCAGTACTAATAGCAAATATTTTTTTTTGTGATGTATCTAAAACACAGATTGCACTGTCATGTCCACAATATTTAGTGCCCATTATTTTCATTTTTTTGATTCTATTATTTGAAGAAATGTATTTGCATATGTAACAACATCACTAATACTATAATTTACTATTCCATAACTGCTTTTAGCAAAAATAGTTTTACTTAATGATGAAGTTGGCGACCACAATCGATAACTATCTTTATTATTTTCATGAATTGATATAGTGGGAATATCAAAACAACCTGCAATATGAACAATCGAGGTGTCAGGAGAAATAACCATATCTAGCTTTTGAATAAGAGCTGCAGCATCATTAATGGTTGTAGTTGGATATGAACAAGTCACATATTCAAGCCTTAGCTTTGAGACAAAGTCTTTTTTTTCAAAAAACTGATTTGGAGCTGCAAGTATAATGATTTGTATTTTACTAGAAATATTTTTCAGGCCAAAACATATCTCTTCAAGTTCTCTATTACTTATGCTTTTCTCTGGGAAAGAGCCGTGCACATTTATGCCAATTTTTATTTTATTAACAAAATTATTGACAAACTTAGATGCCTTTTCAATCTCAACTTGACTAAGAAAGAAATCATATTTCGTAGAATTTGGCTTGAAGTCAAAAAAAGACAATGTATCTAGCCAAATTTGCCCAAAGTGGCTATCTTTATCTTTATCTGTAAAGTAGTCATATAATTTTATTTCACTTCCTTTAACTCCATATCTTCCATCTTTATGAATAGATATAATTTTTTTTGGATTGATTATTTTTAATCTAACAATTGCATGGGGAATAACTGAATGCTCCAATTCAATACATACATCAAAGTGTTTTTTTCTCAATCTAAATAAAGTAGGCAAATCTCTGATTATTCTATTTTTATAATTAGTATAAATTTTGTCAACATATGGATTATATCTAATCACATCTTTATTGGTTTCGCTTGCCAATACAGAAATACTTATTCCTGGAAAAGCCTCCTTTAATTCTCTAAATATTGGAGTAGTGACAACCATATCACCAATTCTATCGTACTTAAGAATCAAAACACTTTTTGATTTTTTTATATCAAAATTTACCTTTTTTTTGTTTGTTAGGAGCCTTAAAAGAAATGCCTTAAATTTTTTATTTTTCATCTTATTAATCTTTAAATCTTCACAAACTTATAGTTTAATCAATTCAATACTTTTATTAATTATTGATGTTATATTTAAATTATTTAGACTATCAAAATAATCTGAAAAGATTACTTGGCTGCATTTAGATTTTGGATGCCAGGCATCAAAAGTTTCCATATCGTTGGCATAAATAGCCAATAAGGGAACTTCTAGAGCGCATGCAATGTGAACTAATGATGTATCCGGAGTTATTAATAAATTAACATTATCTATCAAAGCACCTACATCCATAATTGATATAGTAGGATATGATGCAACTACATAGGTAGAATTCTCTTCATTAATAAATTGATTTATAAATGCAATATCTTTGGGCTCATGAAGTAATATGATTGTTAGATTATCACTGATTTGTCTAAGACCTACTAAAATTTTTTCAACATCACTATCTAAAAATCTTCTAGTATTGCTTGAACCTGCAAGGTTTAAGGCTATAGTCTTTTGATTATCAAACTTTGAAAAGAAAAGTTTTGCTCTAGCTCTATGTTTTCCAGAATAAAAAAAATCATAACTTTTATCAGTTACTTTGATATTGATTAATCTTAATATATCTAGAGAAGTATCGCTTTGATGATTTAAATTTTCATTAGTATAATAATCATAAGGCAGAACGTCTTGAGGCTTAAGGCCATATCGCCCCTCTCTTTTACTGACAGAAAGAATACATTGTGGACTTATTATTTTGAGCATTAATATAACTCTAGTTACAACTTTTGCCTCTAATTCTATAGCATAGTGAAAATTAATTGATCTTAGATTCAGCAATAGAGGAAATAATTTACTCCATTTATTTTCATACAAAAAAACCTTATCAATGTATGGGTTCTGCTTAGCAATATCTATATTTTTTTTGCTAGCTATAACTTGTATACTTGGATTTTGATATCCAGACTTTATTTCTCTTATCAATGAACTAAATACAATCATATCTCCTATGCTCTGGTGCATGAGTAGAATGAATTTTGGTGACTGGATCTGAGGAACTGGCCTAGTTTTTCTTTTGCTTATAAACTTTAAAAACCTGCCCTTTATAGAAATAATAGGATTCATAAAAAATTATCTATCCCATTTTTGCACCATTTCAAATTATAATTTTTAGTGTTATTTAAGATTTCATCATTAAAAAATAACGACTTTTTACTGCTTTCTTGATGCCAAAGATGATATTGAATTGCATTAAATTTTAGATTTATTCTCTTAATTCCAGTATTTAATAATCTAGAAGCAAATTCACTATCTTCTCTTCCCCAGCCTATAAAATCATTATTAAAGCCATTAATGCGAATACAATCCATTTTATAAAAAGCTAAATTACATGTTTTGATTCCTCTAATGTTAAAGCCCTCACTTGAAAAAAGACTTGATAAGATATTGGAATGAATAGCATTTTTTCTATTTTTTAGCCCTGATGAAAAAAAGCTAATAAAAACTTCTCTTTTCTTTAAAATTAATTTTGTTTGAAGCTCAGATAGTAAAACTCTGGAACCTTGAATAAAAAACCCTGGCTTTGCATTTCTATTATGATCTTTAATAAATTCGTCTTGAAGAATCATGTCTCCATCTATCAAAATTATGTAATCACCATTAGCTTTTGCAATAGCTTTGTTTCTGGATCTTGAAGCCCTAAAGCCCTTATCTCTTTGAAAAGAATGAATAATCTTGAAACTTAATTTATTTCTACAATCTTCCAGAACTCTTTGAGTTCTTTCATCACTACCATCATCTGCAACTATAACTTCAAATGGCTTCATTACTTGGTTTTCAATACTTTTAAGAACCAAAGATAATGCATCTGGACGATTATAGGTAGTAACAATTAGACTAATTAGCATTTACTTAATTAATACAATAAATAATTGGGTAACATTTAACCATATATTACTGTTATAGTAGAATTTATGAAAATTTCAGCTTATATTATTGCTTATAATGAGGCCGATAAAATTATGGATTGTATTAATAGTGTCCAATGGGCTGATGAAATTATTTTGGCAGATTCTCATAGTGATGATGGAACGACGGAAATTGCTGAAAGTCTAGGGGCTAAAGTTATTCATATTCCTTTTGAAGGTTATGGAGACTTAAGAAATCAGGCTATTTCTCATTGTTCCTATGATTGGATTTTAAGTATTGATTCTGATGAAAGATGCACAGAAAAAGTTAGGGATGAAATATTAACATTAATAATTGATGCTCCTCTTGATATCTATCACATTCCTAGGAAGAATTTTTTTATGGGAAGATGGATTAATCATTCAGGCTGGTACCCAAATTTCAGGCAACCTCAGTTATTCAAATCTGGAAAAATGCAATATACAAATGAGCCTGTGCATGAGGGCTATATATCTAAAAGTAATAAAGAAATTGGATCATTAAATAACTTTATTTGGCAATTCCCTTTTAAAGATACTGAAGAGATTATCTATAAAGCAAATAGATACTCCACTTTAGGAGTACAAAAACTTGAAAAAAAAGGAATTAGAGGAAGTGTTTCTAAAGCCTTTTTTCATGGCTTATGGTCATTTATAAAGCACTATTTCTTTAAACTTGGTTTTTTGGATGGAGGTGCTGGATTAGTTATTGCTTTCGGAAATTTTGAAGGTACTTTTTACAGATATCTAAAATTAGCTGAAAAACAATCAAATTGGATTACACCAAAAACGAAACCTGTTATTAGAAATAAATCTTAATGATTACACCGATTATACTTGCTGGAGGGAGTGGAACAAGGCTATGGCCTCTATCTAGAAAGCTTCAGCCCAAACAGTTTATTAATTTAGTTAATGAAACGACTCTATTCCAAGATACACTTTTAAGACTTCCGAAAAATACCGCTAATCCTATAGTAATATGCAATGAAGATCATCGTTTCCTTGTTGCTGAACAGGCTAGACAAATTAATAAAAAACTAGATTGTATTATTTTGGAGCCATTTGGTAAAAATACTGCTCCAGCAATTGCATTAGCAGCTATCAAACTTAGGAAGAATAATAAAAACCCAACTTTACTTATTCTAGCTGCAGATCATTTAATCAAAGATCTAGATGCTTTTCATAGAGCCATAAACATTTCAGAAAATTTAGTAAACGAAAATAAGCTTATTACATTTGGAATTGTGCCAGATCGGGTTGAGACAGGATATGGCTATATTGAAGCTAAAATTAATAATGAAGAAGAGCAATTTGATATTTTATCTTTCACAGAAAAACCTAACGAAAAAAATGCATCAAATTACATTAAATCAGGAAACTACTTCTGGAATAGTGGGATGTTTATGTTTAGTTCCTCAAAGTATCTAGATGAATTAAGAAAATTCAACCTTAGTATTTATGAGATTTGTAAAAAATCAATAAAAAATGAACTAAAAGATATTGAGTTCATTAGAATTGATAAGGAAGAGTTTGTTAAATGTCCAAACCTTTCAATCGATTATGCAGTAATGGAAAAAACCTCTGATGCAAAGGTTGTTCCTTTAGATGCAGGATGGAGTGATGTTGGGTCTTGGGATACACTTATGAATTCTAAAACAAGAGATAGTTTTGGAAATGTATCTGAGGGTGATGTCTTATTAGAAAATGTTCAAAATTCATATATATATAGCTCCAATCGATTAATCGCTGCAATGAACATATCTGACTTAATTATTATTGATACTCAAGATGCACTTTTAATTTCCAATAAAAATAACTCATCAGGTATCAAGAGACTAGTTGATCAACTTAAATCTTCAAATAGAACTGAATCAGAAAATCATCGAAAAGTATATCGGCCTTGGGGATATTATGATTCTATTGATATAGGTCAAAACTTTCAAGTAAAAAAAATATCTGTAAACCCTGGGGCAAAACTATCTCTTCAAAAGCATCTTTATAGAGCAGAGCATTGGGTTGTAGTAAGAGGTACTGCTAAAATTACCAGAGGAGATCAAACTTTTTACTTGAGAGAAAATCAATCTACATACATTTCTAAAGGAGAAATTCACCGACTTGAAAATCAAGAAAACGAACCTCTCGAAATAATAGAGATTCAAACAGGTCATTATCTTGGAGAAGATGATATTATAAGACTCAAGGATGACTATCTAAGAAACTAATTGCCTCATAATAGCTTGATACTACTTCAGTTGAAGATATATTATTGACATTTTCCTCATTGTATAAACTAAAGTGATTTGTTTTTTTTGTTAGTAACATTTCTGGAGTTAGTCTTGCAAAAAGTGCAACTATATTAGCATTTAAAGCAGTTGCAGCATGAAGTAACCCCCCATCACAACATAAAAAAACCTCTGACTTTCTAATTACCTCTGCTGTTTGATTAAAGCTCAATATCGAAGTGAAGTCTAACAATTGATCTTTTGGAAAAATATTCAATAATTGTTTTGAAGTCCTTAGTGCATTTTTTGAGCCTACAAAGATTATCTTTATATTTTTATTATCTAATAATAATTGATTTATAACTTCACTCCATTTTTGGTACGTTTTGTATTTCCACTCACCTCCCAATGAGATAGTAATGTAATCCTTGGGAACAATATCACCTACAATTTTCTTATCTTGGCTTGAAATTTTTAATGAATTTTGAGCGTTATCAATAATTGCTTCTTCAGTCATGGGATAACCCAATAATGCATTCATTTGATGATAACTATATAGAATTCGGTTAACTTCTGGACCATTAAAATATCCAAACATGCCAACAAAAACAATCTTTGGGGCAATTTTGGCTTTTATCTTAATTGTTCTTGAACTAAAAGAGTCCAATATAACTAAATCATACTCATGAGTGGATAAATCATTAAAATTTGAAAATACTTTATTGAAGTATTTATCATTTAAATATAAATTAGAGTTCTTTTCATCAGTATATAAATCTATAGTCTTTCCACTAAGCAATCTTCGGCTTGATAAGTCCATCAAACTATCGCCAAGACTTGGGGCAGAAACGTTAATCCACAATATTTTTTGGTGCGCAGGAAGAATTCTGGATATTTCAAGATTTTTCTGCCTTAAAAAAATTAAATAAAGATACCTTCTTAAAAATTTCATGAACCTACTATAAAGTTTTACTTTTTTCAGATGAATCGAAATATAATTTGGAATACTATATTTGAATGGAAGGTTATATGTTCTATGGAAATCAAGCATTACTGAAGTATTTTTCTATATGTTTAAATATTTTTACTGGGTCAATTGTATAAAGGCATTCACTTCTTTGATTATTATCAGTACAGCCAGCTTTGCCACAAGCAACACATGGCAGTGAAGACTGAAAAATCGTAATTTTCCCATATGTTTGCATAGGTCGATTTTCTGAAGCTGCCATCTTTTGATCATTTGACCATGGAGACCACATCCTTAAATTCGTTGGGCCAAAAATTGCAAAAATTTGTTTATTTTGAACTGCTGCAATATGCATATTCAAAGTATCCATGCCAATATATGATAAAGAAAACTGGCTCAATGCAAAATATTCCTCAAGAGTTAATAAACCAATAAAATCATAAAGATTTCTTAATTTAGGTAATTCTTTCTTTATTTCTAGGTCAAGTTTATTTTTACTTCCGGTTATAACAATAGGTATGTCTAAAGTATTAAGCTCAATCAAAAGCTTATCTCTAAGATGTTTAGGATAGATTTTAAAATCATATTGTGCAGATGGATGAAAAATTATAAATTTATTAATTTTTGTTATTTCCAATAATCTCTTAACTTTATTTATTGCATGTTCAGAAACTTCTGGAAAATTATTATTTAATTCTTGATTAATATTCAGAAGGCTTAAGGGCTCTATATTATTTAAAAGAATATGTTTGTCAGTATCAAAATAATAAAAATAGGTTAAAAAGATTTTCTTCCACCATGATTTTTGGGGTTTTTTTTCAATTGCACTAATTGATTTTTTACCTGCCAAAATTGAATAAATTACACTTCTATCACTAGCAGTTAAATTTATACTCAAATCATATTTTCTAAAAATTTTTTGAATTATTTTTTTTTCTTGTTTCCAATGCTTCTTTCGTTTTTCTTTGTATGAGAAAGTATGTATGAAATTGATATTAGGTAATAACTTAGCTACTGCAATAGTATCATCATTAACTAGCAAATCAATCTGAGGTTGATTAAAGTTCTTAAATAGAGAAGTAATTAAAGAATGACTTAAAAGAACATCACCATTTGCTCTTTGGATAATAATCAGGATTTTATTAATTTTTTTCAAAATCTTTATACAAAAAAGAACTAAATAATACAAACATCAATGTTGTGTAATGGCCCAATAGATAAGAGTCACTCCACATTATCACTAAAAATAGAAGAGGTAATGTGGTGCCAACGTCACGGATAAATCGATTAGATGAATTAATTGATAGCTTAATTTGAAAATAAAAAATGCTCAGCATGCTAATCAATCCTATCACACCTAGCTGCGAGAAAATTAAAATGTACATATTATGGGGATTAGTCGTAGTCGGCAACCCCATTGAAGTCATTATGGGCGTCTTTATTTGATTAATTTTTTTATACTCAACGGGGAAATCACCCGTACCAACACCAATAATTGGGTTTTCCTTAATCAACTCCCATGAATTGAGTGCATAAGTTATTCTGTAGCCAATAGAGTTATTGCTTCCTGGTTGGTATTCTAGAGCTTGGTTAAATGCTAAATTAACTCTTTTTTGAAACAGATCACTTGCTTGATATGCAGTAAAAAAAATGCCTGGGATTACTATAAAAATTGTTATCAATGATTTAATTCTTTGTTTATCTAAAATCTGAAGAATCAAAACTACCAACATTGCAAAAAATGCAACTTGGCCTGCACGCCCCCCAGTAATGAACATGTTAACTATCATACTTATTGCAAAAAAACTATATAAAGAGAACACGAAATTTGTTATTTTCTTATTAAAAAAAATTTCATGAAGTACTAAATATATTGCAAACGCTAAAATTGGATTATATGAAATATGGCTCATGAAGGGGGTAGGATTTGAAACTGTAGCACTTTTAAATGGAATTATTATTTCAAACCAAATTAAATAGGAAATTACTTCAGTAATTGCAATGGCAACTAAAAATGCATAAATAATTTGCCATATATATTCTTTTTTCACAATAGAAAAAAGAACTGGAAGTAGTAATAAAAAATACCACATCTTATGCAGCATATGAAATCCCCAACTCAAATCTTCTGTCCAGATTAAACCAATAACATGCAAAAAGAAGAAGAAAATCGAGGCGATCATTAACTTACTATTGGTTATTTGCGCATATTTAATACTATAACTTCCACTTAAAAGCCACAATAGGCAAATGATTACAATAATTGTATTAGCTCCAGCGACCGTCAAAGGCATCAAAAATGCAAGCGATATCAATAAATATTTATAGGTTTTCTCTAAATCAAATCTTGCTAACATTAAAATCCTTTAGAATATTTAAAAATAATATATGAGATTATACTCACCTTAATTTATGCCTATAAAAACTATTTTTCTTGATCGGGATGGCGTTATCAATATAGATAAGAACTATTTATATAAAGTAGATGACTTTGAATTTATTGATGGAGTGTTTGATGCTTGTCTTTACTTATCTAACCTTAATTACAAAATCATTATTATCACCAATCAATCTGGAATTGCTCGAGGATACTATACTGAGACAGATTTCAAGAATGTCAATGATTGGATGATTCACCAATTCAGCTTACATAATATAAATATTCTTGATACTTTCTACTGTCCTCACTCTCCTGAAGATAATTGTCTGTGCAGAAAGCCAAAACCTGGGATGCTTTTAAAAGCTCAAAAAAAACACGCTATTGATATGAGTAATTCGTGGTTAATTGGTGATAAAGAGGATGATATTTCTGCTGCCAATAGCTCTGGAATTTTTAATACAATCTTAGTTAGAAGCGGTCATAAAATTGATGAATCCAGGTCCAAGGCAAAATACTTTCTTGATTCAATACATGAATCGATAAGTGTTGTTTCCGATTAGATTATCTACCAAATTCAAAATAGTAATCCCCTTGCTTTATGTAGAATTTCCTGAACATCAATATCCCTTATTGAATAATCTTTTTTATTTATTCTATAAGGGTCTACTTTTGAGTTGGACTCTATAATTTTATTAATTTTTGTTATATAGGCATTTCGATGTCCTGGAGTTGGGCCAAATAGTGTTATGGATGGCACGTTAAGAGCCCAAGCGATATGCGTTGGCCCAGTATCAGGACCTATCACAAGGTCAACTTGGCAGAAAACTGATATTAATGAGCTTAAAGTCATTTTGTTACAAATATTGACCTTAGGTGAGAGTTTTTTAATTTGTTCTGCGATGATTTTTTCTTTATCGTCGCCCCAAATAACCAAATAATTAACATCAAGTAACTTTGTCAATTTAGAAAAATTTTCAGGAGAGTATCGCTTTGCAATATGGGACGCACCTGGTATCAAAATAACATTTTTTTTTGTGTTTGATAAAATTGCTATTTCATGTTGTTTGTTGGCATACAAAAAGGGGAGCTTATGCTTTATAACTTCTTTTTGAATTGGCATTTCTAAAGCGAATTTTATAAGTTCAAAATTACGCTCAATTATATTTTTGGAATAACTATACTTAAATTTTTTATTATAGAGGGTTGAGGCCACTCTTTCCCTTAATGAAGCTTTATCAAAACCTATGGTTACTTTTGATGGAATGATTCGTGAAACTACCGCAGACTTAAGTAACCCTTGCATATCAACAACTATGTCATATGGTGTGAGCTTACGAATTTTTTTCAATTCTTTTATTAGAATAGGTATTGACTTTTCATTTTTAGCTTGCTTTAAATTTAGAAAATGTACTTTATTTATATCTGGATGAAACTCTAATAAATCCTTATAACTCTCATCAACAATCCAATCAATTGAAATTTCTTTATTAAATTTCTTAATAAACTGCAATACAACCATTGCATGAACAATATCTCCTAATGCAGAAAGTTTGACTATAGCTATTCTCATAAAAACCATTTTACAGCGTCATTCACTTTATTCGTGCCACATATTAAATTAGACTTTTAATGATATAATTTGAATACCTTAAATTATCATCAATATTCATACTAATGGACTATAAGCAGAGCCCTCCAAAGCAGACCAATTTTATACGCAATATGATAGAAAAGGACCTCCTAGAAGGCAAGCACAAAACTGTTATTACTCGATTCCCTCCAGAGCCTAATGGCTATCTCCATATTGGTCATGCAAAGTCAATATGCCTTAATTTTGGAACAGCTTTAGATTATGGTGGCTATTGCAATTTAAGATTTGATGATACAAATCCTGCTAAAGAGGATATTGAGTATGTTAATTCTATAAAACAAGATATTAAATGGCTTGGCTTTAGCTGGAATGATGAGGTTAAATTTAGCTCGAGCTATTTTGATATTTTCTATGACTGTGCTTTAGAACTTATTAATAAAAAATTAGCTTATGTTTGTTTTTTATCAGCTGAGCAAACTCGTGAATATCGTGGCACCCTGAAAAAAATAGGTCAAAATAGTCCTTATAGAAATTCGACTGCTGAAGAAAATCTCCGTTTATTTGCAAAAATGAAAGCTGGTGAATTTGCGGAAGGAGAGTGTGTCCTTAGGGCAAAAATTGACATGGCTTCAAGTTTTATGTGTATGAGAGACCCAACTCTATATCGAATTCGCTTTGAAACCCATCACCAAACAAATGATAACTGGTGTATCTATCCAATGTATGATTTTGCTCACTGTCTTGGGGATGCAATTGAAGGCGTAACACATTCTATTTGTACTTTAGAGTTTCAAGATAATCGGAGAATTTATAATTGGATATTAGAAAATTTAGATGCCTTTAACAAGCCGAATCGGCCTCATCAATATGAGTTTTCTCGCTTAAATCTAGAATATGCAACCACCTCTAAAAGAAAACTAAAGCTTCTAGTTGATAATAATCATGTAACAGGCTGGAATGATCCCAGAATGCCAACAATCTCTGGACTCAAAAGAAGGGGTTATACTTCAGCATCAATAAGGGACTTTTCAGAAAGAATAGGCGTATCAAAAGTTAATAGTCTTACTGATATTTCAATTTTAGAATCCTCAATTAGAGATGATCTTAATATATCTGCGCCCAGAGCAATGGCCGTAATCAATCCAATAAAACTTATAATTGAAAACTATCCTGAGGGGAAAATTGAATCTCTTTCTGCTCCAATACATCCACAAAATGAAGAAATGGGTACCAGAGAGATATTCTTTAGTAGAGAAATATACATTGATAAAGAAGACTTTACAAAAGTGGCTCCGAATAATAAATTTAAACGTTTAGCAATAGATAAAGAAGTTCGCTTAAGAAACTCATATGTAATAAATGCATCTCGTTTTGATGCTGATAAAGATGGAAATATAACTACTATTTATTGCACATATGATCCAGAGACTTTAGGTAAAAATCCAAGTGATGGTAGAAAAGTTAAAGGTGTGATTCATTACGTCGAATCGAGTAAAGCTGTTAGTGCTGAATTTAAAATTTATGATCGCCTATTCTTAGATTCAAACCCTTCTCAAGTGGATGATATGTCGTCAATACTTAACCCGAACTCACTAATTATAAAAAATGGGTATGTAGAGCCCAGTCTTCATGATGCTGAAATAGAAAAAGCATATCAGTTTGAACGAGAGGGTTACTTTTGTCGAGATAGTGAATCTGATGGAATGGTGTTCAATAAAACAGTTGGACTGAGAGACACTTGGAGTCAATAATTAATTTTTTCAAGCCAATCTGAGACTTGCTTGATTTCAGGATATTTCGTTAAATCAATTTGAAGTGGTGTGACAGATACGAAATTGTTAGACACTGCGTGAAAGTCTGTTCCTTCTCCATTATCAGCCTCTTTGCCATTTTCTCCTATCCAATACAATGATGGATCATTTAAATCTTGAATACTTGGCTCAGACTTATGCCGATTTCCTAAACGAGTGCTCTTAATTCCATTAATCTCAGTCATTGGAATATCAGGAACATTAACATTAATAATTGTATTGTAAGCAAGTGGTGACTTGTCGATTTGAGCAACAAGAAGCTTGGCTATATTTCCAGCTGTATCAAAGTGTTTACATTCCCAGCTCGCTAAAGACATCGCAATAGAAGGAAGTCCTAAAAATCTGCCTTCAATAGCTCCAGCAACAGTCCCAGAATAAATAACGTCGTCTCCTAGATTTGCCCCGAAATTAATGCCCGTAACAACTAAATCAATTGACTCTTTAATAAACCCACATAAAGCAAGATGAACGCAATCACTTGGAGTCCCATCAATCGCATAGACATTTTTTTCGATTTGAATTGGCTTTAATGGCTTGCCTAAGGTCAATGAACTACTGGCAGCTGACTTATTTTCACTGGGAGCAACAACAATGACTTCTGAAATTTCACTTAGTGATTTCGCAAGCTGAATAATTCCATCAGCTTTATAGCCATCATCATTACTTATAAGAATTCTCATTTAAGAGATATTTAGAGTAATTTTATCTTTATTGATATTAACTTTAACAGTGCCGCCCTGACTAAGTTTTCCAAATAGAAGTTCATCAGCTAAAGGCTTACGAATTTCTTTTTCAATTAATCTTATCATCGGCCTAGCGCCCATTTTTGAATCGTATCCATTTTCTGCAAACCATTTTCTGGCATTATCTGAGACAATTAGAGAAACATTTTTTTGCTCAAGGATATCCTCAAGCTCAAATATAAACTTATTAACCACATAAACAACCACATCTTCGCTTAATGAATTAAAGTAGATAATTTCAGAAAGTCTATTTCTAAATTCAGGAGTAAAAGTTTTTTTAAGCTCTCCTTCATAATCTAATGAATGATCTTGTTCATTAAATCCTATTGATGCCCTTTGAACATTTTGAGCGCCAACATTGGATGTCATTACGAGAATAACATTACGGAAATCAACTTCTCGTCCATTTGCATCAGTAAGCATTCCATGATCCATTACTTGCAAGAGAAGATTAAAAATGTCTGGATGGGCTTTTTCTATTTCATCCAGCAAAAGAACTGCATAAGGATTTGAATTTACCGCTTCAGTTAAAAGTCCACCTTCATCATACCCAACATACCCGGGAGGAGAGCCAATAAGTTTTGAAATTGAATGCCTCTCCATATATTCAGACATATCAAAACGAAGTAGCTTGACGCCCATGATTCTTGATAACTGCTTACAAATCTCGGTTTTACCAACACCGGTTGGTCCAGCAAATAAAAATGAGCCCATTGGTTGTTCAACTGCAGAGAGTCCGGAGCGAGAGAGTTTAATGGCAGTTGATAATGAATCAACGGCATTGTCTTGACCAAAAACACCGAGTTTTAAATCTTTTTCAAGGCTTTGAAGTTGAGATTTATCATTGCTATTAACTTGCCTTGATGGAATACGTGCCAGTTTAGCAACAATATTTTCAATATCAGAAACCCCAATATTAATTTTTCTTTTAGATTTAGGCATTATTTGTTGAAGCGCTCCAACCTCATCCATGACATCAATAGCCTTGTCTGGAAGACGCCTATCACCCATATGTCTATGAGTTAATTCAGCAGCAGAAGCAAGTGCTGCGGAAGAAAATTTAACCTTATGATGTGATTGATAATATTTCTTTAAACCATGAAGAATCTTAATAGTGTCCTCTACAGAGGGCTCTTCAATATCAATCTTTTGAAAGCGCCTAGCAAGAGCATGGTCTTTTTCAAAAACTTTTCTATATTCTTCATAAGTTGTAGAGCCAATACATTTAAGTGTTCCATCAGCAAGTGCTGGTTTAAGAAGATTCGAAGCATCTAACGACCCTCCAGAAACACTTCCCGCACCGATAAGAGTATGAATTTCATCAATAAAAAGGACTGCATTTTTGTCTTTTTCAAGATCAGTTAGAACTGATTTAAGACGTTTTTCAAAGTCTCCTCTGTATTTTGTACCTGCAATTAATACACCAACATCTAAAGAATATATTGTCGTTTTCTTTAGGATATCAGGAACCTGACCATCAACAATTCTTTTGGCAAGACCTTGGGCAATTGCAGTTTTTCCTACTCCAGCCTGCCCAACGAATAATGGGTTATTTTTTCTTCGCCTCGATAAAACTTGAACAGTTCTCAAGACTTCTTCCTCTCTTCCAAGTAAAGGATCTATTTCACCAAGCCTAGCCTTTTCACATAAATTACTAGTGAAAGACTCAAGTGAAGAAGGCTTTGCTGACTTATCACTTTCAACTTTTTTAGTTTCTTCAGGTGGGGTATCAGCCAATTGAGATGAAATACCCTCCATTACATCCAACCTAGAAATATTATTAAGCTTTAGCATATATACAGCATGTGATTCTTTTTCAGAAAAAATACTAACAAATACATTCATCGCATTAACAGAATTTTTTTGTGCAGATTGAGCTTGATAAACGCTGCGCTGCAAAACCCTTTGAAAGCCAACAGTTGGAACAATATCAATTTCTGCATCTTCAGAAATAATAGGTGTGTGAGAATCTATATACTGATCGAGCTCCGCTCTCAGCTCATCAATATTCACTCTTTTTCCTCTTAGAAATGATATAACCTCATCCATATTAAGAAGAGCCAATAAAAGATGCTCTACCGTGACAAACTCTAGGCGACGATTTCTCGCCTCAGTCATTACCATATTTATTTCTTGCTGTAGACCTTGTTCAATCATAGAATTTTATTTATTTAACATTATTTTTAAACTTAATTTTAACATCTCTAAAAGAAATTTGATCCAAAAAAAAATTCAATTTATGTGGTTAATTATCTTGCTGAATTAGCCTCAATTTACTTTCAAAATCCTCTCGATTGTGATAACCGCCACAAAGCTGTCGATAACCAGTTAATGAAGATCGTGCATGGAGGACCCTCCAATTGTCAAAGGTTAAAACTTTACCAGGCTCTAACATAAATTGAAATTGACGACTCTTATCATTAGCAAAATTATGAAAAACCTTATAAGCCTCATAAAATTCATGCATTGATTTATTATCAAGTCTAAATGGTGCCCTATCATGATTATTAAAACTGACTTGAACGACCTTTTCTTCATCATTAACTCTAATCAAAGGCCTCTTAGCCTCTAAATATGTATCAGTCTTAATATATCTTCCAGGTATATTTATCTTAGAGAGTATTTTAAAATATTTAGGATATTCAATTCTCATTTTTTCAGCAATTGCAAGCCCATCTACTAATTGATTTTCACCACCAACTGAATCTTTATTTAAGCAGTGAAGGGTTTGTAGTCCTGGAGCATCATGAACATAGGTTCCATCAGTATGAGGCTCAATTGAAAGCGATGTAAAGGCAGTATCATCTGGGTCTTCAAGCTTGTTATCCCAGACAGAGAAACCACCAAAAATTGAATTTCTTACATAAGCCATCCTTTCCATTAGTTCTTTTGTTACATCAGCTGAAGCCGGAGTATCTGTTACCAAAACAAAGCCATTTACCTGAATATGACCAAGCCATTTATTTAACCCCCCATCATCCACAAACTCATTGTAAGGCATCTCTGGAAAAATTTTAATATCACTGACTGAATTCCAATAGGAGCCATCACTTAAAGCTTGTGCTGATGGTGAACTGACTTCAGACATAGAATGGAGTAAATCAAACGAAATACTACTTTCAGAATTATCTGTCCACTTAACAGTAATATTTTTTTTATTTTGGTCTAGGATTGCCTTATTGATAGAATTATTTGGAGTTTCACTGAATACATCAATTTGACGCTGCTTTGAGTCCGGATGAAGATCAACTTCACTCTCACTATGATCCCTTATCCAAAGCCAAGGAAAACAGCTGAAAGTGCCATTATTCCAATACACATTTAAACCATCACTTTGAGGCTTTATAGATTGAATTATCATCTTGAATCTCCAAAAAAACTATGATTTAACTTCTCTTATAACTGACATTAAAGGTTGATCGTTTTTACGAGAGTATTCTATCACTTGAGATACTTTAGTTTGCGCAACATCAAACGAATACGTTCCACATACTGCCTCGCCATCAATATGAATTTTAAGCATAATTGCTTCAGCTGCGATAAATTCTTTATGAAAAAACCTCTTAATCACTTCCACTACAAATTCCATCGATGTGTAATCATCGTTTAACAAGAGTACTTCGAATCGATTAGGTATCTTAAGCTTCTGTTTTGAAGTTATGATTTCAAATTGAGGCATTTTTTAGTGAATTGATTTATTAATCAAGACTGTTGTTGCAATAATCATTATTGCCATAGCAGGAACGAAAGTAGTAAGTAATGGGTTAAGATCAAAACTTAATGCCATTGCGCCTCCAATTCGAGAAATTAACTCAAAAGAAAGACCTATTGCTACCCCAAAAAATATTTTTCTTCCAAGGGTAGCATCTCTAGTCGATCCAAAAATAAACAGCATTGCTAATAAAATCATTGCAATAAGAGTTATTGGTTTTACTAGTCTTTTATAGAGCTCAACCTCAAAAACTTCAGCTCTTAATTTATTATCTGTCAAAAACTGTATCTGCTTTAGAATTGTAAATGTTGTTAGATCTTTTGGCTCCTTTTCAAGACTATCAATCAAATCTTGATCGAAAGCAACCCTTTTTTTATATAAATTACGTTCTTTTAGAGCAATATCATCATATAAATTTGACGAATTAATGGAAAAAATATTTGTTGACTCCATATTAATATTTTGACCATCAAATATTGCACTTTTAGAATTTACAACTCTCTCAATCTCATTGGACTCATTATTAACCTCAATAACAGTGATGTCGTTAAATACACTACCATCAACATTATTTTTAACATTTATAAAATTATCACCATCTCTAATCCAAAAACCATCTTGACTACTCGATACACTATTTTGACCCAGGGCGATTGATCGTTCATTTTCTGCATATGTGGTTAGAGTTGGTGCTACTAGCTCACCAACCATAGTGATGAGAATTAAGAAAATAATTGCATTTTTTAAAGTAAGCCAAGTAATTTTTAGTATAGAAATACCTGATGCTCTTAGAATAATTAACTGACCAGTTGTTGCTAAATGGCCCATTCCTAGAACACAGCCTAATAGAATTACTGCTGATACCTGTTTATATGCCACCTCTGGTAACTGTAATAAAATATATTTAAATGCCTCTAGAATAGTGTAATTAACTGTCCCAACACTATTGAGCTCAGTTAAAAAATTAAAAAAACTATAGATACTTAGCCAAACTAATAGAACAACTATCGAGTAAGTTAAAAGAGTATTAGCAATGTAGCGATCTTTAATTTTCATTAAAATAACAACTATAAATAAACAATTTTCTCTTCAAAGTTTTCATTATGCCAAACATACATCATCATAAAATTCTAATTCTTGATTTTGGCTCTCAGTACACACAGTTAATTGCAAGAAGGGTAAGAGAGATTGGAGTTTATTGCGAACTTGTTCCATATGATGTTAGCTCACATTTTATTGAAAATTTTGATCCTAGTGGCATTATTCTCTCTGGCGGTCCTGACTCCGTGACTGATGAAAAATCAGCAAGAGCTCCTAACATTGTATTTGATCTGGAAGTTCCAATTCTAGGAATTTGCTATGGAATGCAGACAATGGCTATCCAATTAGGTGGTGATGCAACCAGCGCTAAAAAAGCTGAGTTTGGTTTTGCCAAAATTCGCGCTAGAAATCACTCTAAGCTTTTATCTGGAATTAATGATGAAAAAAATTCTGATGGTCATGAGCTTCTTGATGTTTGGATGAGTCATGGTATTGAAGTGACAAAATTACCTTCAGGGTTTGAACTTATTGCATCAACTGATAACTGCCCTATTGCTGGCTTTGCTAATCAAAAGAAACATTACTATGGACTTCAGTTTCACCCAGAAGTCACCCACACAAAACAAGGAATTGAAATCTTAAAGAGATTTATTACTGATATCTGTCATTGTGACAGAAAATGGACCACTGAAAATATTATTAATGACTTAATAGAAAAAGTTAAAGTACAAGTTGGAAAACAAAAAGTTCTATTAGCTCTTTCGGGTGGAGTTGACTCTTCTGTAGTAGCCATTCTTCTTCAAAAAGCAATTGGTCATCAACTGACTTGTGTCTTTGTTGATAATGGATTGCTAAGGCTCAACGAAGGTGACGAAGTAATGAATACATTTAGTCAAAACCTAGGTGTAAAAGTTATTAGAGTTAATGCACAACAGTATTTCTATAAGCAATTAGAAAATGAAAGTGATCCAGAACTAAAAAGAAAAATTATAGGTAATGCATTTATTGAAATATTTGATCAAGAGGCTAAAAAATTAGAAGGAATCAAATTTTTAGCTCAAGGAACTATTTATCCTGATGTAATTGAGTCTGCGGGAGCGGCTTCAGGCAAAGCCAAAGTAATAAAATCTCATCATAATGTTGGTGGTCTTCCTGAAGATATGCCATTTCTGCTGGTTGAGCCTCTCAAAGAACTTTTTAAAGATGAAGTTAGAGAAATTGGAGTTAAACTTGGACTACCTAAAAAAATGTTGTACCGCCATCCATTTCCTGGTCCTGGCCTGGGTGTTAGAATTCTAGGCCCAGTAAAAGAAGAATTCGCAGAAATTTTAAGACATGCTGATAATATTTTTATGGAAGAACTCCAAAATTTCAGTTTGTATGATTCTGTAAATCAAGCATTTGCTGTTTTTCTTCCAGTAAAATCTGTTGGCGTTACCGGCGATGAAAGGAGATACGATTATGTAATCGCTTTAAGAGCTGTAGAGACAATAGATTTCATGACTGCAAGATGGTCTAGACTTCCATATGACTTTCTAGATCATGTCTCAAATCGCATTATGAATGAAATTAGCCGCGTTTCTAGGGTAGTCTATGACATCTCTGGAAAACCACCAGCTACCATAGAGTGGGAATAACAACATCATAAGAGTTTTTCATCAATATAGTTTACAGATGTTACTAATACAACATTCTCAAAATATTTACTCGATACGAACTAGGTACTAACTTGGTACATACTTTTTTACAAGTCATTGATTTTTCGATATATACAAATTATAGATGCAAACTAAAGTACAAATTTTATGATGTTATTCACTTTCATAAGCTACATAGCGGTAATTAGTTGAAAATAAAGTATGTTCCACGAAACATAATTTAGAATTTACCTAATACAATTTTTTCTAATCAGAATTAATTACTCAGTTGAAGCGTGAAAGCTTCAAATCCTTTTTGCATTTGTAAGTTTTCAAACGGAATCAATTCAGGAGCCTATATTGACATAACTTCATAAAATAAATTTGATTTTTCCCCCATTAATGAAGCTATATCTGCAGCTACAGTAACCGTCTGGAAAGTTTCAAATCTCTCATTTGGTTTAAATTCTCTAAATTTGATTCAAATAAACTCAAACTCTCCAATTCTGGCTATAATAATCCCATAAAATTAATTTTTTTAATCTTTCTATCAAATTTATTAAATCACTTAAAAAAGAATTAAGTTGCCATATTTGCGGCGGACAGTTGGAAGAATTTGATAACTTTTCTGATTTATATCAAGTAACGTCTGACTGTCGTCCATGGCTGAAAGGTGGACATCTTTGTATATGTAAACAGTGCAGTACTGTGCAGAAGCCAGTCACTAATCAATGGTTGGATGATGTTAATGAAATTTATTCTAGATATGAAATGTATAGTCAAACTGACGGACTGGAGCAAAGAACTTTTGATAAATCTAGCGGAATCAGTGAGGTACGTTCAAAAAAAATAGTATCTTGGTTATCTGACTACTCATTACCTTCAACTGGAACATTACTTGATATTGGATGTGGTAATGGGGCTTTTCTCAAAGCATTTTCATATGTATATCCAAATTATGAGTTGGCTGGTTTAGAACTTGATGAAAAGAATAAAGATGAGTTAGAGTCTATAAATGCTTTTAAAAAACTATATATAGGAAACGTTGATGCGTTGGATAAATGTTTTGATGTTATCGTCATGGTTCATTCACTGGAGCACATCTCTGACCCCGTTCAATACCTTGTCTCTGTATCAAATAAACTGAATCAAGGCGGGATATTACTTATTGAAGTACCACATCTTGAAAAGTCTCCCTTTGACATATTAATCGCTGATCATTGTAACCACTTTACTCTTGAATCTTTGAAAACGATTATAAAAAGGAGCAAATTTAAAATTGTTAAAGCAACGTCGGATTTCATCCCCAAAGAATTATCTTTAATCTGTAAATGGACAGGGGAAGAGAACAAACAAAATGCTGTAAAGAATGTGTTACATAGTGAGAGTAATAATCTAAAAAAATGTAAATCATTTGTAAATGTGAATATACAATGGCTTCTCGAATTAGCGAATAAGAGCAATAACCAATCTGACTGTCTGGGAATTTTTGGTACAAGTATTTCTGCAACTTGGCTTGCTACTTCTTTGGGAAAAAAAGTAACGTTTTTTGTAGATGAAGATGTAAATAGAATCGGAAGAACTCATATGGGGAAGCCGATTTACGACCCAATGAATAAGCAAATTCGGGATACAAAAATAATTGCACCTTTTCGCAAGGATATAGGGAAAAAGATTAGTTTACGGTATCCAATGCTAGATATTGTTTTACCTACAGATTTCTATTCTTAACTAGTATTTCAAGTGACTTCAATCAAAAAATCATATAGCCAGCATGGTCAGCATCTATTGATATCTCAAGCAATACAAATGTATTCAAATGTGTCTTAATACTTATAAGAGTTGTGAGCAAAAACGGTAGAATATAATCGTTTTATTTACGCAAATATAGAATATTATTCTACGCACTATGACATATGTTTTTTCTAGTAGCTGACGGGAAATGTATACTTACAATTGTGGAAGGAAAGAATGGTATTTACTAAAAAATTAAGAAAAATGAATATAGACCACACTCATAAAACTTTGACACTACTTGGATAATTTAAAAAAGCCATTTTAAATCAATTACTTATAAGGGTGCTATCATTGAGTGGGAATAATTCTATTTAGAATATTCTTATTAAATTTATGTTAACTGCATTATTAACTGGTTTTTTTCTTGGATTATCTCTGATTATTGCAATTGGTGCACAAAATGCTTTTGTTTTAAGACAAGGCGTTCTTAGACAACATGTTTTTTTTATTGCTCTATTTTGTTCAATTGCAGACTCCTTACTTATCATTCTTGGTATCACAGGAATATCATATTTCTTTATTGATTTCACAAATGTATACTCTAAAGAAATTTTTGGAATTGCATCTCTGTGGCTTTTCATTTATGGGCTCTTGAGAATCAGATCTACATTTAGATCAAACTTGGCAATAATTTCAAAAAATCAAGAGCCCACAAGCCTGATAAATGCTATCTCAATTATTTCTATTTTCACTTTTGCAAACCCACATGTCTATCTTGATACTATGATTCTTATTGGATCTATCTCTCAACAATTTCAAGGCCTTAATAGAGCATATTTCGCGTTTGGGGCCTGTAGTGCAAGTTTTGTTTGGTTCTTTGCTATTGCTTATGGAGCTAAATTACTTACTCCAATAATGCAAAAGCCGAGACATTGGCGAATCCTAGACTCCTTGATAGCAATAATTATGTTTATTATTGCAATCAATTTAGCATCTCAGGGTGGCTGGATCTAAACCTTATACTTGTTAAAATAACTCTATGACTAAAGATGAAAAATGGATGAAAGTTGCTATTAATGAGGCTAAATTAGCAATGAAAGAAAATGAAATTCCAGTAGGATCTGTCTTGGTTCAAAATGAAAAAATAATTGCTCAAGCTCATAATCAACCCATTAAAAATAATGATCCAACTGCTCATGCAGAGATTCAGCTTCTCAGAAAAGCTGGCAAGGAAAAAGAAAATTATCGACTAGTTGGCTCTACTTTGTATGTAACACTTGAGCCATGTACAATGTGCTTTGGAGCAATGATACATGCTCGTATTGAGAGAATTGTGTATGGTGCATCAGACCCAAAAACGGGCGTTTGTGGCTCATGCATGGATCTCAACAAAGAGAACTTTTTTAATCACAAAATTTCTATTACTAGAGGAGTTTTAGATAAAGAATGTAGCAAGTTACTAAGATTATTTTTTAAGTCAAAAAGGTTATAGCAATAGTTATTACTACACTGTGTACATTCCACCGTTAACATGCAGGGTTTGTCCTGTAATATATGATCCACCATCACCAGCAAGGAATAATACTGCCTGAGCAATTTCATCAGTAGTTCCTAATCTTCCCATAGGGATTTGTGAAGCTAAAGCTTCTTTTTGGTCATCTGGGAGACTATCAGTCATATCAGTTTCGATAAAACCAGGCGCTATTGCATTGACAGTTATCCCCCTAACTCCAACCTCTCTTGCCAATGACTTTGTAAAGCCTATCATTCCTGCCTTGGCTGCTGCATAATTTGATTGTCCAGCATTGCCCATGGCGCCGACAACTGAAGTAATAGAAATAATTCGCCCTGAGCGTTTTTTTATCATGCCCCTTAATACTGCTTTTGACATCTTATATATTGATGAAAGATTAGTATTAATAATATCTTCCCATTCATCCTCTTTCATTCTGAGAAGGATATTATCTCTGGTGATGCCAGCATTATTAACTAAAATATCAAAAGATCCAAAATCTTCATTGACAGTTTTTACTAGGTCAAAAATTTGCTCATTATCAGTTACATTTAATTTAATACCTTTTCCAGATATATTGTTTTCAGCAAAGATTTTTGAAATATTATCAGAACCAGATTCAGTAGTAGCAGTTCCAATGACAGTTGCTCCAGCTCTGCCTAAAGTTAATGCAATTGCTTTACCTATACCTCTCGATGCTCCAGTAACAAGAACTAATTTTCCATCAAGCATTTGATATCTCCTCAATAGTAGATTTTAATGAACCAACATCTATTATAGCTGAAGCACTTAATGATTTATCGATACGCCTTGTAAGTCCAGCTAAGATCTTACCAGGTCCAACTTCAATAAGTTTCTCTACACCTGACTCTTTCATTTTATTTACAGATGAAGCCCAGAGAACTGGCATATGAAGCTGCTCCACTAACTTCGATTTTATCTCTTTAGTATCTCCTGCATAATCTGCATCAACATTATGAATTACTTTTACATTTCCAGCTTTAAAATCAACAGACTCAATATAGGTTTTGAATTTATCAGCAGCATCTTTCATTAGGGAACAATGAGATGGAACACTAACTGGAAGAACCAAAGCACGCTTCGCTCCAGCTTCTTTCATAAGTTCACAAGCATGGGCAACTGCATTTTTTTCACCAGCAATAACTACTTGTCCTGGAGAATTAAAGTTAACTGCTTCGACAATTCCCTTTTTACTAGCTTTTTGACATATTGCAATAATTAGAGTGTCTTCAAGTCCGAGTACGGCTGCCATTGAACCTGTTCCAGTTGGAACAGCCGCTTGCATTAACTCACCTCTTTTTCTAACTAATTGAATCGCATCAAAAAAACTCATAGCGCTTGATGCTACTAGTGCCGTATATTCTCCCAAACTATGGCCAGCCATCGAAACAGGAGATAAACTAGTCTCGGCTGATAGTACTTTATAGGTTGCGTATCCTGCAGCAAGCATAACAGGCTGAGTGTTTTCAGTAAGATTAAGCAACTCTTGATCTTCATTTAGAATCTTCCAGAGATCAACGCTAATAGAGTCACTTGCCTCCTGAAAAACTTCACCTACAACTGAAAAGTTACTATTTAGGTCAGCTAACATCCCTAAAGATTGTGATCCTTGACCGGGAAAAACGATTGAATATTTCATAATGAAGTAAATTATAAATGAGATTAATAATAAAAAAGCGCCTGAAGGGCGCTTTTTTAAATAACTAAAAATTGAAAATTAGGCAGTTTGTATCGAAACATATTGGCGATTGAACTTTCCTTTTTTTTCAAATTGGACTTTTCCATCAGCAACTGCAAACAATGTATCGTCTTTTCCTTTCTTGACATTAGTCCCAGGATGGAACTTTGTACCCCTTTGACGAACAAGAATATTTCCTGCAAGAACTTCTTGACCACCAAAACGTTTTACACCAAGTCTTTTGGATACCGAATCTCTACCGTTATTAGTACTACCGCCAGCTTTCTTATGTGCCATAGATTACTCCTTATGCTTTAATTTTATCGATCTGTACTTCTGTGAACAACTGACGATGCCCTTGTTGCTTCATGGAGTGCTTACGACGTTTAAATTTTAGAATATGTACTTTTTTACCTTTACCCTGAGAGATGACTTTAGCTTCAACAGTTGCCTTTGCAACAAGCGGCGAACCAACCTGAACTTTGTCACCATCTGCAACCATCAAAACCTCCTCAAAGGTAACTTTCTTTCCAGGCTCGACTTCAAGCTTTTCAATCTTTAGTGTTTCACCTTCAGATACTCGGTACTGCTTTCCACCTGTTTTAATTACTGCGTACATAACAAATCCTAATATGATTGTTAAAAAAAAGAGTGAATTATACTTGAACCCTGCTCTTAATGAAAGAAGTGTTAACTAAATAAGTTATAATTCCCTCTTTTAAATTACATGGGATTAATCATGATTATTTTAGAGACCAATATGGGTGAAATTCATATTACTGTTGATGCTGAAAAGGCGCCAATTACTGCCAAAAATTTCACTGATTATGTGGAAGAAGGGTTCTTTGATGGTACTATTTTTCATAGAGTGATTCCAAACTTTATGATTCAAGGAGGTGGCATGACAGAAGACATGGCCCAAAAGACGACAAAGGCTACAATTGAGAATGAAGCTAAGAATGGCTTAAAGAATGTCAAATATAGTCTCGCTATGGCTAGAACAATGGCTCCTCACTCAGCCAGTTCACAGTTTTTTATAAATACAAATAATAATCAGTTTCTAGATTTTCCTGGACAAGATGGCTGGGGATACTGCGTATTTGGTGAGGTTGTCGCTGGTCAAGATATCGTTGATAAGATTGAAAAAGTAGAAACAATCAACCTTGGGGGACATGCAGACGTCCCGGGTGAAGCTGTCATTATTTTAAAGGCAACGATACAAGATTAATTTTATTGCGTCAGATGAACTCTCGCGCTCCTTAAATATGCTGAGCACATTAATCATTTCTGATCTCCATCTAACAAATGTTGAACTTGGTAAGGTCAAGCTTTTTGAAAATTTTTGTAATGAGCATGCCTCAAAAGTCGATCAACTTTTTATCTTAGGTGATCTTTTTAACTCTTGGATTGGAGATGATGCATCTTTAGCAGGCTTCAAAGATATCACGTCGATACTTAAAGATCTTTCAGAAAAAACAAATGTTTTTGTGATGGCTGGTAATCGTGATTTCTTACTTTCAAAAAATTTTGAAACAGAATCTGGTTGTAAGCTAATCAAAGAACCATTTGAATTAAAACATAACTCAAAAAAATACCTTTTAATTCATGGAGATAGCTTGTGCACGGATGATATCAACTATCAAAAATTAAAGAAGGTTCTTAGAAATCGAATCATTCAGTTCATTTTTTTAAATTTATCAAAAAATATGAGACTTAAGTTAACAGGGCAACTGAGAAAGAAAAGTATTGAGGCGCAGGCTTATAAATCTGAAAAAATTATGGATGTTAATCAAAATACAACTGATTTATTAATGTCCAAATACCCCGGATATGATCTCATTCATGGGCATACGCACAGACAAAATACTCATAATGATAGCAATTACACTAGGCATGTTTTAGGTGACTGGTCGACTCAAAAAGGCAATGCAATAAAGTTAGATAACAAGCTAGAGTGGCTTGAAATCAATTGATCTCTCAAACAAATTAGTTGAAATAACCTTCAGCTTAATCTCCTCTTCTATCGCAACTTTTGATTTGAGTTTGACTTGAGCAATCATTGCAAGCTCAGGAATTAATACAGAAGCCTTCTGGCCTTTAACTTCGACAATGACGCCCTCTCCTTCCCATTGTTTATTTTGGTTGAAATAAACGCATCTGAAATGCTCAACACTTTGTCTGGTGGCTTTATTGATTTTCGACATTGAAGAATTAACCTCTTTAATCCTCTCTTTAATGTCGCCCTCATTCAATAAATCAATCTTACTGAGATATCTGACCAATTGCTGCTGAACAAGCAAATCAAGATAGCGCCTCATCGGGCTTGTTACTCTCAAATAAGCCTCTAAACCTAATCCTGAGTGTAATGAGTGCTTCACAGAAAGTTTAGATCTATTAAACCCTCTTGCAGCCTCAAAAGCCCTTGAATGAGTAAGTTTATTAATATTTTTAATAACTTCATCACTGAAGTTTCCTGGCTCTTGCGATAGATATGGCATTGATATACTATTCTCAACTGAAAACTCTGCAATGACTCGTCCCGCAAGAATCATCATCTCTGAAACCAAATTTCTGCTCTCACTATCTGTTTGAGGAAAAATATGAACTTTTTTTTCTTTAAGCTTTATATCAGTATTTGGAAGATTAAGCTGAATGGCGCCATTAGCATCTCTATAGGCTTTATGGACTTTTGCGATTTCATTTAATGTAGCTAAAGTTCTATTTGAATTGATTTCCTCATCAGCCGTCTCATAGCTCATTTTTGTCACTTTAATTTGACTTAAGTAAATCTGTATATCCTTGACTTCAAGTTCATTCAGCAAAAATCCAATCGAAATAGCGTTTGATAAATCATTGGCTCCAAGTGAACAAGCCTCCGAAAGCATCGGGGGAAGCATGTGAAAAATTTGATCTGGGAGATAAAGATTAGATATCCTTTTCCTGGCAAAAATATCAATCTCACTATCAATATCTACAAAACTAGCTACATCTGCGATATGAATCCATATTCTATCTCCATCGATACTGATTGCATCATCTGCATCACTGGAATAGCTATTATCAATTGCAAGACATGTTAGGTGGGTTAAATCTTTTCTGTCTACATTGACTGCATCAAACTCTAAATCTTCATCAGGATAAATTTTATTTCTCTGAGGGTATGGATTATTGAGCTCTGACCAATAATTAATATTAAGAAGTAACGAGTGAGCATTTTCTGGTGAATTTCCGATTGATAAAGCACTCATTACCTTAGAGTGCTTCGATTGATTAAGTGCAACCTGCTCTACCTCATTAATCCAAAAAATATCCTCATCATAAAATAAATTATTTCCTAGGTTTTTAATACACCTATTTAAGCTTTCCTGTTCTAGTGCCTTATCTTTTCTTTGATTCTTAATTGATTGAATCTGCTCTGGAGTTCTAAGAATCAATAAATCCTTATTCCAGTAAAAATATAAACTATCTTCACTCATCAAGTAAACATACCAAGCACTTTGTGAGGTAAAGTCATCAAAAAGCCACTCAGTAATCTCCTTAAGTGAGAATGACTCAGAATCCAAATCAAATAAAATTGAAGTATCAACATCAGGGCAATCTTGTTTGATTGTATTAAATTCAGGGTGAATAAAACGGAAATCCTTCTCTCTTACTTTCTGGCTAGTACCATCTGAAAAAGTAATCTCATATTTATGCATTGTTGCAGAGACCACTTTTGCTGGTTTGCTTTTATATGCTACGAGTGCCCCTATTTTTGACAAGGATCTCTCCAATTAGAAGATTTAAACTATATAAGAAATTAACTAGGAATCAGTTTGCTTCTCTTTAATGTGCTTACTGAGCATTAATACTGTAATGATGATTAAAACTAAAGTAAGCCCTAAGGTACCAAACAATTTAAAGTTCACCCAAGATTCTTCTGAGCTTTGAGCTATTAAACAAAGGCTTTCAAGCGAGCTCTGGCTACAGTCAAAATTTTTCAGATCTATCTTAGGATCGACTATTGAACCACTAGTTAAGAATAGATTTCTCGCACTGAGTGCTGTATTTACAAAAAAAGCGTTGATGATGGCAATAATAATAAATCCTATACTCCAAAACCAAGTTAGATTAACCCATGTATTTCTGGGCAACTGAAGCTCCTTACCCATCATCCTTTCAAGTAA
>Ga0233427_10001237_pt1 | contig 28470 bp, 30 predicted proteins | sample SI_118_April2016_5_FD_179885 | JGI IMG/M metagenome (GOLD analysis project Ga0233427, IMG submission 179885) | Seawater microbial communities from Saanich Inlet, British Columbia, Canada - SI_118_April2016_100_MG | ecosystem: Environmental > Aquatic > Marine > Inlet | place: Canada: British...
TTGAAGATGAAATAGGTTCACATAATTATAATGAAAAAGAGTGGCCAATTGTAAGAAGAATTATTCATTCTACTGCAGATTTTGATTTTGCAGATAAAAATAGGCTCATTTTTCAAAAAGATGCTATTGAAAGTGGAATGAATGCTCTCAAAAATGGATGTAGTATTGTAGTTGATGTAAATGGAGTAATAGGTGGACTCAATAAACAAAATCCAAAAGATTTTGGAAATGATATAGTTTGTAATATATCTAAGCCAGAAATTATGCAACAAGCTAAAGATGAAGGTAAAACACGTTCTCAAGTTTCAATGAGAGTTGCAAAGAATGACATTGATGGTGGAATAGTTGCAATAGGAAATGCACCAACTGCATTAATGGAAGTAATTGAAATGGTAAAAGAAGGAATAGTAAAACCGGCATTAATTATAGGAATTCCAGTTGGATTTATCTGTGCACCAGAATCAAAAGAAGAATTATCAAAGTTAGAAGGAACTCCATTCATTACTAATTTAGGAAGAAAAGGGGGAAGCTCTTCAGCTTCAGCAATAATTAATGCAATTTTCAAATTAATTAGAGCGGAATCATCTAATTAGTTATCAAAGTGTTGTAATTTTTAACAAGTGTAATAAATTAAGAAATTTAATTAAAAATGATTGATTTTTGTCTATATTTAATAATTCTATTTACGTGATTCATTCAAACAATTTTTTACAAAAATTTCAGCATAATTAGAACTGTCAAAATAAAGATGACCATATGAAGCAAGAGTATTATTTTGTATTAACCCATCTTGATGATTTTTTATTCCTTCTCCAATATCTAAACTAAAAGCAAATTGTGAATCAGATGATACGGATTCTAATTGAGAGTAATGAAATTCATGACCACGAAATCCATGCAGAGTATCAGATAGAATATTTTTATTAGAAAATTTTCCTTTTGTGTAATTTAGCCTCATTTTCTTCGTCATTATTGTTTCAGCATCAAAAAGACCAACCATTTTGTATTTTTTTTCATTATTAGTAATAGATTTAGTTAGATACATCAACCCACCACATTCTGCATAAATAGGAAAGTTATCTTCAGATAATTTTTTTATTGATTTTTTCATAATTTGATTTTTGGAAAGATCATTACCTAAGATTTCAGGAAATCCACCACCAATGTATAGTCCATCACATTTTGGAATTTTTTTATCTTTAATTGGACTGAAAAAAGTTAGTGATGCACCTTGGTGTTTTAATGCATTCAAATTATCATCATAGTAAAAATTAAAGGAGTTATCTAAAGCCACAGCAATTTTTACTTTAATTTTCTTAGTTGCATTTTGTTTATTTTTAGACAGAGATAGAGGATTTTTAATAATTTTAATAATTTCATCTACATCTAATGATTCTGATATAATTTTTGAAATTTTTTCAAGTTTATTTTTTAAAATTTTATTATCATATGTAGAAATTAATCCAAGATGTCTTGATTCTAAATTTAAGATAAGGTTTTTTGGAATTACACCAATAATAGGTAATTTTGTTTTTTCTAAAGCATCTCTACAAAGAATTTCATGTTTTTTACTTCCAATTTTATTTAAAATAATGCCTACAATTCTTGAATTTTTATGAAATTTTTGAAATCCTAAAGCAGTTGCACCAATGGAACGTGCAGTTTTACTTGCATCCAATACTAAAATTACAGGAGATTTAGTTATAGATGCAATATGATGAGTACTAGCATAATTAGAATTTCCCTCAAATCCATCATAATATCCCATTACACCCTCAATTACTGAAATATCAGAATTTGAATGGGATACAAAACTATCTAAAACTTGTTTTTGACCCATTAACCAAACATCAAGATTGTATGTTTCATTTTTTGAAATAGTTGAAAGATAACTAGGATCAATATAATCAGGACCTACTTTGAAAGGTTGTACTGAAAAACCTCTTTTCTGTAAAGCATAGATAATTGCGCATGTGATCGATGTTTTTCCAACACCGCTAGTTGCTCCAGCTAAAACAATTCTTTTTATTTTCAATGTATGTGTAGAATTTTTTTTTTATTTAAATTGATACCTTGAAAAAATAACGAATGTTTTTACTGATAAAAATTAATGAGTAAGTATGGAAAAAGATGGTCTAACTATTGTTTATACAGGAAAAGGCAAGGGTAAAACAACTGCTGCATTAGGAATTGCATTAAGAGCTACAGGGTATAAGAAGAAAATATGTATGATTCAATTTATCAAGGGTTCATGGCATTATGGTGAAATGGATTCATCAAAGAGATTAGAACCAGAATTTGAAATGGTTGCAATAGGTAAAGGATTTGTTGGAATTATAGATGATAAAAGTCCAAAAACAGATCATCAAAGAGTTGCAAAAGAAGCAATTAGAATCAGTAATGAAAAAATTCAATCTAAAAAATACGATATAGTAATTTTAGATGAGATAAATTATGCAGTAAATTTGAACTTAATTTCACTAGAAGATGTTTTAGATTTAATTAAATCAAAACCAGAAAATATAGATCTAGTACTTACAGGCAATTATGCCAAAGATGAAGTGATTGAGGCAGCAGATTTAGTAACAGAAATGAGAGAAATTAAGCATCCATTTCAACAGGGTATTAAAGCAAAAAAAGGGATTGATTTCTAACGAGCAACATTAATGTACAGATTGGAAAGTTTTAGAAGAATTGTCTACTGAAATTCAAGAAATGCCTGAACAGGGCGAAATTATTCTAGCCACAGTAACTAAAGTAATGGATCATGGAGCCTACGTCACATTAGATGAATATGATGACGTTCAGGGGTTTTTACATATTTCAGAAATAGCACCTGGTTGGATTAGATCAGTTAATAGATTTGTAAAAGATGGAGAGAAAAAAGTCTTACTTGTAAAAAAAGTAAAAGCAGGAGACATAGACTTGTCACTAAAACAAGTATCAAAAGATCAAAAAAAGCAGAAACTAAAAGAAGTTAAAAAATATGAAAAAGGCAAAACATTATTACAAAATGTACAAGACAAAACAAAATTAACAGATGAAGAAATTGAAAAAATAGAAGATAAAATTTATACAAAATTTGATTCAGTTTATGATGCATTTATGGAAATTGCAAGAAATGGAATTGATGTAATTAAAGAACTTAAACTTGCAAAAAAAACTACAACTGCAATTGAAGAAATATGTTCAAAAATTAAACTACCATCAGTAGAAATTAGAGGTATTATGGAAATAACAAATAACAAATCAGATGGAGTGGAAATAATTAAAAAAACATTATTGGATGTAATTAAAAAAGATTCAACAATGGATATTACATATCTAGGGGCACCGAAATATAGAATATCAATTACTTCTGAAGATTTTAAATCTGCTGAAAAATCATTAAAACCAATTATTGAAGAAATTCAAACCAACATAGAAAAGAAAAAAGGCTCATTCAAATTTACCAGAGAAGATTCAAAGAAAACAAGGGAAAATTAAAATGAGATTTCAATTAAGAAAATGCTCAAAATGTAGTCATTATACATTAAAGGACAAGTGTCCAAAATGTACTGGAGAAACAAAATCAGTACATCCTGCTAAATTTTCACCAGATGATAAATACATGAGATATAGGTTAGCAGAAAGATATTCCTAAAAAATAAAATTTAAGGCGTAAAAGTTCCGGTTAATTTTGCTTCTGCAATAATATGACTTTTCATTGCATTTTCTAATTCTTGTTTAGAATAACCTTCTTTCAAATCTAATTTTACATCAAGTGCATAACCCTTGAAGATGTATGTATGACGTCCATTAGGTGGTGCTGGTCCACCATATCCAATTTCACCAAAATCTGTTTTTCCTTCTAAAATCAAATTTTGTGATGGATAATCAAAATATTGTAACCAATGAACCCAAATTTTTCCAACAGCAGCCATTGCATCAGGATCATCCATGATTAATCCAATACTTTGAGTACCTTTTGGAATATTTTTAAAATCTAATTTAGGTTCTTTATTTTCAAATTTGTAACCAAATTTTTTAGGAATTTCTTCACCATCATCAAAATTAGAACTTGTTATAGAAAATTCAGACATAGTATTCAATTAGTTATTTTTAAAATAAAGCTTACTAACTTTCAAGAACAATTTTATCGTTATGTATAGATAGAATAGAACTTCCTAGTTTTTTGATTTTATTTTTAAGTACTTTATCCATCGTACCAATTATACTTCGATTGTTTTTTACATGATTAATTAATTCTTGATCGGCATAAGTTCCATTAATAGAAATTATTTTAAATTTTTTAATGAAATTTAATGTCATAGTTATTTCTTGATTTTTTTCTGGAATTTCTTGTAATTTTATTAATTCATTACTAACAACTTCAGGAACAACAAATGAAATTGAACCTATTTCCATATCCAAATTATCAATATTTTTGATTCGTCTAGTTGCTAAATGAATTAAAAAATTAGTGTCACAGATTACTTCAACCAACTATACCTGCACCGATTAATCTCCATCTTTCAGCAATTCTCCTACTTATTGCTACATGTCCATTTTCAAAGATGCAAGCAGGTCGTCTAAGTTCAATTTCTATTTTGGATGATTTCACTTTAGTGACTTTACCTAATACTGGAGCAGTTCCAATGTTTAATCGTAATAATTCACCTGTTTGAATTGGTTTAACTTTAATATCTTCAGTAGTACCTACAGCTGAATCGAATAAATTAACATCAAGTTTTAGTAAAGTAGAATTTTCAGGAAGTGTTCCTGGTTTTCCAATTACTGAACCAATAAATGAATCACTTCTAGTCATTGATGGATCTAATTTTGTACCAATTGCAACTAAACCTCCAGGTTTTACAGATTCAACAATTCCTGCAGCAGTTCCTAATGAAGTAATTTCTGTAAGAATGGGTTCATATGATTTCTTTTTTTCATTCATCAAACCAGGTTTAATTTCAATTTCATCACCAACATTAAAAATTCCTTGAGTTAAACTACCACCAATTACACCTCCTTTGATATCTTTTAATTTGATACCAGGTTTGTTTACATCAAAAGAACGTAAAACATGCATTACAGGATCAGCTTTTTCATCTCGTTCAGGTGTCTTAATTGAAGATTCTATAGCACCGATTAATGCATCAAGGTTTAATCCAGATTGAGCTGAAATTGGAATGATAGGGGATTTAGCTGCATTAGTTCCCTTAACAAATTTTGTAATATCTTTATAATTTCCCATTACTTCATCATAAGAAAGTAAATCTACTTTGTTTTGAAGTACAACTATTTGTTGAATACCAAGTGTTTGTAAAGCCAAAAGATGTTCTTTTGTTTGTGGTTTAGGAACTTGTTCGTTTGCTGCAACAAGTAATAATGCACCATCCATTAATGCAGAACCAGAAAGCATATTTGCCATCAAACTTTCGTGTCCAGGACTATCAACAAAACTTACAACTCGAGATAATTCACTTTCGTCCCCACAATTATTACATTTTGGGGTTGTGGAATATCCTAAAGGTTCTTCACATTTTTTACATTTGTAAAAAGCAGCATCAGAATAACCAACACGTATTGTAATTCCACGTTTTAATTCCTGGCTATGTACACTAGTCCATGAACCTGTTAATGCTTGAATAAGACTAGTTTTTCCATGGTCGACATGTCCAGAAGTTCCAATGTTTACACATGGTTGATAACCATATTTTTTGATGTACCAATCAGGAAGTGTATCTCTCCAATGCATGAGTCAAAATATAGAATCGGTATATGTTAAGTTATTCTTTCTTATCTTCAGTTTTTTCAGCTGCTTCTTCAGCAGGTGCTTCTACTGGTAGTTCGCCATCAAATCTACAATTTATTTGATAAATTTCTTCAGAGATTGTATTTCCACGAATTAATTTTCTAACTCTATCCCCATGTTCTGCATCTTGTAATCCAACGCCTTTAGAAAGTAAAACACGTTTTCTTGCAGAACCATGAACGTCATCTCTCATAGGAACTCCAGATTTATCACTACCACCAGTTAGTTTTAATTTTCCACTAAGACCAACAACAGTGGCATCTGTTTCATTTCCTAATTGTAATCCTAACAATGGATTTGCATCACTATCTTTAAGCTCTTTAGATAGAGATTTTCCTTTAATGTCAGATATTGTAAGCTTGAAGTTTACCAAGTATTCAAAAAAAAAGTTGAAGTACTAATTAACCTTTGGACATTATTTTTAAATCAAGATTTCTATAGATAGTCATGGCAGAAAAAATCACATGTCCAAGATGTGAAAATAAAATGGTAGACATGCAAGCATGTCATATGTTTTGTCCAAATTGTGGTGCCCATTTAGATTGCTCAGATAAAGGAAATTACTGGTAATTACATTCCAGGTCGATCAGGAATATAATCAGATGCCATGTTCATTGCATGATCTTTCATAATCTCAAGATAAGTATCATAATCGGCTTCAAAATTACAATGAGGGCATTTCACACTAGTTACATCATCATCTAAAACTGCAACTCTTTCACATTCAGGACATTTTGCATCCATAGAATTCATTTGTAATTAAGATATTTAATCATATTTGAAAATTATTCATTAAGCGGAATTAGTTTAGTCTGGTATGACGTCAGCTTCCCAAGCTGAAGGTCACGGGTTCAAATCCCGTATTCCGCATTAAATTTCTCTAATTGCTTGTTCTATAATTCCTCTATCAGGAGCTTTAGGGAAATATTTCAAATAAGACTTAAGATCTTCTTTGGCATCAGAATTTTTATTTAATTTTTCTCTAAGGTAAGCACGATTTTTATATATTTTAGCAGATCTCTTTGGATTAATTTCAATAGCTTTACTGTAATAATTTTCTGCTTTTTCAAATTGATTTGTTTTCAAATAAAAATTGCCTAATCCATTAAATGTCAAATATGATCTAGCATTAATTTTTAAACTTCTTTCATAAAATGAAACACATTCTGGTGAATTTTGTTGGTTAAGCATTGTACCATACAAATGTAGAGCTGTTGAATTATTTGAATCAAGTTCAATAGATTCTTTTAATGATGAAAGTACATCAGGATAATTTTTCAGAATATTTAGTTTTTCAGAATTAAAACATAGACGATTAGATTTATTCTGGAAATCATTTTTTAATGTAATTTTAGATAAAATATCTGCAGGAGATATAATTATCAGTAATCTTCCTTCTTCAGACCATTCCCTGTCAAAAACATCTTGTGGAATTACTCCTTCCTGTTGTTCCCCTTCCTGATTACCTTTTTGAATATAATGAAGAATTGTTTTTTCTTCATCATCATACCCAGTAATTACTGAAGCATGCTGTGTAATTTCAGGAATGCCTGGAAGAATTACAATTGGAGGAATACCTGAATCAATAATTTTTTTCAACTCATCCAAAGAAGAATGAACTATTTTACATGATAAACCGTGTCTTTCTGCAAGTTCTATTCCTTCAATAATTATACTGCCATTAAAATCAGAATATTTCTTAGCGGATTCCGTAGCTTCAGCCATAGGTAATTCAATATTCCAATATCTAGATACAACGTTAATTGGTAAAGGAAGACAAATATTTTCATCCTCAACTAGAGGTAAAAGTAATTGATGTTCCTGTTCTTCAGTCATAAAATAAAGAATTTTTGAGAGTTATTAATATCAATCATAGTGAACAAAAATTTTCAATTAAATTATTACCATCAAGGCTCATTTCTGGATGAAATTGAGTTCCAAAAATTAATTTTTCTTTATGTTGAATAATTTCATATTTACAATTATTTGATTTTCCAATTGTAGTTAACATATTAGGTAATTTAGAAATTTCAAATGCATGACTTTCAAATACATTTATTGAATTTTTTGTGATTAGATTATTTTGTGAAATTTCAATTGTTTCATTTCCTTTTTGAATAAATTTTGTTTTTCTAATTGTACCTCCCAACGTTAAGGCTAATATTTCTGCACCATAACATATTCCAAGTAATTTTTTACTATTATTAATTGAAAAATTAATAATTTTAGAATTTACTTCATTTATTTTCTTATCATTTTTTCTTCTGCCAGACAAAATAATAGAATCATATTTTTGTAATGAATTTAATTCTAAAATATGTGGAGTATATTTTTCAAATGAAATATTTTTTTCACTTAAAAAATCAGTTAATTGTTTTGTATAGATAGAACCGTTATCAACAACAAGAAGCAATTAGTTGCCAACCTCAATTGATACATAATGTATCTCAGGTAATCCATCTTTTACATATACAGTACCTATATTGAGAATTGCATCTTCTTCCCACATGAATACTCTATCGCTGCGTGGTTTTACAAAGTCATCAATGAATTCCGATAAGAATTGCTCTGTATCAGCAAGATCATCTTCAGTAAAGAAGAATAATTCTCCTTCATTAAATGACAATGGAATTTGAATTGATGTTGGTTCAGAAATTGAAATCTGCTCCTCTTCAAATATAGATTTTATAATATCAATTCTATCAGTTTTGAGTAATTCAACATAATCATCATCAGCAGTAGTTGTAGTTGATGCTACACCAGATACCTTTTTCAAATATTGTTCAAATGCTTCTTCTTGAGTGGCACCTAATCCAACAAAGTATTCTCCATTAAATGCTGCACCAACTGCTGCAATAGTACCTAATTGTGCAACTACACCACCTGCACCAGCAGTATAAACTGGAATAAAGTATACATCATGATCGCCTACACGATACAAAATATTATCACCGATTCTTGGATTTCTCAATAATGTTTTCAATTGAGCAAATTCAGGATCTCTATCAAGAGCTTCTCTAACTGCAGTAGGTCCAATTAATTTAGTTTCAGAATCTAATGGAACTTCATAAAATTGTAAATCACCTAAATTCTCAAGATCATTTTCAACTACCATATATCCGGCAAGATTTCTTCCTTGTGATCCTTTCAATTCTAATGAAAGCAATCCCAAAAATGAAGTTTGTTCAAATCCAGGTGGCTTTGCTTCAACATAGTAAGTATCTAGACCTCGAGGAATTTCATAAAATTCATTGGCTTGAATGAAGGTTTCAGGGTTAGTTACATGGTAAATGTTGTACATCTCTGTTTTCCAATTAAACAATTCAACAGGGTATCGAATTTGTTCTTCTAACCATGATGGCATTGGTGTGAATTGTTCAGAGTATTGATCAGTAAACATTTCAGTAAAGAAATCATCACCAGTTTTCAATAGTTGAATATCACCATTGTATGAATCAACTAGTGCATAACCTACCAAACGTAAGTATGGATTACCAACAGACCAAGGAACATCACGCGTATCAAAACCAATGATTAATGGAATTAACCAGTAAGAATTTTCTCCATCAGTTACAGGTAGTGAGTCTAACTCTTTTCCAAATAAATCATACAAGAAATAAGGATACAGTGTTTCCATTCTATCATGTACATCCTTGTATCTCATAATATGGACAGATTCACCTGGAAATGAAAGTAAGAAATTTGGCTCAAAAATCCAACTGAGTGGTGGGGGGACATCCAAACCACCTATACCAGAATAAGATACTCCTCCAAGTTCTGCACTAGTGTCACCTCTTCCAGTTGGATAACCAGACCAAGTTTGTTCAAATAATCCACCTTCACCATAGTAAATTTCTCGTTGTTCAAAAAATTCTCCACTATCAACTATCTGACCATCTGTTGCGCCTAAAGTCAAAAACCCATCTGGAACATGTGTATAAACAAGATGTTCATTGTACCATCTGTTATCAAGACTGACAGATGATGGTAAGATTGGTTTCATTGAAGCAGTCCAATACAAAGTATTGTTAAATCTTAGAATATCATTATCTTCAAAGTCAACATATGGAATTAATCCTATTTCAGGCTTTAATTTAGCAAATGCAGCTTCCCAATCCCAAACTCGAATTACATCAAGAACGTCACTATTTTGTTTAACATAATTTTTAATATTATTTGCAGATACAGATGTTAATTGTACATCATGAGTATTTTCTTGAACATCATTTAATTCTCCAAGATATCTATTAACACCGATTTGTTGAGCTGTATATGGTCCTAAAAATTCAATTTTCTTTGCATCAGCAATACTATTGTTTACTGCTACTACACCACCAATAATAAGTGCGATTGCAAGAATTGTTGCAAATCTTATAATTACATCACGTTTAAACATGTGAGTTAAAACACGTGCTCTAATTCTATCAACTATAGAAAATGCAATTAAAGCAGAACCAATTAGAAGTGTACCACCAATTACATATCTTGTATTATAATCAATTTGATCAGTAAAGAAAAGATTAACACCTACCCATAATATTGCAATTCCAAAAATTCCTTCAATTGTTGAAACATAATTTAGATAACGAGGTTTTCCTTCTTGAGAGTCTTTCAAATATGATGTAATGACATCAATAATTCTATGAATACCAACATACAAAACCAAACGTAAACCAATTGCTGCAAGCATTGGTGGAATTAAAATAACTAATGCAGGAATCATTGGAACAACTTGTTCAGATGCATATGCTGGATTATTATCAGGTGTTACAAATGGTAAAGAAAATAATTTTGGTAAATTTTCAATACCTAAAGTATTACCATCAATAAATGACATTGCTGCAAATCCAAACATAATATTTGCAAAAAATGCACCAAATAACAAAATCTTAGTAATTTGCCAAAGAATGAATTGTGGGGAACTTAATTTGTAATCTCTAAAACTTTGAATATCTGCTGTGACAGATTGTTGAGGACCTCGTGCAATAAATCCAATTGCTGAATTGATACCATACCAAAAAATCGAAGATCTGCTGGAAATATTTACACGAATAAGAGCAATAGCAGAAAGAATTAGAGTTGAAAGAAGGGTATAGTAAAGTGGTTTAGTGAATTGTTCACCAAATTCAGTAAAATTCATTGATAAAATTACTGCTTGATTTCCAACCATAGTAAAAATTACAACTCCAATAATAGCAATAATGGCTAATCGAATGAATTTTCCAGTATCAGGTGGTGGAGTCTGCTTATCAGTAGAGGCGCTATACAAAATCACATTTAATCGTGATTCACTAAATTAAAGCCTTACCAGCAAAATTAAGCAATTGTTGCTAATTTTTTACAAATTAGATATGCTGCAGCGTATGTTGGAAGTGATATTTTTTCATTATTGTATGGGCCAAATTTTTTGTTTTTTAATTTAAATTCAATTGGACAATTAGCTAAAACTTCAATAGATTCATCATTAAGAAAACATGAATCTGTATATGGTTCAAATTTTGTTAAATCAGTACAAAGAGTTTTGGTAAGACCACTCTTACTGTTAATTGAACCAGGCAATCTAAAAATTCTGTGAATATCCATAGTTACATTAGGATCAATTTTTACGCCAATTTGATGTGAAACACTATCAAGTGTTTTTTGAAAAGAAGAATATCCATTATCAAGTAATTCTGAAATAATTTTTGAACGCTTTGATTTTGAACCAAAAACTTGTTTTGAAAATCTTCCATTCCAACCTTTTTGATTGAAATCTGGAAATGATGATCTATTAGGTTTGAATCTTTTCATTCCAAATGTTTCAGGAATAGCACCACGGAACATAATATAATCAACAAGTTCAGATCTTTCTTTAGAACCCATTTTTTGAAATTGTGAATTAAAAACATAAACGTGAAATCCTTCATTACCTGAAAAATAAACATGAATGTTTTCTTTATTAATTCCTAAATCATCAATTAAGACATTAGATAATTTATTGACTTCAATTTTTGATGCATCAATACAAAATTTACAAGGTAAAGATTTTTTTTCTAATTTGGTTGAATTACATTTTATGCATTTAACAATATCTTTTGAAATTTGATTACATTCATTACAAATAGATGCAGTATGATTATTTCTACAAGATAAATTAAGATCCTTTGCATCAATATCAAAAATCAAATCAGCTTCTTTCCAATCTTTTTCATTCATTGGAGAATTTGGAAATGCATAATATGCATTTGAACAGTAAACATCAGATGGTATATTTTGCATGAAAAGTAGGTGTAACTCTTTATCATCCCTAAGTGAAATATGTCTATTAAAAAAACCAGAATTGAATTTTTGATAGCCAAATTCTCTTTCAGATGTACGTTGAGGAGTAGAAATAAGATTAAAATGATTAAAATAATATTTTTTAAATGAATCTTCTAAAAATTTAATATCAGTTTCATTCATTATTTTCTCTTTTTTCCAAATTGTGATGGATTGATGATATTATCACATTCTTTTGTGATAAAACAAAGATCCTGTGTTTTTAATTTTTCACATGAAGGACAAGCATATGTTGTTGCACTGCCTGAAGTTCCAGCAAGATGATTAAGTTGGTAAAGTGTTACTCTAGGATTATAATCAGGTGCATTTTTGAATAAAGGTGCAATTTGTTGAACCGTTTGTCCTCTTGATAAAAGAAAAGTTGCAAGCATAAATCTTCCAGAATGTGGCAGATTTTCACCTTTTTCAAGTACATCAATTGCATGTTTTATGCATGGTGGATATTCACCGGTAGTTATGGTATAAGTTGGTGTAAGTTTTTTAGAGATTGCAATTAATTCATTAACAATATTTTCAAGGCCAGGAATCATAGATGGTTTTGGGGCATTAATTATTTTAGAACTAATGTAATTTCCTAATTCTTTTCGAATTAATCTAACCGTTTTATCAGGAGTAAGGAAAACTTTCCCATTTTCAACATGTCTATTGATTAATTTCCATTCACGTTCATGAAAAGTAACTGAATGTTTTAGATAATCAGATACAGGTATGACAAAAAAATCATTTTCTTTAATTATTTCGATATTAAATAGATCATAAATAATTCTAGTTGCTAAATCAATTTTAGATTTATTTGAAGCATTTCCTAAATCTTTTTCTAAATAATTTTCTGCTCTTCGAGCTTCAGCTAAAGCAAATCTTTTGATAAGCGTAGACATTCCAGTTAATTTTATGAGAACTATAGCTAAAAGAAAAGAAAATACCTCTCTTTCAAGAACATAATCTTTAGAAGCTTGGCCATCAATCAAATCGGATTTATAGACTTCACCTGCTGCTGCAACTTTAATTCGATGTAGTGCTTTTTCAACAGATAATTTTAAAACTGGATCACTGCCAAATTGAGTCAAAGAGAAGCCTTTATCTTTTAAATATTCACCAGCATCAGCCAAAAAAGGGTATTTTGCTTTTTCATCTTGTCCAAGAACTAACATAATAGATATCTGAGTAATTTACATAAAAATCTGATTCTCAAGATTTGAACGGTGGTTTAAATTATGTTTTAAGAAATTGATAAAATATGCAGATTGGGTGTCATGTTTCAGCATCAGGTTCAGTTGATAAAGCAGTAGATAATGCAGTTGAAAGAAATTGTTCAGCATTTCAGATATTTACAAGAAGTCCAAGATCATGGCATGCAAAAGAACTTACAAAAGAAGTAATTGACGCTTTTAAATCCAAATTAAAAGATAGTAAAATTGATAGATTTGCAATTTGTGCACATATGCCATATTTACCAAATTTAGCTACTCCAAAAGATGATGCATTTGAAAAATCAGTTAACACATTGATAAATGAAGTTGAAAGATGTGCACAGTTAGGAATACCATATTTAGTTACACATCTAGGTAGTCATTTAGGAACTGGTGAAGAAGCAGGAATTAAAAAATTAGTAGATGGTTTAACAAAAGCTGGCCAAACAAAAAACGATGTAATGATTTTATTAGAAAATACTGCAGGACAAAAAAATTCTGTTGGTTCAGATTTTAAACAACTTGGTGAAATTTTTAAGCAATTAAAACCTGGAAAAAAATTTGGTGTTTGTATTGATACATGTCATGCATTTGTCGCAGGGTATGATTTAAGAACAGCAGAAAAAGTCAAAGAAACTTTTAAAGAATTTGATAGGCATGTTGGAATAGAAAATTTAAAAATTCTTCATCTAAATGATGCTAGAGGAGAACTTGGATGCAATCTTGATAGACATTATCATTTAGGGCTAGGTGGAATTGGAGAAGAAGGAATGAAATCTGTTGTAAAATTTGCAAATAAGAAAAAAATTCCAATAATTTTAGAAACCCCAATTGATGATGATAGAGATGACTTTGAAAATGTGAAAATAGCACAAGGATATGCATAAAGATGTATACGATTACAGAGGAAACTGAATAATGAATTATGAAGAAGTAATGAAATTGGCACTTGAACGTGGATTTTATTTTCCTAGTTGTGAAGTTTATTCAGATGCAAATGCCGGTTTTTGGGAATATGGACCATCAGGTGTTGGTTTAAAAAATAAATTCCTTGAATTATGGAGAAGAGAATTAATCAGAAGAGATGGAATGATGGAAATAGACGGTTCTCAAATTATGTCTAAATCAGTTTTTGAAGCATCAGGGCATTTAGGTAATTTTGCAGATCCAATAATAAAATGTACAAAATGTAATTCAACGTTTAGAGCAGATAGAACAATAGCAGAAATTGCAAATATTGAAATTCCTGAAAGTGCAGATTTGATTGAATTTGATAATGCAATCAAACAAAATAAAATACAATGTCCAAAATGTAAAGGTGATTTTAGTTCAACAAAAAAATTCAATATGATGTTTAAAGTTGGAATTGGTCCTCAAGAAGAAGAAGCATATCTTAGACCTGAAACATGTCAATCAATATTTGTCGATTTTCCTAGACTTTTCAAAACTATGAGAGGAAAACTCCCACTAGGAATTGCTCAAGTTGGAAAAAGTTTTAGAAATGAAATAGCACCAAGACAAAGTTTACTTCGTCTAAGAGAATTTTATCAAGCAGAAATAGAGGTATTTTGCAATCCTGGAAAATTAAATGAAGTTGAAAAATTTGCAGAAATAGAAAATACTATAATTAGAGTTCAAACAGATGCTGAACCAATTTCTATGACCTGTAAAGAAGCACTAGAGTCAGGAACTGTTCCAAACAAGTTTGTAGCATATTATTTAGGAATTTTAACAGAGTTTTATGAAAAAACAGGAATTGATGTTTCAAAAAGTAGATTTAGAAAATTAGGAGATAAAGAAAAAGCATTCTATGCTGAAGTTGCATTTGACTTTGAAGTTGAAACTACGATTGGATGGCTTGAGCTTGTTGCATGTAACTATAGATCAGATTATGATCTATCTAGTCATGCAAATAAGAGTAAAGAAAAATTTGAAGTTATGGATAATGATGAAAAAGTTTTACCGCATGTATTTGAGATTTCTATGGGAATAGATAGAAGTCTATATACAATTTTAGAACATTCATTACAAAATGATGAGGAACATGAGAGAATGGTTTTATCACTAAAACCATATTTATCACCAGTTCATGTTGGAATTTTATCATTAGTCAAAAAGGATGGACTAAAAGAAAAAACTGATGAAATTTTTCTAAATATTAAAAGAAAATTTGATGCATTTTTAGATCATTCAGGTGCAATTGGTAGAAGATATAGAAGATTAGATGAGATTGGAGCTCCATTTGCAATAACAGTTGATCATCAAACATTAGAAGATAATACAGTAACAATTAGAAAAAGAGATTCCATGGAACAAAGTAGAGTAGATATTTCTAAAATTGATTTAATTTTATCAGAATCTGTTGCATTCCCTTAAAAAAAATAATTATAATTAATTAGAAATTAATTAGATAACATATAGTAATTTATTTTAATTAAGGATTAGATTCAATTAAAGATAATTTAGAAATTATTTGTTCCAGTTCTAATTTATTTTCATTAATCACTCTTTTAATTACATTAATCTCATTATTAATTTGAGCAACATTCACATCATCAGAATTTTTGATTTGATTTTCTAAATCTTTTAAAATATCTTGATTATATTGATTAATTTTTTCTAATTCATTTTTGTATTTTTCTAAATTTTCATACTGATTAGAAACTTGAGGAAATTCTACATATTTAGAATTTGAAATGAAACCAGTTGTAATTATTATACCACCTGCAATTAATACAATAATTAAAACAACTATAGTTAATCTTAATTTCATTCTACCTCATCAACACTCTCAAAATTTAAAATAATTACTAATTATTCTGTTTTTTTACGCCTACGAATAATAAAAATTCCAACACCAATAACCAAAATTATTGGAATAACAATCATTGTAGGATCAAAACTACTTTCCTCAACTTGAGAAATTTCATTAACTAGAATTGTGGTTTCGTAAGGTAAGAAAATTTCATCTCGTACACTGTCTTTGTATCTGACAGTAATGGTGACATCATGTTCACCATATTTTGCTTCCCCATCAAATTCAATTGGAATATTAAATGGGACAGGTGCATCAGTTTCAATTTCATCAATAAATTGTGTATTTGGTTTAATATTAGAATCTCCTCTAGGTTCTAGAGTTACAAAACCAAATAATCCATCTTCATTACCTTCATTAATTATTTCACCAATAACCATTTGTGTACCAGATAATTCAATCACTTTGACATTGAAAATAGTTAGATCAATCAAACCCCGAATGTAAAAATCAAGTATTTTTGAAATAGTTTCTTTATCACCGTGTGTATTATAATATGAAATTGATAAAGGAATTCGTAAAGTCTCGCCCTTTAGAGATTCAGGAACATAAACATCAGCAATAAAAGAATCATACGACTTTGCTGCAATATTTCCAAGATCCCAACTTGATTCTAAAATTAAAACATTTTCAATATTTGTAATTGATGCAGTATTAGATGAAAGTGATGTTTGTGCATTATTTATTGTGACATCAACTGCTGAAATTGGGGCAGTTCCGTCATTTACAATATCTATAACAATATTATTTGATTTCAATGATGTAAGAAATGATTCAGATGCTCTAACATTGATTGTACTATCTCCAGTCACTTTAAAGTCAAAAGTAGAAAAAGATGATCTAACACCAGATTCTCTTAATCTAGAATAATCAACTTTTACAGTTCCCGAATATTGTTGAATTTGTATATTTTTATCCAAATTTACATAAAAAGTCAAAGAAAAATTTGTACCAGCTAAAGAATTTGTATTGGTGTTAGCATTAATTGCAATTCCTGGACCATCTGAACCTGAAAATCCTAAAGGTAATGCCAATTTTCCTTCAATTCCGGTGATATCTTGAGTTCCTACATTTGCAAATTCTATGGTAAATGGAACATTACTATCTCCAGTTTCAACTTCAATTTTATTATCTAATGTACCAAAATATGCATCTAATAATTTTACATCACCAAAATCCCTTTCAAATGCGGAATCACCAAAGTTTCCAGATTGAATTGGTCCATCTTTCCAATCAGCATATGAATTAGTAAAAATGAATGGTATGAAACCAATTAAAAATAATGTTAATAGAAATTTAGAGTTCATTATGCAGTAATCTCCATTGTTGAAGGTTCTTCCCCCTGAAATGCTTTACCATCTTTTATTGTAATGACTTTATCAACATCACCAAAATGATGTCTATCGTGGGTAACAATAACAAAGGTTTGATTAAGTTTTTTTGCCATTGATTTCATTAAATCAACTATAGTTTGGGAAGTAACTGAATCAAGATTACCAGTTGGTTCATCAGCCAAAACAATTGAAGGTTTGTTGATTAAACCTCTAGCTATAGCAACTCTTTGAGCTTGTCCGCCTGAAATTTTATTTGCTCGTTTATACAATTGATCCTCCAATCCAACTGCTTTTAGTAAATCTATAGCATCTTTTTCAGAACTAAATTTATTCCCAGCAATTTGGATTGGTAATAATATATTTTCTAAAACTGAAAGATCTGATAAAAGATTAGAGAATTGGAAAATAAATCCTAATTTCTTATTTCTAAATGATGAAATTTGGTTATCATTAAGAGTTGTAGTATTAACTTCATCAATGAAAACATTACCATTTGTTGGACTATCTAAAAGCCCAATCATATTTAGTAATGTAGATTTACCTGAACCTGAACTTCCAACAATTAAAACAACTTCACCTTGTTCAATTGAAAATGATACATCATCAAGAGCTTTCACTTTGTTATCTCCATCACCATAAATTTTGGTTAAATTATTAACCTCAAGTACTTTAGCCAGTTCGCATTGCCTCCACAGGTAGTAGTTTTGTAGCTCTATACGATGGATATAATGACGCAATAATAGCCAGAACAAATGAAGCCAAAGCAGTTTGAATAATTTTCTCCCAATTGTAACTTACTTCTAGTGGTAAGCTGTTATTGAAAGACATTTTTGTTTCTTTTGCATAAATGGTATAACCTAATCCAGTGGCAGTTCCAACTCCAGCACCAATTGCTCCAATTAACATACCTTGAAAAATAAAAATTATCAAAATATCTTTTCTTTTTGCACCAATTGCTCTCATGACACCAATTTCTTTAGTTTTTCCATTTACTAACATCATTTGAATTGTAACAATTGCAAATGCAGAAGACATCATTCCAAAGTAACCAATCATGTTAATCATTGCTATACCTGATCTAAAACCAGCAAGTTGTTGTTCAGCTGATTCCTCTATTGTTTCTGCTAGGAAATCATCATTTGGAAATGATGCTAAGAAAAATTCTTTTACTTCAAATGCTTTACTTGGATCATTTAATTTTACCATAATTGATCCTGTTTGATCTATTCTATCGGTCATATCACGTAATGTATCAATGTGCATAACTGCACTATAATCAAATCCTTGACCACCAGGTGACTTTGCAATTCCAGATACAGTAAATCTTTTAGTTTGTTCTTCACCCCATCTATCAATAATCATCACTTTGACATTATCACCGACTACAGCTCCTCCAAGATCATTTGCTACAGTATTCCCTAACACAATAGAATTTCTTGAAAAAACATAAGTTCCTTCTGTAACAGTTTCATGCACAGTAGATGCTCTAATGTCAGTAAATGGATCAACACCTACTACAGGTATTCTAGTTTTTTCAATTAATTTTCCATTTTTTGTAATTTCCATTTCTGCCGTCGATGAAAGCCGCGGTGTCGCCGCTTCAACGTATGAAATTCTTTCAAAGAATCTTACAATTGTTGAATCTGATTTATCTATGTAATCATCTTCATTTGTTACAAGAACATCACCATTTCGATATTCACTGATATCTCTTACAATTGCATCAAAGAGTCCTTGAAATATTACAAAATTAACATGAATTACTAAAATTCCAATGGTAACAGCTAAAACTGCACCGATTAAACTACCTCTTTTATTGAAAAGCATTCTTTTTGCTAATTTCATTCGGTAATCCATAAAATAATCAAAAAAGTCTGATATATAAGATATATTATTCCTAGTGCTAAATTATAGACAATTTTATATGATATTAGTAATTTCTATATTTAATGGATGCTCTAAAAGTTACATAATGGACAATTTTGATATTAAAATTCTAAGTAAATTACTTGACAATTGTAGAGAATCAGACAGACAAATTGGAATTGATTTAGGAATGTCTGGAGGAGCAGTTAATGCAAGAATACGTAAAATGCAAAAATTAGAGATTATTGAAGAATTCTTCATCAAGGTTGAACCTCCAGTGTTAGGATATGGAATTTTGTATTTTGTAATATCTGGAGAAGATATGAAAGAAGTTTTAGAACAAGTTAGTCTAGTAGGAGAACCACATTTTGTTGCACCATGTGTTGGAGGAATTACCGTTTGTAGTATTATTGTAAAAGAAAATTTAGAGCAAAAAATTGAACTTGCAAAAAAATTAATGAAAGATTTTCAAGTATTATCAATTTTTGAAGCAGAGAACCCAGGATTTAATACAGATTTAACAAAAACAGATTTAGAAATTTTAGAGGAACTAATCAAAGATCCAAGACAAAAAATTGAAACGATAGCAAAAAATACAAAAATGTCAACTAAAACAATTACAAGATGTATTGAAAAATTACACAAAAATGAGGGAATTCAATTTACAACAATTTATGATCCAAAAAAAATTAAGAAATTTATTCCATATGCAATTATTACACGGATAGAAAGTGATTTGAAAAAAACATTAAAAGAAATTAATAAAGAATTTTCTAATACATATTTACAAATTCCATTTATTGCAAAAAATCAAATTGTTTTATTTATGTATAGTAATAATATTTACAAAATAGATGAATTAACACAAAAAGTTAGAAGTTTAAAAAATATTAAATCTGCAGATTTATTTATTCCTAAGAAAATTTCATTTTATAATAAATGGTTAAAAAATACTATTCTTGATTTTAAGAAATCATCTAAATTACATTTAACATACCAAACAAATTAAATAATAATACTTTTCAAAGTTAATGTGAAAAAAGAAAAACTGTACAAAGGGAAATTATTTGAATTAAATGCATATCATATGCAAGTTGAACATAGAAAAGTTAGAAGGGAAATTATTGAACATCCAGGTGCGGCAGCAATGCTTGCATTTGATGAGAAGGGTAAAGTGTTACTAGTAAAACAACATCGATTTCCACATGGATATATTCTAGAAATTCCAGCTGGTACTTTAGAAAAAAGAGAAGACCCTGTCGATTGTGCATACAGAGAATTAATTGAAGAAACTGGTTATGAGGCTAAAAAAATGACCAGATTAATCTCATATTTCCCTTCAGTAGGGTACAACAAAGAAGAAATTACCATTTTTGTAGCATCAGGCACAAAAAAGAAATTTGATTTAAAATTAGATAATGATGAATTTATCACAGTTGTAAAAATGGATATTAAAAAACTGATTGGAATGATTAAATCTGGAAAAATTATTGATTCAAAAACAATTTGTGCAGTAATGATTTATGCTGCAAAGAAAAAATTATTGTAATTATTTTTAATATTTATTAATCATATTTTATCTGCTTTACTGATAACTTGGTTTAACTAAATCAGTGATATCAGACCAAGACTGTAAAATTTTTTCAAACATATAGATAATATCAAATAATGCAAGTGAAATTTGTTTTTCACTTTCTAAAGAAGAACGTATTTTAGAAATTTTTGTTGAGTTACTTCTTTGTAATCTAATTGCATTAATTGCAAGCATTCTATTGTTAGAAATAAAAGAATCAATTGATTTAATTTGTATTTCATCTATATCTTTTGCAAAGTCATATAATTTTTTTAACTCTACTTTAGATAGATTTGATTTGATCAATGATTTAGATAATTCTACAACAGTATCTCCTGCAATTTCAAGTGTGTTTGCAGCAATTCTATAATCAAGAATATCTATATTTTCTAAATTGAAGATACCAGCTAATCTGGTATCCATTATAGTACTTCGAATTAATCTAACAAGAAGAAAATATTGTCTATTAATTTCAGCATCACGATTTGCTATTGTTTCAAGATTTGTTTTATCCCCATTTTTTATAGATAATACAACATCATTAAACATTCCAAGTGCAATTGAACTCATTCGTTTTAAGATATTTTGTGGATTAATTGACGTTTCATCAAGCAAAAATTGAATAGAAATATTTGTTGCATCTTCATCAATAATTTCTAATCCAACTAATTTTCTCATAGAACCTCTAACACTTTCTCTATCATTAATGGAAATAGAAGATTTTCCAACAATCCTGATAATATCAAACCCTAAAAGATATGCACCAGTAATTGTTGGAACAATACCCTCACCTTCTGATAAGGGATATGAGATTTCAACTTCTTTAGAAGGCCTCTTGCTTAGTTGTGTTCTAATTGATAGATTATTTTGATTTGTTTCAATTTCAACTTGATTGCTTTTGTTTAGATTATTTGCATCAATCCATTCTTTTGGAAGTGAAACAAGCATACTGCTTCCAATTTTCTGTAGGCGTCGTGTGAATGTAGTCAATTTATACTAATTTATATTATTTAAGCCAAGTATTAATATTTTCCAAATATCTCAAATTTGATCATAATGTCAACAGCATTTTGTCCAGCACATATTACAGGTTTTTTCAAAGCTGAGCTAAACAAAAAAGATTCAAACCAATTAGGTTCGTTAGGTGCAGGATTTTCTATTCAAAAGGGTGTAAAAACTACAGTTACTATTAGAAACAAAACAAAACATGACATTGCAAATTTTACAATCAAAGTAAATGGATTTGAATCAGGAGATATGAGGGTGTCTGAAGCAGTTCTCAGTAAATTTTCTACAGAAGGTAAATTTGTAGACATCATACATGAAATTGATGTTCCAGTTGGATATGGATTTGGTTGTAGTGCAGCAGTTGCATTATCATTATCTATTGCATTAAATGATGCACTAGAATCTAGATTATCTAAAATAAAAGTTGCACAAATAGCACATGATGTTGAAATAGAATGCAAAACAGGGTTAGGAGATGTTTTAGCATCATATTATGGCGGATTTGAGATTAGAGATAAACCAGGAGCACCTGGTATTGGACATGTTCAGAAAATTACTTTAGATAAAATTTCTATAATTATGATATGTTTTTCTCCAATTTCAACAAGTAAATTTATCAAAGAAAAATTATCACAAATTAATGGCCTTGGTGGAAAAATGGTCAATGAATTATTAGAATCAAAAAATTATGAACATTTTCAAGAAATGTCATTAGAATTTGCAAAATATGTAAACGTTATGACACCAAGAATGCAAAAAGTAGTCAATCAATTATCTAAAAATAATATTAAATGTGGTATTGCATTATTTGGTGAAACAATTTTTTCAATGGTTCCAAAGGAAAAGGAAAATAATGTTTTAGAAATTTTAGAAAAATTTTCTGATGGAATAATAATAAAATCAAAATTAGATGATACAGGTGCAAGAATTCTTTATAATTAATCAAAAAATATGACTACAATTCCTAAATCACATCCAAGATTAAATTCTCTTTTAATTCGTGAAAAATTAGTTAGTGGATTTAATGATAATTTGGTCGCTAAAGAAGGACTTTTGGCTCACGGTAGAGGAGAGGCCTTTGATTATCTTATAGGTGAAAAAACTTCAAAATCTGCTAAAGAAGCCATAAAAGCAGCAGCATTTATGCTAAAAAATGCAAAAAATTCTGTTATTTCAGTAAATGGAAATTTTGCAGCTTTATGTCCTAAAGAAATAATCCAATTGGCAAAAAATACGGATTCAAAAATTGAAGTCAATTTGTTTTATTCTAGTGAAAAACGTAAAAAAGCAATTACTAAAATTTTAAAAAAATCAGGTGCAAAAGAAATTTTTGGATTGAATAAAAAATCATCCACAAAATTATTAGGGATTGATAGTGCAAGAAGAATTGTCGATAAAGATGGAATATTTTCAGCAGATGTTGTTTTAGTTCCCTTAGAAGATGGTGATAGAACAATTGCTTTAAAAAAATCAAAGAAAAAAATTATTACATTTGATTTAAATCCTCTTTCAAGAACTGCTGAAACAGCTGATATTACAATAGTAGATAATGTAACACGTGCTATGAAATTACTTGTTATTGAATCAAAAAAGAAAAAGAGTAAATCTATGAAATATAATAATAAAAAAAATCTTAAAGAATCAATTTTAGAAATTAAAAAAAATTTAGAAATGAGGGCAAAAAATGCATAAAACAATTAAAGAAATTACAGAAATGAAGAAAAAGGAAAAGATCACTGTTTTAACAGGGTATGATTCTACAATGGTAACATTATGTGAACAAGTGGACATAATTCTTGTAGGAGATAGTGCAGGCATGGTCATGCTTGGATATGAAAATACATCTTCAGTAACCATGGAAGATATGATTAGATTTACAACTGCTGTAAAAAATGCAAGAAAAAATTCATTAATTGTTTCAGATCTACCAATTAATTCCTACAAAAATGAAAAGGATGCTGTAACAAATTCATTAAGACTAATGGAAGCTGGTGCTGATGCAGTAAAAGTAGAAGGTGGAAAAGAGATTGCACATATAATAAAATCTATGACTGAATCAAAGATACCGGTTATGGGTCATTTAGGATTATTACCACAAACTGCTGTAAAATATACAGTTCAGGGAAAAACAAAAGAAAATGCAATTCAATTAATTGAAGATGCAAAAATAATTACAGAATTAGGTGTATTTAGCATAGTTTTAGAGATGGTTTCTACTCAAGTTGCAAAAATAATTACAGAAAAAATTTCTGTGCCAACCATAGGAATTGGTTCAGGGAAAAATTGTGATGGGCAAGTTTTAGTAGTTCACGATATGTTAGGATTATTTGAAAAAATAAAACCAAAATTTGCAAAAAGATATCTATCTTTATCTGAAGAAATAAGAAATGCTGTAAAATCATATGTAGAAGAAGTTAAAGAAGAAAAGTTTCCAGCAATTGAAAATGAATTTCAAATGGATGAAGATGAATACAATGAACTGAGGAAAGAAATTGTCTAAAAGAAAATTAGAGCATCCATCATTAGACATAGTTGAATCAAAGGGTACAGAACTTTCTGGCAAAAAAATTGTATTATGTGTTGCTGGAAGTGTTGCAGCATACAAATCAATTGAATTAGCAAGATTGCTAATGAGACATGGGGCAAAAGTTACCTGTGTAATGAGTGGAGCCTCAACAAAAATGATTCAGCCTGATTATATGAAATGGGCAACAGGAAATGATGTCATTACAAAATTAACAGGCAAACTAGAACATATCAATATTGCAGATTATAAAAGATCAGATCTTATTATTGTATATCCAGCAACTGCCAATACATTAGGAAAACTTGCTAATGGAATTGATGATACACCAATCTCAACAGTACTTACTGTAGGATTTGGTTCTAAAACACCAATTGTCATGGGTTTAGCAATGCATGCATCAATGTATGATAATATTGCAGTTAAAAAAAATATTTCATTTCTAAAAAATAAAATAGATTTTGTTACACCAAATATGATAGAAGGAAAAGCAAAAGCAGCAGAACCGGAAGAAGTACTTGATTTTGTTTTAAAGAAATTTGGATTGTCATCTAAATTACGTGGAAAAAAAATTTTGATGACTGCTGGACCAACAATTGAACAAATTGATCCTATCAGAGCAATTACAAATCAAAGTTCGGGTAAAACAGGAGTAAGTTTAGCAAAAGAATTAGTTTCTGCAGGTGCAAAAGTTACATTTGTTTATGGTCCAGGTAATGAAATACCACCAAAAGGTACAAAGATCATTAATGTTGTAACAAGTAAAGAAATGTTTGATACAGTAAAGAAAGAATTGAAAAATAAATTTGATGTTGTTATAATGGCTGCTGCAGTATCTGATTATATCCCTAAAAATCCAAGTACAAAAAAAATTAAAAGTTCAAAAGCAAATCTTTCAATTAGCCTCAAAAAAGCACCTAAAATCATAGATCATGTTAAAAAAATACAAAAAAATGTTCTATTAGTTGGCTTTAAAGCAGAAACAAATGTCACAAATGCTCAATTAATCAAATCAGCTAAAAAGAAATTGAAAGAATCATCATCAGATATGATCATAGCAAATGATATTGGAACAGCAAGATATAAAAAAAATTCTCAAAATAATCAAATTATAATTGTGGATTCAAAGAAGAATATTGTTTCAGGTTGGATGAAAAAAGAAAAAATTGCAAAAATTATAAAAAAACAAATTGAACAAAAAATACAATGAAAATAATTCATTCAGAATATAAAAAAAGAAATATGAAAATTTGGAATGAGGTTGCTCCAAGGTATCATAAAAGATGGGCCAGTGTAAATAAAGGACCATTTCAAAGTACAAAAAAATTAATTGAATTAATAAAAATAAATGAGAAGAATCTTGTTTTGGATGTTGCATGTGGAACTGGAGTAGTAACAAAACAAATCCAAAAGAAAGTTGGTAAATCAGGATATGTAATAGGAATTGACACATCAATAACTGCAATTAAAATTGCTAAAAAAGAAAATAATAAAAATAAAAATTTAGATTTTCTAAATGCTGATGCTGAAAACTTGTCTTTTTCAAAAAAATTTGACATAGTAACTTGTCAATATGCATTATTTTTTTTTCCCAATGCACAAAAAGCGTTAAAAAATATAAAAAATAACCTCAAAAAATCTGGAATAATAGGAATATCTGTTCATGGTAGTAATGAAAATGTCCCATTTTTTAGCAGTATTATAGATTCGGCTACAAAATACATACCAGATTATATTCCTCCGGGAACACCAGATTTAGATAGATTTGGTACAAAATCTGCATTAAAAACAGAAGTTAGAAAAGCAGGATTTACAAATATTGTAACTAAGGAATTTATTTTTAATTATAATCCAGGAAAATTTGAAGATTATTGGAAAAATTATATCAAATACATTGCAAAACCTCTAAAGAAAAAACTAAATGAATTAGAATACTCAAAACGTAAAGAGTTCAAAAATTCTGTTAAAGAAAAAACTCTACAGTATACAAAAAGAAATGGTGACATTATTTTTCCATGGCAAGTTCTTATTCTAACTGCAAAGAATAATTAAAATTTTTAATTTCTTCTAACGTGTTCAATAAATGTACCAATTTCTTTTTATGTAAATTTGTTAAAATAACAATAACCGATCATAGAAATGAGAAGAACAGGAGTCATTTTAGTACCTTTACCTCTTCTCATTTCTTCCCTTTTCATCTTAATTAGAATTAATAAAAACAGTTGAATTGGACATGGTAATCATTTCTACTGCTTTAATAGACATATTTTCTTTTTTAGAAATTTCTAGTATTTCTTCAGAGTGCTCTGTACTCAAATGTTTTAGAAAATCTTTTTCTTCAATATTATTACATTTAAAATCACAAGAAGAGAAAATGCAATTAATATTCAATAATTATAGTAAATGCATCAAGTAAAAAAATCCAACATATTTCCTAAATCTAGGCATATCAATTAACGAATTTCCTAAATAACCATAAAAAATCAAATAATTATGGCAAAATCAATTAGTTGTAAGGATGCAGGAAAAGATTGTAACTGGTCAGCATCCACAGAAAGTGTAAAAGAGTTAATGTCACTTGTTAAAGAACATGTTTTAGCAGAACACAAAGAAATCGAATTGAATTCTGAAAATATTGCAAATATCAAATCACTAATCAAAGAAGATTGAAATCAATTGTGTTTGAAATTTGTAGTAAGGAGTTAGTTAATAATAACTTCAAATTATTAATTATTTACAGGGATTAAAGTGGGTAAAAAAGATAAAAAAGTAGAAGAAAAGCCAAAAAAGAATAATCTTAAAGCTTTTCTTAAAAAAAGAGCACCACTTTATCTGGCAGGAATAGCATTAATTGTAATTAGTGCAAATGGTGTATTAACAGAAAAACATCTTGATGATTTTTTAATTGATTTTTCAGAAGAAGAACAAATTGTAGTAGATATTTTAATGCAATATAATGGTCCCAATGAATCAGGATTAAATGTAAAAGATGCAATTGAAAATAAAATAAATGAAGAATATCCGGATAAAAAAATATTTGATGATAGAAATACTAGAATACATGTAGTCGTAGCAAATATCAATCTAGAAGAATATCAAGTTATATTAAATTTCAAATCGGATAAAGGTGATGATATTAATTATGATTGGAATGTAAATATAGATTCTAAAGAAATTAAATCAAATAATCCTGAATCAAAACACATCATAAACACAGTAGACTTTTACGATTAAGCTCAGATTGTTAGTAAATCTTTTGTAAATTTATGCATAATAATTGGTCTATCCTTTACAATGAGTGAATCTTCTATTCTAATTCCAAATTTATTTTCAATATAGATTCCAGGTTCTACTGTAATTGCCATGTTTTCTTTTAATTTAGTAGTACTTCGATATGAAACAGTTGGAAATTCATGTACTTCTAATCCAATTCCATGTCCAGTTGAATGGATAAAGTATTGACCGTAATTTTTTTCTTCAATATATTTTCTACATGCAAAATCAATATTTTTACAATCTGCATTTGGTTTAACAGATTTTAGACCAAGTTTTTGCGATTCTTTTACAACATCATATGCTTCATTAGCCTGTGAAGAAATTTTTCCTAATGCAAATGTTCTAGTTGCATCTGAAACATATCCATTGTACCTTAATGTTAAATCAGTAACCACAAGATCACCTTTTTTGAATTTTCTTTGACTTACTTGAGCATGTGGAAGTGCACCATTAGGACCTCCAGCAATAATTAACGGGTTAAGTGTAGATTTGTAACCAGTATCAAACATTTCTTGTTCCATGGCATATGTCATCAAAATTGTTTGTAATTCTGATTCTTTTTGTCCAACTTTCATTTTCTTTGAACAAATTTCAAACATTTCATCAATAATTTTAGAAGCTTTTTTTAAGATTTTAATTTCTTTTTCATCTTTTATTATTCTAGCATCGTAAAATGGTTCTGTGGAAGATTTCAAATGTGGAACTGATTTTTTTAGACTTAGCATAGTTGAATAATTTTGGCAATCAGTACAGACATAATTTTTCTTTA
>Ga0233427_10001241_pt1 | contig 28388 bp, 25 predicted proteins | sample SI_118_April2016_5_FD_179885 | JGI IMG/M metagenome (GOLD analysis project Ga0233427, IMG submission 179885) | Seawater microbial communities from Saanich Inlet, British Columbia, Canada - SI_118_April2016_100_MG | ecosystem: Environmental > Aquatic > Marine > Inlet | place: Canada: British...
GTCATCCCGAGCGCAGCCGAGGGATCTTCTTTACATCACGAGATTCCTCCACTCGTTTCACTCGATCGGAATGACATGGGGGCCTCACTAGGTCGGAATAACACACCCTTGTCATCCCGAGCGCAGCCGAGGGATCCCACGAAACCTACGACATTTCGGCATCATTAATCCGCTCTAAACGTTCTTGCTCTTCAGCAAAGGCGGCTTTGATCTCATCCATGACGGCATCAACATCCGCTGCTTCGCTAGCGTCTTCAAACTCACCGATTAGCTCAGTCTCTGGAGTCAACAGGCCCTCTTCGAATAAGGCCCAAATTTCTTTGGCGTATTTGCTACTACTCAGCTCGGGAGCATACTGAGCGTAATAGCGCGTCATATTATTTACATCACGCGCCAGCATCGTTGCGGCATTATTATTGGCCGCCGCATCAACAGCTTGCGGCAAATCGATAATCACCGGGCCGTACTCATCGACCAATACGTTAAATTCTGACAAATCGCCATGCACCACTCCAGCACAAAGCATCAATTTGACATAGTGCATCATCACCGCGTGGTCTTCACGAGCTTGGTCAGCCGTCATCGCTATATCATTGAGACGCGGCGCGACATCACCCGCCTCATCGGTCACCAGATCCATGAGCAAAACACCGTCAAAACAACCATAGGGCTTTGGAACACGTACTCCCGCATGAGCTAAACGATAAAGCGCATCCACTTCAGCATTGTGCCAAACCTCTTCCTGCTGCTTACGGCCAAATTTAGAGCCTTTCCCCATGGCTCTCTCACGGCGGCTGTTACGTACCTTGCGACCTTCGTTGTATTGTACAGCCTGCTTGAAGCTGCGTTTACTCGCCTCTTTGTAGACTTTGGCGCAACGAATATTGGAGCCACAGCGCACAATATAAACGGTAGCTTCTTTGCCACTCATTAATTGGCGAATCACTTCATCGACCAGGCCATCTTCAACGAGTGGTTGTATTCGTTTTGGGGTTTTCATGCCGTTTTTATACTTACTTGTATTGAGGAAAGCCAATGTTTATGTGAATTTATTCTAACTAAGCAACCACTCCAGCCAGTCTATGGAGTTGACTGACAACCTTGATTCCAAATTAACAATTAAAAAGGGTAAGAAGATCACCGCGATAGAAATTATCGATGTTAGCGCTTAACTGAGACCAGTCTAATTAAAGCAGAGCAATTAGGCACCTTGCGGTAACGTTTAAGTGCGTAGATTCAAATATTTATTTGAAAAGGCAAGGAAATGCTCTTAATATAGTTAGCAAATAGCTACGGATTAGCGGTGCCCCATGAAAAGTAACGGATTTTCATCTCTCAAGACTTTGCCCGACTCGCTTTTTTGCAACCTGCTGGGTAGCCCAGATTTTAAAGAAAAATCGACTCGAACGCGCTTTACTCCCTATTGTTTAGTAGCCTATCTATACGCTGTTTTCCGATTAATCATTGTCGCACCGTTTTCTATAAACCCACCTGCAGCAATGCTTGCGCTTAGCCGCCTGCAAAGCTATCTCGAACAAAAATTAAATAACACCTCCCTTTGACGCGTCCCTTCCCATTGATATAATGCCGCCTCGTTTAGGTCAATCACTATGGTTTATCTTTACTAAGCTTTCTTTACGCCAAAATCTTCCAGCTGTTACGTCACTCACGTAAACGCCTATCGGAGCCACATTCACTCCCTCGCGGGATAACGCGGATAATCTAGTTATGTCTATTACCGAAAACAAAGTCGTTTCAATCCACTATAAACTGGTAAATGCTGCCAATGGTGATCTAATTGAATCATCAAAAGGAAACTCAGCCATGGCTTACCTGCATGGCGCTAACAACCTTATTCCTGGGCTAGAAACATCTCTGGAAGGCAAGAATGTTGGCGATGAGTTTCAGGTAACCATTGCCCCTAAAGATGGCTACGGTGAACACAATCCTGAAGCGGTTCACCAAGTACCCCTAACTGAATTAAAAGATCTAGAGAAAATTGAGGTGGGTATGGTGCTCACTGCACAAACAGAAAGTGGCGCAGCAAATCTTCAGGTGACGGCACTCAGTGAGACCGAAGCAACCGTTGATGCCAATCACCCGCTGGCAGGAAAAACGCTTATCTTTAGCGTATCAGTTGAAGCTATTCGCGATGCTAGCGAAGAAGAATTGCAGCATGGGCATGCCCATGGCCCAGAAGGTCATCAGCATTAACAGTGCTATTTGTACACAGTAACGGCCAATAGCAGAATAGAAAAACGGATACAAAGTTATGATTATTGCTCACCATAAAGTCGTCACCATGGATTATAAAGTGCTGAATACAGCAAATGGAGAACTGATAGATTCCTCTGCAAGCGGTCAGCCAATGATTTATTTACACGGCGCCCAAAATATCGTGCCGGGATTGGAAAATGCGCTAGAAGGAAAATCTGCTGGCGATGCACTCGATATCATTGTACCGCCTGCTGATGCCTATGGTGAGCGCAACGAAGAAGGCATTCAACAAGTCCCCCTTGAGGTCTTTCAAGAGATGGAATCTGTTGAACCAGGTATGACCGTTATGGTTGAGACTGAAGAAGGTCCACTCAACCTGGTCATCATAGCGGTGGATGAAACTACAGTAACCGTTGATGCCAACCACCCAATGGCAGGAAAATCATTAACCTTTAGTGTGAAGATTATCGAAGTACGCGATGCCAGTGAAGAAGAGATCGCCCATGGACATGGTCATGATCCAGCTCATCCACACTAAGCCCAATCTCAGGGGCTGAGCCAGCCCTGATTTTGTTCAGTTAGAGCCAACAACGCCAAGAGGCAATCATGCTAACTAAAATTTTGTTCACAGCGGCCATTATTTTAGCCTGTTACCTTTACCTTCGTTATAAGAAAAATAAGCAACTGTCGGCGACAAAAGGCGACGTTGTTACAAAACAGACAGCGAAAATATCAGTACCCGGACAGCTTAAGTGCTTAGCAGCAGGCATTCTATTGATCACAGTCTGTAGCGCAGCCGGGTTTTTATTTGTCAGTGACTAAGCGCACAACGGCGCGATGTTGAATGCCCCGCTATAAACAAGCTAACCTGCCTATTTAGGTTCCTGCCCCCCGCCCGCACCTAGCAATACGCCGGTCCATTGCGACTCACCAGTACTTTCCAATGCGATTTTAACCATCATCGTCAACGGTACCGATAGCAACATGCCGACGGGCCCCAGCACCCATCCCCAAAATACCAAAGAAAGAAAGACTACTAATGTTGAGAGATCTAACCCTCGACCCATAATTCGGGGTTCTAGTACATTACCCACCAATATATTAACAAACACATAGCCAACCGCTGTTAATAAGGCATCACCAGTACCCAGTTGAATTAATGCTAATAAAACCGCAGGAACGGCGGCAATAATAGATCCCAAATTAGGGACAAAATTAAGTAGAAAAGCCACTAAACCCCACAACACTGGGTAATCGACACCAATCAGCCACAGCCAGCATGTTATTAGCAGCCCGGTCAGCAGACTCAACGCCGCTTTAATAGCCATGTATTTATTGATGCTGTGAGTAAATCGTTCAATCACCTCAAGCGATTTTGAACCTTGTCCAGCGGCACGTTGTAGTTTGCAGTGAAACATCGCCGATTCGGATAAAATAAAAATAACCGTGAGCAATATCAAGAAGGCATTAGCCATCACATTACCGAGTGACGCTAACGTGTTGCCGACCATAGCCATAATAACCTCAGGATTAAGCTGCGCCCCGATCTGGGTTACGGGCAGTGCAAATCCAATGCTTTCAAGCCATTGCATAGATTGCTCCGTCAGGATGCCAAGCTTGGCCTGATAGGCTGGTAAGTCCTGTGAGAAGTCACTAATGGAGCTACTAACAACAGCACCTACCGCCAAGCCAAAAATGATAACGAAGGCAATAATACTTAACATCGCCGCTGCAAAGGGTACTCCTCGCTTGGTCATCCACGCCAAAGGCGGCGCGCAAATAACCGCGATAAAGACAGATAGCAGGAACGGGACCAGCAAGGATTCAGCAGCCTTCATGCCGGCTACGACAACCACGAAGGAAGCGCAGCAAAGTAGAAAACGGGTCAGCGGTAATTGATCAGTGGTAGACATAAGAGGCCCTGTGATATCTTTATAGACCTTCGCATGCAAAGGTCTCTTTAATTGATCCTGAAGAAACACTTTTACCCTGTATTATCTCACTTGTCTATCTCGCGGTATTTACTGCCCCGAGTATCTGCGGCTGCTCGATAGCGATAGGATTCAAGTACACTGTCTCAACTTATACTTTCAGGCCACTTATCTATGTTCGAACCTCGCGCAATCTTCTTTGATCTTGACGGTACATTAGTCGATTCCGTTGCTGATATGGCCTTTGCCGTCGGCAAAATGTCAACCGACGTTGGCTTACCCGCACCCACTACTGAGCAGGTCGCTCGTTGGGTAGGCAACGGCGCCACTGCGTTGGTAAAGCGCACCTTAACCGGCACCATGCACGGCGAACCAGAAAAAGCATTATTAAATCAAGCCATGCCACTGTTTAAGCGCTACTATCATCAGAACCTTGCTCAGCACAGCGAGCTTTACGAACATGTAACCCACACCTTACAGACATTGCAATCGGCCGCTATTCCGCTGGCCTGTATTACCAATAAACCAGCGCAGTTTACCGACCGGTTATTACGCAACATTAATATCGCGCACTACTTTACTGTGGTGGTGAGTGGTGACACCCTAGCCACCAAAAAACCACACCCAGAACCATTACTGTACGCAGCTCGGCAACTTAATCTCGCCATTAGCCAATGTTTGATGGTGGGCGATTCAAAGAGTGACATTGAGGCGGCACAACAGGCTGGATGTCCAGTCGTAGCACTCAGTTACGGTTATAATCATGGCGAAGATATCCGCCTTTATAAGCCAGATATTACCCTCGACAGCATGGCGCAATTATTACCATTAATCACCCTGCCCAGCGTTCCACCCCAATAATCTGAAGGGGCCGTGCCATAGTGTTATATTCAAGCAATCAGGATGCGCTATAGGCTGGATGGAAAAACGCTTTCCGTGTAAGCTAGGGCTCTTTCGGGCTCAGCACAGCCCCACACTAAACACCCCTTTTATGTTACGGAGAAAGTCAAACAATGGCTCTAGTCTCGCTTAAACAACTGCTCGATTACGCCGCCGACAACAGTTTTGGTATTCCGGCGTTTAATGTTAATAACCTCGAACAAATGCGCGCCATTATGGAAGCGGCTGACGAGACCGATTCACCCGTCATCGTGCAGGCCTCAGCAGGTGCCCGCAAATACGCCGGAGCACCCTTCCTTCGTCACCTAATTCTGGCAGCAGTTGAGGAATTTCCTCATATCCCAGTGGTAATGCACCAAGATCACGGCACCAGCCCAGCCATTTGCCAACGCTCTATTCAGTTAGGCTTTAGCTCAGTCATGATGGATGGCTCCTTAGGCATTGATGGCAAAACACCTTCAAGCTATGAATACAATGTCGAAGTGACACGCCGTACCGTTGCTATGGCACATGCCTGCGGCGTCTCTGTTGAAGGTGAGCTAGGTTGCCTAGGTTCACTTGAAACAGGTCAAGCCGGCGAAGAGGATGGGGTTGGTGCAGAGGGAACTCTATCGATGGAGCAGATGCTTACCGATCCTGATGAAGCCAAAGATTTTGTCGAAAAAACCGATGTTGACGCCTTGGCGATTGCTATTGGTACCTCGCACGGCGCCTATAAGTTCACTCGCCCACCGACTGGCGATATTCTCGCCATTGATCGTATTAAAGCGATTCATAGGGCAATCCCTAATACTCACCTCGTCATGCATGGCTCCTCCTCTGTGCCACAGGATTGGTTAGCGGTTATTAATGAATACGGCGGCGCCATTCCTGAAACCTATGGCGTGCCAGTTGAAGAAATTTGTGAAGGCATTAAACACGGTGTTCGTAAGGTCAACATTGATACCGATTTACGTCTTGCCTCTACCGGCGCAATTCGCCGTTACCTGGAGCACAACAAGGCTGAATTTGATCCGCGTAAATACTTAAAAGAAACCGTTGATGCGATGAAGAGTATCGTCAAAGCACGTTACCAATCCTTTGGTTGCGAAGGTCATGCCAGCAAAATAAAGCCCATCTCACTGGAAGCCATGGCGACACATTACAACCTAAAATAAAAATCTAAGTCTGTATATAAGAAAACCGCAGAAGTCTTTTCTCCTGCGGTTTTTTTATGCCTGCCGTTGAGCCTATGGCAAAATCAACGTAACAAATAAAAAAAGCGGCTGTAGTTTTAACCACAACCGCCTTTTAAATACTACTGTCGAGACGTTACTTAAGCCTTACTGACTTAACTCCAGCAACAATTTGTTTAAACGGCTCACATAGGCAGCCGGATCATCTAATTGCCCACCCTCAGCCAACTGCGCCTGATCAAAAATAACCGACGCAAGATCAGTAAAACGCTCGTCATTTGTTTCACTGTCGAGTTTGGCAACCAGCGGATGTTGTGGGTTCAGCTCCAACGTGGGCTTGCTTTCAGGCATCGCTTGACCCGCAGCCTCCATAATACGGCGCATTTGCGCCCCCATATCATGCTCACCCACCACCAGACAGGCTGGCGAATCTGTCAAGCGGTGGGTTATACGCACCGCTTCAACGCGCTCCTCAAGATTGCTTTTCACACGCTCAACCAGCGCCGTGAACTGCTCGGCCACCTCTTCCTGTTGTTTTTTCTCTGCTTCGTCCTCAACACTGCCTAGGTCTAACTCACCCTTAGCAACATCTTGGAATTGTTTGCCATCAAAATCACGCAGATGACTAACCAACCAGTCATCAATGCGGTCCGACAACAGCAGTACTTCAATACCTTTTTTACGGAACACCTCGATATGCGGGCTGTTTTTCGCCGTATTGAAGGAATCGGCAACAACATAATAAATCTTATCCTGTCCTTCTTTCATCCGCTCGATATAACTTTCCAGCGTAATGGCCTGTTCTTCAACATCATCATGGCTGGTGGCGAAACGTAATAACTTGGCAACCTGTTCTTTATTGGCAAAATCCTCGGCTGGCCCTTCTTTAAGTACCGCACCAAATTCTTTCCAAAATGCGCCATAGGCCTGTGCATCTTTCTTAGCTAATTTACCCAGCATATCCAGCACACGCTTGGTCAATGCCCCTCGCATTTTGTCGATTTGCGGGTCTTTCTGCAGGATTTCACGAGAAATATTCAGCGACAAATCATTTGAATCAACCACACCTTTAATAAAGCGCAAATAGTTAGGTAGGAACTGTTCAGCGTCATCCATAATGAAAACGCGTTGAATATACAGCTTCAGACCATGCTGGGCATCACGATTCCACATATCAAAGGGTGCACGCTTTGGCAGGTATAACAGGCTGGTGTATTCCAACTTGCCCTCAACTCTATTGTGGCTCCAGGTAGCAGGATCCTCAAAGTCGTGAGAAACATGCTTATAAAAGGCTTTATATTCATCATCCTGCAATTCACTACGTGAACAAGTCCACAGGGCTTTGGCTTCATTAACAACTTCGTACTGACGTTCTTTAGGCGCTTCGTCCTTAGTTTCTTCGCCCTCTTCCGCTGGCGGCGCTGGCATTTCCTGCTCCAACATTTCGACTGGCAATGAAATGTGGTCAGAATACTTACGCACCAATGAACGCAGGCGGTGATCATCGGCAAAATCAGTTTCATCGGATTTTAAATGTAAGGTAAGACGCGTGCCGCGCTCGGCTCTATCAACCGCTTCAATAGTGAACTCGCCTTCGGCAGCAGATTGCCAACGTACACCCTCAGAGGTATCCGCGCCAGCACGACGTGTTTCAACCGTTACTTCATCAGCAACGATAAACGCCGAATAAAAGCCAACACCGAATTGCCCAATCAACTGAGAATCTTTTTTCTCATCACCGGTCAGGTTTTGAAGAAATTCGCCGGTACCCGATTTGGCAATAGTACCCAAATTAGCAATTACTTCATCACGGGACATACCAATACCGTTATCAGTGATGCTGACCGTATTGGCATCCTTATCAAACTCAATACGAATTTTTAGTGTCGCGTCATCTTCATACAATGAATTGTTTGATAGTGCTTCATAACGCAGCTTATCCGCCGCGTCAGAGGCATTAGAAATCAATTCACGCAGGAAAATTTCTTTATTGCTGTACAGCGAATGGATCATCAGCTGCAAAAGTTGTTTCACTTCGGTCTGAAAACCCAGAGTTTCTTTTTGTGCTTCAACGGACATTAAATATGCTCCTTTGTTTAATTATCGCTGGTTGTTAATTAAAACCTCAGCAGAATTCGATTGCCGAGATTTTATTTATGTTCAGTACCCGATAGATGGGGCTATGTGACTTCATTTCAAGAGCAACAAACAGGAGAAATTATCAGTCCGCAGTGAGTACAGGCTATAGGAACTGAAGGCGTTGCCGAACGAGGGTTCCTGCTCGCTAACAACAGCTGGGAAGATCAAGGATAGATGAGACTAACGAGAGTTCTTATTGAGCTTAAAACCTTCGGTAAGGGCTTTTAGGGTGCGTGAGCGAAACTCGCGCCGATACAGCACAGCCACAACCCACCCACTGGCGATCATAAACGCATAGGGATGTATGAACCACAGCAGCAAAGCCAGACTAAAATAATAGGCCCGCAAGCCCATATTAAATGAATGCACCGACAAATTAGCCAGATTTGCCGCCGTTTGTGCATGGTCAGAGCGCTGCTGATCAGAAAAACCATGGTCATCGTGCAATGGTGCGCTACCAATTAAAACCGACAAAAAACCGTACTGACGAATACACCAAGTAAAGGTGAAAAAAGCGTACACATAGATAAAGGCCAAAAACAGCACTTTTCCTTGCCAACCGCGGCCGCTCAGATAGTCAGTAAACGGTAGTTCCAACATTAAATCTGAGGTGCTGTCCGCTGACCCCATCAGTGTTAACAAGCCAGCAATGATCAACAGGCTACTGGAGGCAAGGAAAGTAGCATTCCTTTCCAGATTAGACACAATCGCCGTATCCGCAATACGCCCATCTCGCTTGAGCAACACCCGCATCCATTCGTCAATGTAGCACTGCATCGCACTTTGCAATCGATATTTACGTTTCGCGTAGTGACGTGAAAAGCTGGCATAGCCCACCCAGCAGATAAAGAACCAGCCGATGGCAAGATAATCAATTTGATCTAAATCGAACATAAGAGTCTATAAATTCCTTATAAGATGAGCCTCCAGCATAACGTAACGAGCGAAGCCAAGACTAGACATAAATATTCCAGCGGGGTATTTATGTCCCGTGGGGTAAAAGCAGGGGTAAAAGCGGACACAGGAAGCCAGCACTGCGTTTACTTTGGGCTAATTACTGTAATAAAGAGCAGACCCTGCCCTGCTTTTTTGTCATCTCGACCAAAGGGGAGAGATCTTCCTTTGGTTTCTGTGGCAAGATCCCTCACGTTCGTTCGGGATGACAGCCGTTAGCGTTCGGGATGCCCTGGGATATTTATGCTCCATGGAATACAAGTAGGCGTAAAAGCGGACGCAGAGCTAGAGTAATGCAGGAAGCCAGCACCGCAATTACTGTGGGCTCATTACTATAATAAAGAGCAGACCCTGCCCTGCTTTTTTGTCATCTCGACCAAAGGGAGAGATCTTCCTTTGGTTTCTTTAACAAGATCCCTCACGTTCGTTCGGGATGACAGCGGTTAGCGTTCGGGATGACGGTAGTGCGCGTTCGGGATGACAGCGGTTAGCGTTCGGGATGACGGTAGTGCGCGTTCGGGATGCCCTGGGGTGTTGGTGAGCGCAGTAGTTATACTGAGGTATCACCTAATCACAGCTGGCCCAAGTAATAATGTGATCTTGCCAGTCATCAAACTCCACGTGCTCCTCAGAGATCACCTTGCCGGTCACCGCAATTCCTGCTTCCAGCACGCTGTCATGAGTACCGGTAATCAACGGATGCCAGTCAGGCAGGTCTTTCCCCTCTGCCACTAAACGGTACGCACAGGTGTTGGGCAGCCATTTGTATTCTCGTACATTCTGAGGCGTTAACTCGACACAGTGTGGCACCAACACGGTACGGTTCTTATAGTCAGTGCAGTGACACTTCTCCTGGTCCAGATAACGACACACGAGGTGGGTAAAATGAATTTCTTCAGTATCTTCATCCTCAAGCTTTTCCAGACAGCAGCGCGCACAACCGTCACAGAGCGACTCCCACTGGGTCTTATCCATCTGCTCCATGGGTGTGGTTTTCCAAAAGGGCCGTACTGAAATATGTTCTGCCATGAATCAACTCTATCAAATCACTTTACTTTACTGATGCCATTTGTTGGCTGCTGCGCGGATAGCAATAATTTAGACCGGCAGTTTATAGTTGTGCTCATTATTATAACTGCCATCAAGCTTGGGCGGCATTTGTAAAAAATAGCCCTGCTCGGCGATGGCTAACAGCACGGCCTCGCGGTCAACACGCGCTAACTTACGCTCAGGCTTGAGTAATAATGTCATAGCAAACTGTGGTTTACCAAACACCTGCAATAGCGACTCAGGCACCCGCTGCAGATCTTCCTTTCTCTCAACATACAGGTACATACCCTCTTTTTTCGCGCTACGGTATATCGTACATAAAACACTCACTGTTAAATCTTCCCCTTCATGCTAGTCAGTCCTGCCAACAGCTGCTCACCAAACAGCGCCTTCTTCCAAGCAGGTAACTCTAGCGGCAGCGCTACTTCTCCCGTATTCACCAGCTCCGTCAGCAAACTGACCAACGTTTTTCTGTTCAGCAGCAGCTCTGGAATTAAACCCGCAGATTTAGCAATATCTACCAGCAACAATTGCAGCTCTTTAATCAGTGGCTTGGCTCGCGGTGGCAGAGTTTCAGGGAAAGCTGGCACCAAAGGCTCGCTATTGCTCGCCTGCGCAATCAACGCTAACACCGTGTCACCATCCTCACGGACAAAACGGTGTCGCATACCCTCTATACGCGCCAACGTTCTATGGTTATCCGGCTGTTTTTCGGCCATCTCCAATAGCTGGGAGTCTTTAAACAGAAAACCTCGGGGAATATTACGGCTGCGCGCTTCAATTTCACGCCATTGCGCCAGTACATAGGCAGTTTGTAGTTGTTGGAATGAGAGGCGGTTAGCGCCTTTCACGCGCCGATAAGCCTCTGTTGGTGGCGTATCACGGAGCTGTTTATCAAGCATCACCTGTATCTCTTGCTCAACAGGTTCAAGCCAACCTTTATCCTGTAAAATCACTAACTGTTGCTGATAAATGTCGGTTAAAAAAGTGACATCCAAGGCTGCGTAGCACAGTTGTCTATCCGACAACGGACGCTGCAGCCAATCAGAGCGTTGCTCACCCTTCGGTAAATCCACCTGAAATATTTCATCAACAAGATTTTTATAGCCAATTGATAAGCCTGCCCCCAAAAAGGCCGCACCTATTTGAGTATCATAAATTGCCTTGGGCTGGCACTTTAGGAAGCTTTTGAATACTTCCAAGTCTTCAGAGCAAGCATGCATGATTTTAACGATCAACCGGCTTTCTAACAGTTCAACCAAGGGTTTGAAATCAGTAATAGTCAAAGGATCTATCAGATAGCAGTTTTCTCGCGTGCCTATTTGAAATAACGCCGCCACCGGATAGAAGGTATTAACACGCATGAACTCAGTATCTAGAGCCACGCAGGTATTGGTGGACCAATCCGCTGCGGCTTCTTCAAGCTCGCTATTAGTGGCAACGTAACGGTAATCGGGAGATGCTATTTGAGGTGATGTCAAAGGGGACTCTAAGGTTAAAGGGTTAAGGAATATGTCATCTGCCTGGTCACGCTATCGGCCTTGCCGCCATTTACCGACAATGGTTGTCATCAATTAATGCTCTGCCGGCCACGCAACGCATGGGCCAGCGTACCGCCATCAACAAACTCAAGCTCACCGCCCAGCGGTACACCGTGAGCGATGCGAGTAATCTCGATATTGAAGGTTTCTAACTGCGCGGCAATGTAATGTGCCGTCGCCTCCCCTTCGATGGTTGGGTTGGTGGCCATGATTAATTCGTTAATCTGCCCCTCTTTAATCTGCTGTAACAGTAAATCGATACCAATATCCTGCGGTCCAATACCATCAATAGGCGATAAATGGCCCATTAGTACGAAATAGCGACCCCGAAAAAGGTTGGTTTGCTCAATCGCTAAAACATCCGTGGGTGATTCCACCACACATAACTGGCTGGCATCACGCTTGTGATCCGCGCAAATCCGACACAGTGTCGTTTCACAAAGCGTACGACACTGCTCGCAATGCCCCACATCCCTAATGGCTTCAGCAAGTTTTTGTGCTAAGCGGAAGGCCCCTTCGCGATCACGTTCAAGTAAATGTAATGCCATACGCTGCGCCGATTTTGGCCCCACTCCGGGTAAACAGCGCAGTGTCTCAATTAATTGGTCTAGCAATGGACTGAAGGACATTAATAACCTTATTTAAGTAGAAATAACAATATCTTAGAATGGCATCTTAAAGCCAGCAGGCATATTAAATCCTGAACCCATATTAGCCATACTTTCCTTATTTAGATTCTCTACACGCCGTACCGCATCATTAACCGCTGCGGCTAATAAATCCTCAAGAATTTCCTTATCTTCCTGCAGCAAGGATGGGTCAATAGCAACACCACGAACATCGTGACGCCCCGTCATGGTTACCTTCACCAGACCTGCACCAGACTCACCTGTTACCTCGGCATTTTCTAACGCCTGCTGCTGTTTCTGAAACTGCTCCTGCATTTGCTGAGCCTGCTTCATTAAATCACTTAAATCTGGGGTCATTCTCTCTACCTATTTGAGTCAAAAATCTCGTTTTGAGACCTCATTTTAGTGGCTTGATTGAATCAACTTCAAGCGTTGCATCAAACTCCGCCACCCAATTCTGCACGTTTGGATCACTATCTAAGGCTTGGCGAGCCGCTTTTAAGCGCTCAGCTTGAATGCGCTGCTGCCAAGCGGCCGGCGACTCATGCGTCGAACTACCGGCTTGTATGGCCACAGTGACGGCGCCATCAAGCATTTCCGACAAACCCTGCTCAATACGACTTTGGTGGCTATCATTAAGTAAATCAATATATTGCGGATCAATACGTAAACTGATTTTCGATTGGTCGCGCAATTCAAAGGTGCATTGCAGCACGATATTTCGCGTCATACCCCGAATCCCAGAACGATGAGCCACGGTAATCCAGTCATCATTGTTGTTCAGCTGAGATAGTGGAAAGCGTTCGCTAACCCTATCCTCAGCTGTCACGGGTAAAACCGTCGTCACCTTCTCATCAGATTCCGATGGCTGCTGAAGATATTCCCCATACTCGTCAACAGCAGGCTCTGTAACCCCAGCCACAGGATTCTCTGCGGGTGTTGTCTTTGGCGGCTGTGCTGCGTCAACGCGCGGGGGAGCAGGCCGTTTAGTCTGGGGGGCTTTAATAGCAGGGTTATTGCTCGGCTCAACTGGGCTTTCAACAACACCCACCCGCTCATTATCAATTACCAAATCCAGCTTAGTACGGCTGACCGGGCTGGCGTCTCCTCTAGCGGCTGCTAAGGCCTGCGCAGCCTTACCTGACCCTATAGCGGGGTGCGCGTTCAGTTGCGAACCAACCGCTTGTGCAGCGCCTGTCGGTGGTGCTGAGACTGATGAAGGAGTGATTTTCGCAGCGCTTTGAGGGGCTTTATTTGTTAGTTTTTTTTTAGCCGGTTCAGGCTCACGGTTATCAACCGGCGAGAACGCCAGCATCCGCAGTAACACCATCTCCAGCCCCGCTTTAGCATCTGGATTCAAGGGCAAATCACGACGACCAATCAAAGCGATTTGATAATAAAGCTGTACATCTTCAGGGCTAATCTCGCTCGCATAGTGCCGTAACTTTTCGGCTAACACGGCATCACCATTGACCGCTTCAGGCACCGCCTGCGTAACGGCAATGCGATGCAGCAGCGCAATAAGCTCCTCCAATACCGCCGCATAATCGGGTGCAAACTGCGCTAACTCAGTAATCTGATCCAGTATCGCCGCTGCATCTTTATCTAGCAACGCTTGAAAGATCTGTTGGATTCGACCGCGGTCAATACTACCCAACATGGTGCTGACATCGTTTTCCAGCACCGAGTTTTCGCCAAAGGCAATCGCTTGATCCGTCAAACTCAGCGCGTCACGCATACTGCCGTCGGCAGCACGACCCAGCTGCCAAAGCGCCGCCTCATCATGCGCAACCTGCTCCTGGCCAAGCACAAACTTTAAATGTTCAGCAATTCGCTCAGGCGACATGTTTTTTAAGTTGAACTGTAAACAACGTGACAGAATGGTCACTGGAAGTTTTTGTGGGTCGGTTGTTGCCAGCAGGAATTTTACGTGCGGCGGCGGCTCTTCCAACGTCTTAAGTAAGGCATTAAAACTGTTGTTAGAAAGCATATGCACCTCATCAATCAGGTACACCTTAAAACGCGCCCGCGTCGGTAGATACTGAACGTTATCTAACAACTCGCGGGTATCCTCCACTTTGGTACGCGAAGCCGCATCGACCTCAATCAAATCGACGCAGCGTCCTTCATTAATCTCCACACAGGAAGCACAGGTGCCACAGGGCTCGGAGGTCACACCCTGTTCACAATTCAAGCACTTGGCCAAAATACGTGCAATCGTTGTTTTACCAACCCCACGAGTGCCGGTAAACAAATAAGCATGGTGCAGACGATTTTGATCCAGCGCATTGATCAGCGCTTTCAACACATGCTCCTGCCCCACCATTTCTTTAAATAGGCGGGGACGCCATTTACGCGCTAATACCTGATGGTCCATGCAAACCTAGCCATTGTGATTATGCAAAAATTAGAGGTCTCTATGCTAGCGATTCGAGACAGGTATCACCAGTGAAAAATCCCTTCAAAGAGAATTTCTTTTACTTGGGGGACAGCACTAAAAAACACAAAGGGATAGTAAAGAGGAATTAGGTGGCGACTCCCACCAGCCACACCCCGGCACATGAGTTCACTGCTACCGTTGCTCCCTTCCGGGCCTGGCGGAGTTCACAATGTATCATTGCGGGGGGACCAATAGAAGTCACCATAAAATCGACAGGCATTGTGGCTGAATGAGCCGCTAGATTCAAGATGCCCAAGCAATAAATTGGCTATCTTGGTGAGATATAAAAATCATCGCTATATTTCGTTTTACAGCAAAATTAAACAATGGCAGCATTTGCGCCGTTATTAGAATGACACCTCAGAATGGTATATCGTACGGTAGTGGTAGATTCCAACGTAACGATGACATCATTTTAAAGCAACCGTTCAGGCCTCGGGCTAAGGAAACCAGACAATGACAAAACTTTACAAAATCAGCGGCGCATTGCCCTATTTGCTCATTGTCTTTATCAATGCCTTTGTTGACTTAGGCCATAAGATCACCATTCAAAATACCGTTTTCAAAGCCTATGACGACGATACACAGGTGATTTTGACGGCCATAGTTAACGGCCTTATTCTACTGCCTTTTATTCTGCTGTTTAGCCCCGCTGGTTTTATTGCCGACAAATACCCCAAGAACCATATTATACGCGCCGCAGCTTGGGTGGCAGTATTGCTCACCACCGCCATCACCGTCTGCTACTACCAAGGCTGGTTTTGGCTGGCCTTTGTGATGACCTTTTTATTGGCAATGCAATCGGCTTTTTATTCGCCCGCTAAATACGGCTACATAAAAGCCCTCTTTGGCAAAGGCCGCTTGGGGCAAGCCAATGGTCATGTTCAAGCCGTGACTATCGTGGCGATTTTATTGGGCGCCTTTGCCTTTTCCATTCTCTTCGAATGGCGCTTTCCTGAGGGTGGCACTGACCCCAACGTCATTCTAAAGGCCGTAGCACCACTGGGTTGGTTACTGATAATTAGCAGCCTATTGGAACTCATATTAACCTATCGTTTACCACAGCTAGAACCCCTTGACGTCAAAGCGACCTTTGCTTGGCGCAACTATTTACAAGGCCGTTTGGCATCACAAAATCTCAAATCAGTGATTAATCGTGACGTAATACGCCTATCCATTATTGGACTGGCGATATTTTGGTCAGTGGGCCAAGTGATGTTGGCGGCTTTCCCCGCCTTTGCTAAGGAAACCATTGGCACCACCAACACCATCGTTATTCAGAGCATTCTCGCGGCCTGCGGTGTGGGTATTGCGATCGGCTCAGTGCTCGCTGCACGCTGGTCACGCCATCATATCGAAACAGGATTAATCCCCATTGGCGCACTCGGTATTTGTTGTGGTTTATTTATCATGCCGCAACTTGAAACAACCACCCTGCATGCACTCAACTACCTGTTTATCGGCATCATGGGCGGGCTGTTTATTGTACCGCTCAACTCGCTTATTCAGTTCCATGCCCAGGAGCATGAGCTGGGCAATGTCTTGGCCACCAATAACCTCTGCCAAAACCTCAGCATGATGACCTTTTTAATCGCCACTGCCCTTTTTGCGTTATTAGGCTTAAGCACTCAAGGCCTGTTAATTGGTACCGCGTTTATTGCGCTCTTGGGCAGTATTTACACCGTCTACAAATTGCCACAAAGTTTGGTGCGCCTCGTACTCAGCCTATTGGCAGCACGCTTTTATCGCATCAATGTGCAGCATTTAAATAACCTGCCAGAACAGGGCGGCGTATTGCTCTTAGGAAACCATATCAGCTGGCTAGACTGGGCCATCCTTCAAATCGCCTGCCCACGCCCTATCCGCTTTGTGATGATAAAAAGCATCTACGAAAAGTGGTATTTAACATGGTTTCTGAAAATCTTCGGCACCATCCCCATTGAATCAAACACCAGCAGTCGGCGCTCTCTGGAGCGTGTCGCCAGCTTACTGAATAGCGGCGCAGTGGTGTGCTTATTTCCCGAAGGCAGCATCAGCCGCACCGGTCATCTTGCCGCATTTCGTCGCGGTTATGAAAAAGTCGGTCAACAGGCTAATGACGATGTCGTGATCGTACCCTTTTACCTACGAGGTTTGTGGGGTAGCCAGTTCTCTCGTTCATCACAAAAGTTAAAACATCAGACCCGCTTATCACGCGATATTATTGTTGCCTTTGGTGCGCCACTCAGCAAAAACACCGGCGCTGAGGTATTAAAAAGCCATGTCTTCGACCTGTCCATGACCTCTTGGCAGCAATACGCCGATACCCTGCCCACGCTACCCCATGCTTGGATTGATACGGTAAAACGTAGTGGCGGTGGCATACGTATTGCTGACACCCTATCCGCCTCGTTATCCGCCCAGCAAGCATTAACAGCGGCTATTGCCTTTTCAAAACGCATTAGCAAACTGAGTAGCGAACAAAATATTGGTTTGCTACTGCCCACCAGTGCGGCCGGAATACTCACTAATATGGCCACCCTCCTGTGCGGTAAAACCGTGGTAAACCTTAACTTTACCGCCAGTCAGGAAAGTCTGCGCGCAGCCATTAAAGAAGCCGACATAAAGACCATTTACAGCTCTGAACGTTTCCTCAAAAAGCTAACGCAAAAAGGGATTAATCTATCCCCCATACTGCAACAGGTAAACGTCATTGACATGCAAACACTCAAGGACGGCATCCCTAAAACCGAGATGTTACGCATTTTGCTAGCCGTGAAACTGTTGCCCGCCCGCTGTTTAAAAGCGCTGTATTGCAAAGCCCATGACCCCCACCAAAACGCCGCTATTTTATTCTCCAGTGGTAGCGAAGGAGCCGCTAAGGGCGTGATGCTCAGTCATCGCAATATCATGGTTAACCTCAAGCAGGTAGCCGACGTCCTTAACACCAACAACAGCGATGTGATGATGGCCTCTTTACCGCTCTTTCACGCCTTTGGCCTAACCGTGACACAATTTATGCCGCTCATTGAAGACCTGCCAATGGTCTGCCATGCCGATCCCACTGACGCCCTAAACATCGCTAAAGCGATTGCCAAATACAAGGTCACACTGCTGTGCGGCACCTCAACTTTTTTCCGCCTGTACACCAAAAACAGCAAAATTCACCCCCTCATGTTAGACAGCTTGCGGCTGGTGGTAGCTGGTGCAGAAAAACTTAACCCCTCGGTACGTGATGCCTTCAATCTCAAATTTAATAAAACGATATTTGAAGGCTATGGCGCCACTGAAACCGCTCCCGTGGCTAGCGTCAATTTGCCCGACGCACTTGATGAAAGCCATTGGCAGGTTCAGGTTGGCAACAAAGCCGGCACCGTCGGCATGCCATTACCCGGCAGCAACTTTAAAATTGTCGACCCCGATAGCTTTACAGAACTCGCCAATGGCGAAGCCGGCATGGTTTTGATTGGCGGCCCACAACTGATGCAGGGCTACCTTAACAATCCTCAAAAAACCGCTGAGGTAATCAAGCAGCTTGGTGGCCTACGCTGGTATGTCAGTGGCGATAAAGGCCGTCTTGATGCCGACGGCTTTCTCACCCTCATTGACCGCTACTCCCGCTTTGCCAAATTGGTTGGGGAAATGATTAGCCTCACGGCAGTAGAGGACAACATACGTCTGGCAATGGATGCTAGCGAAATAGACTTTGTCGCCATCAACCTACCCGACCTCAAAAAAGGAGAAAAAATTGTCGTGCTATGCACCACTGCCATGCAACCCGACAACCTTCGTCATAGCATGTTAGCCAATGGCTGCAACCCATTAATGATTCCCAACGAATATTATCAAATCGCAGAGATACCCAAATTGGGCGCAGGGAAAACAGACTTCAAACAGGCGAAAACCTTGGCACTAGAACTCAGCGCATAGTTTGCCTGTATGGGAATTAACGATATTGGCATCTGTTCGCTAAACAGCCATTAGCACGCTATTTTGCTAACCCAGCAGTCTTATCCGCACCCGGCTTATACACCAGCACATCCTCCATGATCAGATAAGGCAGATCGCAGGCATAAAACATATTGAGCGCATCGTAGGGTGAACACACCACCGCTTCGCCGCGACGGTTTAGCGAGGTATTTAGCGTCACACCATTGCCAGTCAGTTTTTCCAGCGCTTTGAGTAACGCGTAATAGCGTGGATGCACCGCTTCTTTAACCACCTGCGCACGCGCTGTACCATCTTCGTGCACCACTTCAGGTACACGGGTTTTCCATTCGTCATTAACATCAAAGGTGAACGTCATAAAGGGCGACGGGTGATCTGTTTTAAGCATCTGTGGCGCTACCGTATCCAACATACTGGGACAGAATGGACGCCAGCGTTCACGGAATTTAATCTGCTCATTAATACGGTTGGCGACACCGTCAGCACTAGGGCAACCGAGAATGCTACGGCCGCCTAACGCACGCGGCCCAAATTCCATACGTCCTTGAAACCAAGCAACCGGATGGCCTTCGTTCATAATGGCCGCAATACGTTCTGGCACATTATCAATCAGTTCGTAATCGACATCGTCGGCAAATTGCTTACAGGCCAGCACCACTTCATCATTGCTATAGGATGGACCAAGATACACATGTTCCATTTCCTCAACAGGCACACCGCGCTGTTCGGAAATAAACGAAGCGGCACCAATTGCGGTACCTGAATCACCCGACGCAGGCTGAACCCAAAGCTCCTTAACATAGGGCAAAGCGATAATGCGCTGATTTAACTTAACATTAAGCGCGCCGCCACCGGCAAAGGTCAGCTTGCCTGTTTCTTTGAGGATATCGCCCAGATAATAATCTAACAGCTTTAATACCACCGTCTCGTAAAGCGCTTGAATGCTGGCCGCATAATCAATATAGGGCTCATCAGCCACATCACCAATACGGCGTGGTCCGAGCCAATCGATCAATTTTTTACTAAAATAAAAGCCCTTGCCGTCTTCTTTATAGCGCCGCACACCAACGGTATTGATCAACTTATTATTAACGGTGAAGTTCTTACCATCAAAATCAATAATACGCGAAAGATCATGCTTACCGGCATCACCATAGGGCGCCATGCCCATCACTTTGTACTCACCATCAAGCATCTCAAAACCTAGATACTCGGTAATTGCCCCGTACAGCCCACCTAATGAATCGGGGTCGTAAAATTCCTTAATCTTGTGAATCTTGCCATTTTCACCATAACCGAAAAAAGTAGTGGCATATTCGCCCTTGCCATCAACGCCCAAAATGGCTGTTTTTTCCTTAAAACCACTGCAATGATAAGCACTGCTGGCATGGGCTAAATGGTGCTCTACTGGCTCAAAAGAGGTCTTTTTAAAATCGATACCCAGCTGAGTACATAATTCCTTGATACGGCCAGCGTAACGACGATAGCGCCGGTTACCATTAAAAATAGCATCTAAGGCACGATCTGGTGCATACCAGTAACGCTTGGCAAAATGCCAGCGTGCCGGTGAGGAAAGACTAATCGGTGCAAAAGGTACCGCCACCACATCAATATCTTCCGGTTTAATGCCGGCTTGCTTGAGACAAAACTTGGCTGATTCATAGGGCATTTTATTCTTGGCATGCTTGTCACGAATCAAACGTTCTTCTTCAACCGCCGCCACCAACTTGCCATCAATATAAAGCGCAGCAGAGGGATCGTGAGTTAGCGCACCGGATAAACCCAGAATAATCATATCTAAACCTTTAATTTTCTATGGGCACGCTAAAAAATCATTGTTTAGCCACCGCTTAACTCGAACAGCTCCCTAACGAAGCCTAAAAATATGCGCGTAGTATATACGATTCAAACATTTGTGCAGAGTAGATTTAGCCATTACGTAGCAACGAGAAATAGGGCGAATAAATTCGTAATCCTCAGCTATAACGCCCGCCACGCATTGCATTTGGAAAAAACGTGGTATAAAGTACGCGCTCTTTTTTGCTACTGCAATTAACCGCACCCGCAGAGAAAAATAATTTATTGGTTAATCGTCCAAATACCTGAACGCGAGGCAGGACGCCGAGCTGGGTGAGCCGCATGGATGCCTGCTTGCGATGAAAAGTTTTAAAGGTTTATTGGTGAGGTGTCCGAGTGGCCGAAGGAGCACGCCTGGAAAGTGTGTAAGCCGAAAGGCTTCGAGGGTTCGAATCCCTCCCTCACCGCCATAAAACAAAGCCCCATATTTTGGGGCTTTTTTTTATGCCCGTTTAATAGGCTGGATGAGAACCCTCAGAACGCTACAAGGAGGCACACTCAACCGCACCAATAACGACTCCATATCGATGGATCAGTCTCCGGTAAACGTCGACTGCGACCCTCAGGCGTGCCGAGATAAATAAAGCCAATAATTTGTTCATTTTCTATCAGCCCAAGCCCTGCTTTAACCATATCATCGTAGGCTGGTGCGCCCGTACGCCAATAGGCACCAATATCTAAGGCAAAGGCCGCCGTGACAATATTATTAGCCGCCGCGCCGGCGGTAATAAGCTGCTCCACCGCCGGCACCTTAGCGTGTTCGGTCAAGCACGCAATGGCAACGATAATCAGCGGCGCTCTAAGGGGCTTATTACGCGCTTTTTCCAAGCCAGCGGCATCAATGTTCGGATTTTTAGCCTGTGCTGCCTGCGCTAACAGCTCACCTAAGGCATTACGGCCCTGCCCTTCAATAATAAGGAAACGCCAAGGCTTAAGCATTCGATGGTCAGCGGCGCGCATAGCTGCTTTAAGCAGTGTCTTTAGCTCACTTGATGTTGGCCCAGGCTCTTTAAGCAATGGGCTAGAAGTCCGGTGCAGTAACGCATCAATGGCATCCATATATCGGCCTAAGGTTTATTAGAGGGTTTACAGCGCAATGCATTTCTCATTTAGCAGCACTTACTGCTGTTGTAAAAAACAGCTTCCGCTCGTTTAACTGCGCCCTGTGTTGTTAATTCGTTAAGTTCTTAATCCTTTACTGTTTTTCAACAGATAGAGCGCAAAGCAAAACAGTGCAACAATAAACAACGCAATAACCGCGAAGGCAACGCTAACATCAATATCCGACACGCCCAAAATACCATAACGGAAGCTGTTCACCATATAAAGAATAGGATTGGCCATCGACACCTTTTGCCAGAACTCCGGCAGCAGTTGAATCGAATAAAACACACCGCCCAAATAGGTTAATGGTGTCAAAACAAAGGTGGGGATAATGGAAATATCATCGAAGCTACGGGCAAAAATACCATTAATAAAGCCACCTAAAGAAAATAATAATGAGGTCAGCAAAATAATCGCCAAGGTTATACCCAAATGAGCAATGTGTAATTTAGTGAAAAATAACGACAGTAGGGTCACCATTAAACCCACCATCAAACCGCGCCCCATACCACCCACCAGATAACCCACCAATATCACCCAATTGGGTGTTGGTGACACTAACAATTCTTCAATCTGATGCTGGAACTTAGCACTAAAAAAGGACGACACCACGTTGGCATAGGAATTAGTTATAACCGACATCATAATCAGTCCCGGCATAATATAGGACATATAATCAAAACCACCCATTACGCCAATACGACTACCGATCAAGTTACCAAAAATGACGAAATATAGCGCCATAGTGATCGCCGGTGGAATCAACGTCTGCACCCAGATCCGCATAAAACGCCTGATTTCCTTTCTGACAATCGTCATCAGAGCAATCCAGATTTCCTGCGCATTCATAAAGACTGCCCCGCTACCGTCGCATTGATTGTTTTGCCTATTTTATCAACAGGAGTGTTTTTCCCCACCAATGAAACGAACAGCTCTTCGAGACGATTTGTTTTATTACGCATACTAGTAATATGCACGCCCTGCGCAGTTAACGTCTCAAATAATTGGTTAATGTGTTGCCCCCTATCGACCCTAATCTCAAGACAGTGAGGATCTATTAGCGCAATATCAAACCCCGCTATTTGCGGCGCGGAATCAAGTGCCTCAGCAACATCAAAAACAAAGGTTTCAGTATTGAGCTGGCGTAATAAATCACGCGTACTGGATGCTTTAACGATACGACCTTGATCAATAATGGCGATATTGCGGCACAGACTTTCCGCTTCTTCCAAATAATGCGTGGTCAAAATAATAGTGGTGCCGGAGGCGTTAATTTCCCTTAGGAAATCCCACATAGAACGACGCAGTTCAATATCCACACCCGCCGTTGGCTCGTCAAGAATCAAAATTTTAGGCTCATGCACCAACGCTCGCGCTATCATCAAACGACGTTTCATACCGCCAGAGAGCATACGAGAACTATCCTCACGCTTTTCCCATAGACCCAGTTTCTTAAGATATTTCTCGGTACGTTCAACGGCTAAAGCACGCGGTATACCGTAAAAACCAGCCTGCGTAGCAACCACATCAAAGACTTTATCAAACTGGTTAAAATTGAATTCCTGCGGCACCACACCGAGGTACTTTTTAGCACTGCAAAAATCGACATCAATATCGTGCTCAAATACCTGCACCTGACCGGCTGATTTCCTAACCAGAGAGGTAATAATATTCAAGGTGGTGGACTTGCCTGCACCGTTAGGCCCCAGCAAACCAAAAAAATCACCCTGTTCCACGACCAGATCAATGCCTTTGAGAGCTTCAAAGCCGTTAGGGTAGGTTTTCTGTAGCCCTAAAATACTCAGCGCTTGCTTCATAGTGAGACCTTTACATGAAGAGGAGACAGAAGAAAAATGTAATAAAACAATGAGACCTCAGCATAACTCAGCGACGAAAGGGAAGTGAGGGAAAAAGGCCTTAATTGAGGCGGGAAATGCAGGTAATAGCAAGCTACAAGGTGAATGGAGCTTGCTCCAGAGAGGGTGCCCTGGGGTATTGCCAAGTTTTCCAACGAAAAGTAAGGTCTTTTTAACCATTTGGTCTCGGTGATTGAGTTATGCTGAGGTCTCATAATATGGTTGAGGCGGTAAACGCGGCTAACAACTCGTTATTAGTAAGTTTTCCAACAAAGAGTAGGCTGTTTTTAGCCATTTTATATCGTCGCCAGCTTCCTGCAAAGGTCGCATAAGCCTCTTATCACAATAAATCGACAATTATTGTAGGGTTACCCGTATGGATTTCCAATAGTGTGACTCAGATATCTCACCATAAGAGCAGGGCCACCCTATGGACACACATCTGTAGGCTCCACCTAACCCAGTCGGCTGCTGGCAACGGAGAAATTGCAGGCATAAAAAAAGCCCCGTAAAAACGAAGCTTTTTTAAATTGGAGCGGGAAACGAGGTTCGAACTCGCGACCCCAACCTTGGCAAGGTTGTGCTCTACCGCTGAGCTATTCCCGCTGAGAAAGTGGCGTCCCCTAGGGGGTTCGAACCCCTGTTACCGCCGTGAAAGGGCGGTGTCCTAGGCCTCTAGACGAAGGGGACGCAGCAATCTAATCAACGGGGCGCATTGTATGGGCGCATGACCCAACCGTCAAGACAACAGACTTAAAATATCGTATTTTATTTACTGCTTTTTTAGCATTAAGCACAGGGGGTTAATTGGCACAAAAAGACAATAGGCGGCTAATCTGACACAGCGGTCTCTGGCTCTGTTCTTGCCAGCCGTTAAATGCCTCCTGAACGGCTTTCAAATCGGCTTTACTGGTGGGTTTTTTATCGATAATTTTTTGTGCTTTAAGCGCAGCAATCACATCATTACTCAGCAGAATGGTGTCCTTACCAACAATGCGCAGAAAGTAAGCCGCCGAATTACCACCCAAATGCGCGCCCTGCTTTGCCAACAACTGCCATAACTCAATAATTTGTGTGCTCGGCCAATCGGCAATAAAGTTACCAAAACCGCCCGTCGCTTCCCCAAGCTGCAACACCATTGATGCATTGCTACGAATACTCTTTATCTTGCCCCAATGCCGGATCAAACGCCGATCCTGTAGCGTTTTCTCAAGCATTTCGTCACTCATCAATACCAATTTTTGCGGATCAAAGCCCCAAAATGTTGCTTCGAAGGCCTGCCACTTGGCGTCCACCACCCGACGGTTCAAACCGGCGCAAAAAATACGCCAAGACATGCTAGAAAGAAAATAATTATCCTTCAGTAGCCGTAACTCCTCCGCATCACGAGGCACTGGCAGCAAAGCCTCCAGCGCCGCCACCCCACCCTTGCGGTTTAGTGCATGTTGATAAATCCAGTCAAAATCACGCACAGTAAAAAACTACCAGCCCTGCGTATGCTGCAAGCTCAACTCAACAAGACATTCAATAAAGAGGGCATCGTCATTCACGGCAGGGATATAGTGATAGTGCTCACCGCCCGCATCCATAAACACCACCCTGTTCTCCTCTTTAAGCTCCTCCAAGGTTTCTAGGCAATCCGAGGTGAATGCTGGCGACATAATATCAACACGCTTAATCCCTTTCTCAGGAAAGCTCTCAAGCGTCATATCCGTATAGGGCTGCAGCCATTCACTGGGGCCAAACCGTGACTGATAGGTCATCAACCAGCGTGAATCATCAAGTTCTAGCGCCTTTGCCAAAGCCGCCGCCGTACGTTCACACTCCCCCGGATACGGATCACCAGAGTCAGCATAACGCTTGGGGATGCCGTGGAAAGACATCATTAATTTATCCGCTGGGGCATTATCCTGCCAGTGAGCACGCACCGAACTAGCCAGCGCGGCAATATACTGTGGATGCTCACAATAGGACTTAATAAAACGAAATTCTGGAATATCACGCACACGGCTTTGTGACTTCACCACCGCATCCATCACTGCAGCGGTTGTGGTTGCCGAATACTGAGGGTACAGAGGCAGCACTAAAATGCGCTCGCAGCCTTTATCCCGTAACCGTGAGATCGCACCATCAATAGCCGGTTCACCATAGGTCATGGCAAGCTCAACGCACATGGCAATGCCACGCTCATCGAATACCGCCTGTAACGCCTTAGCCTGAGCCTTACTACCACTCATTAGGGGCGAACCCTGTTCCGTCCAGATACTGCGATAAAGCTTAGCCACCTTGGCAGGTCTGATCACCAAAATGACGCAATTAAGAATAAACCACCATAGCAAACGCGGCGTATCGATAACCCGTGCATCACCTAGGAAGGCGCGTAAGTAACGTCGTACCCCGCCAGTGGTAGGCGATTCCGGCGTACCTAAATTAACTAATAAGACGCCACAACGCACCGCTGTTCTCTCAGACACAGCTACCTCCTGACAATTGCCCTTGCTTACAAAAAGCTGTCAACGCCGCATATAAATGATAGGGGTCTTCAGCACCTGCTAACTCTCGTATCGAGTGCATAGCAAAACTGGGCACCCCGATATCCAACGTTTTAATGCCCGTTTCTGTGGCCGCAATCGGGCCAATCGTGCTGCCACAACCCATATCGCTGCGCACCACAAAGGTCTGTACAGGGATGTTCTGTTGCTGGCAAAGGTGGCGGAATATTGCACTGGTTTCAGAGTTAGAGGCGTAACGCTGGGACGCATTAATCTTAATCACCGGCCCCTCATTAATCTTCGGCCCATGATTGTTGTCATGCCGGTCAGCAAAATTAGGATGAATACCGTGGGCATTATCCACCGAAATCATCATTGACTGCGCTGCCAGCTGAGTTAGCTCAATACGGTTAGCACAAAAGCGCTCCAGCACAGCATTCAAAAAGGTACCCTGCGCGCCAGCAGCCGAGGCACTACCCACCTCCTCATGATCGGTACAGATCAATAGCGTTGGTAGCGCTTGATCACTGTTAATCAGTGCCTGTAGTCCCACGTAACAACTTAGCAGGTTATCTAGCCGCGCACTGGCGATAAACTCTTCTCTTAAGCCAATCAGTGCCGGTGCCTGTGTATCGTAGCAATAAATCTCAAAGTCCAGCACCTGCGCAGCGTTATCGTCCTGCTGCTGAAGTTGCTCAAGAAGCAAGGCACGAAAGTCTGTGGTGTTATCGTTGTCGGATAATAACCCCACCACCACCGGCATATCGGTTTGAACGTTAATGCTGCGATTTTCATTGGCCTTACGATCAAGGTGTATCGCCAAACTCGGCACCGTCGCAATGGCACGCTGAAAATCAATCAGCGCACTACACACCTGCCCTGCATGATTGACATAGCTAACCCGCCCCGCCATCGACAGATCGCGATCAAACCAAGGGTTAAGCAACGCGCCGCCGTATTTTTCCATGCCTAACTGATGAAAACCTAGCTTGTTAATATCCGGTTGCGGCTTTACCTTCAGGCAAGGGCTGTCGGTATGGGCACCCATCAAGCGTAAGCCATTGGCCAGAACATCACCCTGTCCTGTTTGAAAAGCCACTATGGAGGAATCATTACGAGTAACAAAATAACGTCCCCCGGATGCTAACGCCCAGTCGTCCTTTTCATGCAAACGCACAAAGCCCTGCGCGGTTAGCTCATCAGCCATGCGCTTAACGGCATGAAAGGGCGTGGGCGATGCGCCTAAAAATGCCAACAGCCCTTCATTTAACTGCCTTTGGTCCATATTAAATACTTACCTTAATACATAAAAAATCTAACACAAGTTATTGATAAATAAAGTCATGCTAGGGTTAAGTGTAGCCGCACTTTTTATTCAACTGCAGCTGGTTCGGCATCCGGTGCGCTAAAGCTGAGCAGCTCAACTTCAAAAATCAATGCCGACTGAGGCGGAATATCAGGGCTTGGCGAATACTCACCGTAGGCCAAATTAGCCGGAATATACAGACGCCACTTGGCCCCCGCCGTCATCAACTGTAACGCCTCCGTCCAACCAGGAATCACCTGATCCACTGCAAATTCAATTGGCTCGCCACGCTCCACCGAGCTATCAAACACCGTGCCATCAATCAGCGTGCCATGATAATGCGTCTTAACGGTACTGCCAGCGCTGGGGGACTCGCCCTCACCAGCCGTCAAAACTTCATATTGCAAACCAGATGCCGTGGTAACAACGGCCTCGAGCGCGCCATTTTCCACTAAAAAAGCCTCACTAATAAGCAGGTTTTCAGCCGCTAACTGCTGTTGCTTTTCAGTCTCCAGTGTCTGTACACGGGTCACAGCCTCGGTTAACTCCTGCTGCGTAATACGTGGCTCCTGCCCCGCCACCGACTCACGAAGCCCGGCCATTAGCGCGTTCAGATCAAGCTCAGGCACACCTTGCTGGGCAATACCTGAGCCAATATTTAGCCCCAAACCATAACTGAGCTTTGCATAGTCTGACTCCAGTGCAACTTGATTTGGTGTTTCTTCAACGGGCCGCGATTCATTACAACCGGCTAACACAAGTGTTGACAGCAATAGTGCTGAGGAAAAAGTACGTAGCATAAAAATAATCCCTAATAAGTAAAATGAGACCTCAGCATAACTCAATCACCGAGACGAAATGGCTAAAAAG
>Ga0233427_10001242_pt1 | contig 28380 bp, 27 predicted proteins | sample SI_118_April2016_5_FD_179885 | JGI IMG/M metagenome (GOLD analysis project Ga0233427, IMG submission 179885) | Seawater microbial communities from Saanich Inlet, British Columbia, Canada - SI_118_April2016_100_MG | ecosystem: Environmental > Aquatic > Marine > Inlet | place: Canada: British...
ACCCCAAGAGAGTAGCCAAAATCTTGGCTATTAATGGGTATACCAGATTCACTGACAGAGGCTTTAATATATTCTACGTTTTTAAAATCAATTAAATTTCGACGAGCAATATCAAGTGCACTTGAAGGATCAATACAGTTCAATCGCCCTACTTTCGGCGCAACAAACTTCGCCCAACGTCCACTACCACAGCCCATATCAAAACCAACAGGATTTGACGGCAGCATATCCCATGGAAAAATAGAGAAATATTCCATGAAGATTTCACTAGCTTCAGAATAAGACATGCTCGACTGATCGTATCGTGACCATTCATCACCAAAACTAGCAACTGTTTCAGCATCCATATTATTACTAGATTTAGTGATTTTATTGTTAACCATACTATTGAACCTTAATAATTTTGATAGAGAGATTTTTTTTAAAAACAACCATTAAAGATAATTTTTTCATCTTGAAAATCCTATTTCATATTGGAAAATATTTCTAAACCACTAACTCTCTGTATATTCGGTCAAAACTACGCACACCTTCTTTAAGCGAAAAGTGCCTAAGAGCAACATCTCTACAGTGAGTCTGTATGCCTTCTTGTTTTGTAAGACAAACTAACTCTTCAACAGCTTCACGTATTGAGTCAGTATCAAAAGAACTTAATACAACTCCTACCTTTTCACCTACAATAATGTCAGCTATATCACCAACGTTAGCATTCCCAAGGCAGGGAACACCACAACCAAGAAATTCACCAAGCTTTGTTGGTGCAGATGCTATCTTTGAATATGCAGGTTTAATAATAAATATACCCGCATCCATATTTTGCATTGCCTTGGCCACACCAGAGTGATCGGCAACTTCGAGTAATACCGAGTCAGCAGAAATACCCGATTCAGAGATACGTTTTGTTATGTAGTCATGGTTGCCACGATTAAGAATATGCAAACGAGCTTCAGGAACTTGTCTCTGCAACTCTTTGAAACAACTCAGCGTTTCATCAAAGAGATACCAGACTCCCACCGAGCCCACATAACCCAGTGTGAATGGTTGAGATTCACTTTCTCGTTTCGATGTAGCGCTAGAGTAATTAAAAACATCAAGGTCAGTACAGGTTGTTATCGTTTCAAATATAGGCATTGAACCCTGAAGATATCCAAAGCTTTTCATTTCATCTATTGCAGCATTGGTTAACGATACTACTCGATCTGCATTCAGAAGAAAACGTTTTTCAAACCATTTTGCAACTCGGTACATAGACCCATCTTTAGGCCACAGACCGCCATCAATACGTTCATCCGCCCAAAAGCCACGCATATCGAAAATAAATTTAACATTGAATAGTTTTTTTAACGTCAAGGCGATAATAGAAGAGACATAACTTCGTGCATGGATGATTTTTATTTTATAACGCACGCATAACCAGACACCTACGATGATGCATTGCATAATATCAAAGGCTGTTACCAGAACGCTAGGTACTTTGTGGTAGTGCAACGGATGCCACACGATACCCGCATCCGAAATGTCACGCGCAATGCGCTCACGCTCCACCACATTGGCCCAATCTTCATCCTTTTCAAAACTGATGAGGTGAATAGGCCTATCGGCCACCAGGTGTTTTAGGTAGGCCAGCACTTGGGACTTACCCAGGGGTTCCAGCATGCCGTCATAAGAAATATAGAGAACGTTCATGTGCGCTTGATACCTCGCACCACTGCCGCCGAGAAGCCATCAAAATGTTCAAAACCAGCAAAGGTCACTTCGGCACCATAGCATCTGAACATCGTAACGACATTCTTGATGCGTTGTGGATTGTCATACTGGGGCGAAAACATATCAAAAGTATCCAAAACCGCCCATTCGCGTTTTTCAGACTCAGACAGGTATTTTGGGAATGTACCCCAGATATCAACAATGGGTAGAAAACGGGCCAGAATACCTAGTCCCAGTTTATGCAGAGCCCACTCCGCTGTAATCAGCCAATCAATATTAGCCTCAATTATGAGCATTAGACGCTCATGACTTAGGCGCTTGGTAATTGGACGAAAAATATATTTGGCATGAACCTTAGTCCACCAACCTTTGATAGGATAAAAATCAACCACTATCTCGCCGCCTATCTTTGCCTTGCTTATCAGAGCTTTTACGGAAGCATCAAAATCTGGGGTATGCTGCAGGACTCCCAAGCAAAATACTTTTTCAAAACTATCATCTGGAAACGGCAACTCATAGATGCTTGCTTGAAATAGATGAAAACGATCTGGCGCTAACGGGCTGTTGTTCTTATGATTAGCTATTACAGCATCCGAATAGTCAACACTATACAAAGAGGCTTTGGTATGCTCAAGCACTACTCTACTGAAGCGCCCGGCACCTGAACCAACTTCCAGTAAGTTTTGTCCAGTAAGGTCTTGGTTATCCCAGTGCGTTTCAGCAAAGAAACGACGCCGACTTATATCTTTTCCAACATCCTCGCGATCAAGTTGGGTTTTGTCAAATTTTTTCCACTGAACTCCAAAATTATCAGTGTAATTCTCAAATATAGCTATACGTGCAACGCCGCCAACAATTGGGAACTCATTGCCCAAACGATCAGACAAGCATGACCCACTCTTTTCAAGCACTTCGCCATTGTTTGGATTTATGATCTGCATCTGTTTGACTCCTTTTGGTAATTAATCTACAATGTTCTATAATAATCAATTAATCTCGCAACTATCTGCACTGGTGTCATTTTATATTTAACTGACTCCCTTGCGGCTCTCCCCACAGTCAATAATAGCGTGCGTGAATTCATCAAATTCTCAATTTCAAAAGACCATGAATCTGCATCACCTGGTGACACCAAGAACCCCGTCTTGTTATGTGTAATTTGCTCTCTTATTCCACCTGTATCTGATCCCAGAACAGGCTTACCTAGAGCCATTGCACCAACCACTACCTGCCCAAATGACTCCCACAAAGAAGGCATAGCAACAAGATCAGCTGCCAGCATAAATGACTGAAGCTCATCTATAGAAACCATACCGTTAAGCGAAACAATATGATCAAGTTTATTGAGTTTAAGATAATTCGACAGCAACTCAAATTGATCCCCATCCCCGAAACAAAAAACCTTTGGTGGTGCCACCCCTCTCAAGATTAATTTTTGAATAGCTGTCAAGAAAAAAATATGTCCTTTTTGAATAGTATATCTAGCGGGAATTATGATAACAAAATCATTCAAGCAAACACCCATACGCTCACGAGCATTGACCACCTCAACTTGTGAGATATTGATAGGGGGAACCACACAATTTGGAAGGAAAATTAGCGGTATCTCAGGTGAGTACTCATTATAATCAGCGACATTCGCATTGGAATCAGTAGTGAAGCCATGGCAAGTCAAACGGAGGATTGATAATAGGTAAATTTCTTTAATCCGCTGCCACCACGTGAGTTTAGAGATGCGGCGAAAATGTACGTTCTGAAAGGTTACTACGCGACGACCATGACGAGGAAGCACCCAACCTAGGGCTAAAAACATGCTTGTGTTTCTCGAGCTTGCATGCACAAAATCAAAATAGTCGTTCAGTAATACTTCTCTTAGACGCCAAAAAGCATCAAATCTGCTCTCCGAAGTTCTTCTAGCAGGTATAAATAAAGTTGCTCCCGCCTCACTAAAAGCATTAGCAAGCCTGCTAGGTTCTCTAAAAGCAAAAACGCTGACTTTAAAATTTTGTTTACATAAAGTTTGTACCAGTATCAAAAGCGCTAATTCAGCCCCTCCTTCGGTAAGCGAATCAATTAGAAAAAGAATTGAATATGGTTTTTTCATATAAATAAGGCTTCTCGTCAGCGGATAAAACGCTTATTACTAACTTCCCCTAAAGAGGCCTCTGAGAGCATGTCAGCCAGTCCAAGTTCAAATGTTCTAGCGCATGCGTCGATTCTTAAAGCTCCTCCTAGAGAGAGGTCTATATGGGGATCGTTCGAATAGTGAGGCTTGGGGGATTTCAGAATGTAATACATTCCCGATGCGATGATCCTAGCCACCCATAAAGGAATATGAACTGTGGTGAAATTTGTTTTAAGGGCTGACTTGAGAACAGAAAGAGAGTGGTTATATGTAATTGGATCTGAAGTGACACAACAGATTCTATGGTCGATAGTGTTATCAAAAATAGCGCTAATGATTATCCGGGCGCAGTCTTTCACATAAATCTGATACAGAAGGTGCTCACCATCCCCAACAATAACGACCATTTTCTTTCTGTTTAAAAGACTCAAATATGATCGCCACCAGTCGCTTAAACCATATACAGCGCCAAGTCGAAGAATAGACCATTCAAGTGCACTTTCCTCAACATAATGTTCAGCTATTCCTTTGCTTACAGCATAAATATCTTTCCTATTAGCATCTACCGCCATTGAAGAGATATGCAGGAATCTTCTAACACCGGCTTTCTCACAAACATTGAGTAAGTGCTTTGTGCCCATTTCATTAACATTTCTAAACGTAGTTTCATTATTAACGCCCGGTTTAATCGCAGCAGAATGAATAACGATATCGAAGCCCTTAAGGTCGTCAGTTGATAAAGACATTAAATCACCAAAAACAGGCAGAGCCTTAGACAGTCTTGGGATGATATCCTTGTTTCGCATTAAAACCGATACACTAAACTCTTGGGCAATTAGCTCCTCAACAATGTGAATCCCTAGGAATCCTGTCCCACCGGTCACAAAGATTTTCATAAAACAGGATAAGTACTGGTATGTCGAGAAGCGACACAGCGAAATTGCTTGAGCTTGTTGAAGAATCGCTCGACGAGATTGCTGTCTTTTTTAAACACACCAATAGATGGATCGTTGTTAGAGTCGATTGCTGCGATGGGGAGTGACGGCATGTCCTCCGGTGAGAAAATCCTAGGCACTGGATTTATTGGACGAATTCGATCTTGAAAATCGTGGAGAGCTGAAGTGCGCCATGCGGGCATCAAACTTTTATTAACAATTGCCGGTACACCGACTGCTAGGGCGTTTGACGGGATAGCACCACGCACAAAAGAGTGTGCTCCAATAATCACATATTCTGAAATCAACGTATCTTTTCCAATCTGAATGCTAGCTAGGCTAACAATTATCACTCCAACACCAATGTGAACATTATCATCTAACCTAATTTTTCCTCCCTGAGAAATTAGCTGCGCATCCCGGCAAAGAGTTACATTGCCCCCTATTGATATGGTCCCGCCACCTGAAGTAGCAATAACCACATCTCTTGGAATAATTATTCCAGGTGGTAATGAAACGCCATGATATACAATCTGCATATATAAAACCTTGAGTTTAGAAATCCCCCGAATGAAGATTAATTTAATAAAAAATAATATCTTATTAATCATAGTGCAGTATTATTTTTAATAATTTTAAATTATGTATGTTAATAAAATATATTCTTCTTGTTTTACTAATTAACCGAGCAAAGATTGACAACTATAAAACTCTTATACAGTCAATGCTTTGCCCTTGCGTATATAAAAGCAAGCCTGATCCCCATCTCCTTTTCGGTTCAACTCTATAGCCTTCTTACGAAAATCCTTGATTTGATCCTTGGTTATTTTAGACAGATGGGGATTTACCGCCCAAGATCGTTCGTCTCTTAAAGGTATGTCTTGTCGATACTGCTCGCTCCCCCAAAACTGAAAGTCATTCGAATCAAATTCGATCAGATCAACAACCAGATCACTTTCCTGGCACAAAATTTTCACAGCTTCCTGAGAATACAAGAATAGATGCCTTGGAGCATCAAGCTGAACCCAGTCTGCTCCATATGTACTCCAGGCGTATGTGTTGCTGACGGGGATTCTTATCAACAAACGCCCATCTTGTGTAAGCATCCTACTTAGTTCGCGCATTGTATTATGAGGGGAAGGCATGTGCTCAAAGGAATGGTTTAGCATAATGCAGTCATATAATCCCGACAAATCTTGAATTTTTTTCTTATACAACATAAAACCATTTGAATTGGAAATATCCTTCTCAACGAAAGGATCTACTCCAGTTAAATTCGTAAATCCTTCATTTGCAAGCCAATTTAGTAGTGCCCCGTTACCACAGCCCACTTCCAAGATCGAGCTAGTTCTCCGAATACCCAATTGTTTAATCCACTTGTAAGGCTCAGGTTTGGGTAAAAGCCATGAAGAAAGAATCCCAATAATACTGAAATTCCCGTCTGCGAGCCATTTAGCACGTTCTTTTCGAATATACGATGTGATAAAGCCGCCCTTCGTTGGTAAGCCGCCCGAAAATGAGTAGTAGTCTTTGGGGTAGTAACGTCCAAGATCATGAGGAACATTAACAATCTGAACTGTGAAGCAATTCCCACACTCCATGTACTCAAATTCCGACCGAAGACCAAACATCATCTCCTTTGCAAGAAATAATCTGTTTGATTTAGAATTACCACAGACTTGACAGCTCATTTTCTATTAACCTCTGTTTTATCAAACTAGGATGTGGTTTCTCATGTAATTTTGAATGCGACTTTTTTCGATCTGTCACACGTCAGTGTGAAGATGAATTATACAGCACCACTTTTTTCATAACAACCGTATACTTGTTTTCTGAAGACAATACCTCAGCAATTTTCCATCTCCTAGCTCCGGCATTCCCTGGTCTCTAAGTTGACGTCGCCAATTTTAAAGCTTTTGTTCCGTGATGATCTTGGGAACATGGGTCAAACGAAAATATTAATGGCTTGCTGCCCCAGTATCAACCCAAGGGGGGAAGATCTCTCAGTCTTCTCGCAACAAGAACTCGATGACATTGCATTGAAGCTCAATACGCGCACCAGAAAAAAGTTAGACTGGAAATGTCCAGCCAAACACCTTCTTCCTGAAGACATTTTTGACTTCAAAACTTACTGGACAGATAAACTTAACCTTGCTGCACTTGGTTCTTGAAACCGCCCACTTTAACACAAAAGAAGGTTAAATCATATTATAATTATAATCCAACCAGTGGCTCAGCCACTCACTGAAAATAGGCAAACACCGGATGCAATTTCCATCTTGAGAATAAGGATGACGACCCTTCGAGCAACACATAAGCAGGAAAGACCCTGGATTAATCCTAACAAATCAACCCATTTAAAATAATAATGAAATTATCAATTGCCATGGCAACTTACAATGGTGCCAAATATATAAAAGAGCAATTGGATAGCTTTGCAAATCAGTCTCTAATGCCAGATGAATTGATTGTATGTGACGATTTATCTACTGACAATACTATTAATATAGTCAATGATTTCGCAGAAAGTGCACCATTCGAAGTTAGGGTAGTAGTTAATAATTTTCATTTAGGCTATACAAGAAACTTTGAAAAAGCACTTTCTATTTGCACTGGCGATATCATTTTCATTAGCGACCAAGATGATGTGTGGTTTGAGAATAAGATTTCTTTTATTACGAGAATTTTTGAAACAAATAAATATGCGTACGTCGTAATAAATGATCAAGAATTGACGGATGAATTGCTTAACCCAAGTGGTTTAACTAATTTTTCCAATACTTTTTCCACTGGTATGCCAGAGTCGTGGTTAAGTGCCGGATGCTGCACCGCAATTCGCTCTGATTTTATGAAGATCATCCACCCTTTTCCTGTAAACATGATTCCTTACGATGGTTGGATTCATAAGATTGCTCACATTTTAGGCGTACGTACAGTAACGTCTGAAATTCTGCAATTCCATCGTCGTCATGACAATAATGCGTCTCAGTCTATTGTCGCTACAATTTTAAATCCAAGAAAAATGGCAGTTTTTATGGAATATGGTCTGAAAGATGTTTCAAGTGGATGGATTAGTGAAGTTGAATTAACAAAATATCTTGTGAACACAATTATTGAAAACAGGATAGCTATTAGTGGGCTTAGCGTGAGTTTCGATATCGATCAAATTTGCGCGAATGAACGTAAGAGAATTGAAGCGATAAAGAGAAGAATCCATTTGGTAAAGACTAGCTGGCCTAAGCGAATGCAACTGGTATTAAGTTTTTATATTTCAGGTGGATACAATTTTTTCTCTGGATGGAAAAGTGCAATCAAGGACCTAATTCGTTAAGTTTAAATTTTGCTCATCTTTGTTGAGGTAAGAATGAGACAACTTAGATTTCAAATTCTACTCGAAATTTGCAACTGATGCGTGCACCTTTGCATCTTATAATATCGCTGTTTTTCGCCTCATTAGCTGTCTTATTAATTTAGCGTAGTGAATTGGATAGAAATAGCTAGCTCCGTACGCAGACTTAATGCTCGAATTATCCAATTGGATCCAAGTGCCTTTGGAGTAGTCCTCTCTAGTACTACTTATTCGCGAATTCCAAAGATATGCTTTGTATCCCTTATTGATTGACAATTCTGGCCCCAAGTAGACATACTGGGGAATATTAGTCCCAGCCAATTCAATAATCGAGGTCGACCACGCATCATGGTGAATTACTCCTGCATACGTATGAGATAGTTCCTGTACAGAGCTATCTGAAATGAATTTACAATCAGGATATAATCGTTTCAAATAATCAGCCTTTACCGAAAAGTCTGCCTGCGTTGGATGTGTTTTAAAATCCAAGTGGTCTGAGAAGTGATTTTTTAAGTCTTTTAGTTGTCTATGGTACCATTCACCAGTCGACATATTATTGGTATAAAATAAATTATTTATTGAATTCCTTTTGTCATCGACAAAAGTACTAGTGATAACAAGTAGTTTTTTTTTCGGCTGTTTGACAGTTATATGTTTCAAATTGATGAATAGATTTCTTGAGGCGCGTAAGTTTGGAAATGCATTGAGGTTGCGTCCCCACATTGGAGAATGATATTCGTCCGATAAAATCATTTCGGCCATCTGATTTCCAAGTTGAGACTTTGACTGAGAAAAAAATCCCCCATGTGGCTGCCCTATTATCTTTGCTCCTCTCTCTTTCAGATAAGCGAGATAAAACAAATAATTTTCATTATGAATTTGGCCAAGCCAATGAGTCGCTGCATACGGATATTTTGGAAATTTCGTTCGGTAGTTTAGAAATTCAAGCAACGACATAGGTAGAAAATCTATAATATCTGGATATGGAAAGACGTCGCAATGTTTATTCAACACGCTTTTAAGTTTTAATCTCAATTCGAAATCCGGTTTTATGTTGATGCTCTTTTTTTTTTCTTCTGTCATCTTTAACTCTAGGTACGATATTCCACAAACTTTATAAATAAATCTTTCATAAATATTTATTGGTTGAGCTGCTACGAAGTCATATTCTCCTTCTTGCCACTGCCAATCAAAAGTAAACAAATTTGGTCTACTTTGGGCATCGTAATACATAAAATAGTGAAGCTCACTAAAGTTGCTAAACATCAGACTACTTGATTTTCTCAGTGGCGTTAACTCATTGAATTGCATAATGTTCCCGAGAAAAGGGATATAGATTGTTTCTAAAAATCTCTCCGAAAGATTTACGCTCATCAACTCCTGTATCCACTTTGCCAAGAGCTTCGCTTGGTTTTCAATTTGACTTATTTTCGTTACTAGCTCGGAATGCGCTTCGACTCCTAAACTCCGTTCTAAATTCTCATCAACTATTTTCGTTTGGTTATTCATTTCTTATGTTCATGTAAGCTGTAAAAAAGACCTAGATTCCCAGTAAGAGCTCGGATGATATTGTTTGATTCAAAGCTTAACAACTATTGAATTGCCGCTTGGAAAGTGAAGCAGAGTTTCGGGTTTGTCTTTAAGAAATTCATCCACAGTTTTCCTCAGCCCAGGATATCCCCATCCATAATCGTCAAAGTAAATGACTCCTCCCGGTACGACCTTTTCATAGAAACGATCAAGTGTCGCACGTTCAGCAATACTTCCGTTCATATCTATCCCGAGATAAGCAATTTTCTCAATTTTTACAGTATCGAATACTGCTGGAACTAAACCACGGGAAAGCCTTACATTTTTGTATTTTGAAAATCTATTCTTGACATCCTCATAAATATCAGCCTGATAATTTTCATGTGGGTGACTACCTGGCATTTTCCCCCAAGTGTCAAATAGATAGAAATTACGGTTAACTTTATCGAACTCAACGTATTCACACATTGCCTTACTTAATATTCCATACCAAACCCCACACTCAACAAAGTCACCTTCTAGTTTCAGCGCTTGCGTTGCAGCCCAAGTACAAATGTGCACTCTCCACGATATATCTAGGTCCCATATTGGATTTTTAACATGTTTAGGGATGCCTTCAAAAGCCTTGTGATAGGATCGCACAAATTTTGGATCATGAAGAAACTGGACGTAGTGTGTCGTGGCAACAAAATCTCCAAAGTATGTTGCTTCATTGCGAGTAATTAACTGATAACGTTTAGAAAATAGCTCATAAAAAGCAGACAAGATTCCCCTGAAGAGTCTTATAGGTAATTGAAGAACTCTGCGTGAAAAACGGACAAGAAAAACAAGGAGTGAGTATCTCTTAAGAAACTCTCGAAGATTGGTGGGAAGTTGCATAGAATTAGATATTCTTTAGTGAGTGTGTATGAAAAAACTTATAGTCAACTTGCATTAGCTATTACTTCCGTAACTGCCTGTATGGATTTTAGTTCAATAACTTGATTTAGCGTAAGGTTAACTTGAAATTCTGTTTCGAGAAAAATGACCATCTCCATCTGCTTTAACGAGTCCCAAAATGGCAAACTAGAAAATTCTACTTCATGCTCGATATCGCCATACTCAGTAAAAAATTTACTTACCTTGCCCCTGATGATAGAAGCTTCAGTGGTGCAATTCTCAACGCTCTTTAACTCCTCCAATCCAAGACTTGGGGATATATATGCTTTGGACGATTTGTAGTCATCGTAGAGCATCGAATATGCCCATGAATCAAGATACTCTCCCCTAAAGTTACGCATCGCTTGTCGATGAACTCCTTCCTCCTTCATCCCAATTGACTGTAACGTTGATATTGTTAGCTTATTAGAGCAAAGCGCCGTCCCGTGAAGCCTATTCAGGCGAAGAGTGTTGAACACATAATCCAACAGTATGCGCTGAAGCTCCTGAACGTATCCTTGCCCCCAAAGACTTGGTTCAAGGCCATACCCCCATGACACAGACTGTCTCTTGTAATCAATATTTACTAGCCGCGCACTACCTACAATCTTCTGGTCTCGTGACGTCCGGACAAACCAACCAATTGAAGTCCGTCCATCTACACTCCCCTCAATATCAATGAGCTTTTTCAAGTATGCACTGGTATCTTCCAATGTTTTGAATGGTTCATATTCTAGGTAGTCATAAAATCGCTTATCAGATGTTGAATAAGCATGCATTTCCTCTGCTCCAGCCATCTCTAGCCTAGTAAGATAGATGCGCGACTTAACCGCACCTCCCAACGACACGAAGCTCTCTCCTGGCAATATTGAATCTAATGCATTATAAAACTCAGACTCTGGCAAAAAATCTGGTCTTCCAGATATTGGCATAATGAGCGACCTCGATTTTTTTGTTGTCATTTTTCCAGCCTCTAATTTGTAGCGATTCAAACGCCTTTCATTTTAATCAAAGTTTAAAAATCCGGTTTTCACGGACAAATCATCGCAGCAACTCAGCCATATGCATCAATTTAAGCCTGTCCATTTTCCCATTCTTATTCTTTGGAATATCATCAATAAAACTAAAAGTTGTCGGTATCATATAATTAGGCAACAACTCCGAGAGATTTTCTTTAACTTGGATTACCGTCAGTTTTGTGCTCGTTGAAACAAAAGCAGTCAGCCGACTTATTCCGTTCTTGGAATGATGAGTACAGCAGGCTTGAGCAACATATGGAAGTCGCATCAATGCGTTTTCGATGTCCTCCAACTCTATTCGGTAGCCCATATGCTTTATTTGATGATCTTTCCTCCCGAATATATATATATATTTGTCATGAGCACTGTAACTCACCAGATCCCCTGTAAGATAAACGAGTTCTTTGCCTTTTTGCCCAACGATTTTTTCCTTTGGAATAAATGAAGCACGCGTAAGGTCAGGTTGGCCGAAATAACCTAGACCCACGCCATTCCCAATTAGGCACAGCTCCCCCATCTCTCCACTAGGCACAAGTTCAAGGGCGTTATTTACAATAAAATAGGAAAATCCACTAATGAGTGTGCCAATGGGCAAAAAACCATCAATTTCCAAAAAGTCGTCATCAGAAACTCGATAACACGAAGCTATACAAGTGCTTTCACTGGGCCCATACACATTATAAAACGCCACATGTGTCTTGTACTTATTATACAGTTCAAGTAGCTTTGATTTTGGGTAGCCCTCTCCACCAAATATGATTCTGCGTAGGCTTCGAAATTTTACCATTGAAAATACTTTCATCGCATTTAGGTAAATTAGTGTGCTCGGTACAGAAAACCATGATGTACAGCCCAAGGTTTCGATTGCTTTAATTAATTGCGACGGATTCAAAAGCTCATTTTTTGTAAATGGCGCCAATGTTGCTCCAGAAAAAAATGAAGAATAGAAATCGAAAACGAAGTTGTCAAAATAGCAGGGATTAAGGTTGGTCAATATTTCCCCAGGGCCAAACGAAAACTCCTCCAATGACCATTTAATTAGCGAAATCACATTTGAATGGGTCATTGTTGCGCCTTTTGGGGTTCCAGTAGAGCCTGACGTGAAGATAATATAAGCTATATCGTGCTCACATGGTTGTTCGCTTTTTGAGTTTGCGTGGGCAAGTCGGGGTAGATGCGGTTTGTTTTCAAGTGTCGCAAATGGCACTGTCTGTACCTCGCACTCACTAGCGATGGCAAAGTGTTCATCAAGAGAGCCTATGAGCAATGTTGGCTCGCACACCTGTATGACCTTCTTTAACCTGGCGCCAGGCATATCAGGATCAAATATACTGTATATAATCCCCATTTTGAGTGCTGCTACTATAGCGGCAAACATCAAAGGGCTCTTGTCACCGGAAAGAAGAAGAACATCGCCTTTATCGAGCCCAACAGATTCATAGTACAGAGTTATTTTGTCTGCAGTATCGTTAAGCGTCGAATACTTGATCTTCCTTCCATCCGCATAGGCGAGAACATCAGCATTCATGTGTTTTGAGACAATCGCCTCAAATAATTGACCTAAGTTAATGGGCATATGCATTACAAAAACTCCATTTTTGTTAGACTACACTTCAACGCACTTTACCAAACACACCGACCACCATCCATAACAATATTCTGACCATTAAGGTAAGCGGACGCGTCGGAACAAAGAAATTGCACCGCACTGCGATATTCGTCACGGCTGGCCATGCGGCCAAGGGGAATCAAAGATGTCAGCCGTTGAACAAACTCTTCGCTCTGACCGTTGTTTATTCCGCCCGGTGAGAGCGCATTTGCACGCACGCCGCTATCTGCCCAGTAAGTCGCGAGATAGCGGGTGAGCCCAATTAGGCCAGCCTTAATAACTGAATAAGTCACTGGTTTGACCGGTTGCATACTTTCCGCCAAGCCCTCTTTTCGATAAAGTCGCTGATCGGGTGAAAATACAGAGAGATCAGAAGCAATGTTAAGGATTACGCCACCCCGGCCATCCTGGGCCATAGCACTGCCGAACACTTGGCTGCACAAGAAGGCGCCGGTCAGGCCAACAGTCAACTGAAAATTCCATTGCTCAAGGGAAAAATTCTCCAGGCGGGATGTCTCCAATACCCCTTCGTCGCCCTTTACTTTGGGGTCAATGGCGGCGTTGTTCACCAAAATATCCACGCGCAGGCCTTGCAGCGCAAGTGTTTTTGCCACGCCTTGGATGGCTTTTGGATGCGATACGTCCATCACAAAAGTGATGATGCGCTCAGCGGCAAAGTCTTGCGACAAGCCCGCCTTGGCCTCACGCAATAACGATTCAGAAACATCGGTTAACACCACCGTTGCACCACATTCCAGCAAAGCTGCCGCATGCTCTATACCAAGCAAACCAGCCGCACCGGTGATGAGGGCACTTTTACTGGTTAAATCAAATTTGTTCGATAACTGTTTCACCTATTTCTGACCTATAAAGGGCGTTCACAAAAAAATGTCATAGCAGAGCCATAAAACGGCGGCGATATTCCATCAGCATTCAAAATTCGTAATAGATTTGACTCGGTAAACCATGGCGTATCGAAAAATGGATATTCGACATAATTAATCTTAAAATTATGATCTCTCAGGCAACGGTGCATTGAATCAGAAGAAAATAAACTGATATGAGTTGGATCATGAAGCAGCCTAAAATTAGAACCATACCTTCTAGCGGCTGCAGAATCGAAATCTGGTGTGCCAATAATAAAGGTGCCACCTGGTTTTAACAGTTTATAAATCTTCTGTAACGCAAAAACGGGATCTTCTAAATGCTCTATTACATGATTCATTACGATTAAATCGAACTTTAACACCTCATCAAAATCTTCTAATGTTCCATTATGAATCTTGCCAAATTTTGCAGCATGATTAGATGCAAATTTACTGATCTCTATACCGTGTGTGTCCCATGAGTTATCTAGTGAAGACAAAAGCCAACCTAACCCACACCCTACATCCAATATCTTACCAGGCACCGCCCCCAGGAGGTAGTCAGTAATTTCCTTTATCCCCGCTAAAGAATGTTCGCGCTCTTCAAGCAGTTGACGATGCTTTCCATCGGGATCAGTAGTAGTTTCATGATAATTCTCCTCAAAGCCTGCATCACCATCTAGTGGGATTTGAGCAAAATAACTCATATTTTGATATAAACCTTTCATCAAGCTTGATAAATCAAATTCGCGCATTATTTATTTCTCCAAAATATTTGTTCTTATAGTTTAATTAAATGTATCTCCATAGAAGCTCAAAGTCTTTCTTAAGGAGTCAATTTGAACCGCGCGATCTTCTGCGTTTGCCTGATTAGTTGTGAAGTTCATTAATTTCTTTTGCAAATTAACTACGACAGGCGTTTCGCCCCACCCAATTTTACGATCACGAAAAGCCGGCTCTTGGTGAAGTAGCTTTGAAGCAGCGTACATTCCATCGCCGCCAAATTCCATAAATTTCTTTCTGAAATCAGCCCAACTAACACCATGCTCAGCGCCATTAAATTTTGCTGAAAATGTATAATAGGTATAGAAATAGCCATCAGGCTCGAACTGAGCACTCAATAAACTCGACTTGTCAAGTATTGCTGTATACTCCAAACCCATAGTTCGTCGAAGAGTTATAAAATAATCTGCCCTTTCCATCTGAGCTAATGCAACTGCTGCTGCCATCTGATTCATTCGATAATTAAATCCAATTTCATCAAATCGCTCCCAATCAGGATTCTGTAATTTGTCGCGATCAGTGCGTACCTTTCCGGATTCAGCTGACAAGGTCTTAAAGCCCAAACCCCCAATCTTCCTTATTTTGGTGGCAAGCGCTTCGTTGTGACAGGTAATAATTCCACCATCACCACATGTAAGTTGTTTGGAATTCTCAAAGCTCCAACTGCCGGCATCACCAATTGTTCCGGCAAGGCGATTCTGCCCATCGCGACCCATGTGGCATTGTGCACAATCTTCCAGCACCATGAGGTTGTGTTTTTTGGCGATCTTCATGATCACTTGCATATCACACACCCCTCCATACATGTGCGTAACAAGAATGACTTTGGTCTTTGGTGTTACTTTTCGCTCGATATCTTGGGGATCCATCAAGAACGTGTTGGGTAACGAATCAACATACACTGGTGTTGCGCCAGTGTAATATGGAGCTAAACCGCACATTAGCGGAGTCAATGCCGGAGTAAGTATTTCATCTCCCGGGCCGCAACCCATCGCCAACAACGCTGCATGCATTGTCGTTGTGCCAGAATTAAAGGCAACTCCATAAGGGACACCATATGCATTTGCAAAGACCTTTTCAAAACGAGTTGTAAATGCCCCGTCAGCCCCCGCTCTGAAACCTGAAGATAATACTTCCTCAAGATACTTTCTTTCATTACCTTGGAATCGCCATGATGATGTCATAATTTTAGAACCCTTTAAAAGTTAATTTACAATTTTTTTGAAAGTTGGCCTGCTTGCCAATCTTCATTCCTGAACCAGTTAATTTTATATAGGTCTGGATTGGTCAGAAACAAATGATTAATTTCTTGGCGTGTTGCAAGATTGCCAGAAATTCTTCTAACTAACTCCAGCAACCAGTAATCTTCTTCATAGTCCAGTGTCAGGCGAACCTTAAACGGCAACGGCCTATCTTCTGGTAGCACCTGTGTGCGTATATTTGGAATTTTTTCCATGTGATACCACATCATTTCGGTGTCGGTTTCTACCGGTATTAAATCTGAAGCACGATTAACTATTTCAGTGGTTAATGAATAACCAACACTTGCACCTCCGGCAGAAGAAGATATGGTTGGGCAAACCATATCGTAGTAGCCGCCTGCTAAAAGATGCATGCTTGCCTTGATTTCATCACCATCAAAAAATGGATCATCTGCATCCACAGTATGGAAAGCTGCTAACCCAAAATGGGTTGCGCAATCAGACCAGCGCTTCAACTTATTTCTTAATGATCCACGAAAATACTGCGCACCCTCATCAATGGCTATTTTCTCAATGATATTGTCGCTGGGATCAACACTAGTGCATACTATCGGCTCAATTCCAAAGGCACGAGCTCTTCGAATAACATGTATGAGCACATTTCCATCGCCAAAAGGTAGTAGGCATTTGGCAGGGAGACGAGTCGATGACGTTCTGACCGTTACAAGGCCAAAGATACTTTTGTCAGTCATATGTTCAGTCTTCTACTTCTATACGCAGTTTTTTACGAACCACCATTTCCGCCTCAGAAATTTCTTTCTTGCCTGTTCCAAGTATATCTGGAATCATCCTCATTGTTATCGCAAAACTTTTCAGTGAATCAACATCGACTGATGCCGCCTGGTCAGAGCCATACATCGCCCGATCCAAGGTTATATGGCGCTCAATCGAAGTGGCTCCCAGAACAACCGCAGTGATGCACACCTTGAGAAGCGAGCTTTCGTGTCCAGAGTACCCCACCTCACAACCGTAGCGCTCTTTCAACATGGGAATGCAGCGAAGGTTAGCATCTTCGTTCGGCATCGGGTAAGTGCTGTTGCAATGAAGAAGTTCAAATGGGCAGTTTGCCTGATGGAACAGGTTCACCACTTCGTCGATCTCTTCCAGCGTCGCCATGCCGGTCGAAATGAAGGTCTTTTTTCTCTCCGAGGCAATTTCGCGCAATAGCGGTTTGTGGCCGAGCATAGCAGAGGCGACTTTATTGAAAGAAACGTCAAAGCCACGGATGAAGCGTTGGGCATCTACATCCCACGCCGAAGCAGTCCAGGCAACACCGCGTTCCTTGCAGTAGTAATCGATCTCAAGATACTGCTCACGGCTGAATTCCAGCCCCATTTTCTGTTCGCGCTGGGTGGTTCCCCACTGACTTTCACGCTGGCTATCAAGGAACTCTTTCGTGTAGACTTTGTCGATAGTGCGCTTCTGGAATTTCACCGCATCGAAGCCCGCAGCTGCAGCACCGTCAATGAGCTTTTTAGTGATCTCAAGACTACCGTTATGGTTAATGCCGATTTCAGCAATTAGATATAAATTCATCGATTTCCTCCTTAGTTAATTGGTTAATGCCAAGCAAATGCTCGATAAAGGCACGGACGAACCCTTCGCCACCCCGCTGTTCCATAACTAGATGCGCGATTTCCTGTACCTTGGGATGAGCATCGGATGGTGCGACAGTATAACCTGTATGTCGCATCAATGGCAGATCATTCAGATCGTTCCCCAAGTAGACCAAACCCGCAAATGAGTCTGGGCTCGAAGGAAATCGGGTTGCAAGATATTCCCGCATGAATGTCAGCTTGTCGGAGATACCGTGGTGGCAATCCAGCTTGAGCTTTCGGGCACGCTCCAACACCACGGGGTTAGGTTCTTTGGACAAGATAAAAAACTCAGCATTTAGCTTTCCAATCTGCTGGAAGGCGCGGACCAGGTCGAAAGCTAACCCATCCCCGCGATCACAGCGTACACTTTCGCGTCCGTCCTGATCGACCCAGACCTTGTTGTCGGTGAAGACTCCATCAAAGTCGAATGCTACCGTGTGGATGGCCGCCATGGCTGGGAAGGGTTTAGGCAAGACCTAGCTCCTGCTCGATCAATTCGCAGAGGATATGGCCGATGAGAATGTGAGCTTCCTGAATTCGAGCGGTGGAGTCTGATGGGATAACCAAGGCATGGTCGGAAAAGTCTTTGGTATATCCGCCACCCTTGCCCAGCAGAGCAATCGTCTTCAGTCCCATCTGTTTTGCAACCTTAAAGGCGCGCAACACAGTCTCACTATTGCCGGAAGTCGAAATCCCGATCAGCACATCCTCTGGGCGACCTAATGCCTCAACTTGACGCGCAAAAATGTCGTCATAACTATAGTCGTTCGCTACGCAAGTAAGCACGGAAGTATCCGTGGTCAGAGCAATTGAGCGCAAAGCCTGCCGGTTTTTCTTGAAACGCCCGACTAATTCCGCAGCCAAGTGCTGACTGTCTGCCGCACTGCCGCCATTGCCGCACCAGAAAAGCGTGCCGCCATTGGCGAGGGAATGGGCTAATAGCTGGCTGATTTTTTTAATGGGTTCAGCAAGCGCCTCGTGAACCAATTCTATGGTCTGAAGATGCTCAGTGAAATTGCGATGGATAATGTTGTCAGTTGTCATATATTTTTTGGTCTGGTTTGTCGGTTATTGAACAGTTGCCGCTGTCCTTGAAATAGTAGGCTTGATTCACGCTTGGTCCCATTCCAGGTATGCGATCAAGGTGTCACACTTGCCCACCGCCGCCAGCGAGGCGGTATAGGCTTCGGTTAGTGCAGGGGTATCGAGAAACGACCAATGCTGGTGTCCCCCAGGCCGGTTGCGACTCAACCAATGCAGGTGATTGGAAAGCGGATAGCGCTGAAATTGTTGGATTGATATCACCCGCAATCCAGCCTGCGTGGCAAGGAGGCGCAAAGTTTCAGTATTAAACAAGAACAGATGCTGGCTCCAGTAGTTGAAGCGCTGGAAGGCATCGTTCTCATATAGCGTCAATAGCGCATCCTCAGAGTTGGGAACTTCAATCACCAGACGTCCCCGGTCCTTGAGACGCGTCGCTAATTCTCTCAGCATCGCGCGAGGATCAGGCAGGTGTTCTACCACATGGAAGGCAGTAATTAAGTCATAGCCACCCCCCACATCTTCCAGCCCGCCGTGAAGTATGATTGAATCGCCCCAATACTCACGAACACGGCTCTCCAGCTCAACACCCGCGACTTCGGCAGCCAGCGACTGAGCCTTACGCATAAAGCCAGCGGCCCCGCAGCCAAAATCCAGTACCTTGCGATTAACCATGACGGATTTGAGCATCTCGAAGCGGCGCTGATCGTCCTGCTCTGAGTCCCGTAACCAGGATTCAATAGACGGCAATGCATCGCCATGCATGCCAGAGTCTTCGTAGTGACCGGCCTGGATGTGCTGGAGGGAACTGAGCGCCACCAAGCCGCAATTGGTGCATTCGATAATCTGCAAGGACGGGTTGTCACGCACGGCGCCCTTGCGGACGCTGAAGTCGGGGTGGTTGCAGAGGTAGCAGGTCATGCTTAATTTATCCATGTGTTTATCATTTATCACCGCGACTTAGTTATCCACCACCATGGACATTCTGCGGAAGCTGGGGCTGCATTCAAGAAGCTGTTCGTACGTGCCTTGCGCCACAACCCGTCCGTGTTCTAGTTCCACGATGGTATCACAGTGCTTTACGGTGGTTAGTCGGTGGGCGATGAGCAGGATAGTGAGGTCGCGATTAAGCATCTCAATAGCATCTATTACCGACTGTTCGGTGGCGTTGTCGAGGGCGCTGGTGGCTTCATCGAACACCAGTACGCTGGCCTGCTTGTAAAGCGCTCGGGCGATACCGATGCGTTGGCGTTGGCCGCCGGAGAGGCGGATGCCGCGCTCTCCCACATAGGCTTGGTATCCTTCTGGACAGCTTTCAATAAAATCTGCAATCTGTGCTTGACGTGCTGCCTGCTGCACCCGATCCATATTAATAGTGTCAGGCGGCACACCGAAGGCGATGTTCTCGGCCAGGGTGCTGTCAGCCAGGTAGATGCTCTGCGGCACATGGGCAATGCTTCTCTGCCAGGCCCTGAGACGGTTGCCGCTAATGGTCTGGCCATCCACCAGAAGCACGCCCTCAGTGGGCATCAGCAGCCCCATCAGCATGTCGAGCATAGTACTCTTGCCGCTGCCGGTGCTGCCGACAAAACCGACCTGGGCGCCTTTGGGGATTGTCAGATTGAGGTCATCCAGTACCCAGGGGCCATCGCCAGTGTAGCGGAAGCGCACGGCGTCGAAGCTGATGGCGGCCTGAAAGAGCAGCGGCGCGGGAGCGGGTTGCATTAGCTCCGCCGGCAGGTGCTGATCAAGCAGTGCGATGGCATCGGCCAGTGAGGCATGATGGCCGGCAATGGTCGCCCAAGCGATGTATATCTGTTGCATGTTTGGTATCAAGCGTTGAGCGCCAAGCGCCAGTACACCAAGCAAGGGCAGGGCTGTGGCGATGCCTTCGACTTGTCGGCTAAGGGTATAAGCCAAGGTGGCGATCAGCACCATTCCCAGTGCTTCCATGATGTAACGAGGGGTTTGGCCTATAAAGGTGTTGTTGCCCTGCGCTCGCCGTAAGGGGTGGTCGGCCTTGTGGTAAATATCACAGTAAACTGGTTGGGTTCCATCCAGCAACACATCCCGAATACCGCCTAATCCCTCTTGCAGGGCTTTAACAACTTGAGTTTGTTCGTAGGCGATGCGTAGGCTATTGCGATGCAGCCGTTTGCGGGACATCCAGGTGATCAACGCGTAACTGGCACCGAAACCGACCGCCGCCGCCGAGGCCACCATCGGATCGATTGCGATCAAGGTGGCCATGATGGCCAACAGAAGCACGGTTGAACTGACCAACGTCAGTAATGGCATCAACACCCCGAACACCACGCCGTCGACCTTGGAGGTGATGCCACTAATCACCTCGCTACTGTTGCGGGCCACATGCGTCCGGTAGGACTGGTAGAGGGTGCGGCGATACACCTCGATGCTGAGATCTGTACCGCTGGCAACCGCGAGCCGGGTGCTGACCCACAATAAAAGGATGCGGATTGTATTCGCAATCAGAGCTGCCGTGATAAACACGATGGTGAGGGGCAAGACTAACTGATCGGCCGAGGTGAAGCCCAAGGACTGCACCACGTCCGCAACGATAGGGTGGTTAAACAAACGATCGGGCGCAACGAGTATGCTGATAAAAGGCAGCACGGCGCCCAGGCTGACGACTTCTGCAAATGCGCTGACCAACATCAAGCCCATTAGTAAGACGAACTGGCGTTTGCGGCGCTGGGCTAGATGATGCCAGAGATGCTTAAGCAAATTTGGGAGAGCAGCTGTGTGTTTTCGGATGCTCATAGACCAAAGGCCCTATGGAAATACTCAAAGTGTCGATAATTATTTGTTAGTGCGTATTTCATATCAACTTAAATTTTTTTAAAATATTTAACAATACAGCTCATACTTTCTGCTTTAAATACCACGTCATTGCCTCTTTCAGACCTTCACCCACCCGATATTGCGGTGTATACCCCAGCAAGTTTTTCGCTTTACTAATATCAGCCAGTGAATGCATTACATCCCCTGCCCTGAAGTCACGATAAATCAGGTCCGCAGTCGGCATTTGGTCGTTTTCAGTTAAACCATCTACAAGCAGCTTATATAATTCATTGAGTGATGTGCGATCACCTACAGCACAATTATAGACTTGGTTGACTGGAGAAACGCCCTCTTTCTTACCCTCTCCCAGAAAGAGAGGAGGTTCGCTAACAGTGGCGGCAAGCAGATTCATTTGCACTGCGTTGTCGATGTAACAGAAGTCTCGGCTTGTTGTTCCGTCACCATTAATATAGACAGTTTCACCTTTTCTAATTGCATTAATCCATTTCGGAATGACGGCGGCATAAGCTCCATTCGGGGTTTGTCTTCTGCCAAAGATGTTGAAGTAACGGAGGCCTATAGTTTTAAAGCCGTAAGTTCTTGCAAATACCTGGGCATAGAGTTCGTTAACTACTTTGGTTACTGAATAAGGGCTGAGTGGTTTACCAATTTTGTTTTCAACTTTAGGCAGGTCTGGGTGGTCGCCATAGGTGGAGCTGGAAGCGGCGTAAACGAAACGTTTTATTTTGGCATCTTTAGCTGCGACTAGCATATTTAGAAAGCCATCGATGTTTGCCTTGTTGGTTTTTATTGGGTCTTCTATTGAGCGTGGTACTGAGCCGAGAGCTGCTTCGTGTAGGACGTAGTCAACTGGTTTTCCCTCACCCCGGCCCTCTCCCTTAGAGGGAGGAGGATAAAAAGTCATGGCTTTTTGGCAGTCTTCTAATTTGCGAATGTCGCCTTCTATGAAATTAAAGTTGGCAGTATTAAGTTGGCAGTTATCAGTTTGTAAAGCTTTAGTTGCACCTTCTATCGCTTGATCGAGATTGTGTTGGAAACCTGTTTCAAAATTGTCGAGGCCAACCACATTTTGATTTAGTTTCAATAATGTTTCTAACAGGTTGGAGCCGATAAAACCTGCAACACCGGTTATCAGCCAGGTTTGAGGGCTATTTTGTAATTGCTGTTTTACTTCTTCGTATCTTGTCATGTTGTCTCAAATTCTTTTATAGTAATCGTTTAAAGATAGTCATTAGTCGGGATCAAAATATTTAAGACTTCGATTTTTTATAATCGGCCATCTACCTGCTCTACAGGCATGATGTGTTTTATATCGTAGAGTACGTGGTTCTCTTTACCCAGTGCGCGTATGGCATCGATGCTCATGGCTTTGAACTGATGGTGCGCCACAGCGATGATGACGGCATCATACTTGCCCTGCTCGAGTTGCTCGAGGGGGCTAATTCCGTATTCTCTTATTGACTCTTCTTTATCTATCCATGGATCGTAGATGTCGATATTGCAGTGGAAGCTGCTCAGCTCTTTGACGACATCGACCACACGGGTATTTCTAAGATCGGGACAGTCTTCTTTAAAGGTGAGGCCCATGATCAGGATGTTTGAGTCAACTACCGGTATGCTCTTTTTGGTCATCAGGCTGATCACTTCATTGGCAACATGCTTGCCCATTATATCGTTCAGCCTGCGACCTGCGAGGATGATCTCCGGGTAATAGCCTACTTCCATCGCCTTATGTGTGAGGTAGTAAGGGTCAACGCCAATGCAGTGCCCACCGACCAGGCCAGGGCGAAATGATAGGAAATTCCATTTGCTACCTGCGGCTTTTAATACCTCTTCAGTGTCAATATCGAGGCGCTTAAAGATTAGGGCCAGCTCGTTAATCAGGGCGATATTGATATCACGCTGGGTGTTTTCGATGACTTTGGCGGCTTCGGCGACTTTGATGGTACTTGCCTTATGAGTGCCAGCAGTAATAATCGATTTGTATAGGTTATCAATGGTATCGGCTATTTCTGGGGTTGAGCCAGAAGTGACTTTTTTAATGGTAGTGAGCCGATGTTCTTTGTCACCGGGGTTAATTCGCTCTGGACTGTAGCCACAATAAAAGTCTTTATTGAAGGTGAGGCCTGAATGCTCTATTAGTATGGGCACACAGACTTCTTCGGTAGCACCAGGGTAAACGGTTGATTCGTAGATAACGATATCACCTTTTGACAGTACTTTGCCGACAGTTTCACTCGCTTTTTCCAGTGGAGTGAGATCGGGGCGTTTATGACTATCAATGGGTGTGGGAACGGTAACGATGTAGATGTTGCAAGACTTGAGCTGTTCGATATCGGTGGTGTAACTCAGCTGCGTGGCCTGTTTAAGTTCAGCTTCATCGACTTCTAGCGTTGAATCGTGACCTAAAATGAGAGTGGCTATGCGTGGGCCATTGATATCAAAACCGGTTGTGGGGTATTTTTTACCAAATTCTACTGCCAGTGGCAAGCCAACGTAACCGAGGCCAATAATGGCTATTTTATTTTTCATATTGTTGATTTATCCAATCTTGATATTCACCCGACATAATATGACGCCACCAATCTTCATTGTCTAAGTACCATGTAATGGTTTTATCGATTCCTGTTACGAAACTTTCATCTGGTTTATAACCTAATTCACTATTACTTTTAGTTGGGTCTATTGCATAATGGCGATCATGGCCTAAACGATCTTTTACATGGGTAATTAGTTCTCGTGCTTTTTTACCTAGGCAAAAAGGTGCATTAGGGTATTGTTTTTTTAGTTTTTCACTCTCACTTAATCTTTTATCTACTGTATCACAAACTAAATTAACTATATCAATATTGGCCCATTCATTTATGCCGCCAATATTATAGGGCTCTCCTCTTTTTCCTTTACGAATAATGAGATCAATCCCTCTTGCATGATCATCAACATATAACCAGTCACGAATTTGTTGTCCGTCACCATATACGGGTAAGGCTTTGCTTTCTAATATATTGCTGATAACAAGCGGTATGAGTTTTTCTGGGAACTGGTAGGGACCATAATTATTTGAGCAATTAGATATATTCGTATTTAACCCATATGTTTCCTGATAAGAGCGAACAAAAAAATCAGATGACGCTTTACTCGCTGCATAAGGTGAATTTGGTGCATAAGGGGTGTCTTCCCTAAAAGGTGGATCGTTCGGTTTTAATGTACCGTAAACTTCATCTGTTGAGATATGTTGAAATAAATGACTCATACTGGAATTTTCATCTAACCAAACTGTTTTTGCCGCTTTTAATAATTCATGCGTACCTTTTACATTCGTTTCAATAAAGGCGTCTGGGCTAGTAATAGAACGATCAACATGTGATTCAGCAGCGAAGTGTACAATGGTGTCTATTTTTTCTTCGCGTAATAGTTTTACGGTATTATCATAATCTAAAATATCGGCATGAACAAAACGGAAATTGGGGTTACCTTCTGCAGGCTTAAGGTTTTCAACGTTACCTGCATAGGTTAGTGCGTCAAGCACAACAACACGATTAGATGGGTATTCTTTTAACCAGTAATGGACGAAGTTTGAGCCAATGAAGCCTGCGCCGCCAGTGACAAGTATATTGGTTGGGCAGTATTGAATATTGTTGCTCATTGTACTTCCGTTATTTTAATTCTGTTAATACTTGGTTTAGTGATTCTTTCCAGCTTGGCATTTCTATACCAAAAGTATTTTTTATTTTTTCACAATCTAGAATTGAATTCGCTGGACGTATAGTGGGATCTTGGTACTCGGCTGTTGAGATTGCATTTACTTTAATATCTTTTTCAATTAAACCTTTTTCTTTAGCTTGCTTGAATATTTCTTTTGCAAAGCCACACCAGCTTATTTTTTCATCACCACAATAATGGTATGTGCCCCACTCTAACGTTTTCTCTTTTTGATACTGTTCTGCTAATATTATTAACGTTTTCGCAATATCTTTTGCGGGTGATGGCCTACCAAATTGGTCTTCGACGACGCTTAATTCATCTCTATCTTTCGCTAACCACAACATAGTTTTAACAAAGTTATTACCTTGTTCACCAAACACCCAGGCAACCCGTAAAATAATATGTTCTGGTAGTGTTTGACGAATGGTTTCTTCGCCTTGCCATTTGCTTATTCCATATACACCCAATGGTGATACAGCATCATTTTCACTATAGGCTTCTGACTTTGTTCCATCAAAAACGTAATCGGTTGAGATATGTAATAACGGAATATTTTTCTCTTTAGATACTGCAGCTAAATTCGCTGCACCATCTCGGTTTATTGCATAGGCAATGTCTTGCTCTTCTTCAGCCTTATTTACTGCAGTGTAAGCTGCGGCATTAATCACTAAATCTGGTTGGTGCACTTCAACATAACTTTCAATGTTTTTAAGTTGCGTTATATCAAGCTCAGTATGACCAGCCGCAATAACATCAAAACCACGTAGATTAGCAATAATAACGAGTTCTTTCCCAACCTGACCTTGCGCACCGGTAATCAAAATTTTCATTTTAACTTTCGGCTCTCCTTTCTACTTCGGTCATAAAATCTTTATAAGCGGGTAATTTTTCAGCTGGTTGATCTTTTAACTTCACATTTTGTTTATCTTTATCTGAGAGAGAGATTTTTTCTGCTATTTCAGCGATAGACCAGTCAATGTTTAAATCGGGATCATCCCATGCAACACCTTGTTCTGATTCAGGATGGTAATAATCGGTACATTTATAAATAAAATCAGCAGTTTCTGATAAGACAACAAAACCATGTGCAAAACCCGGTGGTACGAAAATCATTTTAATATTTTCTTCATTGAGTTCTGTGCCGAACCATTGACCGAAGGTAGGTGAACCCGAACGCACATCCACCACCACATCAAAAACAGAACCTGTTGCAACACGCACTAACTTCCCTTGTGTTTGTGTCATTTGATAATGCAGGCCACGCAAAACACCCTGGCTTGAACGTGAGTGGTTGTCTTGCACAAAATGTGCATTGATACCGGCTTGAAGAAGCACATCTTCACGAAAGGTTTCTAAGAAAAAACCACGTTTATCACCATAGACTTTTGGCTCAATAACAATCACACTGGGTAAGTTTGTTGTAATAATATTCATTGATATTTAATTAATTCTGTCTTGTTTGATTAAAGACATTAAATATTGACCGTAACTACTTTTCAATAAGTGATTTGCTAGCTTTTCAACTTGGGCTGCGTCGATAAAACCTTTCATTAAGGCGATTTCTTCTGGGCAAGCAATTTTTAAGCCTTGGCGTTCTTCCATGACTTGAATAAAGTTTGACGCTTGTAAAAGGGATTCATGAGTTCCCGTGTCTAACCATGCATATCCTCTTCCCATCAATTCTACATTGAGGTTGCCACGCTCTAGATAAACTTTATTAACATCAATAATCTCGAGTTCGCCGCGATGTGATGGTTTGATGTTTTTTGCAATTTCAATAACATCATTATCGTAAAAATAAAGTCCAATTACTGCATAGTTGCTTTTAGGTTTTTCAGGTTTTTCTTCAAGATCGATTGCGTTTCCATTTTTATCAAAATCAATAACACCATAGCGTTCTGGGTCTTTTACATAATAACCAAAAACAGTCGCGCCCTTTTCTTTTTGTATGGCATTTTCTAGTAATTTATCCATTCCATGACCATAGAAAATGTTGTCACCCAATACTAAACAAACATTATCATCACCAATAAATTTCTCTCCAATGATAAATGCTTGTGCTAATCCATCAGGACTAGGTTGAACTTCATAAGTAATATTTAAGCCCAATTGATTTCCTGAGCCCAATAGATTTATAAATGAATGTTGGTCATGTGGTGTAGTGATAATCAATATATCTTGAATCCCTGCCAACATTAATACGGACAATGGATAATAAATCATTGGTTTATCATAAACAGGTATAAGCTGTTTACTTAGAGAATAAGTTAGTGGGTATAGGCGTGTGCCTGAGCCGCCAGCTAAGATAATGCCTTTTGTTTTCTTTGTCATAGTTTCAACTTTAGATAACTCACTGTATTGTATTTGCCAATCAGGCTCTGTCTCTGCCAATGTTGTCTCTGTAACTAGTACTGCGAGATAACGCCCATTTTTTGATCAATCTCACGCTGGCGTTACTATTTACCTGTTTCTGCATTTGTTAATTTTTCAACCTCTTTTTTTAGCACTTCGTACTCTTTGGTTTTAGCTTTTAAAAACATAATGGTCAATTTCGTTTTTTCTGCCACTCCTTTTGGTGTTAGAAGGTATGAATATTGGAGTTTATGCTTACTGTTTTTAAAGTTAACAATTTTGACAAAGCCCTTCTGGATCAAGTTTTTAAGGCAATAGTTAACCTTGCCAAGGCTTATCCCTAATTCTTCTGATAATTGCCTTTGGGTTTGGTTAGCGTCTTGCTCTAAAGACTTTAGTAATTGGTATTTGCTCTGCTGATTGGGCATGCTACCGCCAGGTTATACAAGTATAATTTTGCACAACTAAATGAATTTTGGAATAATTATAACGCACGTTCAATGACTGAACAGACCAATTTTAAAAAGCTAAAAGCTGAATGTTTACGTTAATTTTGTTTAACATAGTATTTTACTGATTTTGAATGATATTTATACGATGTCTTATACTGATATTGACTTTAGCGATAAAACCATTTTAATTACTGGTGGTGCTGGTTTTATTGGTAGCAATCTTGCGTTTTATTTTCAAGAAAAATTTCCGCAATCTCATATTGTAATACTCGACTGTTTTCGAAGTGAAGTGACATTTGCCAATGG
>Ga0233427_10001247_pt1 | contig 28280 bp, 28 predicted proteins | sample SI_118_April2016_5_FD_179885 | JGI IMG/M metagenome (GOLD analysis project Ga0233427, IMG submission 179885) | Seawater microbial communities from Saanich Inlet, British Columbia, Canada - SI_118_April2016_100_MG | ecosystem: Environmental > Aquatic > Marine > Inlet | place: Canada: British...
AAATCTTGTTGCATCTGCAACCAGAGTCTCATGTAAAGGACAACCTTGTGTGGTCATTGTCATTTTAATATCAACATCATTATTTTCTTTAACATCAATTCCATAGATTAATCCCATTTCTACAATATTTAGAGGAACTTCAGGATCCATGCATTGTTTAAGTGAGTCCTCAATTGCTTGTGCAGAAACAGTACTCATATTTTATACGACAGTTTGAAAAACAATAAAAACTTTCTAATTATTAGCTTCAAATAATTTTGGAATCGATTCCTCAAATGGTGCTGTAGCCACGCCTTTTTCAGTAATAATTCCTGTGATTAGTTCAGGAGGAGTCATATCAAATGCGGGATTAATGACATTAATACCATCAGGGGCGGTTTTTTTATCACCAATTCCTGTAACTTCACTGCCTTTTCGCATTTCAATAATGACATCATCAGCTTTTGTCTCCAAATCAATTGTAGATAATGGTGCTGCAACATAAAATGGAATTCCATGCTGTTTTGCCATTGTTGCTACTTGATATGTTCCAATTTTATTAAAGACATGACCAGTCTTTACGATTCTATCGGCACCTACTACAACTTTGTTTACCAATCCATTTGCCATAGAATATCCAACTGCAGTATCAGGAACCAAACTAACATCAAACCCATCATGTTTTAACTCAAATGCAGTTAAACGAGAACCTTGTTGAATTGGTCTTGTTTCAGTAGCAATGACTTTAACATTTTTTCCACTCTCTCTAGTTGCTCTAATTACACCTAATGCAGTTCCATATGCAACAGTTGCTAATGCACCTGCATTACAATGAGTCATTATAGTATCATTGTCATCAAAAAGAACTGAACCATTCTTTCCCATAACTTTGTTAATTTCAATATCTTCATCTGCCATTTTTTTAGCAGTAGAAATTACTAGTTCTCTAATTTGTTCTACTGTTTCTCCAGTCTTTGCTACATTCATTATTTTTTCTAATCCCCAACCCAAGTTAACAGCAGTTGGTCTTGTTGCAAATAGAATTTTTCTTGCATCTTCTAAATCAGATAGTAATTCATCTTTTGTTGTTGCTTTACTTTGTAAAACAGCTAACCCCAATCCAAATGCACCAGATACTCCAATTGCAGGAGCACCTCTTACTATCAAAGTTTTGATGGCATTTGCAACTTGGTTAAAATCATCATATTCTACAAAAATTAATTCATTAGGTAATTTGGTTTGCTCAATCATAACCACTTTGTTGTCTTTCCATTCAACGGTTCTTAAGGGAAATTCAGAATTCAATTATCTAAATTATAATTCTCACTAATTTATGCTTAATCTTAATTTAGATAGATATTTTATTGTAGATAATAAATTTAAATTATTGAATATTTCTGATGTAAAAAATTACGATACAGAAAAAATGTATGAAATTTATGATAAATGGCCTGAGATTGCTCTAGAATCATTTAAGTCTACTCAAACTCCATTAAAATTCGAGAATATCAATCACATAGTATTTGCCGGTATGGGTGGCTCAGGTGCAATTGGAGATATATTTGCATCAGTTTTATCAAAATCAGGAATTCATGTAAATATTGTAAAAGGGTATCTTTTACCCAAAACAGTTGATTCGAATACTTTGGTAGTAGTGATAAGTGTGTCAGGTAATACTGCTGAGACGTTATCGATTTTACAGACATCTCAAAAATTGAATTGTAAAATTGTTGCTTTTTTATCAGGAGGTAAAATGTTAGAGTATTGTATAAAAAATAAAATCCAACATAGGATCATTAACAAATATCATTCGCCTCGTGCATCATTTACTAGTTATTTGTATACCATGTTGAAAGTATTACATACAACTCTTGGAATTAAAAAAGAAGATATTTTAGAATCAATTTCAGAGTTGGAAAAGATCAATAAGATAATTTGTTCTTTGAATCTTACTGATAGTAATCCATCATTGAGCTTAGCTAAATGGATAACGGGTATTCCTATGATTTACTATCCTTTTGGATTACAATCAGCAAGTATAAGATTCAAAAATTCACTTCAAGAAAACTCCAAAATGCATGTATTTTCCGAAGATGTTATGGAAGCATGCCATAACGGTATTGTTGCATGGGAAAAAAAGTCAAATGTTCAACCCATTTTGATTCAGGGTCAAGATGACTTCATTAAAACCAAAGACATATGGAATGTATTAAAAGAATTTTTACAACAAAATAATATCGAGTATAGAGAAATTATTTCAGTTAACGGTAGTATTTTATCTAAAATAATTAATTTAATTTATCTCCTGGATTATACTACAATATACAAGGCAGTTTTAGATGGAATTGATCCTTCACCTGTTAAATCAATTGACTTTATTAAAAAAAGAATGTGAATTAATAATTTCTAGTTTCAAGACTAGCCAGATAATTTAATCTTAGATTTTTCACCAACAATGAAGTGATTTTCATCTTTTGACGAATAAATTACTGTTTCATTTGATATAATGCTATTTGATATAGGTTGTTTTAATTCTATTTTACAATTTTCCATAATAATAGAATTTTTAATATTAGAATTTTCTATTTCAGATGAATTTCCAATGCAAAGGTGTGGACCAAGTTTAGAATTTTTTATTTTACAATTATCTCCAATAATTATTGGTTTTTGTAGAATACAATCAGATTCAATAACTGTATTATTACCAACATAGATTCCTTCTGATTTTTCAGTGTATTTTGATAGGAAAATTTTATCATCATGGATCATAGTATCTAAAATTAATTTAGTAGCACTGAGAATATCGTTAGGTGTTCCAGTATCTTTCCACCATCCACTTACATTATCATAATCTATCAAGAAACCTTGTTCAAGGGCAAGTTGTAATGCATCAGTGATTTCTAACTCACCTCGTTTGGAGGGTTTTAAAATAGATATAATGTTGAAAAATTTAGGTGTGAGAAAATATATCCCTATTACAGCTTTGTTGGAAGTAGACTGTTGAGGTTTTTCAGATATTTTTATTATCTTGTCATCATTAAATTCAGCAATACCAAATTGTGATGGATTATCAACATCAGATAAAAGAATCATGCAATCATTTTTAGAATTTTGAAATTTTTTGACAAATGAATCCAAATCTTTTCGCATCACATTATCACCTAGATATACAACAAATTTATCATCACCAACAAATTCGTTACATAATCCAATTGCATGTGAAATTCCTCTGGGCTTATCTTGATGTATGTATGTAATTTTTGTACCAAATTTTGAGCCATCACCATAAAAATTTATTACTTTTTCTGGAAAAACATCACCAACAATAATTGCCACATCAGTAATTCCTGAATTTGTTAAATCATCAAGAGCATATTGTGACATTGGCTTGTTTGCAAGAGGAATAAGCTGCTTTGGACCAATTTGTGTAAGGGGGCCTAATCTTGTTCCGTATCCCCCATGTAAAATAATTCCTTTCACATTACCATCCTCTAGTAAGATACCAATTTATGGTTAATTCCAAACCTGTATCAAAATTTGTCATAGGCTTCCAATTCAATTGTTTTCTGATTTTAGATGAATCCATACTATATCTAAAATCATGCCCAAGCCGATCCTTTGTAAATTCAATTAAATCAGTAGGTTTATTCATAATTTTTAAAATTGTTTTAACAATTTTTAGATTTGAAAGTTCATTAGATGCTGAAATATTGTATGATTCTCCAGATTTTCCTTTGAAGAGTACTTTCAACAGAGCATCACAGTGATCTTTGACAAAAATCCAATCCCTAATATTTTTTCCAGTTCCATATATGGGGATTTTTTTATTTTTATTTGCATTTAGAATTATTTTAGGAATTAATTTTTCTTCAAATTGTCTTGATCCAAAATTATTAGTGCATCTGGTAATCATTACATCACTCCCATAAGTTTTAAAATATGATTTTACTAACATTTCAGCAGCTGCTTTTGAAGAAGCATATGGGCTTGCTGGATTAAATGGAAATTCTTCATCAGCAGTAGATTTTTTAAGACTTCCAAACACTTCATCTGTAGAAATTTGAATAAATTTTTTGTTATATTTTCTAATGAATTCGAGTAAGTTATGGGTACCTAAAATATTTGAATCAATAAACGGTTTTGGACCAGATATACTTCTATCTACATGAGATTCTGCCGCAAAATTTATGACCACATCACATTTTGGAATTTCTTTTTCAAGAATTTTTTTATTGTTAATATTAGATTTAATAAATTTGTAATTAAGATTATTTTTAATATTGATAAGATTTTTTTTATTTGAACCAATAAATTCTGCATCAATATTTACAATCTTAAATTTTGGATATTTCTCTAATGTTTGTAAGATAAAATTGCTTCCAATAAATCCTAACCCACCAGTTACAATCAATTTCATATTTTTTATAGGAATTATAGTTTAATGAACTTTCTTTATTTACGCACAGTTTTTCTGATTTTTATCAATATTTTTAGGATATTTATTTAAGATTTTTATAATAAAATTATTCATTCTAAAAAATGAATGTAGATAAAATTAAGATTTTTAAATTAGAAACACATGAAACAAAAGACATTAAAAATCAAAATGTTAATGGTTCTTTAAAATTAATTTGGAGGGATTGGGATAAAATTATTCCTAATCCAAAAATGATCTACATCACCAGTGTAGTTCCAGGAGGTCAAAAAGGTCCACATCTTCATAAAAAAAGAACTAGTTATTTTGTTTGTATCAAAGGTAAAGTTGTTTTCATTATAAAAGACAAATCTGGAAAATATTTAGAAATAGAATCTAGTGAAGAAGATCCTACATTGATTCAAGTTCCTAAAAATATTTCATCTGCTCATGTTAATTTAAGTAAAGATGAATCTTCAGTTTTAACTTTAGCAGATATAGCATGGCAACCTAATGATAATGAAATGGATAATGTGCTCTTTGAGGATTACGATTGGTCTAAGTGGGTAATCTAATTCTTTATTTGTTGTTTAAGTAAATTAAAAGATTCATTTAAAGTCATAAAATTAAAACCAGTTGATCTCAATTTATCAGAGGATAAACATTTGTTTAATGCTGTTTGTACATTTCTGCCTAAATTCTGAGTTGTGGTTGGAAGAATTAGATCAGTATCAAGTTCTAAATAATTTGCTAATTTGATACTAAAATCATAACGTGATATTTGAATATTAGGTGCAGAATGAAAAAGACCAATTTTATCCTTTGAAATTAAGTGCAAAATTGAATTTGCAAAATCATCTGCTATGATAGGAGTACTTAATTCATCTGTGATAATATTTACTTCTTCATTTTTACTAAGTTTAGATATTAACCATTGTGCAAAATTTATTGGTTTTTTAGAACTTGTATCAAGTGATTCAATTTTTTTAGGTAATAAACCATAAAGTACACTAGCACGAACAACTAAATTTTCAGTATAATTTAAAACAAATTTTTCTCCGATAAATTTTGTTTTACCATAAATATTAATTGGATTTGGAATGTCTGTTTCAACATAAGGCATTTCCTTTGTTCCATCAAATACAGAATCAGTTGAAAGATGAATTAACTTTATATTTTTAGTATTTGATATTTTACTAAGGTCTTTTAAAAAATTAGAATTAATTTTTTCAGATTCAGCTTGATGATTCTCACAATAATCAACGTTGTTTAATGCTGTACAATTAATTATCACATCTGGAGAAATTTCATGAAGAATTTTTTCTAATGATTCATTTTTAGAAATATCAAATTTTAGAGAATTGATAGATTCAATTTTTGGATCACGTAAATTAAAACTTCCAAATATTTCATAATCATTCTTTCCTAATCGAGCTATCTTTGAACCTGTTAAACTACCAATTCCTATTATGAAGAGTTTTTTCATATTATAATAATTAAATTTAAATTGATTAATCTTTCTTTTTTGATGCAAATTCAAATGTTTTGATTTATTTTAGGTTTTAAAAAATATAGATAAAATTATTTTTTTATAGATTTTTTAAATTCAGCAGGAATCCCAAACCAAATTTCATTTTCAGGAACATCTTTTGTTACAAATGAATATGCTCCAATAATCGAATTTTCGCCAATTGTGATTCCAGGCATAATTGTACTGTGTGTTCCAATTTTACAATTTTTTTTTAAAATTACTTTACCCTTTTTATCATCTATTGTAGAATGAGAGTAAATTGAACAATGAGAACCAATTTGAACTTCATCTTGAATCTCTACATCATATCTACAATTAATATAACAAAATGTTCCAATATCAAAAAATTTTCCCATTTTTAGATTTTCAGGATATTGAACAATGTAATTGTATTCTGTTAATTTTGAGTGTTTTATGACAGGTTGTTTCCATTGTTTTTTATCCATACTAAATTTAGTATATTTTTATTAAATTTTATGTTATCTGTAAGACGTCATAGACAAGTTTCTAAAGTTAAATATCAAGCCTAGTAAGTAAGCTGTTTTTTTATAAGATCGTCTGAAATTGACAACTTTTCAAGGAATTTAACAATTATTTTACTTGTATTTCCATCTCCATAAATAGAAGCAATTTTTGTTTTTTTATTTGACATTTTCAAAGCTTTTTTCAAAGCTTTTGAAATGAGCGGTTCAGAAAATGAATTTATATCCATTACATTTCTTCCTCGTTCTCTTCCTAATTGTCTAATTCCAATGTTAATAACAAAAGTACCAAAATAATCGCCTTCAATAATACCACTACTAGAATTTCCAACTAATGCAGTACAATATTTCATCAATCCTAAATAATGTCTTCTTGGTAAGCTTGGATAAATATTAATAAAATCATATTTTTTAGAATATTTTTGAAGTTGTTCTATAATATCATTATTTCCAGCATCAGAATTTGGAAATATCGCAATTGTTTGTTTTTTTAATTTTATTATTGCTTTTAGTGTTTGTTGAATTTGTTTTTTACTTTTAGTATATTCGGAAGTAATAGAATGTTGAAGAAGTAAAAATAGTGGATCAGAAAAATCAACATTATATAATTTTTCTAATTCTTTTTTTTGTGAAATTTTTGATTGAGTTATCTCATCTATAGAAGGAGACCCTGATAAAAATACCATTTTAGGGTTTTCTCCCATTTTGATTACTCTCTGTTTACTTTTTTTAGTAGCAACAAAATGAATATTTGAAAGTTTAGTGATTGCATGGCGTGAATATTCATCAATTCCTTGAGATATGTCACCACCGTGAATATGTATATTAGGTATATTCATGTGTGATGCAGCTAAAGCAGAAGCTAAAGATTCATCCCTATCTCCTAAAATAATATTCAAATCAGGATGGATTTTGTTAAAAACTTTTGAAAATTCCATTATTCCCTTTCCAAGTGAATAAGACATATGATAAGGGGAATTACCCTTTGGAATCATGTTAATTTTTTCATAAATTGAAAATCCATCTTTTTTTATTTCATTGATTGTATTCCCATGTTTTTTTGAGAGATGCATTCCAGCAACTAAAAGATATAATTCTAATTGATCACTCTTTGAAATTTCATTTAATAATGTCCTAAGTATTCCATATTCGGATCTTGTGCCTGTAGTTATAGTAATTTTTTTCTTCAATCTATTTTTCTGCCACTCCAATTAGTGTATCACAAATAAACTTTTTTTCTAAATATTTTTTATAATATTTCTCAATAAATTGATAATCATTTGTAAGAGAATAAGATGGATTTTCAAGTTGAGGTTGATGATTAATTTTCCAATTAAACATATTTTCTATACCATATCTATGAATCCCATAAATGTTAATTTTGTTAAATTTATTTTTTTTAAAAAGTAATTTAAGAATTTTTTGAGTTAAATAGTTAACATGTGCTCTCTGCCAAAACCAATTTTTATAATATGGGTTTAATTTTAATTGTAGATCATTTGCATTAGGTGATTTTATTATTATTCTACCCTTTTTATTCAATATCTGATAAATATTAGATAAAAACTCAATAGGATTTGCAATATACTCCATGACGCCAATTAATACAACAACATCAAATTTTTTAATTTGGGATATAGATTGAGTTAGATCATAATCATAAACAGGTACAGAAGTAATTTTTGTGGAAATAAGTCTTCTTGATTTAGAAATTTCAACACCTTGAATATCATAACCTTTCTTTTCCATTTCATGTAAAAAAAACCCATAACCAGAACCAATTTCAAGAATTTTATCTTTTTTTGATGCAAATTTTTCAACTAATTTTACATCCATGTTTGTATCAATTTCACTTTTAGTTCTAATTTTTTTTATTGAATTAATTTTAATATTTTTAGTCATTTTATCTTCATCGTAGAATTTTCTATTTTCATCATACCCAGGTATTGGAGAAATCTGAATATGTTTACATCGATGACATTGAATGATTTTATGTTTTGATGAATCTCTGACTTTTTTAGAAATTATATTAAATTTTATAAAATGACAAATATTGCAAGTTTTTTTCATTAGATATACTAAAAATCAGAAGTAAATAGTAGTTATATTAGTCTAAAGAAACAATTTCATTAATGAATCTTAGAAAAGAGACAAAGCAACAAAAACAAACAAAAGAATTTTTTGAAGGCTTTGCGTTACAATGGTCAAAATCTTCAAAAGATACAGATTTGGATTACTATAATGTAATTAAAACAAGGAATGATTATGTAATATCAGTTTTAAAAAAAATTGTTAAAAAAAACCCTATAACAATGGATGTTGCATGCGGTACTGGAGATCTTGTTATTGAGCAATTAAAGATGGGATACGATGCATGGGGTATGGATTTTGCTACTTCAATGATCAAAAAGGCACAGCAACATGCAAAAAAAGAAAAATTGTCAGAAAAACAATTTTTTGTGCAATCGTTTTTTGATTGGAAACCTAATAAAAAAATTGATCTTATTTCAGCAAATGGATTTATTCCATATATTTCTGAAAATCAACTAGAGAAATTTCTACAAAAATCATATCAATATTTGAATAATAAAGGGATTTTAATTTTTGAATCAAGAAATAGATTATTCAATTGTTTTTCATATAACAATTATACTTTGAAAGAAATACAGATCAGAGAAATATCAAAACTATTAGAAGAGTGTGTAATTTTCAATCAATCTAAAAATATTACAGAGATTCTAAAAAGTAAATATAAATCAAAAATAAAATTAAATTTGGAAAAACAAGATATTATAGATAATAAATATGGTAAAGTATTAGTAGATAAAATGTATCAATACACACCATTTCAATTGATAAATTTGTTAAGGAAGAATGGATTCAAGATTCTTGATTTGCATCCAAATCACATTCATGGGTTAACAACAGGTGCAAAAAAATCAAATCCAAAAATACATAAACAAATTTCAGAATTTATGTTAAAACAAACAAAATTACATATGAATCTCATTCCATTAACATCATCATTTACAATTACAGCAAAAAAACAATGATGCAAAGCTGTAAAACAGTAATGTATCATTATGTAAGACCAATTAATGATAGTATATTTCCAAAAATCAAAGGTTTAGAATTAGAAGATTTTAAAAAACAAATTAATTTTCTTGTAAAAAATTATTCATTTCTTAACATAAATCAAATTTTAAAAAAAATTTATGAAAATAAAGACATTCCTACCAATTCAATAATACTGACTTTTGACGATGGATTCAAAGATCATTATGACTATGTTTTTCCTGTATTAAAAAAATTAAAAATTCAAGGTGTGTTTTTTCCACCTGGTGAACCAATAGACAAAAAAATTGTTCTAGATGTACACAAAATTCATCATATTTTAGCAAATTGTAATAATCATAAAGAACTTGTAGAAATTATTCTAAAAAATATTAAAGAAGCAAAAAAAAAATTTGATTTAGAGAATCCTTCGGATTATTACAAAAGACTAGCAATTTCAAATAGATTTGATGATGGTGATATTATATTTATAAAACGAATTTTACAAAAAGAACTACCTGAAAAGCTAAGAAATGAAATTACTGATGAATTATTTCTAAAATATGTAACAGGTGATGAAAAAGAATTTTCATCTAAATTATATTTATCTCATGAAGAAATCAAAGAAATGGTAGAGAATGGTATGGAATTTGGTTCTCATGGATATTCACATTATTGGCTCTCAAACCTAAATGAATCCAAGTTAGACATTGAATTAAAAAAGTCTGAAGACTTTTTAAGAAAATTTTCTAAAAATAGTGAAAACTGGACATTTTGTTATCCGTATGGAGACTATAATCAAAAAGTAATTTCTAAAATAAAGAATATAGGATTTAAAGCTGGGTTTACAACAAAGTTTTCAGATACAGAATTAATTAAAGAAAAAAGATTTGAATTGAATCGATTCGATACAAATGATTTTAAAAAACCAAGTTGAGAAGTAATGTCAAATAGATTTAATAAAATAAAAGATCTATCTTCAATAGGAATTGCAGATATTACTGGTTCTATAATTTCTGCATCATTTTGGTTTTATCTTGCTATTCTAATTGAACCAGAAACATATGGGGAAATTCATTATTTAATTTCAATAGCAGTTATTGCATCAACAATTTCAACTTTAGGTGCTACTCAAAGTTTACTTGTATATTCTGCAAAAGGTGTGAAAATTCATTCTACATTATATTCTTTGAATTTAATTTTAGGAGTTATTTCTGCAACAATTGTCGCACTTATTGTAAAAGATCTTTCTGTAGGTTTACTTGTAATAGGCTACATGGTTTTTGCAATTGCATGGTCAGATGTATTAGGAAAAAAATATTTCAAAATGTACACAAAATATATTTTAGTTCAGAAGATACTAATGGTTTCATTAAGTATAGGTTTTTTCTTTATTCTTGGAAAAGATGGTATTATTTTAGGAATGGCAATTTCATTTTTTGTAGGATTTTTACGTGTATTTCGTGGTTTTCATGAAACTAAAATAGATTTTAAATTGTTTAAAGAAAAGTTTGGTTTTATTTCTTATAATTATATACATTCACTAACAAATTCTTTAGGTTCTATTGATAAATTAATAATTGCACCATTATTTGGATTTGTGATAGTAGGAAATTATTCCTTGGGAATTCAATTCCTTTCATTATTAATGGTCTTACCACTAATTGTTGGTAAATATTTAATTCCTCAAGAATCTAGTGGGGAAGAAAATAAAAAATTGAAAAAAATGATAATTTTTATTTCAATTGGAATTGGAGGGTTAGGAGTTCTGATAGGACCAGAAATTGCATCATTTCTATTTCCTAAATATTCTGAACTTGATTCTATAATTCGAATTATGAGTTTGGGAGTTATTCCCTCCACAATTGCATTAACTTATAGTGCAAAATTTTTAGGAAATGAAAAAGGAAATTACACTTTATTTCTTGGAATATCTAGAACTTCCATAATGATTCTTTCAATTATTGTATTAGGTCACTTGTATGGGATTCAAGGAATTGCAGCTGGTGTTGTGTTATCTGAAGCATGCGTAGCGATTTTTTCCGCTATATTAGCAAAAAAAATGGATTTATCAAAAACAGATTCCAAATAAATTATTTATGAATTGTTTTTTAAAAAAACTCATTTATATAAAGAATTAAAGAATTTCCCTCATGGTTTTACCAGAAGTATTTCAGAATTTAAAATCTATTGATCATGAAAATCAAGTAGTATTTTGTAATAATTGTGTAAATTCCAACCAAAGACCAGGATTGCTATTTAATGATGATGGAATATGTGCAGCATGTATTTATTCAAATTATAAAAAAAAGAAATTGACTGGGATCAACGAAAAAAAGAATTAGAAATTCTATGTGATAAACATAGAAGCAAATCTGGAAGTTGGGATGTCATAGTACCTGGAAGTGGTGGTAAGGATAGTGCTTATGTTGCATATAAATTAAAAAAGGAATTTGGAATGACTCCATTAACGGTTACTTGGGCTCCAACACTACCCACAGATGTTGGATTAGACAATTTATTGAAATTTACACAATCAGGATTTGATAATATCAAAGGTACACCAAACGGAATTATTCACAAAAAATTAACTCAAGTTACATTTGAAGAGAACGGTCATCACTTTTTGCCTTTTATTTTTGGACAATTAAATTTCCCATTCAATATGGCAGTAAATTTCAATATTCCATTAGTTTTTTTTGGTGAAGATGGAGATATTGAATATGGTGGAAGTTTAGAAAGGATAAACCAACCAACATTAGAATCAAATTATAATATTTCAAGTAAATTAAAATCAAAACCTCCTGAATATTGGAGTAAATTTGGAATTGATAATGAAGAATTAAGATATTATATGCCACCAAAAAATGATCGAATTCAAGAAACAAAAATGGAAGCTCATTACATGAGTTATTACGAAGAATGGAAACCTGAACAACATTATGAAATTGCTAAGAAGCATACAGGTTTTGAACATCTCGAAAATCGTACTGAAGGTACATTTACAAATTATGCTAGTTTAGATGACAAAACAGATGGATTTCATTACTATATGGCTTTCATAAAATATGGAATTGGTAGAACAACTTCTGATGCTTCTCATCAAATAAGAGATAATATCATTACTAGAGATGAAGCCGTAGAGTTAGTATTACAATATGATGGAGAATATCCAAAATTATATGAAAAAGAATTTCTTGAATATTTAGAAATTGATGATCAAAAATTAAAGCAAATAATTGATAAATTTAGAAGATCATTAATCTGGGGTAAAGATGATGATGAATGGGTATTAAATCATATAGTAAAAAAACTATAATATCAGAGAAAGGTAAAATAAGACTAATCAATGTTAAATTATTAAAATGAAAAAAAGTAATAAAAAATTAAATCCTGCAATTACAAAGGAGTTAAAAAATAAAACAATTTTGGTTACTGGAGGTGCAGGTAGCATAGGAGCACATTTAACAAAAAGAATTTTAGATTATCCCGTTAAAGCTGTCAGAGTGCTAGATAATGATGAACATGCCCTTTTCAAAGTTGGAAAATCAATTGATGATACTAGACTAAGATTACTATTAGGTGACATTCTAAATCAAGAACGAATTGAGTTAGCTGGACTGAATGTAGACATAATTTTACATGTTGCAGCGATAAAAAATATTGAAATTACTGAATACAATCCAATTGAAACCATCAATACCAATGTTAATGGAACAGTAAATATGGTTAAAATGGCAATAAAAAATAGTCCCAAGAAATTTTTGAATATTAGTACAGATAAGGCAGTGGAATCTACAACATTATATGGAACTACAAAGAATTTAAGTGAAAAATTAATTACTTGGGCAGGGGGATTGATGATTCCAACAAAATTTGCATCTACAAGATTTGGCAATGTAATTGAAACCAGAGGAAATGTTTTTGAAATTTGGAATGAAGAAAAAAAGAATGGAAAACCATTATCAATCACGCATCCAGATATGAAAAGATATTTTTTAAAAATTGATGATGCTGTTGAATTTTGTTTAGAATGTTTAATTCATGTAAATAATGGAGAGATTTTTATTCCTAAAATGAAATCTTATAGTATAAAAGAACTAGCAAATAAAGTTTCCAAAAAACATAATATCATTGGTTTAAGAAAAGGGGAAAAGATGGTAGAGGTTCTAATGACAAAAGAAGAAGAACATAGAGCTGTTGAAAGAAAGAAAATGTGGATTATTAAAAAATGAAATCAAATTAATATTTTTCAAAGAAACTCAATATGTTAGAAGTTAGATATTCTTTTTCTTCACTTGTCATGTTTGGATATAATGGTAAAGTTAAAACTTGATCATAAATTTTCATAGTTTTAGGTAGGTTTGATTTTTCAATATTCAAATTTTCATAAAATGGATAAAGATGTACGGGTTTAAAATAAATTTTTGAAAAAATTCTATTTTGAGTTAAATGTTCATGAAGCTTATCACGAATTTCTTTATTTCTTAATCTTATAGTATACATTTGATAAATATGCTCGAAGCCATTTGGGGTATTTGGAACCATAATTTCAGAAGATTTTGACAACTTTGAAGAAATTTCATGTGCATTATCTTGTCTTTTTTTAATTATTTTATCTAACTTTTGGATTTGAGATATTCCCAAAGATGCTGTAATTGAAGACATTCTCCAATTATATCCTAATGAAAGGTAATCAGGGGACGATGGATCATTGAAATAATTTTTACTATCTAATCTTCCATGAGAGCGAATCAATTTTATTTTTTCATAGGTTTTTTTGTCATTAGTTACAATAGCACCTCCTTCACCAGTAGTCAATACTTTATTTCCACAAAAACTAAAAATAGAGATATCAGAAAGAGAACCAACTTTTTTTCCATGAACAGAAGAACCTAAACCCTCTGCAGCATCTTCAATAACTAGTAAATTATTTTCTTCTGCAATTCGATTTATTTCATCAATCTTACAAGAAAGTCCTCCAATATCTACCGGAATAATGGCTTTGGTGGATTTTGAAATAGATTGTAGGACTTTCTCAGGATCTAATCCTAATGTGTCTTCTTCAATATCAGAAAACTTGGGTTTTGCATTTACAAATAATACAGAATTTACAGTTGAAATGAATGTAAATGAAGGAACAATTATTTCATCACCTTCACGTATATTTTTTGAAATTAAAGCAGAATGTAAAGCAGAAGTTCCAGAATTTAATACGGCACAATAATCAATTCCCAAATAATCTTTAATTGAATTTTCAAATTCTTCAATTTCTGGCCCAATAGCCCAATTACTTCCACGTTTAACAATTTTTGTAATTAGATTGATATCTTCATCATCGGTATAAATTTTGTAAAGAGGTATTTTCCAAAAATCTGGTGAGTCACTATTTTCCATACATATAATAAAAATATCATGATAATTAATATTTAGAGATTAGTTTCACCGAAAGAGTTTTTTTAGTAGAATTTTTTTGAAACACTATTGAGATTATTAATAATAGATAGGAAAGTTAGAAAATTTATTAAAAATCAAACATTATCAATTATAATTAATGAGTTAAAGAAAGAAAACGTGGAAATTAAATGGCTCTTAATAGATCCAGAAATAAAAACTCGTGATGGTAAAAAAAATGAAATTGATTTCAAAGATTTAGAAGATTACAAAACATCTAATGTTTTGAATATACTAAAAGAAGAAAAACCTGACGTAATTTTACTATCAAATGATTATGATTTCATAATGAGATCATTTATTCCAACAGCTAAATCTTTAAAAATTCCAACAGTTTTACTATTTGCATCAATTATTGACGATGAAACAGAAAAAATGAATTCATATTTAATTAAAAATAGAATTTTAGATTTAAGTAAAAGGAAAAAACAATTAATATCAAATTTTTTGTTTATGATTAAAAATTTTCATAATGCAGGATACAACTTTAGAAAATTATTAAAAATGATATTTTCTGAACTAATTACTCCGTTCAAATATTACATGCCATGGGGGAATTATGGTTGTGATGTAATTCTAGTAGCAGGAGAAGCATGGTCTAAAAAATTAAAAAAATTAGAAGTAAAATCAAAAATCATAATTACTGGACACCCACAAATGGATCATATTTTTAACAAAGTTTCAAATCATAGACCAATTATAAAAAAAGATAAAAAAATTAGAATTGTCTTAATGACTACACCACTTGTTGAACATGGTTTGATTGACGAAGAAAAATGGGAAATAATGATTAAAGATATTATTAATAACAGTTTGAAATTAAATAATGCTAAACTAGTAATTAAAATTCATCCTACATCAGAAAAAATAGAAAAATATAAAAGAATATTAAATGAAATGCAAATTAACTTACCACTTTATCAGAGAGAAGATCTTGGTGAAATAATATCTACTTCAGACATTGTGATTACATATGGTGTATCAAGTGGAACTCTTCATGGTATTTTTTTAAAAAAACCAGTAATAGTTTACAATCCTTTTCAAATGCCTTTAGATGATATGCCATACGTAAGAGAAGGAATGGCAACAGAGTTACGTGATATTAAAAAATTGACAGACATGCTAGAAAATATTAAACCTGTAGAAGATAAAAAAATTGAAAAATTTATTTCAAAGTACCTATACAAATTTGATGGTAAATCTGGACTCAGAGCAAGTAAAGTAATTTTAGAATTAATTAAACAGCATCAATAGTTTATAGAAAAGTACATCATATCCATTTATTTTTATATTTTTTCCAATATTTTGCAACCATCTCAGCAATAAAAAAATCAAAGGGGATATCAATATCAATATTATTAAAATTATCATTTGAAATATATGGAAAAATGTTTGGACCATATAGATTTCCATATTTTTCTAAATTTTTTGTCCAAAATGTATAGATCAAACCTGAAGGTACAAATAATGAAGATCTATCCTGTCTTCTAGATTTTTTAAAAAAATTATTTGAAGTTGTTTTAAGAAATTTATGTGGTTTTTTTAAGATAATATCTGAATGATCTTTAGTAGATCTTACTGCCAATACACTGGAAGCTTTTTCAGTTTGTAAAAGAGAAATAGAATCATTTATGATATCTTTAGGTCTAAATGGAGTTGTAGGTTGTAAAATAACAACGATATCAGGAAAATAAGAAATTTTTTTGAAATGAGAAATAGTGTTTTCAATTACATCATAAGTAGTTGTTTTGTCACCAGCTAATTTTTTTGGACGTAAGAATGGAATTTCAGCACCAAGGGATTTTGATAATAATGCAATTTTTGGATCATCAGTATTTACAACAAGTTTAGAAATTTTAGAATCTAGTGCTTGTTCAATAGAGTATTGTATTAGGGGTTTACCATCTAATTTTTGTATATTTTTTTGTTTTATTCCTTTTGAACCAGATCTTGCAGGAATTATTCCAAGTACATCCATTCTAAAATACTAAACTATGCATATTTTAAATTTATTTCACTAGATAAACAGAAATCTTTAAACCATATTCCAAGAAAACTGTTTTTTAGATCGAATATCCTTTTTGATCTTCTTTCCTACAATTTTTTTAATATTACTATTTAAGGGAAGTATACCTTTGTCATTTCCACGTAATGTAAGTAACATATCTTTGGTAATTTTTGTACCTTTTTTGATAGGTTTTACAACAAGGATTTTACGCATGGAAAGATTTTCTTTTTCAGATTTTGTTACAAATTTAGTTTTTGACCCTAGAGATTTTTCCATTAATCTAATTTTTGCGATCCATTCTGTTAATTCATGTGGTTCAAGTGAAGCAGCTTGATCAGGACCAGATAATGTTCTACTTAATGTAAAATGCTTTTCTACAACAGAAGCTCCTAATGCAACAGCTCCCAAACTAGCTACAAAATCAGATGTATGATCAGATAAACCAATAGGAATTTTATATTTTTTTTGAAATGTGGTAATTACACGAATGTTTACATCTTCATTTGGAGTAGGATAATCAGAAGTAGCTTGTAACAAAATTAGATTATTTTTCATGCCCTTACTTTTAAGTAATTTGACTGCTTGATCTACATGAATTGATTCAGACATTCCAGTAGACAAAATAATTGGCATTCTATTTTTTGCCACATATTCTAAAAATTGATGATTTGTAGTGTCAGAAGATGAAATCTTAAATGCTTTAATTCCAATTTTCTTAAGAAAATCCACACTAGTTTTATCATAGGGAGTAGACAAAAATAGAATATTTTTTTGTTTACAATATTTTATTAATTTTTCTTGATCTTCAAAAGAAGGTTGTAGGTTTTCAACAATATTATTAAATTTTTTTCCTTTTTTATTTTTAAAATATTTTGGGTTAGTAGAATTTTTTAATTGAATTTCATCAGCAATAAAAGTTTGGAATTTAATTGCATCTGCACCAGCTTTAGATGCCTGATCAATCATTTTGTATGCAAGAGATAATTTATTATTATAATTTACACCAGCTTCTGCAATAATGAAAACATGTCCATCTTTTCCTATTTCACGTTTACCAATTTTCAAGCATTCTAACAAATTTTTGTCATAATTTATGGTTTTTGTTATTAATGTTGATATATCATCTAAAATTATAATCAATTAAGATTTATCACTATTTATAAAAAAAGCAAAGATAGTGTCACTAGTCAAAAAAATAAAAGATAAGTAAATTTAATCAAAAGTAATTGAGTGAAATAAGTTGAATGTATTTATTTTAGATACTAAAGAAGATATTTTAGAATTTCAAGAATTAATTAAAGAAAAAACAAATAATAAAATTATTGCTTCAAGTATAGAATCTCATCAATATTTAAAGAAAATTGGAATTATTCATGATTTAGTAGATGATTATTTTACAAAATTTGATTATAGAAAAATAGATACAACAACAAATAATTTTACTTTAAATTGGTACAAACAAGAAGGCAAAAAATTAGAATTTAATGGATTGCAAATTGGTTATGTATCTGAATCTCAAATGCATCAATTTTTTCTTCAAGTAGTAAGAAGATTTTTTTGTGTTAAAATAATCATAGATAAGATTAAGCCAAAAAAAATATTCGTTGGATCATTATCATCATTAGCTAAAACAATAACAAAAAATGACAAAATAGAGATTATAGAAAAAATCATGAAAAAGGAAATTGATTTAGAATTAGATAAACTAGAAATTCCATTACCTTTTATAAAATCACATGGATTGAAAATTTCTAGAAAAAATTATTTTAGATTAAAGAATTTTATAGAAAAAATTATTGTTAGCACATCAAAATTACCTAATGATTCAAAAAAATCAATTCTGATATTAGATTTAAATCCAGTTTATTTTCCAGATCTATTAGCAAAATTAGCAAAGAATTTTGATGATATTTTTCTTTTAAATCAGAGGCGACCTGCAATTTGGAACTTAGAAAGTTTAAGATTAGTGAAAAAAGGAAATTATAAGGTTTTACGGTTAGAAAATTTTAACGATGACAGTATAGAAACAAAGATTACTAAAAAGCAAGCAGAATTTATTGAAAAAGTGAACTATGTTAAAACCAAATCTGAATTTAATGAATTTTTTAAAATAGAAAACATTGATTTATGGGAAATAATTAAAGAAGATTTCATTGAAATTATAAAAAATCTAGGAAAAGACATGATACATAAGAATATTTTAATTCAAGAATTATTACATAAATTAAAAATTTCAATGGTATTTGAGTGGGCCTATACAGGATTTGAAGAGAGGATAGTAAATCATGAAGCTGATAAAAAGAAAAAACCCATAGTGTTTTTACAGCATTCAATAATAGCTGAAAATTCAAAATATGATGATTTTTTGCCTTTTCAACCCACATTGCCTCAAAATAATGATAGGGTAGCAGTGTATGGAAATGAAATTTCTGAATTCATAAAAACTAAAAATATTTCTGAGAATAATATTATTTTGTCAGGTAGTCCAAGACATGACATTTTTTTTAACACAAAATCAAATACTAAAAATGAAAATACAATTGTGATAGCAACTTCTAGTGCTTTTTCAATATATAATGCAGATGGAAATGATATAAAATCTTACAAAAAATGGGAGAAAACCATGTATGAAATATTAAATGAGATTAAAAAATATCCAAACAAAAAACCTATCATTAAACTTCATCCTTCAAAAGAATATTATGATATCAAATCATTTTTAAGGAAAATTGATAAAAAAATTCCAATATATAAAGATCAAAAAGCAATTGACTTTTTAAAAAATTGTGACATTTTGATAGTTACTAATTTTTCAACAATATTACTTGAAGCAATGATACTTGGAAAACCAACTATTATGATATCAACACAAAATCAAAATTTGGATGAAGAGCCCATAGTTAAAAATCATGCAACATTATACATTTCAGAAATTAGTGAAATTGGAAATGGTATAAATAAAATAATAAATGATTCAAAGTTTAGAAATGAGTTAATCAAAAATGCTAATAACTACATTGATAGATATTTTATTAATCAAGGACAAGCATCTGATTATTTAGCAAAAGAATTAGGTAGAATTGTATGAATTTACCTAAAGTAAGTATCATAATTTTGAATTATAATGGAGGTGATTTTGTTTTAAATTGTTTAAAATCAATTTATCAAACAAATGATATTTCATTTGAAATAATTTTAATTGATAATGATTCAAATGATAACAGTCAAAATCATTGCAAAGAAAAGTTTTCAGATATAATATTAATTGAAAATAAAGAAAATATTGGAATGGGTGCAAGAACAATTGGAATTAATAAAGCAAATGGAGAGTATATTGCCTTTTTAGATTACGATACCATAGTTGAACCAAATTGGTTAAAGAAATTCTTAAAAAGTTTTCAAGAACATGGTTCTGGACTTTACCAACCTAAATTATTAGAACTTGAAAATAAAAATATAATTAATAGTGCAGGGAATATGATTAATCCGTTCGGATTAGGTTTTTCACGTGGAAAAGGTCAAAAAGATGAAGGGCAATATAACAAATTTCAACAAATTAGTTATACATCAGGTGCATGTACATTTTCATCCTCAAAAATTATGAAACAACTCAAAAAGGTTGATCCAATATTTTTTCTATACCATGATGATCTAGATTTTGGATGGCGTGCAAATCTCATGGGGATTTCATCATTCTATGAACCACAAATTAGTGTATATCATTATGGAAGTCCAAATCTTCAGTGGTCTGGAAAAAAATTCTATTACTTGGAAAGAAACAGATGGATATGTCTAAAGAGCCTGTATTCAGAAAAAACATATAGAGAGATTTTTCCTTATTTGGCAATATTTGAAATTGGGATATTTTTCTATTTATTAGTAAAAGGGTTAGGAATTCAAAAAATAAAATCAACATATTCCATATTAAAATTAAAAAATGAAATACAAAAAAAGAGAGAAGATACAATTAAAAATAGAAAAATTTTGGATTCAAAGATTATTGAAAATTTTACTTCAGAATTTTATTTTCCTGAAATATTAGTTAAAGGAAAAAAACGTTCAATAATTTCAAAAATAATTGAAAATTTAAGTAGAAAAATGATTAAAAGAATAAGTCATCAAGCAGATAATAGTAAAAGTTAATGAATGATGATAATTTTATGTGAAATGGTGTAAATATTGAAAGCAGTAATTTTAGCTGGGGGTCATGGAACTAGAATTAGTGAGGAAACTCATCTAAAACCTAAACCCATGATTGAAATTGGTGGCAAACCCATGCTTTGGCACATTATGAAAGAATACTCTTCACACGGAATCAATGATTTTGTAATATGTTGTGGATATAAGGGATATATGGTAAAAGAGTATTTTGCAAATTATTTTCTTCACATGTCAGATGTTACTTTTAACATGAAAGAGAATAGCATGGAAGTACATCATAAATTTGTAGAACCATGGACAGTGACACTAGTTGATACTGGATTAAATACTATGACTGGAGGTCGTCTTAAAAAAGTTAGAGAGTATGTTAAGGATGATACATTTTGTTTTACATATGGTGATGGTTTAAGTGATGTAAACATTTCAGAATTGATACAATTTCACACAAAAAAAAATACAAAAGCTACAGTTACATCAGTTCAACCACCTGGAAGATTTGGAACTTTGGATATTTCAGGTGACAAAATAACAAATTTTAAAGAAAAACCAGCTGGAGATGGGAATTGGATTAATGGAGGATATTTTGTTTTAGAACCTTCAGTGTTTAATTACTTAGAAGATGATACAACAGTTTGGGAAAGAGATCCTCTTGAAAAATTAGCTGAAGAAAACCAATTATCAGCATTCAAACACACAGGTTTTTGGCAACCGCTTGATACATTGCGCGATAAAAATTATTTGGAAGAATTATGGGATTCAGATAATGCATTTTGGAAGAACTGGTAATGAATCAGAATTTTTGGAAAAATAAAACAGTTCTAGTTACAGGACATACTGGTTTTAAAGGAAGTTGGATGTCATTGATATTAAAAAAAAATGGAGCTAATGTAATAGGTTTTTCTAAAGATATCCCTACAAAACCTAGTATGTATGAAATTGCAAGTGTAAAAGATGGAATAACAAACATAATCGGCGACATTAATGACTCTAAACATATCAATCAAGTTTTTTCAGAAAATAAACCAGATATTGTTATACATATGGCAGCACAAGCAATTGTTAGAGAATCTTACAAAAATCCATTAGAGACATTTTCAACAAATGTTATAGGAACTGCAAATATTCTTGATGCAGTAAGAAATTCAAATAGTGTAAAAGTAGTCATAATTGTTACTAGTGACAAATCATATAGAACAAAAAAGGATAACTCAAAGTATTTTGAGAATGATCCAATGGGAGGATATGATCCTTATAGTAGTAGTAAAGGATGTGCAGAATTAGTTACATCAAGTTACAGAAGCTCATTCTTTAATCCATCAAAATTTCTTGAACATCAAATTTCAATTGCATCAGTAAGAGCGGGTAATGTTATAGGTGGAGGAGATTGGGGTGCGAATAGACTTTTTCCAGATATTATGAAAGGGATTCAAAATAATTCAAATATCATGATTAGAAATCCAGAATCTACAAGACCCTGGCAATTTGTTTTAGATCCGTTGTTTGGATATATTTTATTAGCAGAAAAAATGTGGGAATCTGGTAAAAAATTCTCTCAAGGATGGAATTTTGGTCCTACTAATAATGATGAAAAACCAGTTAGATGGATTACAGAATTTATTAAAAACCACACAAATAAAGAAATAAAATTTGAAATAGATTTATCATCACAACCACATGAAGAAAAATATCTTAGACTAGATTGTACAAAAGCTATTTCTGAATTAGGATGGAAGTCTAAAATGGACATAGAAAAGACATTACTATGGACTTTAAAGTGGTATTTAGCATATTTTGATGGAAAAAATATGAAGGAATTCTCTGAAAAACAAATTAATGAATTCATTACAGAGTAAAAATATGGAAAATTTTGAATGTAGATTTTGTAGGTGTAAAATAGATCAAGTATTTGTAGATCTTGGAATATCTCCTCTATCTAATGCATTTTTAACAAAAAAAGATTTGAAGGAATTAGAAAAAAGATTTCCTCTCAAAGCCTTTGTTTGTAAAAATTGTTTTTTAGTACAATTACCTGAATTTGAGACTCCTGAAAACATATTCAGTGATTATGTATATTTTTCATCCTATTCTAAAAGCTGGTTAAAACATGTAGAAAATTATGTAGATATGATTTCAGAAAAAATTAAGCTTGAAAAAGACAATTTAGTGGTGGAATTAGCAAGTAATGATGGCTATTTATTACAATTTTTTAAGAAGAAAGGAATTCCAGTAAAAGGAATTGAACCTGCTGCAAATGTTGCGAAGGTAGCTGAAAATAAAGGAATTGAAACAATAGTTGAATTTTTTGGAGAAAAATTAGCAAAAAAACTTGTAAATAAAGAGGAAAAAGCTGATCTAATAATTGGAAATAACGTTTTAGCTCACGTTCCAGACATTAATGATTTTGTAAAAGGAATTTCTATTTTATTAAAAACTAATGGCATCATAAATATAGAATTTCCACACTTGTTACAATTGATTAGACATTGTCAATTTGATACAATATATCATGAACATTTTTCATATCTATCATTAAACACTGTAAAAAAGATATTTGAATTTCATAATCTTACAATTTTTGATGTAGATGAAATTCCAACTCATGGTGGTTCATTACGAATTTATGCAAAACATAAAGAAAATAATAATTTGCAAATAAAAAAATCTGTAAATAAACTTTTAGAAAAAGAAAAGGTATTTGGATTATTAGATTTATCATTTTATTTAGAATTTTCAAAAACAGTAGAATATGTTAAAAAAGATTTGATTAAATTTTTTTATAATGTAAAACAAAATGGGAAAAAAGTTGTATGTTATGGAGCTGCAGCCAAAGGTAATACACTCTTAAATTTTTGTGGAATAGAAAAAGAATCCATAGATTATGTTGTAGATAGCAATCCGCACAAACAAGGATTGTATCTACCAGGCACACATATTCCAATCAAAAATCCAGAAGAAATTATGAAAACTAAACCTGATTTTATACTAATATTACCCTGGAATATTAAAGAAGAAATTATGAAAGATATTTCATATATTCGTGATTGGGGAGGAAAATTTGTAATACCAATTCCGGGGATTAAAATAGAATGATTTTTTCTGAAACAAAACTTACTGGTGCATATGTAATAGATATTGAAAAAATAGAAGATGAACGAGGTTTTTTTGCTAGAACGTGGGATAAAAAGAAATTTTTAGAGATGGGATTAGAATCAGAATTTGTTCAATTCAGCATATCTAAGAATTCTAAGAAAAATACGTTTCGAGGAATGCATTATCAAGCCAAACCGTATGAAGAAACTAAGATTGTGAGATGTATTAAAGGTAGAATTTTTGATATTATTATTGATCTAAGACCAAATTCAAAAACTTTCAAAGAGATATTTTCTATTGAATTAAGTGAAAATAATTACAAAATATTGTATATTCCAAATGGATTTGCTCATGGATTTCAAACTCTAGAAGAAAATACAGAAGTATTTTATCAGATTTCACAGTATTATAAGAAAGAGTTTGCAAGAGGAATTACATGGAATGATTCAAAATTTAATATTAAACTCCCAGAAAAAATTTCTGTGATCTCATCAAAAGATTTATTGTATGAACCATTTAAAGAGCAAGATAGAATTTGAATTCAGAAGAATTTAAAAAAAGAAATAAAAAAATCATTGATTCAATGAGTAAAAATCTAAAACTCAAAGATATTTCAGAAAAATGGTTTCTTGAGAGTATCAAAAATGAATATTCCTATCATTTTACATGGTTAGGCCTTCCAATAATTCAATATCCACAAGATATTATTGCATTACAAGAGATCATTTGGAAGGTAAAACCTGATTTAGTGATTGAAACTGGTGTTGCCCGTGGAGGTTCAATCATTTTTTCAGCATCTCTACTGGAATTAATTGGAAAAGGAGAAGTTATAGGAATAGATATCAACATAAAAAAAGAAAATAAAAAAGTTATTGAAAAACATCCTTTAAGTAAACGTATACATCTTATTGAAGGTTCTTCTACTGACAAAGAAATTATTAATCAAATTAGAAAATTTGTTCAAAATAAAAAGAAAATCCTAGTTGTTTTAGATTCAAATCATACACATAAACATGTTTTAAAAGAATTAAAAATATATTCTTCCTTTGTATCTAAAAATAGCTATCTCATAGTTTTTGATACGGTAGTAGACGAATTACCTGATGAAGTTTTAAAAAATAGGCCATGGGGTAAAAATAACAATCCAAAATCAGCAGTTAAAGCATTTTTAAAAATAAATGATAGATTTAAAATTGATAAAAATATTGATAAAAAATTATTATTGACAGTTGCACCAATGGGATATCTAAAATGTATTAAGTCCAACAAAATGTAAATAGAAAAAAAATATTGATATATTATGAAAATTTCAATTCTTGGTGGTTCAGGTTTTATTGGTTCATGTTTTGTTAGATCACTTTTGAAATCAGATAGTGACATAAATTATTCATTTTTAAAAAATGATCCTACTTACAAAAATGGTTTTCAACTTGATATTACAAATAAAAAAAATGTTAAAGAGTTTTTTCAAAAAAATAATTCAGATGTAGTAATTTTTTCATCTGCACTAACAAATGTTGATCTATGTGAAACTAAACCTGAATTAGCTCAAACGATCAATGTTGAAGGGACAGAAAATATCTTAAATGAGTGTAAACTATATAATTCAAAATTAATTTACATCTCAACATCAGCTGTCTTTGATGGAACAAAGTCAGAATTTAGTGAGACAGATAATCCTTCTCCAACAAGTGTATATGGAATTACTAAATTAAAAGGTGAAAAAATTATTAGAAAATCAGGTATTCCATTTTTAATATTAAGAACAGATCAACCTTACGGATGGCCAGAAAAATGGCAGCACACTAATTCAGTATATAGAGTCATAAGTAGTCTGGAAAAAAATGTTAAATTTAATGAAGTAATAGACTGGTTTAATACTCCAACTTATGTTCCAGAATTTGTACATGCAACAAATCTTTTAATAGAAAAAGAAATGGAAGGTATTTTTCACATTGTAGGGTCAGAATACATTAACAGATATGAATGGGCATTGAAAATTGCAGATACTTTTGGTTTAAAAAAAGAATTAATTCATAAAATATCTTCATTAGATTTAGATTTACATGTAAAAAGAAATAATGTAAAATTAAGTAATAAAAAATTAAAAGATAAAATTGGATTTGAAATGAGTGATATTAAGAAAGGGTTAGAAAAAATGTTAAATGATCAAATTAATTTTTAGATTAAGTTGTTTTAAATTAGATTGAATTTCTTCAAAATAGTTAGGATTCATAATAATTATATTTGTAATATTTTTTGCCTCTATTTCATGAGGAGGTATAATTTTATGCCCAGTTCCAGGTATGAACATGCCTTGTTTTTTAGGATTAATATCCACCACACAATCTATTAATTTTGAATTTAAATCAAACAAGTTTAGAAAAGTTACACCTTTAGCACCAGCTCCCCAAATTGCAATTTTACCATTTAGAAATAATGTATCAATTTTATTTTTCCAAAAATTATAATGTTTTTGTTCTTGAATTGAAAAATCTTTTGCTAATTTTATAGTTTCATTAGTTGTACCAAAAGTGGAAATTATATCATCAGATAAAGATGCCTGAATCAACATATACTGATTATTAAAAACATGTTCAATTGATTCGATTTTGAATCCTGCAAGTTCAAATGCAGTACGAATAGATTTTGGATTAAAATAAGAACAATGTTCATAAAAAAAGTCCCACAAAACATGATTTTTTAATATCCAATCTACATCAGGTGTCTCAAAAAAAATTCTAGGATTTTTAGATGAAGATAAAGCTGTTCTAACTGTTTTTAAAAAGTCTACAGGATTTGGAATATGTTCAATAACATGTCTACAAACTACAACATCAGCTTTAATATCGGCAGAATCTGAATCATAAAAAAATTTGACAAATTTCAGATTTTTATTTTCTAATCCATCTCCTGTAAAGCTCGGATCAAATCCTACTCCAATATTTTTCCTGTCATCAAAATTGATCAATTTTTTGAGAAAGGATCCTTTTCCACAACCAACTTCCACAATAGTAGAATTTTTAATATTCTTTTCAATGATTAAATTTTTTGCTAATTTTGATAAATGTTCTTCAAATAAGGGTGATTCATCTTGAGAATTTTCATATGAATTTCCATATTCAACTTTATCTAAATGAAATTGTTGGTTATAAATAAAACTACAGTTATTACAAATTTGTAGTTCCAAATTACCAGTTACAACTTTTAATGCAGAATTTTTTTCTGGAATTAAAAAATTTTGATTAGCAGGTACATTTTTTCGAGTAAAGAAAGATTCAACATTAAAAAAATTACAAACAGGGCAAAAATTCTCAGAATTCATTATCAGTAATAAATGAATTTTAATTAATATAATTTAATCTAAAAGGAAAGAATAGTTAGACATGACTAAAAATAATCACCCATTAGAAGAATAATCATGTCAGAGATAAGTATAGGATTACCAGTATATAATGGAGAACGTTTTATCCGCTCAAAAATCGAATCTATTCTTAATCAAACTTTTACTAATTTTGAATTAATAATTTCTGATAATTGTTCTACAGATTTTACTCAGAAAATTTGTGAAGAATTTAAAAAAAAAGATAAGCGAATAACATATTTTCGACAAGAAAAAAATATCGGGGCTATAAAAAATTTTGAATTTGTTCTAGAAAAATCTAATAGTCCATATTTTATGTGGACAGCAGTTGATGATATTCTTTTATGTGAATTTATTGATAAAAATTTACAAACATTTGAAAATAATGAAAAAAATGTTGCAAGTATAAGTAAAATTAATTCATATCAACCTGATGATGAATTAATCCAAATTGATAAAAATGAATTAGGGCATTCTTATTTTATGAAAAAAATGAGAGATTACGTTAGACCAAGAGGTATTTTTACAATGGAAGGTAATTTTAATTCAAAAGCAAGATCATATCTGAAAAAATCTTCATGTCAAGTAATTTACAGTGTTTTTAAATCAGAAGTAATCAAAAAAAGTGTTATTTCAAATTCATTTTTAGGTCATGATTGGGCAATTTTCTTAAATGTATTAAAATATGGAAATTTAGCAGTAATTGATGAAGTATTGATGTATGAATATGAACGTGGTATTAG